>Ga0272442_10004255_pt1 | contig 19691 bp, 20 predicted proteins | sample SSMForm2O_FD_200262 | JGI IMG/M metagenome (GOLD analysis project Ga0272442, IMG submission 200262) | Marine sediment archaeal communities from Little Sippewissett salt marsh, Falmouth, MA, United States - SSM-Form-2O | ecosystem: Environmental > Aquatic > Marine > Wetlands > Sediment ... | reverse complement strand
TCACGCAAAAAGGGTGCCGGCCCCCGCCCGAGCTTTTCCGAAAAATGTTCCGTTATCCAGCAGCCAATTTCCTTCTCCTCTGCTGCCTGTGCCCTCGGCGCTACACAGCCTGACCATCTTGCTCCTGATAATAGGAACCAGCACAAAAAAAACACCCCCGGCAAAAAATTGCGGGGGGTGCGGGTAATCTTATCAGTCCCTTTTCGAAGCTTCGGAACGCCGGGCCCGGCGTGAATTAAAATTCTTCCAATTTGTTGAATTCGGCGTTCTCCAGCCAGGTCTGAGGCTTGCAAACGAATTCGATTATGTTTTCCAGCAGAACGAAATGCCTCTTCTCCTCATCGGCAATCCTGAGCAGGAGCTCTTTTTGAGCCGGCAATTCGACCTCGCCGCTTTTCTCCTCGTAGAATTCCTGGCTTTTCTTTTCCAGTTCCTGGGCCTTTGTGTACATTTCTACCTGCGAGGCGTCCGGGCTCGGCTGCTCGTTGTTTTCGCGCATCCCGGCAAAGATATTTTTTACCTCTGAGAGTACTTTGGTCTCCGGCAAATCAGGTGTGCCGGTTTTCATATCCTGCAGAATTTTATAGTGTCTTACTTCCTCGTCCGCCAGGATATTCATGATTGTGGAAACACCCTTATCGCCTGTTTTTTTTGCTATCTCCCGGTAGTAAGCCTCTCCGTCCTTTTCCATCTGTATTGCATAGTCGAAAATATCCATTTTGTCCTCCAAACTCTAACAAAGCTTTGAATGAATATTTTTCCTGCAGTGTTTAACTATATTGAAAAAAATAAGTTATCCTCTGACAGGTGTCAATCAAAATGCTCCCTTGTATTGATTTGTGCGGTTCGCCGGATACTGATTGAACGGATTGAATCCGCCGGGGATACAGAAAGCGTTGAAAGGCCTGAATATTGAAGAAATTTTGGGGCTGTCTCCGGAGCCGTCTTCCCCGGAATCGAAAGGCGGTAATGAAAACGATTGATCGGCACAGTGGGATCGCACGGGCTTGACAAAGTTCCGTGCAGCCGTATTTTTAATGAGTCTGGTTTAAAGTTTCAATCTTTGTTGAAATGTCACTGACAGCGGAATTTAAAGCGCGGGAAGCAGATGGCATACAAAAGTCAGAGGGATTTTATCGAGCTTCTGGAGAAGAGGGGTGAGCTCAAGCGGATCAGCTATCCGGTGAGCCCGGAGCTTGAAATAACAGAGATCGCCAGGCGCCTGATGCACTCCGGGGGCCCGGGGCTGCTTTTCGAGCATGTCGAGGGAAGCGGAATGCCGGTGTCGATCAACCTGATGGGCAGCAGGCGGCGCATGGCCCTGGCCCTGGGGGTGGAGGATCTGGAGGAGGTAGCCCGGCGGATTGAAAGCCTTATCAGCACGAAAGTCCCCGAATCCTTGCTCGGCAAGCTCGCTCTTCTCCCGCGACTGCGCGATTTGACCCGTTACCCTCCGCGCATTGTCGGCAGCGGCCCGGTGCAACAGATAGTGGAACAGGGGGATCAGGTCGACCTGGGGCGGATCCCGGTGCTCACCTGCTGGCCGGAGGACGGCGGACCGTATTTTACTCTGCCTCAGGTGATCACCCGTTCCCCGGAAACCGGGATGCGCAACGCAGGCATGTACCGGATGCAGGTGTTCGACAGGCGCACAACCGGGATGCACTGGCATATCCACAAGCACGGTGCCCAGCATTTCGAGCAGGCCCGCCGCAGGGGCGAGCGGCTCGAGGTGGCGGTGGCTTTCGGGGGCGATCCGGCGCTGACTTATGCTGCATCAGCCCCGCTGCCGGAGACGATCGAGGAATATCTCTTTGCCGGATTCCTGCGCCAACAGCCGGTGGAACTGACCAAGGCCCGCACGGTGAGCCTGGAGGTCCCCTCGGATGCAGACATGGTGCTGGAGGGCTATATCGATCCGGAGGAGCCTTTGAGAGTTGAAGGCCCGTTCGGAGACCACACCGGTTATTACAGCCTGGAGGATCACTACCCGGTTTTTCACGTGACCGCTGTCACCCGCCGCAGGGATGCAATCTACCCGGCCACGGTGGTCGGCCCGCCGCCGATGGAGGATTACTGGATGGGGCATGCCACCGAGCGTATTTTCCGCCCGCTTCTGCGCCTGGTCGTCCCGGAGCTGGTGGATTACCACATGCCCCCGGAGGGGGTTTTCCATAACCTGGTTTTTGTCTCCATCCGCAAGCGCTATCCGGGACAGGCTTTCAAGGTAATGCACTCGCTGTGGGGACAGGGCTTGATGATGCTGGCAAAGGTCCTGGTGGTGGTGGATCAGGATGTGGACGTACAGAACCCGGCAGAGGCCTGGTGGGCCGCGCTGAACAATATCGACCCCCAGCGGGACACGATCTTTACTCCCGGACCTGCCGATACGCTCGATCACGCCTCAGCTCTGCCGCACTACGGTACGAAAATGGGGATCGACGGCACACGCAAGCTGCCGGGCGAGGGATTCACACGGCCCTGGCCCGATAAGATCGAAATGACCGAAGAGGTGCGGAGCAAGGTGGACAGGATCTGGAAGGAGCTCGGAATCGATGGCTGAGGGCGCGGTGAAAAATTACGGAAAAATCCACCGGATAGCGAGCCTTTACAGCGGGCTGGTGATGCTTCCCCATACGCTGTTCGCCATGCCTTTCGCTCTCACCGCCGTGGTGCTGGCAAGCTACGAGACAGAGGTCGGCCTGTCCACTGTCGTGCTGATCCTGCTCGCTTTCACCGGCGCCCGCTCCGCAGCCATGGGCTTCAACCGCCTGCTCGACCACAAAGTGGATGCAATCAACCCGCGTACGCGGGACCGCCACCTGCCATCCGGAAAGCTGAACCGCTTACAGGCGGCTCTGTTCGTGGCCGGCTCGGTCCTGCTGTTCGAACTGTCCGCCTGGCTGCTCGGCAGCCTGCCTTTTATCCTCAGTCCGGTCGCACTGGCAGTGGTCTTTTTCTACAGCTATACCAAGTATTTTACCTCGGCCAGCCACCTGGTTTTGGGGCTTGCTCTTTCAATCGCTCCGGTGGGGGCATACATATCGGTGACCAATTCGTTCTCAACCGGGGTGATAATCCTTGCGGCTGCGGTGGTTTTCTGGGTTGCCGGTTTTGATACCATTTATTCCCTTCAGGACGAAAACTTCGACCGCCAGCGGGGTCTTTTTTCCCTGCCTGCCCGTTTCGGCGCAGCGGGGGCGCTCCTGTTGAGCCGCATTTTCCACTTCCTGTCTTTCGTGCTGATTGCCGCAGTGGGAGCTTTTTTCCCGGTGGGCGCCTTTTACTGGACTGCCACGGCCGCTGTGGGCTGTATGCTGATCTACGAACACAGCCTTGTCAGCCCGAATGACATCAGCCGCGTGAATGCCGCATTTTTCTCGGTCAACGGCGCGGTAAGCATCCTGTTTTTTGCACTCAACCTCGTGGATCGGCTGGTCTAGCAGTTTGTCCGAAGCGAGAGGAGCCTGCGGAGTTGAAAAAAAAAGGTGAAAACTTTCGTGAAAAGCCGGTGGTAGTGGTAGTGACCGGTGCAAGCGGTGCAGCCTATGCGGTCAGCCTGCTCGGTGAGCTTGGCCGCAGGGAGATCCCGGTGGACCTGGTTGCCAGCGAGATGGGCCGGGATACTCTCGAGCGCGAGGCGGGCATACCGGCGAAAGGAGAGCTTGTCGATCACCTGGCTGCTCGCGGGATAGCCACCGGAAATTTTCAGTGCTATGATGTGGATAATCTCGGCGCACCCCCGGCCAGCGGGAGTTACCCTGCCAGGGGGATGGTCGTTTGCCCGTGCAGCGTAAAAACCCTGAGCGCCGTGGCCGCCGGCTCCTGCCGCACGCTTATCGAACGCGCAGCCGAGGTGATGCTCAAAGAGCGGCGCAAGCTCATCCTGGTCGTCCGGGAGTCCCCTTACAGCCTGATCCAGATCGAGAATATGCGCAGAGCTACACTGGCCGGAGCGCTGATCCTGCCGGCAAGCCCTGCGTTCTATCACCGACCCGGCAGGATAGAGGACCTGGTGGATTTTATCGCGGCCCGCATCCTCGACCACCTGGAAATCCCCCATGACCTGATCGAACCCTGGGGAGGAAAAAACTGATCTATCGCTCCTTTTCCCCAAAGGGGCAAAAATTTCGCCCCCTTGCCCGCAAAACCCGCTGCATTCAAGTTCTTCCGGCTTCCTGCCGATAATAAAATATCCGGCAGAGGAAATTCCGTATTCCGCTTGCGTTAAATGCCGGAGCCGGTGAAAAATAACCTGCTGATATGATGATCGATCCTGAAAAAGGGAAAAAATACATGGATATGTCCATTGAAAATGCCGATCTGGCAATGAAAGTCCAGATCAGCTTGCAGAAAAAGTTATTGGATTCTCAGGCGGAAAATGTAATGAAGTTGGTTGAGAGCGTAACCGGCGAAGAGGATAAGAGTAAAAAGAGTGTCAATCAGAGCTCCGGAGCAGGCAGGCTGAACATTCTTGCCTGAAATCCGACTTTAAAGAAAAAGGGGATCGGTACAATCCGGATTCGTTTATGAATTCGGAGCAAACAAACGGCTGGCAGCCTTGAGTTGTCAGCCGTTTTCTGTTTCATCACACACAAGGTGGGGAAGTTGTCTGGATTGCGCGCAGATAAACTCCGGACCGGAAGAAGTGAGAAGATAAAAAAAGAACAGCCCGCCGTTTCCAGCGGGCTGTTCTCAGTTTTGGGCAAATACGTCAGCCCGGTATATCTTGGATTGGCCCTCCTCAGGCATACAGGTTTATCGCGCCTCTATAGCCGGTCCCTGGCAGAGGGCGATTCAGGTGAGGTCTGGGTACGCGCAGAACCTTTACGATATTCTCGACAGAGGCTTGCCGTATCTGGCGGACCTGCACCTGTACCCGCATGGGATTTACTGCGTGCGGCCAAGCGACATACCCTGTCATTTGTTACCTCCTTGTAACAACTTCGAGGGCGTGGTCCCTACTCTATATTTCGTTTAAAAAGGGATAAGACTTTAGTTTATTCATTACCCAAAAGAACGGATTCCTGTTTCAGAAGGCTCGAGCTGAATATTTTCTTGGAAAATCAGATAGCGCAGGTTACAATGATTCAGGGCCGGCTGAAGGAGAGTCCCGGCACGAGATCCATGTTAAATACAAGCATAAGACGAGTTGGCAGACATGGCTAAAGCGGCTCTGGTTACCGGAGGAGCGAAAAGAATAGGCAGAAGCATTGCGCTGGCGCTTGCCGGGGAGTCTTACGATATCGCCCTGCATTACGGCACGTCCGCAACGGATGCGGAGGAGACCGCCGGCGATATCAGGCGGCTGGGCGTGGAATGCGAGACTTTCAGGTGCAACCTGGCCGACGAGCAGGAAGTACTTTCCCTGATCCCGCGGGTGGTGGAAAAGATGCCGGAGCTGGAAATCCTGGTCAATAACGCCTCGATTTTCCACAAGGGAAAGATCGTGGACACTGAGCCGGACTTTTACAGACAGCACATGGCGATCAATTTCACCGCACCCTGGTTTCTCTCCCGTGACTTTGCCCGGGTTTGCAAAAGGGGGCAGATTATCAACCTGCTGGATACAAGGATCGCCGGCAACGATTTCGGCTACGCGATCTATGCTGTCACCAAAAAGGCGCTGGCAGAGCTGACAAAAATCTCCGCCCGGGAGTTCGCCCCGGATATTAGGGTCAATGCGATCGCTCCCGGAATTATTCTGCCGCCCCCGGGCGGCGACAGCAGCAGTTTCGAGAAAATGGCTCTCAAGATTCCCTTGAAAAGAACCGGCGGGCTGGATTGCGTGGCCCGGTCGGTAAAGTTCATCCTGGAAAATGACTTTCTCACCGGCCAGTTCATTTATCTCGACGGAGGAGAAAACCTTCTATAATGAGAGCTGCAATCAGGATCAAAAACCTCGCTCTCAGGACAATTATCGGCTTCAACGAATGGGAGCGGAACAAAAAGCAGGATGTAGTGCTGAACATTGAAATGGAATTCGAGGCGGGAAAGGCGATCAAATCGGACAATATCAAAGATTCTCTGGACTACAAGGAAATCAAAAATGAAATTATCGCGAGTGTTGAGGTGTCAGGTTTTCAACTGCTCGAAACCCTCGCCAACCACGTTTTGGAAATAGTGATGAACCACCCGCAGGTGCTGGCGGCCAGAGTCGAGGTGGATAAGCCCCACAGCCTGCGCTTTGCCGAATCAGTGTCTGTGGTCGTTTCTGCCCAAAGGTGATAATGAATATCGCCGTTATCTCGGTCGGCTCGAATATCGACCCCGAGGCAAATATCGAAAAGGCCCGGGCACTTCTGGCCCGTGAGCACGAACTGCTGGGTGAGTCCGCTTTTGTCCGGACAAAGCCGATCGGCTACCGCAAGCAGCCTGATTTTGTAAACGGCGCTTTTTTGGTCTGCACCGCACTGGACCGGGAGGGACTCGAGAGAAACCTGAAAGAAATGGAAAAAAAGCTCGGCCGGGTGAAAACCGGGATTAAATTCGGCCCCCGCGCCATAGACCTCGATATCGTGGTCTGGAACGGCGAGGTGGTCGACCGGGATTTTTACGAGCGCGGTTTTGTCAGAAAGGCCTGCTGCGAGCTTTTGCCGGAACTTGCCCGGAAAAGCTGACTGCTGCGGGTTTTCCGACCTTTAAAGCTGCGAGCGGCCGGCAGCCTTGACACGGAAGAAATATTTATCCATTATTGATGCCCCCGGCTGCCGGAAACTCCTCCGGAATAAAGCTGCCGGAGAAGCTGGCGGTAAACTTTAACAGGGACTCTGCATGGTACGAAAAAAAGCGATCAAGGGAAAATTAACGAACAAGAAACTCCGCGAGATCGTTTTCAGCGCGGGCCAGTTATGCCTGGAGAAGAAGGCCAGCGACGTGGTGGTGCTGGAGCTGAAAAAAATTTCGGATGTCACGGATTATTTCCTGATTGCAGAAGGGTACACGGATATCCATGTCCGTGCGGTGAGCGAGCACATTGTCGAGAATCTGCGGAAAAAATTCGAGCTCAAGCCCTGGCACGTGGAGGGCATGGAGTACGGAAGATGGGTCCTAATAGATTATTTCGATTTCGTGGTCCACATCTTCCAGCCTGAAACGCGCAATTTCTACCAGCTCGAAAAGCTCTGGGCCGATGCAGCGCAGCACGAGATCGCCGACGAGGACGAAGCCCCGGGTAAAATATGAAAATGCTCTGTCCGGCAAAGACAAAAACCTGCCTCAGTGTTATGCGAGGCAGGTTTTTTTATAACGTTGCATGTCTGCTTCCCGGCCACTTCCCGTAAAAGTCGTTTCTCCCCATCCCTCCGATCCGCGATTTTTCGTTCCCGGGGTTTGGGGCCGACGCCGCGGTGCGGAAACCTGTTGACTTTTCAGTTGTTCTCAGGCCGGTGTGATTATTGGGACATTTTTTTCTGGGTGGCCACCGTGACCATCTGTACACCGTTCTGCCGGGCCAGGTCCATCACCTCGATCACCTGGCCGTGAGTTACCTCCTTGTCCGCCTTGAGCGAAAGATGCCTGGAGGCGCCCTCGCGTATCTGCTCACCGATCAGGTCAGCCAGATCCTCGAGGCGCACCGGCTGGTCGCCGAAATACAGCTCGCCCCGGCTGGTCAGATAGACTGTCATCGGCTCGGGCTCGGAGTCCTTGGGCGGCTCGGCGCCTGATTCGGGCAGGTCTATTTTCAGCGCGGGCTGGTCCATGAACGTGGCGCTCACCGTGAAAAAAATGAGCAGAAGGAAGACCACATCCACCAGCGAGATGATATTTATCGTGGCCTTGCGGCGGGTTCGTTGAGAAAACTGCATCAGTCGCTCGCCTCTTTCAAAACTTCCGGAGAAACACTCGCCTGGTAAAAACTGGAAAGCTTGTTTAACAGGGAAGTGGCCCAGTATTCGAGCTCCAGCACCAGCCCGTCCACCTTGTTGGTGAAGTAGTTGTAACCCACCAGCGCCGGGATGCCGATACACAGGCCGGTGGCGGTAGTGATCAGCGCAAGCTGGATTCCGCTGGCCAGGGCGCTTGCCTGGCCGATCCCGAACTGGGTGATGTCCCGGAAGATCTGGATCATGCCGAGCACCGTTCCCAGGATTCCGAGCAGCGGTGAAATGCCGGCCACCGTGTCCAGCACCACCAGACCCCGCTCGAGCCTTCTGGTCTGCTGGCGGCCCGTATCCGTGATCGCCTCCTTGATTTCCTCCTTGGGCAGGTTTTTCATGGAAAGGGCGGTAAGGACCACTGCACTGAAAGGCCCGGGGTTTTTCTCGCAGATCGAATAAGCCAGCCCTAAATCCTCCGGCTCCTTGATATTCTCGATAACCTGGATGATCTCCGAGCGGATTATCTTGCTGCGGCGCAGGTTCAGGCCGCGTTCGATAATGATGGCCAGGGCCACTACCGAACAGGCAGCCAGAGGATACATCAGAACTCCACCTTGCTGGAAAAGCTCGAACATTTTTTTATCCGCCTCTTTTGTTTAATTATATCCGAATCAATGTATGAATTCGTTGTAGAAGAAACCCACTGTAATTTCCAGAAAATCCTCCGGGAAATCGCTCGGCAGCGGCAGAAACGGAACCGAGCCCTCGATTGCGTTCACGCTGGTGTTTTTGAGCGATTCGTGCCCGGTGTACGTGATCAGCTTGAAATCGGTCATCGAGCCGTCCTGCTGGATCCTGAACTGCAGGAAAGTCCGGCCCCGGGCCAGCCCCAGGTAGAAAGCGGGGGGCGGGTAAAGATTGCTCTCGATCCGTTTTTTCAGCTCTTTCAGGTACGGGGCCCAGTTCCAGTTGTAAGTGCTCAGCCTGAAATCAGAGCCGACCGGAGCGCGGTTGCGCCGGTTGTCGAACCGGGGCGCGGTCGGAGCATAAGGCCTGGTTTCGTCGCCCCGGGGCTGCTGAGGCTGGGTGAACGGTTTGTCCTCTGATTTGGGAGGAGCGAGTTTGCTCATGGCCTCCAGTCCCCGGAAAGCGTCAAAGCTTGCCGCCTCCGGCTGCTCGCTCTGCTGCTGCTGCACATCCTGGACCTGCTCCTCTGAACCTTCTGTCACCCCGACAGGAGTCGAGCTGGGAACCGGTTCGGGCGTCATCGCTGCGATCTCCGAGCGGCCCTCCTGGTAGGGGAGACCCTCGGACAGATTATCCGGCGCCTCAGGGTTGCTCGAGGCCAGGTTCTTGTCGGATATGAAAGGAGTGAGTTGCTCCACCGGGCTTTCGGCAGCATTCTCCGGCGTCTCGACAAAAATGAAAGACATCTTGTCGATCTCTTCTTTCAGCTCATCGGCCAGCGCCTCTCTCGTATCCTTGATTACCATGTGCAGCGGTATCAATAAAAGCAACAGGTGAAGAAGGATCGAAAGGACGAATATTTTTTTCAGGCTGATTTCATCCGACACGGCTTTCGCTCCTGAAAACAGCGGGGTATTACATGAAGAAGGGGTTTAAATTATTTCGATTTCCGCAATTCCCGGGCTCAGGCATGTTTTTTATACACCCGCCGTCTTTTTGTGTTCTCGCTTCACTGATATTAGAGTGTTTCTGCTGCGGAAACGTTACAATTCGACAGTCTGCCTGTCAATCAATAATCCCGGAGGATAGCCGCTGTTGACCTTCACCTTTTGCCGGAGGCCTTTTCGTTCGCAACCTCTTGAAATCCTGCTGTATTATCTGCCACACATACTCGCAACTTCAAAAGCTACAGTCAATTGGCTCTGATGTCAAGCATGATCGGTTGTCTTGTTCGAGTCTTTCCATGTCAGATAATACTTGACTTGAACGGCCAAACCCGGCAATCATTGGATGCGGAACGAATTATCACTGAACTGCTCATGTGTAAACAAGGAGAATCACTTTGGCCGCCCAGATTTTCCTGCTTGACGGATATGCAATGCTCTACCGGGCGCATTTCGCCTTTATCAGGAATCCATTAATCAACTCCAAAGGCGAGAATACCAGCGCTATTTTCGGACTTACCCTTCAGATCGGCAGTATTGTCGAAGAATGTTCCCCCGCATATATGGCCGTAGCGCTGGATACTCCCAAGCCGACTTTCCGCGATGAGCTGTTCGCTGACTACAAGGCCACCCGGGAGAAAATGCCGGAGGAGCTGAGAGAGCAGATTCCAACCGCCAGGGAGCTGCTCGAAGAGGGGTTCTGTATTCCGATCCTGGAGGTTGACGGCTACGAGGCGGATGACGTGATCGGCACCCTGGCCAGGAAAGTGGAAAAAATGGGGATGGAATCTGTGATCGTCTCCGGTGACAAGGATTTCTACCAGCTGATCAACCATCATACCAAGCTTTACAACCGCAAGGGCAGGGGCGAGGAAAGCGAGTGGGTGGGAGTGGAAAACGCCAGCGAGCGCCTGGGCGTGCCCCCGGAGAAGACAGTGGACTTTCTCGCCCTGATGGGCGATTCGGCGGACAACGTGCCCGGTGTGCGCGGAGTGGGCAAGGTAGCGGCCCGGAAACTGCTCGAAAACTATGCCTCCCTCGATGATATTTACGAGCATCTGGAACAGATAATGCCTGAAGGACTGCGCCGGAAACTGGCCGATGACAGGGAAAATGCGTTCCTGTCGCGCGAGCTGGTCACTATCAGGACAGATGTCGACGTGGAGCTCGACCTCGAGGCCTTCCGCATGGTGAAACCGGATATCGGCAAACTCGCCGAGCTGTTCAACCGCCTTGAGTTCCGCACTCTCAAGGAACGCTACGGGATCAGGGAATATGAAGAAAAAAGTATTGCGAAAGAGGCGAAAAACTACCGCCTTGTTGATTCGCTGCAGGAACTTGAAAACGTGGCCCGCCAGCTGCGCGCAGCGGGAAAGTTCGCCGTGGACGTGGAAACGACCAGTCTGGACCCGATGGAGGCTCGGCTGGTGGGGATTTCATTAAGCTGCAGGCCGGACGAGGGCTGGTATGTCCCCATTGCCCACACTCAGGGCCCAAACCTCGAGCTGGAGCGGGTGCGTGAAATCCTGAATCCCCTGCTTGCGGATGAGACGATCGGCTGCGTGGGCCAGAATATCAAGTACGACCTGACCGTACTCAGTCGCCATGGGATGGAAGTGGCCGGGATTGCGGGCGACCCGATGATCGCCTCCTACCTGCTCGATCCGGGAAGGCGCTCGCATAAGCTGGAGGCGCTGGCCGAATCCGTGCTGGACTACCGGATGATCTCCTACGAGGAGGTCACGGGCAAGGGCAAAGACCAGGTCACTTTCGACAAGGTGGGACTCGAGCAGGCCTGCCGCTATTCGGCCGAGGATGCCGATATAACGCTGATCCTGGATGACAGGCTCAGCGCACGGCTCGAACAGGAGGAGCTGGCCGGGCTTTACCGCGACGTGGAGCTGCCGCTGATCCCGGTGCTCGCCAGGATGGAAATCAACGGCGTGGCTATCGATGTGCCTTACCTGGAAGAGCTGAGCAAGGTGATGGAGGCCCGGCTGGCCGAGCTCGAGCGGAGCGCTTTCGAGCTTGCCGGACACGAATTCAATGTTAATTCAACCCAGCAGCTGGCCCACGTGCTGTTCGATGAAATCGGGATCAAGCCAGGGAAAAAGACCAAGACGGGTTTTTCGACCGACAGCACGGTTCTGGCCGAACTGGCCGCCTCGCACGATCTTCCCGGCGTGATCCTTCAGTACAGGGAAACCGCCAAGCTCAAGTCCACCTATGTCGATGCTCTTCCGCGCCAGGTCAATCCGCGCACCGGCAGGATCCACACCTCTTTCAACCAGGTGGTGGCGGCCACGGGCAGGCTTTCGAGCACCAGCCCGAACCTGCAGAACATCCCGGTCCGCACCGAGGAGGGACGTAAGATACGCAGGGGGTTTATCCCCGGAGGCAAAGACCGGGTGCTGCTCTGCGCAGACTACAGCCAGATCGAGCTCAGGGTGCTGGCTCACCTCAGTGGGGATGAATCGATGATCGAGGCTTTCACCAGGGGGGTGGATATCCACACAGAGACCGCCTCGCGCCTGTTCCGCCTTGCCCCGGAGGAAATATCGGTCAAGCACCGAAGCCGGGCCAAGACGATCAATTTCGGCGTGCTCTACGGCATGGGCGCTCACCGGCTGTCGCGGGAGCTTAAGATACCTTTCAATGAAGCCAGGCGGTTTATCGAGGATTATTTCGACCGCTTCCCCCTGATCCGGCAATACATCGAACACCAGGTAGACCTGGCCCGCCAGCAGGGTTGGGTCTCCACGATCCTCGGACGGAAAAGGAAACTGCCGGAAATCAGCAGCGTCAACCGCATGCAGCGGCAGAACTCCGAGCGCATGGCTCTCAACACGCCGATCCAGGGCTCTGCCGCAGACCTGATCAAGGTCGCCATGATAGAGGTGGACCGAAAAATCCGGGAGAAATTCCCCGAGGCGAAAATGATCATCCAGGTGCACGACGAGCTGGTGTTCGATGTCCCCGAGTCCCGGGCTGATGATCTCGGGGAGCTGGTGCGCGATGTGATGGAAAATGCCGTGGAGCTGAAAGTCCCTGTCAGGGTCGATCTCAGCCGGGGCAAAAACTGGCTGGAATGCAAGTGAACAGGCGCAAAACGGGCTGGAGGATAAATGATCTCGATCGGGCTGACAGGCAATGTGGGATCAGGCAAGAGCACCGTGGCCGCTATCTGGGAAAAAGAGCGGGGAGCGCTGCTGATCGACGCTGACAGCATCGGCCGCTCGGTCGTCCGGCCGGGGAGCCGCTGCCTGGCCGCTCTGACAGAACGTTTCGGCGAGGGGATTCTTCTGCCTGACAGCTCTCTCGACCGGAGGAAAATGGCCGGGATCGCCTTTTCCGATAAAAAGAACAGGGAGGCTCTAAACTCGATCGTTCACCCGGAATTGATCCGCGAGATAAACGACAAGCTGCGCGATGCGCGAAGCCGGGACGCTAAAGCCGTGGTGGTGGACGCGGCCCTGATTTTCGAGTTCGGCCTGAACCACTGTGTAGATGTCGTCGTGGCGGTTGACGCACCGAGAGAGACAAAAATCGAGCGCATGCTCGCCAAAGGCAAGATGGACCGGGAAACGTTGGAAAGAATGCTGGAAGTACAGATTTCCCCGCAGGAGCTCAAAGCCAGAGCGGGCCACGTGCTCGATAACAGCGCGGATCAGGAAAGCCTGAAAAAAAGCGCCCTGGAGCTGTTTGACCGCCTGGTGCGCGAAGAAAATAAAGAGGCGCAATAAGTTTGCGCCTTCCGTTTATTCTCAAGTGGCTTATATATACCGACGTTTATTTTGTTTTAAAAAGCCAGCCGCAGCCCTGCCGTACCGAAAGTGTTTCCTCCGGTGCGTCCCACCTCCAGGCCCAGCTTGAGCAGCAGGAAATTCCATTCCACCCCGCCATATATGACGGATTCGCTCTCGGTCTGCTCCACTTTTGTCCCGTTAGTCCAGTACGCGCGCCGGTTGCGATTCACACCCACCCCGGCCACAGGGGTGATTACGAAAAAGTTCTTGCTGACATCTATTCTGAAAGCGGTCGTGGAGAACTCTGTTTCGTCAGAGGTGGGGATCGCGCTAGTCCACACACTGCCGAACGGCATCTTGCCCATCGAGTGGTAACTGGCTGAAACGGAGACCGCCGGTGCGGTAATCGAGTTGCGTAAGACCCCGATTCGCGCTCCCGTGCCCCAGGTGTTCGCATGTTCGGAAATCAGACCGTTGAGATTCACCCGGCCCAGGCGCAGGAACAGATCGAGCGATCCCAGGCCGTGGATCCCAGGGGCCAGGCTGAGTCCCTTGAAAGCTCCGAGGCGCAGGAGAGCTGATACAGAGGAGGCCGTGGCAGTTTTGCTGAGAATCGAGGGGCGGGAAAGCGCGCCCGAAACTCCGAAAGAGAAATGCCCCCAGCCGCCGAGAGTGTTGGCGCTGGAAACAGAGGTGTTCCCCCCGGCGATCAGCCCGCTGAGCCAGGAGCTTTGCGAGATCCTGATGTCAGGAAACTGGGCCGAGGCGGTTTGCTGAAATAAAAAAACGCACAAAATGGAGAGTGAAAGAGAGATTTTTTTCATTGCACTTTCCCGGTTTGCATGCTTAGAGGTAAATAACTTTGCCGGAACCCGGCACCATCCGGCCGATAATCATCGATTCCTCGCCCTGGAAACCGAGCGCTGCCGCTACTTCCTCCACATTGTTTTCAGCCACGATCACCACCATGCCGATCCCCATGTTGAAAACCCGGTAGGCCTCCTGCTCATCTATCCGCCCGGCCTGCACCAGGAATTCGAATATCGGCGGAACGGGCCAGATGGATGTCTCGATTTCGGCATCCAGGCTGCCGGGGAACACGCGGGGAAGGTTATCTGTCAGCCCGCCTCCGGTAATATGGGCGGCTGCATCGACCAGTCCGCGGGCGAAAAGAGCCTCCAGAGCTTTCTTGTAGCTTTTGTGCACTGCGAGAAGGGCCTCGCCCAAAGTTTCGCCCCTGCCGCCGGGAAGGGGATCGTTTACGCCGTGACCCAGATCGGTGAATAATATTTTACGCGCCAGTGAATAACCGTTGGTGTGCAGCCCCGTGGAGGGCAGGCCCACCAGCAAATGACCGGCAGCCACTTTCTCTCCGCTGATCAGCGCGTCCCGCTCGGCAACTCCCACGATAAAGCCGGCCAGGTCGTAGTCATCCTCGCCGTACAGATCGGGCATTTCAGCAGTCTCGCCGCCCAGCAGGGCGATCCCGTTGTTCCCGCAGCCGCTGATAAAACCCTCCATGATCTCGCAGATCCGCTCCGGGACGAGTTTGCCCACGCTGATATAATCCATGAAAAACAGGGGACTGGCGCCCTGGACCATGATGTCGTTCACACAGTGGTTGACCAGGCACTCGCCTACGGTGTTATGCCGCCCGGCCATTTTAGCTACCAGAAGTTTGGTGCCCACGCCGTCCGTGCTGCTGACCAGGACCGGCTCCTTGATTTTCCTGCCGCCGAGCGAGTACATGCCGCCGAAACTGCCGATATCGCTCAGCACTCCGGGAGTGTAAGTCCCGGCCACTCCGGCTTTGATCCGGTCCATAGCCTTCCGCGCCGCGTCGATATCCACCCCGGCCTGTTGGTAAGCGTTTTTTTTCTTTTGCTTGGCCATGATAAATACCCTGTCCGCAGGCTTGAACCCTGCGATCAATCGAAATGGACGAGTTCCCTGAAAAATTCCACCCTCTGCTCGAGCTCCGCCAGGCTCAGGTTCTTGATCCGCCTGATACTGAAATCCTCGCAGCAGAAAGAGGCTGTCGCAGAGCCGTAAGCCACGGCGGTGCGCATCACTGCCGGCGAGCGGGAGCCGGCGCGCTGGATGAAACCGGCAAATCCCCCGACAAAACAGTCGCCCGCGCCGGTGGGATCGACAACTTCTTTCAGCGGATACGCCGGAATGGCGAATATTTCGCCGCCCAGCGCGGCAATTGCCCCGTGATCGCCCTTTTTCACAATCACGTTGCGCGGTCCCAGGCCTTGGATTTCCTCCAGCGCATGGATCAGGTTGAGCTTGCCGGTCAACTGGCGCGCCTCCTCGTCGTTCAGGATCAGCACGTCGCTGCGGCCGATTACTTCCAGAAGGTTTTCTTTATCCGTGTCGATCCAGAGATTCATCGTATCAGCCACGACAAACTCCGGCTTTCTCATGCTTTCGAGCAGTTTAAGCTGCGTAGGCGGGTCTATGTTTGCCAGGCAGACAGTGCCGCAGTCAAGGTAGCTCTCCGGCACCTGAAGCTCGTAGTTCTCGGTTACCCCGAGCTCTGTATAAAGCGTGTCCCGCAGGTTTACGTTTTCCTTGTACATGCCGCCCCAGCGGAAAGTTTTTCCCGGGAGAGTGGCTACCCCCTCCAGATCGAGATTCGGCCGGTCCAATTCGTCCCAGTGATCGAAATCCTCTCCCACTACGCCGACCAGGTTGACCGGGGCCAGAACAGAGGCGGCCAGGGCGAAATACATTCCGCTGCCGCCCAGGGCGTTTTCCGCTTTCCCCCAGGGTGTGATTACAGTATCCAGAGCAATCGTGCCCACTGCTACAACAGGTTCCGGTCGCTTTTCTGCCATCGGTCCTCTCCTGCTACATTTTTTCCGGCGCGGTGATTCCCAGTAGTCTCAGACCGTTGGCCATCACCGTGCGGACACAGTCGGCCAGATAGAGGCGGTCCAGTGAGAGTGCAGCATCGCCGGCGTTAACGATTCTGTGGTGCTGGTACCAGCTGTGAAAATGGCGGGCCAGCTGTTCCAGGTAATATGGAATGTGGTGCGGCTCCAGGTTCAGGGCGGCGTTTTTCACCACTTCCGGAAAATCCACCAGATGATTGATCAGATCGATCTCCTCGGGCTCGGTGAGCAGGTCGGGGGAATGCTCGCTCCAGCGCTTCCGGTCTCCATCCCAAATACCGGCCTCCCGGGCCGTGGGAGCGAGGCTGCAGATCCGCGCATGAACATACTGGCAGTAATAGACCGGGTTTTCGTTGGACTGCTGCCGCGCCAGGTCGAGGTCGAAAATCAGGTGGCTGTCCGCCTTGCGCATCACGAAAAAGTAGCGCGCCACATCAACTCCCACCTCGCGGCATAGATCGGCCAGGGTAATGAACCTGCCGGCCCTGGTGGACATTCGAAGCTGCTGGCCGCCCTCGGTGAAACTGACCATCTGGTGGATCACGTAGCGCAGCCATCCTTTCGGGTAGCCTAGAGCTTCCATCCCGGCGAGCATCCGGGGAGCGTACCCGTGGTGGTCTGCGCCGTGGATGTTGATTACCTCGTCGAATCCCCGCACGTGCTTGTCCAGGTGGTATGCCAGGTCAGGCAGAAAGTAGGTCGGTTCCCCGGTTTTTTTCACGATCACCCGGTCCTCGGTGTCCCCGAAACGGGCTGTGGACATCCATAACGCACCCTCTTTTTCGTAACTCAAGCCTTTTTTTTCAAGAATTTTGAGAAGGGCGTCGATCTTTCCCTCTGTGTAGAGGCTGCTTTCCAGAGACCAGAGATCGAACTTGATCCTGAACTCTTTCAGGTCTTCGTCGATCAATCTCCTGATACGCTCGGCGGCGTATTCCCTGAACAGCTTGAGAGTTTCCTCATCCGGCTGCTCCGTGGGGGAGGCCGGGCGGTAGCGCTCTCCGTGCCGGCTGGCGAAGCTTTCTGCGATTTCGGCCAGATAGTCTCCCTGGTAGCCATTTTCCGGGAACGGGAAATCCGGGTCCCATCTCCGGGCATAGCGCGCCCGGAGCGAGAGGCCGAGAAGGTTCATCTGGTTGCCTGCGTCGTTGTAGTAGTACTCCCGGCAGACCTCGGCGCCCATTGCCTCCAGCAGCGAGGAGATACAATCCCCCAGTACGGCCTGGCGCCCGTGGCCGATAGTGAGCGGCCCTGTGGGATTGGAGCTGACAAACTCGACCATGATTTCGCGTCCGGCAAGAGGCTCGTCCAGGCCGTAGCCCTCACCTTGCTGTTGAACCCGGCCAAGCTGCTCCACGCTCCAGCGGGGGGAGATACGGAAATTGATAAAGCCGTTGGGCGCAACCTCGATCTTGTCGATAAAGCTTGTGTCGAACTTAAGCGCCTGGACTATCTGCTCGGCAATCAGGGCGGGTTTTTTTTTCAGTACGCGGGCCAGCAGAAAAGCCACGTTCACAGCCAGGTCCCCGTGCCGCGGGTCATTGGGCTTCTCCACCACGTATTCCGGCACCCCGGTGATTTCCAGCTCTTGAAGAGCGCGATCCACTGCCTGTCGTATGACTACTTTCATTTAAGTATAAACCCGTCCCGGTTTTTGACCGTTTTTTCCAGCTTGACTGTATTATATTCAATAAGGGATTTCTCTATATCATGATCCCCTGCCACTTGCCACAAGGGGAGTTAATTCTGTGAAATAGGTGGATCTTACTGTCTCGGAGTCGCAAATATATAGAAAAAGGGCGATTTTCGCAAAGGTTTACTCTCCTCCAATCAGATGGTAACTCTTGACATTAAAAGCGAATAGGCTTTATATTCCATGTTTCGCAAAATAGTCTAGTCAATCCAGTGGGGTAGAGATCGATGAAAAGAACCTTTCAGCCGAGTAACCGTAAGAAAAAGAACAAACACGGCTTTCGTGCCCGCATGGCCACCAAGGGCGGCCGTAAAGTTATCAACCGCCGGCGTGCCCGCGGTCGCAAGCGCCTTGCTGCTTAAAGAAAAAGCGAAACAATTCGCGGTCTGTCGAGGGTAGCATTCACCCTTCAGAAGCCGGGGCGCGGCTACGATGAGGCCGCTTATTTTTATCTCTGTCCGGCCGGAGGGCGTTTTTTGCCGGGGAAGGCCTGGCCGCCGTCTGGAGTAGCAATCAAGTGGGATTTCCGCGAAAATATTCCATCTGCACCAGCAACGAAATAAAAAGGGTTATCACAGACGGAATCCGGTTCGAGGCCGGACCTTTGAAAATCCATCTTCTGCGGACACAAAGCGATTCGCCGAACCGGACTGCTTTCGCTGTTCCGTGCTGCGGCCGGACGATTGTAGCCAGGAACCGGCTTAAAAGAAGGCTGCAGGAGTTGGTTCGGCTTCACCCGATCCAGCGCAGGGGATGCCTGACAGTTGTCAGAACTTCACCGGGTTGCTACGAGGACACTTTCAGCAAGCTGGAAAAAAGGTATTCCTCCCTGGTGGAAAAAATAAACCGGAACCGCTCCGGTCATCGCCCAAGGGGCTCCGCAGGCGAACCGAAACTGTGATATGCACTCTGCGGCACAAAGGATTAAAAATGATTGTGCGGATATTGAATAATATCATTGGAGGACTGCTGCTGGCCGTTATCCGGCTTTACCAACTGGTTCTGCGGCCCCTGCTGCCTCCGTCGTGCCGTTTTTACCCCTCTTGTTCGGAATATGCCTGCCAGAGCCTGAGGAAATATGGGCCTTTCAAAGGTAGCTGGCGCGCACTTTTGCGCCTGGCCAGGTGCCACCCCTTTCATCCGGGCGGAGTGGACATGCCCTGAAATGATGATAACAGGGGATTACAGACAAACTGGAAAGTGATTTACGATATCAGGCAATCTTAAGGGAAAATAATGGAAAAAAATTCCGTAGTGGCGATGTTTCTCATTTTCTTGCTCTGGATGGTCTATATCCTGTTTTTTGCGCCGAAACCGCAGCCGAAACAGGAACTGATTCAGGAACAGGCACCGCAGGAGGAAACAGTAGCCAGGAAAATGCCAGAGGCGCAGCCGGGGGCACAGCAAATACTCGGGCAGCCCGGAGAGGCGCAGATTTCCACGGTCGATACGGTCAACATCCCGGTGGACACAGTGGTGGTTTCCTCCGATCTCTACGAATACCATTTCATCACCAGGGGCGGGTTGATGGCCCGCGCCTGGCTGAAAAAATACCCCGCCTTCAAGTCGGGAGACAGAAAGAACAGCCAGTCGACCGGGCCGGTCCAGTTGATCCCGGTGGAAGAAAGCCGCTTTTTTTATACCAGGCTCCACTTGAAAAATGCCGACAAGCCGATCGAGCTCGGCAGCCGGCATTTTACGGCCAGCACCAGGAAATTGAACCTCGGGGATGACAAGCCGGATGGCTCGGTGGAATTTACCCACAGCCTTCGCGGCGGACAGGAAATAAAGATCGTTTACACGTTCAGCAATGATTCCTACCTGGTCAAGACCGACCTTCACCTGCCCGACGAACTTCACGGGCCGAAAGAGAACGCCGTGGAGGTGCTTCTCGGGCCCGG
>Ga0272442_10004254_pt1 | contig 19691 bp, 15 predicted proteins | sample SSMForm2O_FD_200262 | JGI IMG/M metagenome (GOLD analysis project Ga0272442, IMG submission 200262) | Marine sediment archaeal communities from Little Sippewissett salt marsh, Falmouth, MA, United States - SSM-Form-2O | ecosystem: Environmental > Aquatic > Marine > Wetlands > Sediment ... | reverse complement strand
CCTTTCTTGCCATGGTTTTTGTTTCAACCCGTAGGATAGGGCGTTATGGCATTTCTGTACACAATAACAACGATAGTCCAATGACTATTGTCTGTATCACTAACCTTTTCGCATAGGGTCTGGCTAGAGAGCCGGGCCGCGGCAAGATCGGCGCACAGCTCGAAATACACCGGAAGTACATGGACATCCATGTTGTGCTCGAGGGCGTCGACGAAATGGGCTGGAAACCGGCGTCTCAATGTACGCAGCCCGCGACAGACTATGACGAAGAGAAGGATTGCCAGCTCTTCGATGACGACCCGGAGGCATGGCTGGCAACCGAACCTGGACGCTTTGCAGTGTTCTTCCCCGCGGACGCACACATTCCATTGATCTCGGACGGCGACCTGCACAAGGTAGTTATCAAGGTCGTTGTAGAATAGAACATGACCTCGAAGGAAAGAGTCCTCGCCGCCATCGCCGGGGAAACGCCCGACCGCGTTCCCGTGGACTTCTCCGCCAATCCCGCGACGCTCCAACGGCTGATGCGCGACTTTCTCGTGGAGTCCCACGCGGACCTTCTCCAGGCGCTGCACGTGGATGTCGTCGACCTGCGCGGAATGGTCGATCCAGTTTACCGCGGCCCGGTCCCCGAAAAGACCGTGCACACGGACGGCGTAACCGAGAATTCCTGGGGGATGAAGATGAACAGGATCGGCTCATGATCAGCCCGAGCCACGTGCTCCAGACGGACGTGCCAACAGCCAACATCAGGGCATTGTACGAAACGGCCCAGAACCCGTAGACGTCGGAATTGCAGAGCAATTCCGCTACACCGCTGTAGCGGAATTCGTTAGAATTCCGCTCCGGCATCCGGTGACTTGCTCACCTGCCTCGACCGGGAAGACTTTGCCGATCACTCAGCCACAACGCGGTGGACTGTATGAGTCCAAAGCGGGCCGGGCCCACAACCCAATCGGAGCCCGGCCCGGTCGAAAGTGCAAGTCGCAAGTGAAGGTAAGGTATTCTCACGCTCTCAATAATGACTCCGGCTTCCGCTGCACCTGCACCTTCGACCTGTCACCTTCACTGCTGACCGTATCTGGTCGTGCTCAAATTATCTTGTTTTTTGTCGCAGTTGAGATTGATTAAGCCGCTAAAGGATTCGCTGAGAGGAAAAACAGTTCCTACCGTGTCCAGCAGGGCGACAGTGGGCCCGGACAGGTATATTCGTCGGCTTTCCTGCACTTTTCCTGTAATTTCGCGAGGAAGCCGGCAGTTTGTACAATGGAGGGACGTGTCCGCCAGCCCGGGGGGCCTGCCGCATGCTTACGCCTGAACAGATCGACGATGTGGTCGCGAGAGTGATCGGGGGTGACAGGGAAGCCTACCGTTCGCTCGTGGAAACCTTTGAGCCTCGGATCAGGGCCGTTGTCGCGGCTATCGGTCCCGACAGGCACTTCGTGCAGGATCTCTGCCAGGAAACCTTCATTACCGCCTATCTCAAGCTGACCCGTTACAAGCTCGGCACAAACTTCGGGGCATGGCTCAGCCAGATTGCCCGGAATCTGGCCAGGCAGGAGATCCGTAGACGAATCCGCGAAGTCAAACGCGTCGAGGACTACTGCGAAGGCCTGAAACTCCAGGCGGCGGAGGCGAACGCTGCACGGGAGCACACCCACGAAAACGTACTGTCCGCAGCATTGCGTGAATGCATCAAGAAGCTTCCCGAAAAGCACGCGAAGCTCGTGCAGTCTATCTATTTCCAGAATGCCCCGCCTGCAACCGTTGCGGAGGAGTTCGGACGTACACTCAACTGGCTGCGGGTCATGCTCCATCGCATTCGCAAACAGCTGCTCGTCTGCATAGAGCGTACGGCGGAAACATGAACGAAGACCGATTCAACGACCTTCTGGCAAAGCACAGTGCCGGCGCCTTGACTCAGTCAGAAGCCCGGGAGCTTCTGGCCGAGCTGGAGTCCGCTCCCGGCATGCTGGAGGAATTCCGCAAACTGCATCGGATGGACCAGATGCTGACGGCGCTGGGGACCCGCGGGATCGACGTAGATGAACTCATGCGCGCGCTTCCCGAGCAAGCCGGCGAGTCGGTTGCCGACCAGGTCCTGCAAGACACGGAACGTCGCGAACCGGATCCCCTCAAAGAGATCCGTCGCTCCAGACTGCGAGGAACCGGTCGCCGGACCGGGTGGCCGCGGTTTGTACTCATTCCGCTCGGCACCGCGGCGGCGTTACTGATTGCGTGGTACATCGCGCGCCTCCACACGCCGGCCACGCAGGGACAACATCTCGTGGCATCGGTTGCGGGCATCGACGGTGCTGCCACTTTGGTGCGCGGCGGTTCGAGCACTCCGGTTGCCGCGGGGACAAGCGTGGCACCGGGCGATCAGATTTCCACCGGACCGGCCTCGGCGGTCACACTAAGATACCCCGACCGCAGCACACTGCGCGTGAGCGGCCCTGCCCGCGTAGCGTTTGTGTCGAAACCCCGGAAGTGCGTTCGGCTGGAACAGGGAAACGTGCATGCCGCTATCGCTCCGCAGCCGCGGCACAGTCCCATGACGCTCGTGACCCCGCATGCGAACGTGACGGTAGTCGGCACGCGGTTCACGCTGTCGGTCGACACAAACGCCACGCGGCTGGATATGAATGCCGGACGCGTCCGGATGACGCGGCTCTCGGACGGAAAGACCATCGATGTAGACGGCGGCTTCCGCGCCGTGGCGGGCAACGGGATACGGTTCGCGTCCATGCCGCGCAGCTCCGCGCCGTATCACAACTGGCCGAACGGGCCGGGAACGGACAGCGCCTATTTCCCCATCGGTGTCTGGACGCAGGACCCGCAGTTTGCGGCCCGGTACAGGGAAGCGGGCATCAACGTCTATCTCAGTCTCTGGAAAGGGCCCACGGAGGAACAGCTGGCCGCGTTACGCCGGGCCGGAATGCAGACGATATGCGACATGAACCGGGTGGGACGACGGTGCCTCGGCGACAAGACGATCATCGGCTGGATATCGAGTCATGAGCCCGACAACGCCCAGAGACTCGGTAACGGGAAAGGCTACGGCCCGCCGGTCAAGCCTGAGACCGTTATCGCCCGGTACGACGCCGTGAGACGTGCCGACCCGACCAGGCCATGCATGCTCGTTCTCGGCCAGGGCGTGGCATGGAACAAGTGGTACGGCCGCGGCGTACGTACGGATCATCCCGAGGACTACCGGGAATACGTGAAAGGCTGCGACCTCGTCTCCTTCGACATCTACCCCGTTGTCCATGACAGGCCGGAGGTCCGCGGCAAGTTGTGGTACGTGGCACAGGGCGTCGAACGCCTGAGGAAATGGACCGAAGACAGGAAGGTTGTCTGGAACATCATCGAATGCAGCCGGATCAGGTCCAACACGAAGCCCACGCCCGAACAGGTTCGCACCGAGGTCTGGATGAGTCTCATCCACGGATCCATGGGTATCGTCTACTTCGTCCACGAGTGGACGCCGGAACTCAACGATCATGCCCTGCTTGACGATGCGCGAATGCTGTCCGCCGTAACCGCCGTCAATTCGCAAATCAAGACCCTGTCACCGGTCCTGAACACTCCCACCATCGAGAACGGCGCCGGGGTCGAGTCCGACAACATGGACGCGCCGGTGGCCTGCATGGTCAAGCGGCACAACGGTTCACTGTACTTGTTTGCCGTGGGCATGCGGCCGCACGCAACGAGAGCAACGTTCACAGTATGGGATCTGCCGGAAAAGACCACGGCCGAAGTCCTTGGCGAAAACAGGACCTTCAGCATCGCCAAGGGGACATTCACCGACAAATTCGAGCCTTACGCGGTCCACCTATACAGGATCCGGGAACAATGATATGCAATCAGAGAAGACATCGAGTGCTATGGATTCCAATTGTTGGTGCCATTCTCGCCGTCGTTTCCGCTTACGGCATGGAAGATGCGCCTTCCTACTACAGTCAGTGGACGAACGGCATTCCGGGGGACACGAATTATTTCCCTCTGGCCGTGTGGCTCCAAAGCCCGCATAACGCCACGGGCTACAAGGAGGCGGGTATCAACCTGTTCGTCGGTCTATGGCAGGGCCCCACAACGTCGCAGCTATCCGGTCTCGACGCCGCCGACATAAACGTGATCTGCCACCAGAACTCCGTCGGGCTGGCCCATTCGGGCGACACGATCTGGGCGTGGATGCACGGCGACGAGCCCGACAACGCACAACCCGACGGCAGCGGCGGCTGGGGGCCACCCATAGAGCCGTCCGTAATCATCGCCGACTATCAGGCGCTCAAGACAAACGACCTGAGTCGTCCGATCTACCTGAACCTCGGACAGGGCGTGGCGTGGGACGGATGGTACGGCCGCGGCGAGCGCACGAACCATCCCGAGGACTACTGGGAATACGTGAAAGGCTGCGACATTGTTTCGTACGACATCTACCCGGTGAACAATTCTCATCCCGACGTCAGCGGCAAGCTGGAATACGTGGCGCGAGGCATTGACAGGCTTCGCACAAGCACACAGGACAAGAAACCCGTCTGGTGCTGGATCGAGACAACAAAGATAAGCGCCGACTCGGCGGCCAAGCCCACCCCGGCCCAGGTCAGATCCGAGGTCTGGATGGCCCTCATACATGGAGCCGACGGAATCGGCTACTTCTGCCACTCCTGGACGCCGTCCTTTGACGAAGCCGCACTGCTGCACGACACCACCATGCTCGCGGCCGTGAGCAATATCAACCATCGCATCTCCGCTCTCGCACCCGTTCTGAACAGTCCCACGATTACCAATGTCGTCAGTGTCGTCTCCGGCAGCGGCACCGTGCCGATCGACATCCTGGTCAAGCAGTTCGGCGGCCACACCTACATCTTCGCGGCCGCTATGAGCAACCAGGCAACGACCGCAATATTCACCGTGCCGGCGGGCGACACCGTGGACGTGCTGGACGAAAGCCGGCAACTAACCGTAACGGGAGGCACGTTCACCGACAGCTTCGCAGGCTACGCGGTGCACCTCTACAAGGTTAGCGGCAACGGAGGCGGGGGGGACGGTTCCGTGTTCTACGTGGATCCCGTGAACGGCAGTATGTCGAACGATGGTTCGGAAGAGAACCCATGGAGCACGCTGCAGGAAGTCTTCGAGAACGGCCTGATCGAGACACGACGGATCGAAGACTACCCGTGGTACGACGGTGTGCCCCTGGTGCCGAAGAATGCAGGTGCGCCGGTCAAAGCCGGCGACACGATCCGCCTACGGTCCGGATACCACGGCGAGATCGAGTATTTCGGCGGGTACAACACCGACACCATAACGATCGAAGCGCAACAGGGACATACACCGGCCCTGAGACGCATCCGGATGGCGGCCGTCGCCAAGTGGAAACTGAAAGGGCTGACGGTCAGTCCGTCACTGGCGTCCTCTTATTCCGCGGCGACCCTGGTCTTCATCGAATCGCACGGCTGGCACGGTCCCAGCCACGACGTCGTGGTCGAGAGCTGTCGTCTCTACTCCGTTGCCGACTCCTCCGGCTGGAGCGCGGACGATTGGAACAACAAATCCTGTAACGGCATCAGCGCCGGTGGGGACCGGTGCATCATTATCAGCAACCGCCTGCTCAACGTGAACTTCGGCATCGATTGCGGCGGCGAAAGCAGTGTGGTGTCGTACAACGTAGTCGAGAATTTCGCCGGCGACGGCCTGCGCGGCCTGGGGAACTACAGCGTTTTCGAGTATAACACGGTCAAAAACTGTTATGACGTGAATGCCAATCATGACGACGGTTTCCAGTCCTGGAGTTACGGCAGCGGCGGCGTGGGCAGCGGCGTCGTTAAGGGACTCGTCCTCAGAGGCAACGTTATCATCAACTACACCGATCCCAGCCAGCCGTTCAAGGGCACGTTGCAGGGGATCGGCTGTTTTGACGGGTTCTTCGACGACTGGATTGTCGAGAACAACATCGTCATGGTGGATCACTGGCACGGCATTTCCCTGTATGGAGCCAGGAACTGTCGCGTCGTCAACAATACCGTCGTGGACCTGAACACGCAGAGCCCCGGCCCACCATGGATCATGGTAACCGCTCACAAAAACGGGACCCCGGCGACCAACTGCATCGTGCGCAACAATCTAAGCACGTCGTATTCTATCGGGTCCGATCCCAGCATGACCGCGGATCACAATCTGACTGTCGCTGACCCGGATGATTTCTTCGTCGACCATCCCGGCCGGGACCTGCGCCTCAAGGCCGGATGCGCCGCGATCGATGCCGGAACCGGCGATACCGCTCCACCCACCGATATCGTGGGCGTACCCCGGCCCCAGGGAAGCGCATATGATCTCGGTGCCTATGAATATCCTACCGACGATGACGGCGACGGTATGGGGGATTGGTGGGAAATCCTGTACTTCGGCAGCACCAACGCCCCGCTCGGCGCGGCCACGGCGGACCGGGATAACGACGGGGCGAGCAATCGCGATGAGTACGGCGCGGGTACCGATCCCACGAATCCCGATTCCGTACTGGCCTTGACCGACTTCTTCCTGTCCGGGGACAGCTGCATCCTGAAATGGAACAGTGTACGCGGCAAAGCATACTCCATCCAGAAATGCACCGATCTGGAGACCGGATTCTCAACGGCACTGGATAGAATTGACGGCGATCCGCCTGTCAACACCCGCATCCTGCCTCTCGGCGGGGCCGCGTCTTCCTTCTACCGCATCATCGTCGCCGAGTAGAACCCCTATTCAACCACCACCCTAAAGAACCCGTGCGCCGCCGAATCAACCGTCACCGTCTGGCAGTTCTCCGGCGGATCGGCTGGAATGCCGTTGGTGACCGTCTGGGTGAACCCGTCCAGCAGGTTCGTGGACATCTGGATAGCGTATGTTCTGTTGGACGCGCTCTGCCAGTCTATGACGAGTTTCTCCCCCGACACCTGGCGCCTGACATCTGACATCTCGAGAAGCGAAGCCGGATTGGTCGGGATCGTGCCGGCGAGGAACTCGTGCAGGTCACAGAAGCCGTCCTCGTCCCAGTCTTCGGTCAACGCGCCGTCCGACGCACCCGTGTTGCCAAAGTGCAGTACCTCCCACTTGTCGGCCATCCGGTCGAAATCCGTGTCGGAAGTCGGATCGCAGAAGTACCCCAACACAAGCGTGTAGGCGGCCTGGTAGTAGATGGCGGGCTCCGTGATTTCCCATGAGTTCTCGTTATCGCCCTGCGACGCGTTCCAGCCCGTATTCCAGTCCTTGAACGCTTTCTGGTGCGGCTCTCCGTAGGGCGGCGCCACGAAGGACTTCGTGAAGAAATAGTCCGCGCCACCGGCCAGGAAGCCGGGCCCCGGACCGTATGTGGATCCGGCGCCGTCGTACAACGGCGAACCGTCGGCGAACCACTGGTGGTAGGGCTCCATCATGCACTTGTCGCCGCCAAGCGATGCGCCGTTCGTTCCCATGTTGGACAGGTGGCAGAGGGCCAACGGATTCCTGCCGTGGAAGTAGTGCACATACTCGGCGGCAACCGCCCGGTATAATGCGTTGCGTGACGGGTCCACGTCCAGGTAGATGGCATAGATGGGGAGCATGGCCCACAGTGCCTTGTTATGATTTGACCCCCAGCAGTAGTGGCCGTCCCACATGTACGCCCGATACGCATCCGACGCATCGTTGTAGGCGGAAGTGGGATACCAGTCGGCCCCGTTCTGCATCGAGAACTTCGCCTTATTCACGATGGCCGAGTCCGTCGGGTACGTTGTCCCGGCATAGACGATGAGCGCGGCGTTGAGCGCCCAGGCGCCGTCAGGAAGCATAGAGGGCCATTCCCCGTCGAGCGGATGGTTCCCGTTGTCGGACGTGGCCGCGATGTTCGTGACCATACCATCAAAATACGTGCGGTATTTCGTGATCCCGGTGGCGGCGTACAGTTCGGCCGCGGCCAGTACGCGCCGGCGCTTGTCGTCGTTCGAATCGGACCCACCGGCCGCAGCCGCCATGCTCGCGCCATCGGTCCCATCCACCGGATACATGTCCGGTACGGACTCCAGGTATAACCAGGCGTTTGACGCGGCCCCCGTCAGCATATCGGCATAGCCGGGGTACTGCGCAGCAAAGCAGGCGAACACGCGTGCTCCGTGTGCCCACAGTGCCGCCGCGGTTGCCGTGGCCCACGTGGTGGGCTGGGTATAGTAACGCTGCAATGCGTCATCCTGCGGATAGCCGCTGCCGTAGCTTCGTACGGCCACGCGGTTAAAGACCGATCCGTCCGTGTGCTGCATCTTGAGCAGCCAGTCCAGCTCCCACTTGATCTCGTCCAGAATGTCCGGCACTCGGTTCCCCGATTCCGGGATGTTCGTGTCGTCACCGTACGCGGAGGGAGCCAGCTCATAGGCCATCATCATGTGCCACATCGTGTTGAGCGTGAACGGCACATACTTGTTGTAGTCGCCGGCATCGTGCCATCCACCGGACACATCGCGCGGGTTGCCCTGGTCCGATGTGGTCCACAACGTTGCCTGAAGATCCTGTGTGTGACACACCGCATGACACCAGTTCCCGCCGTGCCCGGCGGTTATCTCCGTGCCGCACCGCTGGTAATAGAATGTTCGGACCGAACAGTTCAGGACCGAATTGAAGATATCGTTCCTGATCTCGAAGTTGACCGACTGCACGTCGTTGGACGGGTCGTAGATGCAGTACTCTCCGGGAGTACGCAGCGCCGAGAAGTCACCCCACCACACCTGGTCACCGGACTGGGCATGTGTCGCCCCACCGTTCCATGCCGCGGTCGGCCCCGTGAACACAACACTGTCGTCCGACACTCGCCGAACCTGGAAGTTGGTTCCCGGCACATAGGTAGTGGCGGCGTTTTGCCCCGTGATGGGGTTTGAGAACACGGCAACCTTGTTCGACGCGTCCGCACGCCAACCGAACTGATCAACAATGATGGTATCCACGACATCCGCGGCCGGGGCGGACGTGCCCAGACACAGCGCGAGCATTGCGACAACGAGCAACTTGTAGAGTCGGGTCTGCATGGCCATCTGGAAGTATCCCAAAGCGGGCCGGGCCCACAACCCAATCGGAGCCCGGCCCGGTCGAAAGTGCAAGTCGCAAGTGAAGGTAAGGTATTCTCACGCTCTCAATAATGACTCCGGCTTCCGATGCACCTGCACCTTCGACCTGTCACTTTCGACCCGCATCGAGCAGCCCCTATCGACGCCAAAACAACTTGTTTCTTATCGCAGTACTGAAAAACGAAGTCAATAATGGATACAGAAACACCTTAGTCAAGACATGATGCGCTGCGGCGGCATACCAACAGCGTTCGCCATCCGAATGAACCAGCGGAGGCGGAGTCCACCGGACGGCACGGAGACCGTCCCGGTTCCTGTCAAATGGTACAAGTGGCGCTGCCATAGGGTTCCTTGTCCAGCGGCTCACGAGGACGTTCGCCCTCCCGGGAAGGGACACGCCACGATAGCCCCCAAACGGGAGGGCGAGCGTCCTCGCGAGCCGTCACGCAAGGTCAGAACCTGCCGATTCTCTCTGCGGGGTCTTCGGTTACGGGGGCTGTTTTCTCGATCACGTGTCTGATCCGTTCGCGCACGTCCGCATGGCCCGGGTCATCCCACAGATTGACATGCTCGTCCGGATCCTCCGCCATGTCATAAAGTTCGCCGTAGTGCACGGGTTCGTAGTCACGTCCGTGATAGAGAACCAGCTTATACCGGTCATCCCGCGTCATTGTGGCGAACGAAGGCTTGTGCGGCGGTCGGTCGGGCTTCCCGAAATGCATGTCCAGCGTGTCGTAGAACTCGCACCGCACGTATTCCCGCGTCGGTCCGGGACCGTCCCCTGTCAGGATCGGCAGCAGGCTCTGCCCGTCACACCGATGCATAGCGGCGCCGCCGACCTCCGCCAGTGTTGGCGCAATATCGGTGAGTTCGATGAGACGATCGTCGACTATGCCCTGCCGGAACCCGCCGGGCCATGAGAAGATCAGCGGGACCCGGGCCAGTCCTTCGTAGAACCGGCATCCCTTCGCCTGGAGTCCGTGGTCGCCTATCAGGTTGCCGTGGTCCGATGTGAAGATCACGAGCGTGTTCTCGCGTTGACCGGTCCGTTCCAGCTCGTCGAGCATTCTGCCGACGTTCTCGTCGATCAGTTCGATCATGCCGTAGTAGGATGCTTTCTGCGCCTGTTCCCGCTCGTCGGGTGTGCGCCCGCCCGACTGGAACACGTGCGTCTCCGCGATACGCCGCTGGGTTTCCAGATCCGATTCCCGGAATGGCGGAGGTGGAAGGCTCGACGGGTCGTAGCGCTCCGCGTAGTCGCGTGGCGCGTCGTACGCCGGGTGCGGATCGAAAATGTTCACGCTCATGAGCCATGGACCGTCGTGCTCCTCGTTCATGAACTCAATACCGCGATCACAACACCAGGTCGTTTCGTGCAGCTCCGCCGGCACGTTCTCCCTGTACTTCGCACCGCGCTGCAGCACGGGATCCCAGTCCGAATCATCGACTACGTCCTGGTACTTCCCTATCGACTCGAGCCAATCGGTGTACTGGTTACTCACACCCATGCCTTGCGTGGGACCATGGCAGTACCAGAACTGCCGGTAGCCGTCGTCGACACGTTCCTCCTGCCCACCCCAAGCCGACGCGATGTGCAGCTTGCCGGACAGTCCGCAGTCGTAGCCCCCATCGGCGAGATGCCGTGTGATGAGCTTCACACCGTCCGGCAAATTCAGCCGTGCGTTCCCGTTGATATTGCACGGGATGCGTGACGGGTAGAGCCCGGTCAGGAAGCTGCCGCGGCTCGGAGTACAGATCGGGTTCTGACAGTACGCGCGTGTGAACGCCACGCCTTCGGCACACAAGCGGTCGAGGTTCGGAGTATTGATGTGCTCGTTGCCCAGCGCGTTGATGGTGTCGCCTCGCTGCTGGTCGGTGCAGATCCAGAGGATATTGGGGTTTCGCGTGTCAGTTTTCAGGTGTCAGCTCCAGATTCTCCCACTTGGGCGCTGGACGTTGGATGTTGGGCGTTCATTGCTTCACAATGGATGATCAGGTCAGTCCCTTCCTAGTCGGGAACTTCCCCAGATCCTCTTCCTTGATTACGAGGTGCAGGAGGCGTTCCCAGCGGTGTGGGACAAAGACATGGAGTTTGCCTTCGTCAACGACAGCGTCCATGTAGGAGCATTGGTAGTTCCGGAACGCGTTCTCGAAGCTCGGCTCCGCCGCGTTCACGAACACGAACTGCGGTTCCGACCACGTACGTCCCTTGTCAGTGGATAGGGCGAACCAGATCTCCGACCTGTCCATGAAAGCTTCAGGGTTCGATCCGAGCCCCGTATACGTCTCGAACGTCACAAAGCTTCGGTTGTGGTGGAACGCGATCAACGTTTCGCCGTCCGACAGATGGAACAGCATCGGAGGCGCGTCCGGATGCACGAGTGATGTAGGCTCGGGTTTCGACCACGTCTTGCCGTCATCCTCGCTCCGGCCCGCCCACAGGTGTCCCTCGCATGTGCGCAGCATGAGAAGCACTTCGCCGCCGCCCAGGTTGATGGGTCGGCCCTCGTCCATCCTGTTGAACTGCGGGACGCACCAGCCGCCATGCCGCGGGTTGGGCAGCAATTCCCAGGTCTTGCCCTGGTCTTGCGAACGCAGGATGTACTGACGTGTCATCAACGGCTTGTAGGACCAGTCACCCTCGTGCGAGCCGAGCAGCCATGTGCCCCCATCAGTTTCGCACATGCGCATAACCGACATACCCAGGAAACCGGGATCGTTCTCGGGCCGAATCAGATGAACACCGCTCCAGTGATGACCATCGTCGTCGGAGTATCGGTAGCCAATCGGAGCGTTTTCCTGCAAGCCCCGCTCACGCGTCCACAGCCCCTTGATTGGCTGCGTGCCGAATGCATAGATACGGTTCGATCCCTTAGGGATCAGCGGGATGAAGCCATGCTGGCTATACTCGATATCAAACGCAACGGTAGGCCCTTCCCAGGTCGCCCCGCTGTCGCTCGAACGATAGGCCAGCATGTCGTTGGACTTCTCTATCGATCCCCCGTAGTGGCCACCGTCGACGATGAGCACGAGATAGTCGCCGCCGGGCGTCTTGACAGCCCGGCTCTCGTATACACCTCTCTGCGGCTCACGCCCGGTGTGGAGCAATTTGCCCGAAGCTGCCTCATGGATGACGAGGCCTAATTCGTCATTTGCGCTGCATCCCTCGGGTGGGTTCGACACCTCGACTTCGTTCCCGCCTATCACTACTTTTTCTGCCAGTTTCATGGTTTTACCAGATGCGGCGGAGGCCCGCCGCTCTCCAATTCTGTCTTACCCGGAAGCCACGGGCGAGACGCCCGTGCCACCTCCCCGTGGTGCGGGCATCTTGCCCGCAACCTTATTCCTTCCCTTCGCACAACCAATCCATATCAAAGTGTTCGAGCCGCACGTAGCGGTCGTCGTGAATACGTTCCACAATGCCGCATTCATGGATGCAGAGCATTGTTCCGTCCGCAAGGACCGCCAGGTCGCTGTAGCCCGACGGACCGGGCTCCAGCACACGGCTGTGAACCCAGGTCCGGCCGTCATCCTCGCTCATCCGTGATCTCTGCGGGATCGGTAAACGTGGCGCCGTCATCATCACTACACATTGTGAGAACCCGCGCGTAGTCATGGGCGAACACCGCCACAATGCGGCCGGACTCCTCGTCCAGGGTCAGCACAAAGTTGCTGGCAAGGCCATCACCATAATTCTTGCTCTCCACGATCTTGACCGCCGGTTCGAATGTCTTCCCACCGTCGGTACTGCGCCGCATCAGGATATCGTTGAAATCCCAATCGCCGCCCTTCCCGGGCCGTGCCTCAGTCGTCACCAACACCGTTTCGTTTTTCGCGGCAAGTATTCCCGGCACACGGCATACGTGGTACCCGTCCTTCCGCGCCTCAAACAAATCCTGTTTCTCAAGCATCCTCCGCCTTTTCCCTATGCTATGTCCTCTGGCTCGATATACACGCCAACAACGTGGCTCCTGTTCGGCTCATCGCCGTAGTTCGTGTAGTCAACGAACATGATGCGGCCATCCTCGAGTATGACCCAGGAAGAGTAGCCGTTGTCCGGCGACGGTTTCTGGTCCGGATCGTTGGGATGGATCTCGATCATGCGCTCGCGTTGATACTGGTCAGGCCACTGACCATCGGTAGCATCCCAACTCCACGAAGCGTCTTTCAGGCTCGGATTCTTGACCTCGTAGTTGAGCCGCGACCACCAGCTCATGCCTTGGTCCCCGATCTCGCCGAACTGCGTTCTCATGGCAGGATTGCTGCCGCGGAAGCCGCTGGGAATCGGAAGCCGGCTCCGGCAGCAGCCGCACATGGTCACCACGTCATCCACGGCTATTTCCACGAGCCCGCGGCGGTGCCGGACTGAGAGCTTGTGCTCACCGGTCATGTCCACCGGCTTCTTCTTGTCCGACCTACCCAGTGAAAGTGCAACCCAGTTCGGGGCAATGTACAGAACCAGTGGGCCCCCACCCCATGAATGAGTGCTGATCGACATGAACGCCACAGGCTCATCGGCAGGACCATCCACACGTACCGTGGCCTCGAACAGGACCTCACTCCGGCTGCACTCCGGCGGCAGAAGGCTGTACCGGCATTCGTAGCCCGGCTTGTTGGTGATCATCAGAGCATCATCAGTCAGCTTCGCTGCAAACTGCCTGCGTGGCCCGCCTACAACCCACGTGCCGGCCTCGGCCCCCAAGTCACCACACCACGCGTAACTGCCCAGTCCACCGTTCACATGGCGCCCAGTCACCAGAACACGACCATCGGCAAGTTGCTTCGCATAGGGCCGGTGTATCGCGAACGGGCACATTTGGGGCTCGGACCAGGTATGACCGCAGTCCTCGGAGAAGGCGACAAATGACGGGATTCCGGACGAATGGTTCTCGCGCAGCACACAGGCCAGCTTGTTGCCGCCCAGCATGACGATAGCGCCCTCACAGAAGAAATGATAGCCGTCGTGCGCAATGATCGATCGACGCTTCCAGGTGACTCCTCCATCCTCGGACACACTGAGAATGTCGGCGTAGGCCTGGCTCTCGGACAGCATCAAGTGGCTTCCCGCGCCGAGTGTACCGTCCGGCAGCTCGACAATGCGATCGGGCTCGAATCCTTCAATGCCGGTTACCTCGTGATCGCTCCATGTCTCGCCGCCGTCGTCGCTCCACCAGGCCCAGTTCCCAGAAGTCTGCTCCTCGTGGAAATGCTCGAAATCATCGTGGTCACACAGGACAACCAGACGGCCGTCGGAGAGACAGCTCAGCCGAGGCGTGACCAACCGTTCGTCTTCGGGCTGAACCGCCTTGGCCACTTCCTTGAACTTGTACCACGTCTTCCCGAGATCGTCGCTGGCAACGAGGGTCAGGATCTCACTTTCCTGTGCCCAGTGGGCGTCGTCGTCGGCGTATACGAACATCAACCGACCCGACGGAAGCTGGACCAGATCAGGGTTCTTTGTGAAGCGGCCCGGACTCCGCCACACCTCGAATGTCTTGTCTGCAATACTGCGAGTGTGCCCACGCATCTCTCTGCCTTCTCCTATTTCTTAGCCGTGGCGTTTCCGAATCTCGTCCGCCACTTCTCCCCTTCCCGTCTTCTCAAGCTCCTCGAGGAATCCCGGCAGCGCGCTTCGAATGTGACCGGGCCCGCCTTCCCCAATAACCGTCTGTAGCGGATCCTCGACATAGCCGTCGGGCATCGATGATTGCATCTGACGTTCCCATTCCTCGAGACATGACCGTGCCGTCGCTACTACGTCGGGCCATTTGATGATCAAGGGGACATGGCAGGTGATCTCATCCGCGGTGACGTGGTCGCCGTAGATGCCCAGCTCGCCAAGGTTCTCTCCGTGGTCGGCACTGATAATCACGGCGGTGTCGTCCATCACGCCCAGTTCTTCGAGCTTCGAGAAGATCCGGCCCAGATGCTCGTCCATGTAGCGCACGCCACAGTCATAGCCGTCGATGATCTCACGCACATCATCAACAGTCTCGATTTGCTTCGGGCAACGCGGCCGCGGCGGCACTTCGATGCCGAGTCCGTGCCGGAAGCCTTCGGCGTAGCGGCGATACGTTTGCTGCTTCCTGCGCGGCTGCTGAATCCCGTTCAGTTTCCGCTGGCCGGCGACAACTTCCTCCGTGAGCCACTTGGGTAATGGTTTACCTTCGAACGGGTTCCCGAACTCGTCCGGCGCGCGTGACGGCATGTGCGGGTCCCAGTAGTTGATATGCATAAACCATTTGTCGTCGGCACCGCGTCGATCCAGCCAATCCATTACGGTCGGCGTCACTTCCTCGGCGGACTCCATGCCAAACGAACCGGTGTTGTGCGTTTCCATGAAACCTGCATTGAACCACCATGCACCATGTCGCTCAGCGAACGGGCTGATGCTGACCGTGTGATAGCCATGCTCTTTCAGGAAAGCCGGCAGACTCTCGCGGCTGAGCCGACTGCGGAAGCCGCGGGTAGGGCCTTCGAGTCGAAAATCACCCGCCGTCCCGGCGTGGTTGTCCACCCCGGAGTGGTAGCCGAACTGGCCGCTCATGAGCGCTGTGCGTGACGGGCAGCACGGCACGTCGCTTGCGTAGCACTCCTCAAACCGCATGCCTTCGGCCGCTATGCGGTCGACGTTTGGCGACGTATCACGGTGATAGCCGTAACAGCCCAGGTGGTCGGGCCGCAGCGAATCAAGATCGAGGTATAGGATTCTCATAGAACTTTTGACTCAGGATAGACAAGTGATGATACATATGGAGAGATGCTGGTTTCCAGATGCTGGATGCTGGATGAAGATCTCCCATCCAGCGACCAGAGACCAGTATCCAGCATCGCTTCAGTTCCACCGTGGGTATTGCCGAGCCTTTTCCCTCCTATCCCTTTCATGGCCCATCGCCCCCTCAATTGAAGATCTCCGCTTCCCACTCATCCTTCCAGCCCGTGGTGAATAGCCCCTCGAACTCGTGTTTGGCATCGGTCCGCCATGGCCGCTGGAGCCAGCGTGGCCCGCGGAACGGGTCCCGCGTCCGCTTCTGCCAGCCCAGGATCCGATCGTGCAGTTCGTTGCGTATGCCTGCGCAGGCTTCGCCATCTATCAGGTTGTTCGCCTCTTCAGGATCATCCCGCAGATTGTAGAGCTCATCGCGATCGAACAGGTTGATCGCCAGCTTCCAGTCGTCTGTTCTTATGCAGCGGATCGGGAACAGTCCCTCGTCTTCCTCGTGCACCACCCCGAATCTGTTGAACTCAATGATCACATGGTCGCGCACCTGTTCAGTCTCACCCCGCAGAACCGGCATCAACGACTGACACGTGTAACCGTTGCCCGGCGAAACGTAGCCCTGATCCTGCTCCACGCCGGCCATGTCGAGGACCGTCGCCCAGATATCCACTGAGCTGACCATCCCCTTCTCTCTGCGCCCGTCCTCCGCAATTCCCGGCGCCCGGATAATCAGGGGAACGGCGGTGGTGTGGTCGTACATCGTGGGGCCCTTCGCGCGCAGTCCGAATGCGCCAACGTGGTCGCCGTGGTCCGATGTAAAGATGATCATGGTGTTGTCGCCACCGTATTGCAGCGCGGCGTCCAGAACTCTGCCGATTTCATAATCCACGTAGCTGTTCGTGTCGTAGTACTTGCTGTAATAGGCGGGCAGATCCTCCGGGTTCCTCTGGTTCTTGCGCATGTAGGCCGCCCACTTCTTTTGAATCTCCGGCTTGCCGGCCATATTCGCGTTCAGCGTAGGGGGACGGTACAGTGACTCGTACGGGTTCCGTCCCCGAAACGGCGGCGGGCATATGTATGGGCCATGCGGTTCATCGAATTCGACGGCGAGGAACAACGGCTTGTCCGCGGTCGGCTGCCGCTTGATTATCTCGATCGCGCGGTCCGCGACCCGGTGTCCGACGCAATAGTTCTCGTCTTTGATACCCAGGTTCCACTCCCGGAAACGGTTGGGATAGTCGGCGCCCGGCTCGGCCGTATCCTGGTGGTAGTTCGTCATATCATACCACGTGTCTTGGTCGAAGCCGCCGTCTGCTGAACCGTGCCCGTTGTAGGATCCGCCGTCCAGATGCCATTTCCCAAGGTGCTTCGCCTGATAGCCGCGTTCGCTCAGGATCTCGGCGAGCAGGGGCGTGTGGCGTCGCATGCTTACGTTGTTGCACCAGGCCCCGTTCCGGTTGGGATGCAGTCCGGAGTACCACGCCGATCGCGCCGGGGTGCAGAGCGGACACGCGGCAAACGAGTTCTCGAAGAGCACCGCGTTCTCCGCGAGCCGGTCGAGGTTCGGAGTATTAACACCGGGCCGGTCCACGTAGCATGACAGCATCCCCTGCCCCTGCGTGTCGGTGGTTATGAATACTATGTTTGGTTGGTCCATCAATATCCTTCATCGTCCACCTCAGGCAAGAATGCCTGAGGTACTGCGCTCCGGGTGCCGCGGCCATTCCTGGCTGCGGCGTCCTGCTGAAACGGTCTCTCCTTGGTCTCTGTTTCCAGATCGTAGTCTAGCCTGTACACTCCGTCGTCTCCCTTGGCCCACTGCGGCTTCACCGGCTCGTCGGTCTGGCTGGGCACTTTGCCATGAAAGGCCGGATCACCCGTGTCTTCCATCAGCTTATTCAGTTCCATGTCCAAGTCCAGCAACGCGTCTTCGTGTGCCGGATCGTCAGCCAGGTTCGCCATCTCCCACGGGTCGGCGACAATGTCGTACAGCTCGTGAGTCGGGCACGGGTTCCCGAATAGCGGCCAGTTGTTGAGAACGTCGAGGTCGTTCGCGTAGCGTCCCACGAAACCGCCATCGAGGTAACAGGGCTCCGAATGGAAGTTGCGAATAAGCTTATAGCGATCGGTACGCAGACAGCGATGCGGACCGTAGCAAAGCGCTCCACCCCGGCGCGCCCAATTCACCTCCGCAAATGCACTTGTCCTCATCGGGCCGGCCTCCCCTTTGAACAATGTCACGAAGCTCCGGCCATCCAGATCGTTGGGAACGGGCACACCCGCCAGGTCACAGACGGTTGGAAACAAATCCACATTGCTCAGCAATTGGTCGTGGACGGATTCCGGTTTGATGACACCCGGCAACCTCATCAGGAGGGCCGTCCTGATGCCGGGGTCATACAGCGTGTGCTTGTGCCGGGCCAGTGCGACACCGTGGTCTGTGGTAAAGATAACAAGCGTGTTTTCCGTCAGCCCCGCAGCATCCAGTGCATCAAGGGTGAACCCGACCCGACGGTCCAACTCGGTCACATTCAATGCGAGGCTCGCAAGATCGCGCCGGGTGGTCAGGTTATCGGGGAGCACAGGCGGGACGGGGATTCGTTTGACCAACTCTTGATCATACTCCTGACCGTAAGACCTATGCACGAGGCCATGTGAAACATGAGCAAAGAACGGTTTACCCCCTGCAATACCGGAGAAAAACGATTTCCCGGCTGCAACATCCTCGTGGTGTTGCACGGCTTCCTGGAAGCCCGCCCATTCATGTCCGCCAATAATGTTCAGATGACCAACCAGTGCTGTCCTGTAGCGGTTGTCGGAAAGGTAACGTGCTATGCATACGCTATCCCTGGACAATGGTGCCTGCTGGAGCACACCGCATCTGTGCGGTAGTCTGCCACAATAGATGCCGGTCCGGCTCGGCATGCACTGCGGGGCAGTGCCAAAGTGACTCGTAAACCGTGCGCCTTCACCTGCAATTCTATCCAGATTCGGCGTCTTCAGCCACGGTTTGTCGTAACACGCAGCCCAATCACCGAGATCATGACAATCTATAAGAACGATGTTCATGTCAGTCAGTGCTTCCCCCCTTGCTCACCCTGCTATCCCCTGCTATCCCCTGCTCACCCTTTCTGTAGTATGTGCTTCCTGATTCGTTTTTCCGCCTGAACCGGCGATGCTTCGCACAGATCGTCGATCAGTCGAACGTGGTTGTCGCGCGGCTTTTCCTCGACCGGCATTATGCCGCTTGAGGTCATGAACAACCCGATGGTCATCACACGATCGAAGAACCGCGTAAGCATGGGAACATCGGCCAACGCGACCAGTGCGTGGTGGAATTCGATCTCAGCGCGGATGCGCTCCATGTTCGCAGGCTTACTCTTCTGGACCTTCTGGGCAAGCGGACGCAGCGTGCCGCGCTGCATCGAGATGACCTCGCCGGCATAGATACGGGCAGCCTGCCCCTCCAGCGCAACCCGCACAACGCGGTGGCCGCGAATATCCTCGGGCTTGTAGACGCGCACGTGCGTGCCGCGTCTCGGGAGGGTTACGACCAACCCGTCGGCCTCCATCTGGTTCACGGCCATGTGCACGGGCGCAACGCTCATACCCAGCCGCTCCGCCAGCGCTTTCCTGTCAACCGGCGCGCCGGGCGCCAGCCGTCCCTCGAGAATATCGTCGAGCAAAGTACCGTAAGCCCGCTCGTTCAGGCTCCCGGCCGGCTCGTTCTCAGTCCCTTGGGAATCGCTCACCATGCCGGAACTGTAATGACAGCTGTTATAACAGGCAAGTGAGAAATTCAGAGGTCTTAGCAAACCGCCACCCCTGGATTTCTGCGGTCGCGAGTTATTTGTGGGTCTACAGGACCTCATAGCGTAGTGGCAGGCGAAAGCGAT
>Ga0272442_10004251_pt1 | contig 19698 bp, 20 predicted proteins | sample SSMForm2O_FD_200262 | JGI IMG/M metagenome (GOLD analysis project Ga0272442, IMG submission 200262) | Marine sediment archaeal communities from Little Sippewissett salt marsh, Falmouth, MA, United States - SSM-Form-2O | ecosystem: Environmental > Aquatic > Marine > Wetlands > Sediment ... | reverse complement strand
GAAAAATAAACGTCAAGGCCCGTAAGAGGAAGCTTTTTCCTGTTTTTGAGCTGGTCCTCATCAAGTTCGTCTTTTGCAAGCTTTATCTTCATATCGGGCACAAAAGTCCCTTTTTTCACATACCTGATGCTCGTGTTTCGAGTAAGATACTTCTACAAATTCTTCAAGGATCGTCTTGTCTTCTACTGGCTGATGCCTGTCCATTGGGATAATTAGAGATAATATCGGGATAAATCACTCCCCAAGCCTTTTGGAAATGTCCTCCACAACTTCGTAGCCGTGGTTTATCGCATATTTTATAAGCTGGAATTTGCCCAAATCCCCGATTGCGAATATTCCCTTCCGGTTGGTCTCGCAATTTTCCCCGGTTTTTGGTTTGTTGTTCTCTATCTCGATATCCATGGAAGCGAGGAAGTCCTTCGGAGGTATTGTTCCGGCCATTACGAATATGTCGTCCGTCTTTACCTTCTGTTGTTTCCCGTTTACGTCCAGCACAGCTTCCCCGCATTCGAGGCACGTCACGTTTGAGTTGAAGATTGCGGGGATGCCTGACTTCTCCAGCCTTTCAAGATTTATCGGTTTGACGCGAAAGAATTTCGGCTTGCGGTATGAAATGGTCACATTCGCCCCGGCTTCGTGGAGCAATAAAGCGCATTCAACAGCACTATCACCCCCGCCGACCACAATAACGTTCTCTCCCTCATGCTTTTTGCATGAATCAAGGCAGTAGTGCACCTTGCCTTCGGGGGCGTCAACGCATATCTTTCGCGGAGTGCCCTGCACACCTATAGCCAGTATCACATACTTGCAAACGTATTTCGAGTTGTTTGTTATAACAGTAAAATTCCCCTCTTGCCCCTTTATGTCAAGGACTTCCTCGTATAATATGAAGAGCTCGTTGTCCTTTGCGATATCCTCCCACTCCTGCACTATCTCTTGCGTGGGGCGGTGCGCGATTGGAAGTTTGCCCTTGGCAATCAGCTCCTCCGGGTAGGCCTTTACATCCTTGCCCGGCGGGTAGCCAAGCAGCGTGCTTGCTATGCTCGATTTCTCAAGGATCATGTAGTCAATACCCAGCTCTTTGGCCTTCAGCCCCGCGGACAGCCCTCCGGGCCCTGCGCCAACGATTATAACGTCGCAATCCATCTTAAGCTATCAGGGCTATTTTTTACCTCTGGCCTAATAAATACACGAAATGGCGGATAATGTATTTAATATACCAAAACTCAAAAATTTTTCAGAGTGGTATCTTGAGCTCGTGCGAAGGACGAAGCTTATAGACCAGCGCAGCCCTGTAAAGGGATTTGACGTTTTCATGCCCTACTCATACCGAATATGGGAACAGATTCAAGGGTACATGAACCCCCGGATGTACGAAACTGGACATCGAAACTGTTACTTTCCGTTAGTGATACCCGAAAACCTATTGCATGAAGAGGCCGAGCACTTCGACGGTTTTGTGCCTGAGTGTGCATGGGTAAGCCACGGCGGGGACTCTAAGCTGGACACTAAACTGGCCATACGCCCCACATCCGAGACAATAATGTACTACATGTTCGCCTTATGGATCCGAAGCTATAACGATCTGCCGGTCAAAATAAACCAGTGGTGCAATATAGTGCGTTGGGAAACCAAGCAAACCCGTCCGTTTTTAAGAAGCAGGGAATTCCTTTGGCAGGAAGGGCATACCGCGCACGCGACAAAAGAGGATGCCGTGAAAGAGATAGAATTCGCGCTCGAGTTGTACACAAATACCATAGAAAAACTGCTGGCAATCCCGACGTTCCCGGTAAGGCGCCCGTCCTGGGACCGTTTTGCAGGCGCTTCAGACACGATTTCAATGGAAACGCTGATGCCTGACGGCAAAGTCCTGCAAGCCGGGACAGCTCACGATCTCGGACAGAACTTTTCAAAACCCTTTAACATACAGTTCCTTGACGAGAACAACAAAAAGCAGCATGCATGGCAGACATCATGGGGGGTCTCAACGCGTTTGATAGGTGCATTGGTCATGGAGCACGGCGATGACAAGGGTTTGATACTGCCGCCGAAAATAGCGCCTATTAGAATCGTTATAATCCCGATACTGTTCAAGGGCAAGGAAAAACCTGTTTTGAAGAAATGTGAAGAGCTGAAGAAGAAACTCGGCACAGACGTCGAGATAGACGCGTCCGATAAACGCCCCGGGGAAAAACACTATTATTGGGAGATGATGGGCGTTCCCTTAAGGATGGAAGTAGGCCCGAGAGATATAGAGAACAAGGTCGTAGTCATAGCAAGGCGCGACACGGGCGGGAAAGAGACCGTCAAGCAGGCAGACATAGAGAAGAGAGTTCAAAAGCTCCTTGATGACATTCAGGACAATCTATTCAAACGCGCCAAAGAAACACTTGATAAGGGCATGCATGAGGCCAAGACAAAGGAAGACGTCAAGCAGATAATCGAAAACAGGGGCGGCATAGTCAAAGTCCCGTTCTGCGAGGTCGATGATTCGGCTTCAGAGTGCGCCGAGCTCCTGAAGGATTATACCGGCGGAGGCGAAATACGCGGGACCCTTTATCCGGAACCCGAAAAAGCCGGGGGCAAATGCGTGGTTTGCGGCAAGAATGCCAAGTATTATGTTTACGTGGCGAAGGCTTATTGAGTTTATGTTTGCGTGGTGGGCTTATTGAGTTTATGTTTGCGTGGTGGGCTTATTGAGTTTATGTTTGCGTGGCGGGCTTATTGAGTTTATGTTTGCGTAGCGGGCTTACTAAGCAGTTATTTTATATTAAATGAGTTTTGCCCTTGTTATCTCAAAAATCCCTGAATCTTTATTCCAGACCTTTTTTCCTTCTATTGCTATCCGTTTCTTGAAAAAAGGCGCATTCGTCACAAACGTTTCCGCTTCGCCGCCCTCAAACGCCATATGGACGCCGTATTTCTTGCTTAAAACACGTATTTCGTCCAGAAACTGTTTGTCTATCCTCCTGCCCAGATGTTGTTCAGTAAGCCCGTATGCTGCGACAGCTGTTATATACACCTCGAAATCCCTTATGAGGTCTTCCATGTAAAGTCCTGGGTCGGAATGCCATATCGGCGAGATGAGTTTTAGCCCGAGTCTGTCGCATATGCCCTGCACTCTCTTCTTTTGGTATTCTGAGGCTATCGCGCCGCATAGCACTGCATCTACCTCGAGTTTGGATATCGCTTTCTCTAAATCCACAAGCTCCTTCTCTTTCTCGCCCTTTGTCTTCGCCTCCACCAGCGGGATGTCTGATGCTTCTGACTGCACCCTCGCAAGCCGCGCATTCGGGGTGTGGAACATATACGAATGCGGGTTAACGGAAAGCATCGTGAGCAGGCACTTCACCTCATGTCCGGCCTCCAAAGCCTTGTTTACGGCATAACATGAGTCCTTCCCTCCTGAAAACAAAGCGCAACAATCCACTTTTTAAGCACACTTTCTTAAATATAAACGGTAAGCTTAAACAATAACCCATAAGAATGGCCGACCTTTTAGCGCCTATACTGCTCGGAGCACTGTTAGCCATAATCATAGTTGTGGCCATAAGCAAGGCACAAAAAAGGCATGCTGTGGACGAGCTCAAAGCGCTGGAAAAGAAAAGACTGAAAACAAAGAAGGAAATAGAGCACGTGCGTTACTTGTTCTTCAAACGCCAGATAGGCGAAGAGATAGCAACGAAAAGAATAGCTGAACTCGAAGAGGAGCTTCGGATAGTGGAGGATAGTATAAGCCGCGTCATAAAGGGCGTTAAGAGGCTGCCTGACGTCGAGATGTCGGCAACCGCAGAGATGGATTTTGAAAAGGATGAGGAGAAATGGGACACTATGGAAGCCAAACAAGCCGGTTATCAACTTGATTCGAAATTCATATACGCCGGAGTGGCGTTGTTCGCACTTGTAATCGCAATAACCTTTGTCAGCACAGGGCAGGAAGAGAAGATAGAGGATATAGCTTCCCTCCTGACGATAGACGGGCATTGCATCCCTGACGCGGGGAGCTTTCCGGGCGGCAGCGCCGGCATCTGGGTCTCAGTATCAAACCCGACAAAAAGATCTTTTAAGGGTATAGTCGTAAGCGCAAAAACGCCGGAAGACTCCGGACTTTTGATACAGAAGAAACAGGGGGGAGACGTCATAGAGGCACAGTTCGGCTACCAGCATATCTCTGAGTTTGAAGCCGGCGGCGAAAGAAACGTCTACTTTCCGGTAAAGGTGCTTGAGAGGGCCATGGAAGGAACCTATAATATAGAGCTTGCCGTGGAAGGACAAGACGACAGCAGGAAAACCGCTGCTGCGCAACTTAAGATAGTCAAGGGGCTGCTGGCCCGGGAATCAAACCGTATAACCGACATAACCTATTAGGAGGCAAAATGAACGAGGAAAGCACAGTAAAGAAAATAAAGTGGAAGAACATAGGGATGCTTGTTTTGGCGGTTGTCGCCATATTCGTAGTAGTAACACTCGTCGATATATTAAACGTGGTCATTCACGGCAACTGCGTTGAGAAAGAATTTCTGAAGGGGTGCGTGAGCCTTAAGAAATCCGAGATAGAATGCAACACACATAACGAAGTGACCGTAAGGGTGACCAATACTGGAAAGATGCAACGAAGCACTGCAATCAACCTTTTACTTTCCCCGAATCTGGAAAGTGACTTCAACACCACGCAGGTGATAAATGCCTTCTCCCCCGGAGATACCGTAGAAAAAACCTTCGATTTCAAATCGAAAAGCGAAAAAGGCAATTTTTGGGTGGGGATTGACATAAACGGAGACGCCAGTCCGGACAAAAGCCTGTATGTTACTGTCAAGTAGCTGTTATAGCCGGGGCATGACAGCTCCGGAGTTGCGCGAAGCCGTGTTACTGTCAAATATCAGTTATTAGTGGACGCTACAATCCGGGCGGTAAAAGCCTGAAAGGCCGCATGACCTAACAGTCAAAGCTTTTGAAGAACGTGCACCCTCCGCGTAAGCGACTTATGGACATATATATCATAGTCTGCAACCTTGTTGAAGCCGTGTTTTTTCGGGAATATGCCCTGCTCCGAGGGTGCTGCAAAAACGAGCCTCCCCTTCTTTTTTAACGCATCGGAGGACGATGATAAAAACGAATCGTACAGCTGATGCAAATCTGTGCTGAAGACCTTTGCGCTTCTTGCGTATGGGGGGTCGGTAACTATCGCATCCAGATCCTCAAGGCTTATCTCTGTCGCATCGCCCTCGAATAATTCTGCTTCAAGGCCAAAATGTTCAAGATTCTCCCTGCAGCCGGAAAGCATCTTTCCGTCCATATCAGAGCCGTAACAATCGAGCCCCATGAGCCGCGCCTCTATGACTATGCTGCCCGAACCGCAAAAGGGGTCTAAAATCCTGTCGTCGGAACGTGCGCGTGAAAGGTTCACGAATGCTCTTGCAAGCTTCGGTTTCAAAGCGGTGGGGTGGAAAAACGGCCTTTTTCTGGGATCCCTGTCGGAAAACTGTTTCTTGTCTATCACAAAACGTTTATCGCAGATAAAAACTTCATCAGAAAGCTTTATGAGATAATACTCGCGCCCTGGGTTCTGCAAATCAACCTTTGCACCGGATTTTTCAAGGGCCGCACCGGCACCCCGCTCCACTTTCCTGTTGTCTGAAAAACCATGCGCTCTAACAGCGAAAGTCGTGTTTTTACTCGGTGATGGAATTGATTTGCAGCCGGTAAAAATATGAGAATTGGCGGAGTGAGTGAACTTATTTTTATTTGAAGAGTCCTCTAATAACGGGAGCATATTTTCCTCGCGGGATTTCGCGATTACTCGAAAAAACTCGTGGCACAGGGCAAGCCTTTTTTGGAGCCCGGAAGAATCGATAGTTCCTTCTGCAACGATGTAATCTCCGCGCTCTGAAAACGAGTGCATACCCGGGTAGGTGGCGCATACTGCTTTGACCTCGTCCTGGGGCAAAGATTGATGTTCCTGTAAAACCTTAAAGACATACATACTGAAATATGGCGGACGATAAAGAAAAGAGCAAGAAAAAAAACATTCAGAAACTGAAGAAATGGGATGATTTCAAGACCACTGCCGAGATTGGCGTGCCCAAAAAGATAGCCGACCAGATAATAGGCCAGGAGCACTCGGTAGAGGTCATAAAAAAAGCAGCTAAGCAAAGGCGTAACGTTCTGCTTATAGGCGATCCCGGGACAGGGAAAAGCATGCTTGGGCAGGCAATGGCCGAACTGCTGCCCATGAAAGAGCTGCAGGACGTCATCATCTACCCCAACAACGATGACGAAAACAATCCAAAGGTAAAGGTCATGAAGGCCGGAAAAGGCAAGAAAGCCATTAAGAAAGCCAGGATGAAGGCATCTAATATAGGCGGCAGCGCTTCTACTTTCATACTCATCTTCTTTATAGCGATGCTGCCCATGATAGCCTATATGTTCGGCTGGTTCTCAGACATAATAATCGCGGCACTTATCATATCCACATTCATGGCCATGGGGATAATAGCTTTGAGCTCGCGCATAATGCCCAAGCAGACCATAAACACTCCGAAACTGCTGATAAACAACGGAGGGGTGAAAAAACCGCCGTTCATAGAAGGCACCGGAGCACATGCGGGGGCGTTGTTGGGAGACGTTAAACACGATCCTTTGCAGTCCGGAGGGCTCGGGACGCCGCCGCACCTGAGGGTCATCCCCGGACTGATACACAAGGCCAATAAGGGCGTGTTGTTCATAGACGAGATAGGCACTATGGACATCAAAGTGCAGCACGACCTGCTGAGCGCAATGCAAAAACGCACGTTCCACATAACAGGAAGAAGCGAAATGAGCTCCGGCGCTATGGTGGTAACAGAATCAGTGCCCTGTGATTTCGTGTTCATAGCTGCCGGCAACGTGGAAACATTGAAGCACCTGCATCCGGCATTGCGTTCGAGGATACAGGGATATGGATACGAGGCGTATATGAACTCGTCCATGGAAGACACCGAGGAAAACCGAAAAAAGATAGTCCAGTTCATAGCGCAGGAAGTGAAGAACGACGGCAAAATTCCGCACTTCGAGAAAGAGGCTGTGGAGGTTATGCTGAAACAGGCCAAAAAGCGCGAGGGACAAAAAGGCAAGATAACGCTTAGACTCAGAGAACTCGGAGGGCTTGTAAGGGCGGCCGGGGACATTGCGGTAGGTAAAAAACACAGATATACTACAGCAAAGGACGTCATGGAGGCTATGAAAGCCTCACAGACCCTCGAGGAGCAGTTCGCGAACCGCTACGTGGAGAAAAGGCGGGAATATGAAGTAATCAAGAACAAAGGCGAGGAAACAGGGCGCGTAAACGGACTTGCAGTAATAGGAAACGGGGGCATAGTGCTGCCCATAGTCTCGGAGATAACGCCGGCTGAAGACAAGCACAGGGGCCAGATAATAGCTACCGGAAAACTGGGCGAGATAGCCAAGGAGGCCGTAAGAAACGTATCCGCCATAGTCAAGAAATTCATGGGCAAGGACATCACGAATTACGACATTCACGTCCAATTCCTGCAGACCTATGAAGGCGTGGAGGGCGATTCAGCTTCGATAAGCGTTGCTGTTGCAGCATTCAGCGCTTTAGAAAAACTGCCCATACGACAGGATATTGCGATGACCGGTTCTTTAGACATACGCGGTGAAGTGCTTCCCGTGGGCGGAATAACACCAAAAGTCGAAAGTGCCATAGAAGCCGGAATGAAAGCCGTCATAATCCCTGCGGCAAACAAAGACGATTTAATACTAAGCGAAAAAGACCGGAAGAAGATAACCGTCTATCCCGTAGAGAACATCGCGGACGTCCTAAGGCATGCTACGACCGGAAACAACAAAGGAATGCTGGGTAAGCTGAGTAAAAAATAATCTTAAATAAATTTAGGAAGCCAAAAAAGGAAGGATTCTAAACCAAAGGCACACCCATTAGAAAGCCCCGAATATCTGGAATACAAAGTATATCGCGAGAGCCAGTACTATCACCTGTAATGCCTGAAGCATCGCGCTTGTGGGTATTGAGAATATACTATTTGAAGCTGCTGCGATTCCATCCGCACCCCTTCTCGTCCTCTCCCACCAAGGCAGCTCACTGCCGGATTTTTTCTCTTTCTCCTTCTCGTCTTTCTTTTTTTCCTCGAGTTTTTTGAGTCTTTCTTCCACACTGCCGCCAGAACCGGACGCGGCCACAATATTCTGCATAAGCTGTGTCTTTTGTGCAGAAGTGAGGTGGTGTGATTCAGTAATAATCTTAAGCATCGAACTCTGCGGATCCAGAGGCGCGCCGGAGTTTGCTTGTTTTTGCATGCGTTCTTCAAGCTTTTCCATCAGCTCACTCATCAACTCATTTCTAAGTTTTGGTCTAAGATTATCGAGTGTTTTGATCTGGCGAGCTACAACATTGTTAATTAAGCTAACGTCCCCCTCAGCAGCCTTAAGCCTGTCATTTATCGTCCTATTAAAATTGACCTGATCTTTGCGTTGATTTCTTGTTCGATTATTTAAATCTTTCAAAGCCCTATCAGCCTCTGATTTGAGTTTTTCAATCTCTCCCAGAGCTTGCTCGCCCTTAAGTGAGTTCGCCCCTATTTTATCCATACTTGACTTGAGGTCCGCTATGTCTTCCTTGACTAGTTTAATAGCGATCGAATCACCAGCCATAATGGCTTTTTTGAGTTGTGACTTGAGTTCTTTTTGTTGTGCAATGGTTTTCCCTAAACTCTGGCCAAATTTCTTTTTTAATTCTCGCTCTCGCTCCTTTGCTCTGCCCTCTATATGTTTCTGTTCCTGCGAGATTTTATCCATGCGCTTGTCTGCTTTTTTGACAAAATCTTCAAGCTGTTCGGCAGACACGTTCCCACCCTTCAGTTGCTCTAGCTGCGTCTTGAGTTCTTTTAACTCGCTAGAATGGGTCTTTAACTGGAAATTCGCAAGGCCCCTCCTCTGCTGTGTTTCTCTTGTAAGTCTCGTATCTAGTTGGTTTATCCGCCTAGTTATGGCGCTTGTTATACGCTCCACCTGGCGTTTTGTCATCGGGCTCTTCTGGCGCCTCTCATAGCTCTGGTGCCTTCTTCTCTCTACCGTTTCCTGAGGCGACTGACTCTGCTTTTTTGCCGAGCTTCCCCCCCTGGGTTTCTTGGATTTTCGAGCCATTTTCAATATTCTGCTATACTAACGCATAAAACCTTAAAAAGCATGAATTAAACATCCACTACGACTTTTTCCTTCCGCGATTTTATCTCCTTTGCCGGGAATAGCCTCTTTCTCACGTAAACTCCCTGTAATTCAGAGCCCTTCATCGCGACTCTCGTAACCCTGCCGAATTCTCTTCCGTCTTTGTCTACTACGTCTTTGCCGAGCAGTGACTCTTCTAATTTCTTTTTGCGCGCGAGGTACTCAAAGAACACTATCTTCAGCAGTTGCTGTACTACTGCGAATATCGCGAGTGATACGATTATGGATATAGTAAAATCTGTCGGGACGTTGCCGCCCTCGACTTTTATCGGGCTGTCGGGGTTTATGTATAACAAGTACCAATAAAGGTTGTTGCTCACCAGATAAAGGACTAAAAGCGCGGCAGTAACAACAAGTATTTGCCTGTGTATCTTAAGGTACTGCTTCTCGATGAAGTTATGAAGCATTGAACCCACCGCGACTATCACTATGGCCATTATGGTAAAGTCTATGGCCCCCAGGAGGAACCAGTCGAAGGTAAGCAAGGGGTCCAATGCAAAGGCCTCGAAAGGCGTTTGCGGGTTTCCGAAACGATAATCTACGAGGTGAGAATCAACGCGCTGGTATCCCTGCAGCAGTCCGACTGTGAATATAAGCAGTGCAAAAAGATAGGCTATCCTGCTTATCTTGCCCTCTACGATAGAGCTCTTAAGATCATTTAAACCCGCATACAAACGCTCCTCATAGCCGAATCCCTTGACCAGCAAAAACGTCCCCAGAAGCACGAATATCATCTCCACTACGGGAAGTCTGAAAAACCCGGCCATAACAATTAGCAAAAGCAGGGCTCCGGGAATACCAAAGGTCTGTTTAGCCATCCGGGGGTTGTCTCCTATCTTGCCGAAAAAGTCAAGTATCTTGAAATACGCGCTCTCAAGCTCTTTTGATTGTTTTACGGTTACCGTCTTCTTGGAAAGGACCTTCGATTCGCTTTGGATTATAGGTAAAAGCTCGTCGTCCTCCGCGCCGTCCGTTACCAGAACCACGCCCTTGGGGTTGAATCTCTTCAGCACCTGCCGCAGTTGCTTCAATACTTCATGGTCGCTTTTTATGCCCACGTCTTTGTGGCCCGTAAGTGTGACTATCTCCGCGGAGCTTCTGTATAGCTCGCCTGCGCGGTGGTACTCCTTAACAGCCGCGAATATTGCGTTTACATCCGTATCCTCAGGGTCTTCCAAAGCTAACGCTTTGGCAGCCTCGAGATTGGCCTTTTCGCCTATCACAGGACCTTCGACACCTGCTTTCTTGCCGAGGTCGTCATCCCTGTCTATACACAGTATCAGAGCCTCGGTTCTATTTTTGGTTTTTTCGCGGGCCATGGGTTGTTATTATATTAGACGAATAGGGAATAAAAGCGATGTTGGCGCCCGACGCCCAGAAATACGTTGTTGAAGTGGTTATTCTTATACTTTGGGGCATTAATAGTGCAGGACGATGGCCAAGAAAACTTACACACCTAACATATCCTTAAAGCCTATTTCAAGGGGCGACGACGATGAACCGGGCATAAGAAAATCCCGGAAAATCCAAACTATGAAGGGTAAGCACAAGCTTACTCCAGGGTTCGTGCTTATTACTGCGATTGTAGTGCTTTTGTTGTATGTCTCGCTTGAAAACATCATGAAAATCGGCAGCAATGTTGCTGTAACGATTGCCGCACTGTTTGGTTTTGTGGCTTTGCTCGGCGATTTGTCCTTAGTCCAGCTGAACGAATACGAGAGGGCCGTCATACTGCGATACGGTAAATTCAGCAGGGTGGCAGGCCCCGGGTGGGTGATGATAATCCCGGGAGTCGAAACATTCGAGGTAGTTGACATAAGGGTAAAAACACTCGACCTGCTGGGTTACGAGACTATAACTAAGGACAACGTACGCGTTTACTTGGACATAGTAGTCTACGGAAAGATTGTAGACCCATACAAGGCGATTCTTGGAGTTAAAGATTTGAACGACGCAATAGTCACGTTTGTCATGTCAGTGGTAAGAGACGTTGTTGGAAACCTGACAATTGCCGAGGTTATTGCAGACGTCGGTAAGGTCAACGAGTTGCTTAAAGAGGAGAAAGAGCGCATAAAAAAAGAATGGGGTGTGGACCTTATATCCATAGAAATACAGGAAGTGAAACTCCCGCAAAACGTTCAGGACTCTATGCACGACTTGAGAAGTGCGGAATACCAGAAACAGGTTGTGGAGCAGCAGGCAATGGGACGGGAAATAATGATAAACGCCATCCAAAAGGCTGCTTCGAAACTCGATACGCCTTCGCTTTCGTACCTTTATCTGGAAAGCTTGAAGAAGGTCGCGGCAGGCAAGGCCACGAAACTAATATTCCCGATGGAGCTCACACGGTTGGCCGAATCAGCTTCTAAGAAGTACGGCATGGACAAGGACAACGTATTGAAGGACCTTATTGCCGCATACAAAGAAACCATGGCAAAGGAGCTCGAAACGAAGAAGAAGGGCAAGAAGTGATGCTTTACGGGCGCCTGGACAAACACAAGCTTAACTAACAAGTCAATGGCAACGACAGAAACAGAGAGATTAGCTTAACATTAGCAAACTTAATAAGTCAATGAGACTTTTTACCCCCAAAGCTCAAATTATTCTCTTTCTCAAACAATGGGACATCCTGACAAAAAGGGCAGGTATGGAAAATACGGGGGCATGTATGTCCCGGAAGTTCTTATGCCTGCGGTGGAGGAACTGCAAGAGGAGTACTCGAAGGCCAAACAAGATAAGGGATTCCAGAGGGATTTTCACGAACTGCTGGAAAAATACGCCGGCAGGCCGACACAGCTTACGTTATGCGACAACCTGAGCAGGGAGTACGGGGCAAAGATATACCTCAAGAGGGAAGACCTGCTGCACACCGGAGCGCATAAGATAAACAATGCATTAGGGCAGGGTTTGTTAGCAAAGTATATGGGCAAAACGCGCCTTATAGCCGAAACCGGAGCGGGGCAACATGGCGTTGCTACAGCCACGGTAGGAGCAAAACTCGATCTTGAGACAAACGTTTACATGGGCACGAAGGATATGGAACGGCAGCATTTGAACGTCATACGTATGAAGTTCCTCGGTGCAAACGTCATCCCTGTGAAAACCGGCTCGAAGACATTAAAAGACGCAATCAACGAAGCCATGAGGGACTGGGTATCCAGCTTTGAAAAAACCCATTATCTGCTCGGGTCAGTTTTAGGGCCTCACCCTTACCCGATGATGATAAGGGACTTCCAGAAAGTAATAGGCAACGAAGCCAGAAAACAGATAATAAAAGCAGAGGGCAAACTGCCGGATGCTGTCGTTGCTTGCGTAGGGGGCGGGAGCAACGCGATAGGCATATTCCACGGTTTCATGGACGACGAGGTGAAACTTATAGGCGTAGAAGCCGGAGGAAAGGGCATAGAAAGCGGAAAACACGCCGCAAGATTCGCAGACAGCAATAAGGGGAAACCCGGTTCATTACACGGCTCTTACACTTATGTCCTTCAGGACCGGTACGGGCAGATAATGAATACACATTCGATCTCCGCAGGACTCGATTACAGTGCAGTGGGGCCCGAACACTCCATGCTGAGGGAGTTGGGTAAGGCAGAGTATACCTATGCAACGGACGACGAAGCGCTGAGGGCATTCAAAATACTCAGCGAAAAAGAGGGTATAATCCCTGCGCTCGAAAGCGCGCACGCGGTTGCGCATGCACTAAAACTGGCGAAAAAGATGAAAGGTGGTGTGATTGTAGTTAATCTTTCAGGGCGCGGTGACAAAGACGTTTCGTCCATTGCCGAACACGCGGATTGAGACCTTCAGGAAAAACACACAAAAAGATACAGAATGAAAATATCGGAAAAATTCAAGGAGCTTGAACAAAAGGGTGAGAAGGCCCTTATCATCTACATCACTGCGGGCTACCCCTCGGTAGAGGAGAGTAAAAAGATAGCCTCGAAGATAGTGGATTCGGGGGCTGACATAATAGAGTTCGGGTTGCCCTTTTCAGACCCCATAGCAGACGGCCCTACGATACAGGAATCCTCCCAGAAAGCGCTCGAAACAGGAATGGATACAGACAAATACTTTAAGATGATAAAGGAGCTTCAATGCCCGATTCCCGTAGTATGCATGACCTATTACAACCTCCTGCTCCAACACGGCCTCGAAAGATTTTGCAAATCCTGTGCCGAAACAGGTGTCGATGGTTTAATAATTGCAGACCTGCCGATTGAAGAGGCGGATGAACTGGACGAAATATGTAAAAGAGAGGGCATAGACCTGATATTCATAGTATCACCCAATACCGGAAAGCAGCGTCTGGAGAAAGCCCTCAGAAAAAGCAGGGGTTTCATCTATCTGCAGAGTGTGTTGGGGATAACCGGGGCAAGAAAAGGGATGAACGACGTCGTCTTCGAAAAGATAAACCAGATAAAACAGGAATCAAAATTGCCTGTATGTGTCGGCTTTGGGATATCGACTCCCGAACATGCTGAAAAGCTTGCAAAACGAGGTGCAGACGGCGTCATAGTGGGGTCGGCAGTAATAGACCTCATCAAAAAGAATAAGAGCCCTGCTTCCTTCGTAAAAAGCCTTAAGGAAGCCTTATAGCCCCCAAACTTCTTAGTCATAATGAAGAACGAAAAAGCCTACAACTGGGGAAATACGGAAACCAAGGAGACGACCGATCAGGAGACAAGCCCTGTGACAGAAAGCAAGGTAGAGGTAAAAACCGAAAGGGCCGCCCTGGACAAAAAACAGCAAAAGATAGCCGACCGATTCATAAAGGAGGGTTTTCTACTGGACGAAGAGGCCATATCGGTGATAGCCAAGCAGGGCGTTTCGCCGAAAAAGATAATGGATGCGGCTAAAGAAAGGGGCTTGTTTTTCATAACCAATGAATTTGTCGAAGAATTCTTCCCGAAAAAAGAGAAAAAGACCGGGCAGGAATTCTCCTTCACTGTGCACCGCGGCGGGGATTGTAAAGCGGCGAAGATTGAATCGCAGCTGAAGATTGAAAAAAACCGGGACATAACCGGGAAATCAACGTCCGAGGGAAATATCGAAAATTTTGTAGACTTGTTCAGAGACCGATATTCAAAACTGAAAGACGTACTGGCCCAGCGAATGATACTCCGCGACTCCTCTGAAATAGAAGAGGTCAGGCGGTATGACAACGAAGAAGTAAAGATAATAGGCATGGTCAGGAACATACGGAAATCAAAAAAGGGCAACCTCGTCCTGGAACTGGAAGACCCGACAGGCAGCATCCTCGTCATAGGGACTCGGGAACTGAAAAACAAGGATGCCACACTCGTAGACGATGAAGTAGTCGGAGTTGTAGGGACTGTGAAAGGCGAGATAATCATAGCCAGCGAGATAATAGAGCCGGATATACCGATGACAAAAACCCCCAAAAGAGTAGACGAAGAAGTCTCGGTGGCTTTTCTTTCTGACATCCATGCAGGCTCCCTCTTGTTTATGGAAAAACAATTCAAGAAGTTCGTGGAATGGCTAAACCTTCGGACCACAAACCAGAAAGATGTTGCAGAAACTATTAAGTATATCGTAGTTGCAGGCGACCTCGTAGACGGCGTGGGCATATATCCCGGACAAGAAAAAGAACTGGCAATCCCCGACATATACAAACAGTATAACTATCTTGCAAAACTTTTAGAACCGATACCGGATTACATCGAGGTAGTTCTTTCAGTCGGTAACCACGATGCAGTGAGACGTTCAGAGCCGCAGCCGGCAATAAAAGAACTTAGCGAGGAACTTGAAGCCTTGCCAAACGTTCACTGCGTAGGAAATCCCTGCTGGCTCCAGGCCCACGGGGTAGACATCCTTGAATACCATGGAACCTCGATGGACGCCCTGATATCCTCAGTTTCCAAGCTCTCCTATAACAACCCGGAAAGAGCACAAGTAGAATACCTAAGGAAAAGACACCTATCACCGATATACGGAAAGAGGGAGCAGATAGCTCCCGAGGAAAAAGATTACATGGTGATAGACAAGGTTCCCGACATATTCCACTGCGGACACGTCCACAGAAACGGATACGCCATGCACCGGGGCGTGAGGATAATAAATTCCGGCACGTGGCAAAGTAGGACAGAATTTCAGGAACAGCAAGGGCATATTCCAACCCCGTGCAAAGTTCCGATACTGGAGCTTTCCGGGATGCAACTCAAGGTCGTCAACTTCGCATAAATAGATTTATTAGAACCCAACTGTAAAATATGGGGGTAAAATGCACTACAAATTCTTTTGTTTGGTTCTTGTGACATTACTTTGTATTTTTTCTTGGGCAGCTGCAGCCGGAAACATCACAGTGAGCACCGACAAATCCACCTATCAGTCAAAAGAGATGGTAAAAATAATCGTTGAAAACAACCTTAACACATCCATTGACATACTGGATCTCCAGCAACTTGAGGGGAGCTTCGCGAAATTGAAACGGTTTGTAAACATCTCCGGAATCCTGTGGGGAGCAGTGGGCCTGCCCATGGACGAAGGAGAGGTAAGCGGAAAGACCCTTAAGCCGGGGGGAAACCACACTTACTACTGGAATCAGGATATCGGAAAACAAGGCACTGGAGAGGCTCATCCAGGGCATTATTTTGTTGAGATAGAGTACAGCCTCAACCATGAACAATGGACAAAAGACAGTGCAAAGTCGGGAGAATTCACTATCCTCCAGCCCAATAAAGAAGTAAGTATCGAAGAGGGATGTGAAAAAAACGGGAGGCGCGATATAGGTTTCATGGTCTCCGGAGCATTAGTCATCGTAGCTGCCTTGTTGTTCTTCGCAGCCTCAAAAACCTAAGTATTGTGGCGCATGGTCATGTTCACGGTGCTTGGTGCCGGCTTTGGCGTTGCCATACATCATCTCGCAAAATTCATGCATTCCACAGGTGCTTGGTGCCGGCTTTGGCAGAATACTCACACACTTAAAGTGACCTTGACCTCTTCACCCTTCTTCAACTCACTCACCAGCTCACGGTTAATGTCCGATGCTGCTTTATCTGCAAGTATCGCCAGTGTTCTGGGACATACAAAGGCGCTCTTCCGTATAACCATACATTCCGGGTTTTGAAAGCTCAGGGGCTCACAACCTACTGCTCTGATTACATCAGAAAGGCCGTTGCACTCGATTTTTATGCGAATTTTCCCCCCGCCTTTTAGGGTCTTTTTCATCTCTTCCGGGATGTCCTTAAGGCCTTTATCGGCCCCGACTGCCACTATGCAGTCACCCCTCGGAGTCAGATGTTCCTCCCGCGTAACCTCTATCGTATTCTTGTGCAAGGACAAGACATTCACGTGCCCGCGCGCATTTATCACAAAGTCCATTCTTCCACAACAGAACCGTCAGGGCTTATAATTGTTCCGTTGACGCCGCCGGAAAAACATTCTATTTCCACATCGGCCCCGAGCCTTAACTCATTATCCGCATCCTCTATCTCATTTTCAAGATCGTTACAATCCACGCCTGAAGACAACAAAGCCCTAACGTTGTTGGACACATACCTCACACGCCCGGAATTCAACCTGACTGTTGAATCTTCACCCGCGTAAACCGACATGTTGGCGTAGTATATAGAAAAGATAAGGGCCACTGAAAATAGCAGGAAAACGTATGAGGAAACTACATAACCCCTGCTGTTTTTTGTCAATTTCATATTCCTACCTCCACCTTAACCCATTTCATATTCCTACCTCCACCTTAACCCATTTCATATTCCTACCTCCACCTTAACCCATTTCATCTCATCTAAAGAATCGTCGCAGGCAAAAAGCCGCGTAGAAACGGCCGTATTGTTCCTTGAATCAATGCCTCCCGAATCCAGGTAGACATCGCTGTCTGCCATTACCTTGACAGCAAAACCGCCGGAAGAGGCAACCGCGCCCATATCGTTAAACAATAGATAATCGATACCTTCGTCGAAGGTATTCGTAGATGTGAACCCAATGCCCATGTAACCGGAACCCGAAAAGCTCGCCATTTCCTGCGCCCCGGAACGATAGACGTCCAGTACTATCGCGTTGTTATTGACTATCCTGACGTTGTCGACGTAAACCGTATAAAGCCCGTTTGTCTCCCCTTCGTTCACTATGAGCCAGTCGTTTATAGTTTGGCCCGTTGCCGTGCTAAGATTTACAAGGCGCCTGTACCACTTATTGTCTGCCCAGTTTACGAGATCGTTGTCGGCATCCGCAGATTCGCCATTCTGGTCTGTTAGACCCATTATAGGTCCGCCGATAGTAGATGAATTAAGCACTACCGCGCTTTTGTTTTCAGGGCTCGAATCTATGTACAAATCATATTCCAGAAAATCCCCGTCTTGTATCTCATAGTCAACATCTGAGAATTTCACCCTAAGCACAGAACCTGCGCCGCCAGAACAAGTTCCGGTCAGCTTCAGTGTGTTGTTGCAGCCGTAAGCGAAGTCTGTAGCTACTATTTCTGCAAAGTCGTCCGCCCACTGGTTTAGGACAAGAGACCTATTGGAACCTTCATAAGAGGACGAAGACAAAAGCACGACTATCGTTCCGGCTATAATGAATATCGTTGAAAACGCCGACAGCGCGTCTATAGTCGCAATTATACCTTTTTTGTTCATAATGGTTTCCTCCAGACTGCAAACGACATCTCCTGAATATTGTTGTATGCATCGATCACAAAACGTCTTGACGATGCCGTCGTGTTCCTGCTTGAAATAAAGTTGTTGTAATCGAGTGTGCCGCTGTTCGGGCAGAGAGTGAAGTAAAAATCATAATCCCCCGCGGCGAGGCTGGGTGAGAGTGTTGTTACATAATCCGTGCAGTTGGCGGGGCTTGCAGGAGGTTGGTGAGAACCAGTAACTATGTATCCTGCACAAGTTCCGGCAACCGAGCTAAGTTCCATACCCCTGGATAGAGACTCGGCCTTGTTTGCGACATCAAAAGAATACTGCAGACTGGCGCCCATCATAAGCATAACTGGAATCAAGGCTACAAGAACGTCCAGATTGAACATCTGCCCTTTTCTGCTTTTTCCTATCCTGCGTATTCCACACATTCTTCGCATAACCATATTTCAAGCGGTTGTACTATCACACAATCGTCGCACGAACCCGCGACAAAACATCTTGTCACAACAGTGACGTTTATATCCTCCAGGGCTTCCTCGGTTTTATTTAGGGCCCTTTCGCAATCAGCGGAAACCAAAACCAAGCCATAATCTGAAACACTACTCTGATTGACCTGCACAACAGTCGTATAAATATCCTCGGACATACTCATCGTGCTGGCAACGCCTTGGGCCGTCGCCCTTATCTTATACAGTTTATCAAGGGAATCCAGCTCTCTCGTAAGACTTTGAGCCACCACGAATATCGAGGCTATTATCACCAGACTTATGACCATCGCCTCCAGCGATGTCTGTCCCTTATTTTTGTCTAAGGCCATATTAACAATGATCACGGCATTTGCCCAAATATTCACAACATATCCTAGGTTCAGCCAGGGCCGCACACGTTCCGGCTTCGTCCGCATCGTCGCAGTCCATCACTTGTACTGCGGTGAACCACCTGCAAACGGAATTTGTTTCATTATGGCTCACACCCAAAAAATAACCCGGCAAGCCGTAAGAGTTCGCGATTTGATTCGAACCCGAAGGTGAGTAACACGTCCTTCCGGCCGCGAAATTGAATACATTTGGTATCAAAGTCGTGTTGTAGCTGACGCCATTCGATGTTGCCTTTACATATTGATTACGAACAGTTACCTCATAAGTCTCGTTTGACTCCGGGAGCCCTATTCTGCTGGCAAACCGCCCCCCTGCGCCATTGTAAGAAACGACATACCCGTCGTTTATTACATTTGCAACCCCTACGGCAACCGTTCTTGCTATAAAAGCACTTTGCGCGGGCCCCAACGACTGGCTGTTGGTCATCCACGACTCCTGGACCAAAGTCATCAACAGTATGACTGCCAAAGCTGCGAATATCGCATCCAGAGATATTTGTCCCTTGTTCTTCAAATCCATTTCGTAGTGGCCCAGTACCTCCTTTGATTTATGTTGATGTCCCCATATTGGTCTTTCTCGATAGCCATGTGCATATTAAACCCTGCGTCGCAGCAAAAGCTTGTATCCCACGCCGTCCTGTTCTGGCGATGAGTCGGATCGCAAAGTTGACAGTAGTTTACAGGGAAATCAGTATATTCAGTGATATTCATGTAACAATAAGGGGTAAGTTCACCCGGTTTCTCCGGATCGGGATATCTCATTCTGTTCGTGCAGTTCGGAGAGTATAGTAAAACCATAAAATTTATCCTCTTACTTCCGTTACAATCTATACGGACAGTGTCAAAAGGTATATGGATGACAACCTCTTTTCGCGCTCCAACGCCGGAAAACCCCACCATATTCACAGCCTCCTTAAGCGTCGAGGCGGATTCTCTGGCAAGAGCCACGTCATTCAT
>Ga0272442_10004249_pt1 | contig 19705 bp, 12 predicted proteins | sample SSMForm2O_FD_200262 | JGI IMG/M metagenome (GOLD analysis project Ga0272442, IMG submission 200262) | Marine sediment archaeal communities from Little Sippewissett salt marsh, Falmouth, MA, United States - SSM-Form-2O | ecosystem: Environmental > Aquatic > Marine > Wetlands > Sediment ... | reverse complement strand
TCCGCGTTTACCTTGAATACGTGCCACACCGACTCGTGAGTCCACGATTCCTCGACGTGCGGCCGGTGCTCGACATTCTCCGTCCACGAGAAAACGATCTCCTTGCCGTCGAACGAAAGGTCCGGAGAGAGAAACGCCCCGTAATCGAGTTTCTGCCCTTTCAGGCGGCCATTCGCCACGCGGGCGTCCGCCAGGACGTCCCGGATGACGGGGCGTTCGTCTTTGAAGCCCTCGATGACGTACAGCCCGCCGCCCGCCACACTGTTGAACGCGAAGTACTGGGTGCTCTGGTGCTGGCCGAACCAGTCCGTGTTCTCCTCCATCGGCCCATGGATCACACCGCGAACCACAAACAGCACCGAGTCGAAATCAAGCAGCGGATTCGCCAAGGCGATCTCCCGCCGGAGCGCGCACGCGTCCAGGTACAACTGCTGCCGCGGCGCGTGCCGTCCTTCGCCCTTCTTCATTGGCCGGATGCGAGCCGCTCGCTCTCGAAGCGCCTCGAGCCGTTGCGCGGCGTTCTCGAGATCCGGCGCCCCCGCCAGCCTCGCGATCTGGGCCAACAGCGCACCCGTCCGCCGCAAGACCACGTCCACCGGATCCCGGTCGCCGTCGTGCACCAACGCGTGGCGATCCAACACTTGGCCCGGAACGTGGCCGGGCAAGTTGTTGATGCCCAGGCCGTACTTCTGGTCGTTGATGAGGTCGAACTGCATCTGCCAGTCCGCCACCACCTCGTCGCGTACCCCCGCCACCGCGAAATCGTCGCCCCACACCGTCTTGCTCCAAATGCGCTTCTGCGAGGGCAGCCCGCCCGGCCCCATCACCAGCCCCGCAGGCAGCGAGCCCTCGAGCGACACCTCCGTCGAGCCCGCGTCGTCGAAGTGGACCACGGCCAGCGTGTCCGCATCCCACGCGAACGGGGCGTCCGGAACACCCCCGATCTCACGCGCAACCTTGGACAGACGCACCTCGTCGACCACCCCGTGACACCCGATCCCAGCCACGTCGCCAAAATACACCGGCGCCACCTCGGGCCTCTTCAGGCCGCGAGTGAAAGGCGCGTTCGCCACCTCCTCGCCGTCCACGTACAGCCGGATGCGCGCCCCGTCGTTCACCATCGCCACGTAATGCCACTGGCCGTCCGTGATGTTGCGGTTCGAGATGATCTCCGCTGGCTCGTTGCCCGGAAAATACGCGCTAAAATGCCCCGAGCCCCGGTACGTGTAGAGCTCCCAGTGCGCACTCGACGACTTCGCTTCGCTCGCCACCAGGATGTTGAAGCCCGAACGGCTCAGCACACGCGCCCAACACTCCACCGTCAGCGGCGTCGCCTGGTACCCCCGGCGCCCCGGCAACTCCGCAACGTGCGGCCCCTCGCGGACTGACACCAGCCCCCTGCCGAAACGCCCCTCGGTCCGGCCGCCACGGACGACGACCTCCGACTCGACCCCCATTGCCTGGAGGCCGCAAATAAGACACAAGCACCATGCGGCCATGACCGCGACCCACCGTGGTCCACCCGTCGATATTGCTCCACGTGGTGTCATTGATTGGCTCGAACTCGCCCGCCCGCAACGTGGGCCATCGGCTGCGAACAGGCCAGGAGGCCACCGCTTCGCAACCCTGCCGGCGCCGTGCGTCCCGTACGCCCGTGAAATTCTGGCCCTGCCTGCCAACGTCCGCACACACTATGCCACAGTAGACGACGCATATCATGCCGGCGCACGGCCGCCGTGCCGGCCCGGCGCCCCACACGCCGCCACGCCGGTGCGCAGCAGTGGCTCCGGCTCGTCGCAAAGCCCCACCACACGCTTGATGAATCCCACGACGTGTTCGAGGTCCATCACCCGGTGGTCAATGAAAATCGTCACCGGAAGAATGCTCCTGACCGCCACGATGTCATCGCCTTCATCGTTGCTCCTCACGGCCGGACGTTTCACCACCGACCCGAGCCCGATCGCCGTCGTCTGGGGAGGGATGATCTCCATAAAGAGTATCTTCAGGTCAACCTCCGGCAGCGCGCTGCCCACGTTGGACACCAGCACCGTCGCGCTCGTCAGGTTCTCGGGCGTGATACGGTCATCCTCCGACACGAGCCGATAGCGCTCTCGCGCCGCCCTCGAAATGCGCCCCAGACGTGCCTTCCCCACCAAATTGGGATACAGTCGCCGCAGCACGCCCAACTGCCCCTTCCTCAGACGCTCCCAGGTGTCCCTCAGCGCCGTCTCCCGAAGCAACAACTCAACGTCCGTGTTCTCCGCCCGGCGCTTGACGTCCTCCATGGCCGCGCACAACTCCGCCAGGCTCTTCGTGCCCACATCCTGCAACACCGGCGTGATCGTGCGGCCCTGGGCGGTCCGCAGCGGCACCGCAATGTGAATGGCGTCGAAGGTCACGACTCCGCCCACGCCCGTCCGCCGGTCGTACTCGACGTGGGCATTCATCTCCGGAGAGGCCTTCAGCCCCTCGGCAAGTATCTTCAGCATTACCGAATTGAGCGTCACCCGCGCCGCGACACGACCACCCGAGGACTTCAACCTCTGCACCAACGACTGCACCGCCGTGACATCAAGATCCACGCCAAGCCCCGCGTGAGGCACCTCGTCCCACGCCTCCTGCGTCTTGTGGGCAACCACACGCCGCTGCATATCGAAAGGACGCAATTGCGGCTCCTGGCCTTCCCGTACTTTCATCCTGCTCAATGATCGACTCCTGCAAACGCACCGTGTGCGCAAGAACTGGGATGGCACTGCCTCGAAGACCTGAATACTAACACAGCCGCCACGGCGCGCGCATTGCGCCTGACGCCCGAGGACGCCCCGCCATCGCCACCTCGAGCCCTAGTGGAACCAGCGACGTGGATTTGGTAAGACATCTCAGTGCGGAACGGCGCGCGGCGCGTCACGCCGACCCAGCCCTCTCCGCAACACCAACTGGAGGACGCCCGTGACCGACAAGCGATTCCAATATTCCCTGTTCACCAAGCCCTGGAAAATGCCCACCACGCAACTCGGACGCTTCGTGCACGATCTCGGTTTCGACGGCATCGAGCTTCCCGTGCGCCCTACATTCCAGGTCGAGCCCGAGCGCGTCGCCCTCGACCTCCCCGTGGTCGCCGGCCAACTCGCCGACTGCGGCGTCCGCATCTTCAGCGTGGCGGCCCCGGCCGATGAGCCCACCATCGCCGTGTGCGGCGAACTGGGCATCCCCTTCATACGCGTGATGGTCGACATTCCCGAGGGACAAACCTACATGAAGGCCGTGGCCGACACCCAGCGCGAGTACGACCGCCTCCTACCATTGCTCGATAAACACGGCGTGGCCCTCGGCGTCCAGAACCACTGCGGCCGATACGTGCCGCACGCAATGGGATTATGGCATTGCATCGCCAACTACGACCCCAAACACGTCGCCGCCGTTTGGGACGCCGCACACGAGGCCATTGGCGGGGCACAACCCGAGTTCGCCATCGACATGGTCTGGTCCCACCTGCGCATGGTCAACCTGAAAAACGCCTACTGGCGCCGCAGCTCCGGACCCGAGGCCGAAGACGTCCAGTGGACCAGCTACTGGACCAACGGCAGACAGGGAATGGCCAGCTGGCCCAAGATCGCCCAGGAATTGAAACGACGCGATTGGCGCGGCATTGTCTGCTTGACCGCCGAATACAGCGACCGCCACCACGCCGACCGTCTCATCGCACATGACGTCGCCTACGCCAAATCGCTGCTCGAGGACTGAGGAGGCTTCTCGCCAAATGACAGAAAACACACCCAACAAGGCAAACAGCCCCCCCAACGCCCTGTTCGAGCGGTACCCGCGATTGCGCCAAGCCCTGCCCCACGTCGCCCTCGGCCTGTGGCCCACCCCCGTGGCCCGCCTCGACACAATGGAAACGGCGCTCCCCGAAGCCTTAGGCGCCGGGCGCCTCTACGCCAAGCGCGACGACCTCAGCGCGACGCCTTACGGCGGCAACAAGGTGCGCAAACTCGAGTTCCTGCTCGGACGCGCCCTACACGACCGGCGCAAGGCCGTGCTCACCTTCGGCGGCGCAGGCTCCAACCACGCCCTCGCCACCGCCGTCTACGCACAGCAGCTCGGCCTCCAGAGCATCTCGATGCTCGTGCCCCAGCCCAATGCCCGATCCGTGAGACGCAACCTCCTGATGAGCCATCGCGTCGGGGCCGAACTGCACCACAATCCAGGCATGGCCAGCACCACCGCCTCTGCCTTATGGCACTGTCTGAGTCACCGCCTGCGCGATGGCGCGTTCCCGCAGATCATCCCTCCGGGCGGCACCTCGCCCGTGGGCATGGTGGGCTTTGTCGACGGCGCCCTCGAACTCGCCCAACAGGTGGCCGACGGCGTCCTGCCCGAGCCCGACTGCCTCTACGCCGCCTCCGGCACCATGGGCACCGTGGTCGGCCTCCTGCTCGGAATCAAGGCCGCAGCCCTTCGCACCCGCGTCGTAGCCGTACGCGTCACCGCGCCCATGTATACCTCCATGCGCAAGGCACGGCGTTTCTTCCGGGCCACCAACACCCTCCTCCACGACGCCGATCCCGACTTCCCGCTGCTCGACTTCCCTGAAGACCAGTTCGAGTTGCGCCACGATTTCTTCGGACAGCAGTATGCCTTGTACACCAAAGAGGCCGTGGACGCGGTGAGGCAGATGAAGGACTCCGAAGGCATCGCCATCGAGGCGACCTACACGGGCAAGACCCTGGCCGCACTGCTAGCCGACATCGCGTCTGGGGCCCTACGCGACAAGACGGTGCTCTTCTGGAACACCTACAACTCGCACGACTTCACCGGCGAGATCGAAGGGCTCGACCACACGGCGCTGCCCAAGCCCCTGCATCGCTACTTCGAGCAAGACGTCCAACCCCTCGACCGCTAGCACCCCTCTGCCGAACCACGCACGAGCCGGCCTTCGATCGCGTCAATCCGGAAACGCCTGCGCGAAAGGTAGCCGGGCAGTACCTTGACTGCCGTGGACTTCAGCACCTGGCGCGCCCGAGCGTCCGTCCGGTGCTTCGGCCTTTCCCCCGCCGCCATTTGCACCAACTCCAGCACGTGGTACAGCGGCTTCGTCAGCTTCGCCGACGAGACACTGCTCGCCAGGCTCAGCAGCCAATTGCAGCCCCCGCAGTAATCCACCGCCACGTCGGCCTCGGCCGCCTCCAGCTCCAACAGACGCGCCTTCGCGGCCCTCAGAATGTCGAGCAGGCTGAAGCGGGCCGCAGGCGCGCACATCCCGCAACACAGCGCCGCCTCACGCGTGTGCGCCGGCTCCACCACCGTGACACCGACGCGCGACAGCAGCGCACGCACGCCGTCGAAAAAGTGGTCGCCCGAGGCCTTGGACCAGCAACTGTCGTGGATCACCGCCTGCTTGCCAAGCGCATTGACCGCGAGAGCGCCCGACTCGATCCGATCAAGCAGCCAATCCGTTACCGAGACCACCTCGCAATCGAGATCCACGTCGAACACCTCTGGATACACGTGCCTGAACATGTGGTAACCCCCTAGGCACGGCACGATTACCTTCCGTAAACCCATCCGACGAAACTCGTCGCGCACCCAGGCCGCCGCAACCTGGGCCGCATCCCAACATCCCATCCGGTACAACGGCTCGGCGCAACAAATCGACGTCGAGCCGAAGATCGGCACCCCCCCCAGGACACTCGAGTCCAGCAGAAACGGCTGCAGCAGCATGTTGCACCCCGCGTAAAGCATCGTGTCCTCGCCGCGAGGATCGCGCCAGTTCCGACCCCACGCCTCCACCAGCGCCTTCTCGTCCGCCGGTAGACCCGCCACGCCCAGCGTGAAAAGGTTCGGCCGCTGGTAAGGCAGGACCACCCGGCCCCGCACCGGAATGCCCTCCTGGCGATATCGCGCCTCCCACCGCGACACGATCAGAGTGTGCGGATTCGCCTCCTGCGGGCAGAAGCTGTTGCACGCCATACACCCCGTGCACTCGGCCAGCACCTTAGAACGGCCGTCGCGGACCAGCCCGCGGATCTCGAACTGCGCCTCCTCCAGCGGCAGGCCCAACACCGGACACTCGTGCAAGCAAAGACCGCAAAAATCGCACGCCGCCTCGTCGAAGCGTTTCGAGAATCGGAACGGCATCGCACTCATAGCTGCCCCTGTCTACGCATCATTCGATCGGCGGCACAAAAAAACGCGCCCCGCCGCCTGCTTGCCCCAGCATCGTGCCCCGCAGCAAGTCGAACGCGATTCGGCGATGGCGCCGCGGCGGCCGCTCGCCCATCGCCTCCTGCACCAGTTCGATCACATGGTACACCGGATTGGACAGCCACGAAACGTACTTCCCGGCCGACATCATCTCGAGACACCCGCTGCAGTACGTGCCGATGTAGTCGGCGCCCGCCGACCGCGCGTTGCTCAGGCATCGCCGCTGGCCCCGTATCAGATCCGCCTTGGCATACGACGCCCGGTGAGAGAAGCCGCTGCCGATTCCGCAGCACAACTGCGACGGCCCGCTGCACGGCGCTTCGATAACCTCGAATCCAAGCAACTCGACCAGGGCCCGCGGCCATTGATCGTATTCCGGCTCCAGCAGCTTGGCGTGACACGAGTCCTGTAACACGATCCGCGTGCCCTCGAACCGCTTGACAACCGGCAATTCGCCCGACGCAAGCCGCTCATACACCAGCTTCAGCAACGACACGAAGCGGATGCCGCCGAAGTCCGCCCCGAACTGCGGCAGCACGTTCCGGAACAGGTTCAGCCCTGCCGTGCACAGCAGGTGCACCTCGCTCACCCCAAGCCGCCTGAAGTACGCCGTCGTCTTGGCCGCGACCTGCTCCAACTGCTCGTAAAGCCCCATGCGAAAATACATCTCGCCGCAGCAATACTCGAGCGCGCCCCGGATGTCCATCCCATCGAAGAGCCTCGAGAACGTCAGATAGGGCGTGGTGATCATGTTGCAGCCCGGAAAGAAGATCGCCTCGGCAGGCTCCAGCCGCTTCCAGGCCTCGACCGCGGCCTGTTCCCGAGGACGCAACCGCTCCAACACGTAGGTCCGGAAGTTCGGCACGCTGTGAGGCAGAAAATAACGCGCACGCACCGGCAGCCCCTCGCGCTGGTACTGGCGATGCCAAATGTCGAGGATGAGATTCGCCGGCCGGCAGTCGTTTGGACACACGAGATTGCACGCGAAGCAACTCGTGCACCGCTTCAGCACGGCGTCCGTCGACGCACTCAAATACCCATCGTCTTCAAGGTACCGCGCCAGCGAAACGATCTCCCATTGCGCCCGTTCCTCAGGCAACCGCATGACCCGGCATTCGGCAAGGCACCGCCCGCACTGCGTGCAGGCGTCCCCGTCAAAAGGCTTGCGCTCGTAGCGCCGGAACGTGTATGCCGCACGGTCCATGATCGAGCCGGTCCCAGGGCGTTCGCAACCGTTCTCAAGCGCGGATATCATACCCCAAATCCGCGCGTAAGCGAATGGCGCGGCGATTGCGGCTTCGCCGAACCGTGTTCTTCATGCGCAGGGCATATCGCGAGACGCTTGAAGTATGGATGCATGCGAAGACAAGGGGCTGCAACCCCTTGTCTCTTGGAAACCGGGCGCTTGCACAACTGTACGCCGGGTGACACGCTCGCTGTCGCATCCTTAGGCGCGGATTTGGGTCATACGGGAAATGCGCGGCAACGGAAACCAAGCCCCATGAAAAAACTCCTTGTCACCTCCATCCTTCTGGTCATCGCCCTGGCCCTGGCCGCCTGTGTCGGCAGCGTCGTACGCCTCGGAGGACGCAGCCGACCCTACCGCAACGTGCGCCGCGTCCGCGATCTGGCCACAATCCAGGGCCGGCTCAAAACGGCCGCAGCGCGCTCCGACCGCATGGCCCTCGGCACGCTCGGCTCCGTCCACTACGGCATCTTCAAGGCGCCGTTGTGGCGGGTCGCCGTCTCCCCCAAAGGCCCTGCCGAGAAGCGGCTGTTACTCACCGGCGGCGTCCACGGCAACGAACCCGCCGGCGCCGAGGCCATGCTCCGATTCATCGAGCGGCTCGCCGACTCGCCGGACCGCTATCCCAACTTCGCCTTCGACATCATACCCCTGGTCAATCCGTGGGGATGGGCACACGACCGAAGGAGAAACCAGCAAGGACGCGACATCAACCGCGACTTCGCCTCGTTCGACGCGCCGGAGGCGCGCCTCATCCGCGATTTCGTGCGCGACAAACGCTATGACCTCGTGGTCGACCACCACGAACATCCCGGAGCAAGCGGATTCTACCTCTACCAGATCGACTGCGATGACAACGCCCTCAGCCGCCGAGTCATCGCCCAACAACGCGAACGCGGCTATCCCATCGAACAGGACGTGCGCATGGTCGTCTTCAAAACACGCGACGGACTCATGCGAATACCCGGATGGGCTCTCCCATTAGCCAAGCTGGCCCGCATGCTGAGCATGACCAACTACCTGCGCATGCAAGGCCATTCGCGTGTGTTCCTCATCGAAACATCCACAACCCAAGCATGGGACGACCGCCTGGAAATGCATCAAGGCGCGCTCGATGTCCTGTTGCACGCCACAGATGTGCGCGCCCGACCTCGACGCGTGCCCGCTTGGCATACCGGCCAGGCACGTCCCGGCACTCCATCCAGCGGCGGCCAGCCGTATCGGCATCTGTATCGAACTCATAGGTGAAATGTCTGCCTCTTGTCACTATTCTACGGCGCTTAAATGCAACGATAATAATGCTTGAATCTAGTATCGGCTTGGCGTATGCTCGCATCAACGAACCTCGGGCCCTCGCCACGACGACCCGAGCCCGATCGCATTCCTCGGCAAACGCTGATTGCCCAAGCGACACGGCGATCTTACAAGGGGCCTGTTTCATGGAGAAGCTTGCCCAGCGCCCGTTCTTCTTCGGTCAACAGGGGCAGTGTAGGTTCGGTGTGCTCCACCAGCCTGCTGCGGATTCCCTCTGGAAAAACGCAAGCTGGGTGCTGTGTCCCGCGCTGGCGCAAGAAGCCGGCAACGCGCAGCGATTCATGGTCGACTGGGCCCGCGCATTGAGCCGGCAAGGCTACTGGGCGTTGCGTTTCCACTATCGCGGTTATGGCGACAGCGACGGCGCCGAAGAGGACTACGCGATTGAAGACCACCTCGCCGACATTCATGCCGCCATCGCCGAGGTCGAACGCCGCACCGGCGCGCCATGCCGCGGCCTGTGCGGATTGCGCCTCGGCGCCACCATGGCGGCCGTGGCCGCAGCACAGCGGCGCCCCCACCTTCACCTCATCCTGTGGGAACCGGTGGTGTCCGGGCAGGCCTACCTGGACGCATTGCTTCGCCTGGTCATGGCCAAAGAGATAGCCCGCAACAGGGCCACGCCCAGAAGCCGCGAGACGCTTCGCCAGTGTCTTGAACAAGGCGAAGTGCTCGTGGCCGACGGCCACGCCCTCACCCACAGGCTGTCTCAGTCTCTCAGCGCTATTGACCTGCTCCATCTCAAACCCCCCCAGGGCCCCGTCTTCCTCGCCCAGTTCTCCCGCAAACCCGAACCCAAGCTGAGAAACGAACTCGTCGCCCTCACCCAGGCCTACGCGAAAAACGCAGACGTCCAAGTACACCGCCTAAGCATGCCTCGCCCCTGGGCCCTCGAAAGGGACCTGCCCGCCAAGGTCGAGCCCCTTTTCACCGCCACGCTCGAATGGATACGCCTACGAGGCCAAGAGACAGAACGCACCCCCGAACCACAAGCCAAGCAAACGCCCCCCCCTGCCGAACCGAGGCAACTTCCCGAAGAACCGAGCAACGCAACGTGTGTTCCCGCCCCCGACGGATCCTCATGCCGAGAATGCGTCGAACGGCTGGTCCAGTGGGACGTCGACGGGACGGCGGTCCGCGGTATCCTCCATATACCTGACGGCTATGACGCTCAAAGACCAGCCATTCTGATGCCGCCCCCGGGCACCGATTCACGCACCGGATACAACAGGCAATACGTCCGACTCGCCCGAGAACTCGCCTGGCATGGCTGGCCTTCATTGCGCCCAGACCCACGCGGCGTCGGCGACAGCGACGGCGATTGGCCATACACCCAACGGACGCAACACCTCTTGGCCGTACAAGACGGGCTCTACGTCCCCGATATGCTGGCGGCGACGGATTTCCTTATCCGCGAACTCGGCCCACGCCAAGTCATCTTGTCCGGCATATGCGGCGGCGCGATCACGGCCGTGCTCCAAGCCGCTCAAGACCCACGTATTGCCGCCGTCGTCGCCATGGAGTTCCAGTTGAGATACATGCCGCAGCCTGGAACGCCTACAACGGCGCCCCTGTCCGTCTATGCCCCGAAGCTCACCTCCCTGCACGCCTGGCGCCGTTTTCTCACCCTCAAAAGTGACTACCCCCACCTTGCCCGCGCCGTCCTATCCCGAACCGTCGTGCGGCTGCGACGGCTGGCCCACGTCAGCCAGCGGCAGTGGCTGCGCGGCGAGCTGGGCCCCAGGGCAAACATGCCCCTCATCGAAGCCCTCTGGCGGTGCCTTGCGCGCGACTTGCCCATCTTCTTTCTCTACGGCGACACAGAAGATCGCAAGTACTTCGCCGCCGCCAAGAACGTCCTGATGCAAGGCTACGATACCGCTACCGTGACCGAGCGGATTATCCCCCATGCCGACCACGCCTTCTCTCTACCCCACCACACTCGCGAACTCTTCTGCGCCATCGTCGACTGGTTGGCCGCACCAAATCAGCCATGGACCCGAGCACGCTGAGATCCTCACCGGCAGGCTCCACGACCGCCAACTCACTCCCCGGTACGTGCCAGTGCCGCTACGTCGCCGCCAAGTGCTTCGCCAGCCGTTTGCCCAGGCCGACCAGGGTCAGCACCGTCGGCCGGCATAGCGCCTCCGGGAAAACGCTGGCGTCGCACACGTAAAGGCCCGGCATTTCGGTCCGTAGCTCCGTGTCGAGCATCACCCCAATGCGCACCGTCCCTCCGGGATGCGTTCCGCGCTGCGGCGACGTGAAGATGCTGCCCGGATCCGCACCCGCCTTGACGAGGATGCGGCGGCACACGTTCTCGGCCGTGGTCAGCCCCGTCCGGTCCTGCTCGGTCGTAGGCTTGCTGATCGTGCCGTCGGCAAATACACCCCCGGATACCTCGTCCTTCAGCTTGATCATCACACTCAAGGCCCGCCCCCAACGGGGCCAGTACAGCGGGTAGCGGATGCCCTTGAGTAACGAAATCAGCGGAAAAAGCAACCACGGATCGGCCAGCGTGCTCAGCATATAGCCGTCCTCGTCGTTCTCCCACGACCACGTCATCGGCGGCTCCTTGCCTATGCCAGGCTCCTTACCGAAGCCGTACACCATCACCGTCGTATCCATGCTCATCCCCACACCCGCTTCCGTGAAACCCGAAGCCTGCAGAATGCGCGGCGTCCCGATTCCCCCCGCACTCAGCACCACCGTCTCCGCCCGCGCCGTGAAAGCCTCCCCATCCATGCGGCCCGCTACACCCACGCACCGCCCCCCCTTGATCACCACACGGCCCACCAGCGCCCGCGTCCGAAGCACCGCCCCCGAAGCCACGGCGTCGTCCACGTATTCGGCCGCGTTCCATTTCGCGCCGCAACGGCAACCCAGCATACACTTCGCACCGCAATCGAACTTCTCGGCCCGCGCAGGATTCATGAATTTCGCCTGCGGTTCCCACGCATAGCCCAGCGCCTGCGCCGCCTCGGCGATCCGCGTCGACGCCGAGCCGCACAACTCCTCTGGCAGCGGACCAACACCGAGCTCCTCGATCGTGTCCGCCACCTCCGCGTCGATGTCCACACCGTACTTCTCCTTCAGCCACGGCGGCGGATGAGAGGCACAACCACAGAACATGCTCGTGGCCCCGCCCACCAACATCGGCCTCACAATATTCAAACGCTCCTTCGTGAACAGCAGGCTGCCCCGGTCGCTGTACAACAGCGGCCCCAGGTAGGTGCCGTAGTAGAACCGGTAACGCTGGTCGATCCCTCGCTCGAAAAGCACCACCCGTTTGCCCGCCCGCGCAAGCGAACGCGCTACCGTCGCCCCACCAGGCCCCGAACCGACAACGATCACGTCCGCTTCCAGTGAATCGATCATTGGCATAGCGCCCCTCTCCTACCGTCTCATGCACGCCTAACGCAAGATACAACAGGGAATCCGCCCCACAGGCCAAGGCCATGGCGCCCCATCCCAGGTCGGCCAAACTCGCGCCAGTGTAGTGCACAGACGCCCAACGTGCAAGGCGCACCCCGGCCCCCTTCTTCGTCTTCAAGGCCCCTGCACACAAAAACGAACGAACACGAAGATCAACATCAAACGGCGCCAGGGCGCTACGCCTTTCACGCGATGGTGATGCCCACCGGACAGTGGTCCGAACCCATCACCTCCGGCAGGATATACGATGTCTCGACGCGCGGCAGAAACTCCCGATTCACGCAATGGTAGTCCAGCCGCCATCCAATGTTCTTCTCCCGCGCCCGGCCCCGGTACGACCACCACGTGTAGTGCCCACCCTCCTTCACAAAGTGACGGAACGTGTCCACATAGCCCGCCTCCAGCAACCGGCTCATGGCCGACCGTTCCTCCGGAAGGAAGCCGGGATTGTTCACGTTCTCCTTGGGACGTGCCAGGTCGATCGCCTCGTGCGCGATGTTGTAGTCGCCGCAAAGGATCACGTTGCGCCCCTTCCCACGCAACGAATGGCACAGCGCCGAAATCGCATCGCAGAACGCCAGCTTGTAGTCAATACGAGCCCGTTCCGGCTGGCTGTTCGGAAAATAGGCATTCACGATCGTAAACCCATCGTACTCGAGAACCTGTACACGCCCCTCCTCATCGAAGGCCGCTACGCCCATCAGCCCTACGCTACGAGGCCCCTGCTTCACGTAGGCCGCCACCCCGCTGTACCCTTTCTTCTTCGCCGGGCGCCACAACGAGCGGTAGCCCGATGGCTCGAGCGCTTCCTGCGGCAAGTCCCCTGGCAGCGCGCGAGTCTCCTGCAGACAAACAACGTCCGCGTCGCACTGCATGAGCCAATCAAGGAACCCCTTGCGGATCGCCGCCCGTAGCCCGTTCACATTCCAGCTCACTATGCGCGTCATTGGCCTCCCTTTCGCCATGGACCTGCTCAACAACGCCCAGCATACGGCCCATGACCGAACGGCGCAAGCCCCGTGCTCCCGCAGCGATGTAGCGCCGGCATCTTGCCGGCTCTTGCGACGGCGTCACAGGCGCAGCCGCCCTTCAATGTCTTGGGTGCGCCCTCCCCTTTGTGCTACCGTGAGCCCGCCCAACTCGAGACAGCCGCCTCGCCAGGAGAAAACTCAAATGGCACTCCACACAGCCTCGCGAACGCTCGCGGTCGTTGCCCTTGCCTGCGGCCTTGCTGCCGCCCACGCCCCCGAACCCTATGCCCACGCCGCCTTCGTGCCTCCCCCAGCCAAGTCCGCACCCGAGCCCAAGCCGGTCGACATCGAGCGCTACCTCCAACACGTCCAGGCCTGCCACGTCTTCACCACCTTCCAGGCCCAGAACGATACCCTGAAAGCCCAGTCCCTCGCTGCAACAGACGGACCCCTCCGCGGCGGCGAAATCGAAAGCCTGGACCTCCCCGCCGAAGCCCTCTTCGGCCCACCGTTGACACAGGACCGCATGCACATCTGGCTCGCAAGCGTCGTGTCCGCCGACGCCGAGGCCCTGCGGCTGCGCCTTGACCTGTCGCGCCTGCGAGACGGCGAATCGGCCTGGGTGATCGACCCCGTCGGCCTGCGCGCCTTCGGACCCTACCGCACCGCCGAAGCCCAGGCCTGGCTCGCAACCGTCCAGGGCGACGAAGCCGTCCTCATGCTCCGCTCGCCCTGCCAGACCCTCCCCCAAGTCCGCCTTACCGCCTACGCCCACATCTTCCTCTCCTTCCACGAGATCCTCAAGGAACTCGAATGCAACCTCGATATCGCATGCGAAACCGACCCGGACCTCCTCGAGGCCTCCAGCGGCGTCGGCATCATCAACGTCGCCGGCTATGTCTTCTGCTCGGGCAGCCTGATCAACAATGAGCAGACCGAAGACCTCGAACCCTTCTTCGTTACCGCCAACCACTGCATCTGCTCGCGAGAACAAACGCACGGCACCGAGGTCTTCTGGGACTTCCGAGCCTCCGAATGCGGCCTCGACGACGCTCCACTGCTCGCTGAGCTCCCACGCAGCAACGGCCACACCCTGCTGGCCACCAGCGCCAACCTCGACGCCACACTCATCCGCCTCGACACCGTGCCCGTCGGAGACTACGGCCGAGCCTACCCCGGCTGGGACGCACGTCAGCCCCAAGAAGACGACCCCGTGCTCTGCATCCATCACCCCGAGGCCACCCGCATGCGCGTCTCCAAAGGAACCGTCCGCGAAACCGACCAGACCATGAACGGGCGCCAGCACCAGACCGTCGTCCTGTGGTCCCAGGGCGTCACCGAGAACGGCTCCTCCGGCTCCGCACTCCTCTTCGCCGACACCTTCCGCCTCGCCGGCATGCTCAGCCAAGGCCCCGCCCATTCCTGCGAAGACACCTCAGGCAATTTCGACTGGTTCGCCTCACTCAACCACTTCTATCCCTGCATCCAGAAATACATCGACACCCCCACGCCCGCAACCGAAGAAGGCGATGACGACTGCCGCAATTCCGCCTGGTGCCCCATTGTGATCGTGTTCAACGACTATCCCGAATTGCTCGGCCGATTCCGCGCCTTCAGAGACGACGTCCTCCTCAAGTCCGCCGCCGGCCGTCACTGCGTCGATGCCTACTACCGCGCCGCCCCCGCCCTCGCGCGGGCGATCCGCAGCTCCGCCGCCGCCAGCAACGCCTTCGCCGCTCTAACCGCGACTCTGGCCGCATTGCTTGGAGCGCCCCAGTAAGCCATGCTCCTTGATCCCTACCGGCACGGTTGATAGGCTTCTACCGCCAACACAGCGAGTCCGTAGCGAAGTTCTCAGCAAATCGAGGAGCCAGACATGCACAAGCATTCAGGTTGTTGCGGATGCCATCTCGAAGGCGCCATGGCCCGGCGCTCATTCTTGGCCAGCGTCGGCGGCGCCACCCTAGGCGCGGCAACCCTCGCCGGCTGCGCGACTACCGCGACCACCGCCGCTCTCGCGCCGCCCCGCGCCAAACCGTCGCTCGAAAAAAAACCCCTGGTCGTCCAGCCCGCCTTGACCTACAACATCCACCCTCGCCGAAACCAGACCAGTTGGCGGCCCTGGGGCGGCCTCCACACCGAAAGCGACGTCGAACAGGAAATCCGACGCATCGAGGCCGAACTCGAAAAGATCGCCGACGACGCCGAGTTCCCCCTCGACTTCCGGCCCGTCGCACGCGTCACCAACAAGGACCAGGCCGCGGCCGTACGCGACGGCCATGCCGACCTCGTGCTCATCTACGGCGCGTCTTCTGGCGTCGGCACACTCGAGGCCCTCATCTCACCCGAACGCTACAACCTCGTCTTCGTCCGCCACAAATCCGGACCCGTCTACCTCTGGTACGAGATCGTCCACCCCCGGCTCCTGCGCAAAACCGTCGATGAATACGGACAGCCCGGACTCGAACCCTACGACGTCGTCGTCGACGATTGCCTCGAAGTGCTATGGCGCCTCCGCGCCCTCTACGCACTCAAAAACACCATCGGCTCACGCATGGTCGCCATCGGCGGCCCCAGCGGCTGGGGCGCCGGCGGACGCGACGCCCCAAACATCGCCGCCGAACTCTGGAAGATGGACCTCGTCACCGTCGACTACGACGACCTCGGCAAGCGCATCCTCGCAGCACGATCCGACCCCGAACGCGTCCGCCGCGCCGAGGCCGACGCCGCCAAGTACCTCAAGCTCCCCGGCACCAAGCTCCACACCGACACCGGATTCGTCTCCCGCGCCTTTCTATTGACCCAGGTCTTCGAAAATCTCATGGCCGAGGCTGGAGCACAGGCCATCACCGTCAACAACTGCATGGGCACCATCATGCCCCTGTCCGAGACCACGGCCTGCCTGCCTCTCAGTCTCATCAACGATTCCGGTGCCCTCGCCTTCTGCGAATCCGATTTCGCCGTCATACCCTCCGGCGTCCTCCTACACCACATCGCCTCCCTGCCCGTGTTCCTACAAGACCCCACCTACCCACACGACGGCGTCGTCACACTCGCCCACTGCACCGCACCGAGAAAGATGGACGGCAAACGTCTCGAAGAGGCCCTCATTGTCACCCACTACGAATCCGACTACGGCGCCGCGCCCAAGGTCAACATGCGCATCGGCCAAGAGGTCACCGTACTCGATCCCGATTTCGCCGAGAAAAACTGGATCGGATTCCGAGGCAAGATCGTCGACCACCCCTTCCTAGACATCTGCCGATCCCAGATCGACGTCAGCATCGAAGGCGACTGGCGCAAGCTCATGGAAGACATGAAAGGCTTCCACTGGATGCTCTGCTACGGCGACCATCTCAAAGAAACCGGCTACGCCCTCGGCAAGCTCGGCATCGGATGGTACAACCTCACCACCGAACGTACGCGCGAATCCTAGAGCGTAGATGTCACCGAGAAACCGGACCGCCCGCGCGCTCGTGGCCCCACCCTACTTGTGGATGACCAGTTCGTCCACGACCCTGCCGTCCACGTCGAACGCGCGATAGGTGAGCTGCCGGCCCCGGATGTCGATCACCTGGTACGTGGACAACCGCTCGAACCCCACCTCCGTGTAGTCGAGGTGGTCGTCCTGTTCGTAGTACTTCGTGCCCGCCACGGACACCACATAGGTCGTGCCCTGCGCCGGGCTTTTCACCGCAACGCCCTCCCGCAGCGGATAGGTGCGCAAGTACGCGTGATCGTGGCCTTGAAGCGCCATGTCCACGCCATATTCATCAAAAAGGGGACACCACGCCGTGCGGACTTCAGGATTGTCGCGGCTGCTCTTCGACGAGTAGGCCGGGTGGTGGTACACGGCGAACTTCCAGGTCGCCGTCGACCGCGCCAACTGCTGTTCCAGCCATTCCGCCTGCTTGGAAGGCGCCTGATTACTGTCCAACACGACGAAGAACGCGTTCGCGTAGGTGAAATGGTACGCGCATTCCGGCGCGATGCCGTCAGGGCCGTTGTCGGGCAACTCGAACAGACGCAGGTACATCCACGGACTGCCGTGATCGTCATCGTCGTGGTTGCCCAGCGCCGGCACGATGGGGCGGCGTGCGAACACGCCCTCGCCATGGTGGAAAAACGAGTCCCATTGATCGCGGTCGCCCCCACTGCTCACCAGGTCCCCGGCTATGATGTAGAATGCCGCGTCCTCGTGTCGTTCATAGGCGGTCTCGATCAACTCGCCCCACTCATCAAGACCGTTCTGCACGTCCCCCATATAGATGAACGAGAACGCATCCACATCGGCTCGAGCGGTGCTGAATTCGGCCTCCGCCGTCCACCACGTCCCCTGCCCCGCCTGATACACATACGGCGTTCCCGGCGACAGGCCGTGCAACACCGCCGTGTGCCGCATGTTGGCCCGGTCGTTGGCCAGGTGGGCGTCCTCGAGCATCCGCGATAGCGCGTCGACCGACTCCCACGCATCCTCGCCCTCTTCCCCGGCAGGCCGGTACCGCACCACCCCTTCCGAGACGCTCGGCGCGCTCCGCCACTGAATGGTCTGCGTGGTCCGCGGATCCTCGCTCCACGTCAACGCGACGTCCCCGGGGGCTTCCGTCGCCGGATAGGCCGTGGTCCGCACATCGGCCACGAGCACCGGATGCTTGTCGATGACGAACTGAACGAGCAGGACACCCACAACCACCGCAAGCGCCACCGGCGCCATACGCTCGAGGCGCCGCCTCGGCGTCGCGCCCGCCTCGCCCCGCCCGAGCCACCGGAGCGCCAGATGCACGCTCCCCGTCAACGCGAGAACGAAACCGAATACCACGTGTACGTCAACGACGTACCACTTGGTCATACCCCTCCAGAACCGCTGCCCCGACATGGCCACGTCCGTCCCGCTGGCCACGAAGTACAGGAAGACAGCCGTACCGACCACCACCACAAAGGCGAACGCGGAAAGCCACCCCGTGAACTGGCGCATGTAGAAGTTTATTCGCGTTTTCTGGGGCGCTGCTGGCATGTTCGTGTCGTGCCCATTGAGATCCGCCGCCGCTTGGACCGGCCCTAACTCTACAGAGCCACGACCAGGAACACAAACCGAGCGTCTTGATCGCGCGGTAGCCGGCGGCTAATCTGGCGCCGATGCGCCCTCAATGCCCTTGAGACAGAAAGGAAACGCCGTGGATAGAGTCCTCGTTGCTTGCGTTCTCGTCGTATGTGTCGCCTCCCGCGCCCACGCTGTCGGCCCCTTGGTCCCCGTCATCGACAGCGAATGGTGGAACATTGCCGGCAATCCCGACCTCGGTGAATACACCCGTCCGAAACAACAGCCCGTCGATTTCGGCATCTGGCAGGCCGCTGACGGCGCCTGGCAACTGTGGTCGTGCATCCGAAAAACCGGCTGCGGCGGGCAGACCCGTCTCTTCCACCGATGGGAGGGCCAGACTCTGACGGATCCGGACTGGACACCCATGGGCATCGCCATGGAGGCCCAGCCTGACTTCGGCGAAACGCCCGGCGGCCTGCAAGCCCCGCACGTCGTTCGCTGGAAACAGCGCTACTGGATGGCCTACGGCGACTGGGTCAACATCTGCTTCGCCACCAGCGAGGACGGCAAGCACTTCACGCGGTGCGTCCGACCCAACGGCAACACGGGCGCCTTCTCCGAAGGACAGAATTGGCACACCCGCGACCCCATGCTGCTCTTCACAGACGGACTCTGGTATGCCTACTACGTCGCCGGCCACGACGGCAAGGGCTACGACTACGCCCGCACTTCCCCTGACCTACAGGCTTGGAGCCACGCCAGTGTCGTTGCCTATGGCGGCCTGACGGGAAACACTCAGTTAAGTTGTCAGTGTCCCTTCGCCGCCGAGATCGAGCCGGGCCACTACTACTTCCTGCGCACCCACAACACAAGTCCCGGCGCCCACCAAAGTTCCGTACACTACTCGCGCAATCCCCTCAATTTCGGTATCGACGACGATTCGACCTTCGTATCCACCCTGCCCGTCGCCGCCCCCGAAATCCTCCGCCACCACGGAGAGTACTACATCGCCGCCATGTCCCAGCACATCGACGCCATCCGCATGGCCCGCCTCAAGTGGCTCCGCGTGAGCGACTTCGCCCAACCGATCTTCGACTTGGACGACGAGAAGGTCCGGCAGGCCTGGACCGTCCGGGAAGGCGCCCCTGACAACCTGTTCACCACCTCAACACGCACCGACTTCCTTCCGCCCATGAACCATTTCATCGGTACGGCCGAGCAACGAGACGGTTCCGCGGATGACGCCTTGATCGCCCAAGCCCAATCGCCCCCGTTTGCCCTGCGGGATGACTACTACCTCCTGTGGGTCTCCGGCGGCGCCGATCGCGACGGGCTCTACGTGGCCTTGGTCGATGCCCAGTCGGGCGAAGAGCTGCTCCGGGTCTCCGGCCACAACAGCAACCGATTCCGCCCGGTCGCCGTGGCCGCGGCCGCCTGGCGCGGCCGCGACGTTCGAATCCATATCGTCGACAACGCCCGCGGCCGTTGGGGCCA
>Ga0272442_10004248_pt1 | contig 19706 bp, 13 predicted proteins | sample SSMForm2O_FD_200262 | JGI IMG/M metagenome (GOLD analysis project Ga0272442, IMG submission 200262) | Marine sediment archaeal communities from Little Sippewissett salt marsh, Falmouth, MA, United States - SSM-Form-2O | ecosystem: Environmental > Aquatic > Marine > Wetlands > Sediment ... | reverse complement strand
TTCTCTAGAAATACTAATACCAGTTATATCAATATACTCAGGTATTGAATAATCTGTTTTAGATTCTTTTTCTAATTTTGTATCATCTTCAGACTCTAATTCTTTAATAGAGTTAATATGATTGTTTCCAACAACAGTAAACGGTACCGTTAGCATTATTACTGCAAAAAAACTTGCTATCAATATTTTCTTTTTATTAACCATTAATCTTCACCTCGTCCATATAGGTTTGGTTTTATTTTTCTATATATTTATATTTACAATAATATATAAGGTTTATAGAACAACCATCCTAATAAAAAAAACAGAAAAAAATAGAAACGGTTTATAGGTTATCAAAATATTTTAATAAAAGTGTTATAGCCAAGCTGTTATACCCCAGCAATCATAGAAAAATGTCATAATCAATATAAGAATCCCAGCAATAAGACATTCTATCCAAGTTTGTTCAGAGGTTGTTGCGAGTATTAGCGGGTTAACATTATTAGCTATATGTAAGATAAAGTTATCTTTTAATTCAGGATTTTTTTCTAATCTTTCTTTGATTTCTGATAATTTTTCTTTGTCGTCATTTTTGGCAAAATTAATAATATCAAATATAAGTTTTTGTAATTCTGTTTTTTCCGGTAGAGATATTGTTTCTCCTTGTTCTTTCCCCATATACTCATAATTTATGGTTTTTTCCTCTTGCGTAATATAACTGTTTAATCTTGTTATAAACAATGGGCTTTCCCTAGTAGTATTTCTTTCTGTTCCAATAACAGATGTCATCGATACAGCTAGGATCAAAAAAGCAGAGAGAATACTTCCAGCTAATATTTTATTTTTAATCATCATTTATATTCACCTCTTCCTTATATTTTTTTGATTTATTTATACTACATATTTATATTTGTAAGAATATATAAGGTTTGTAGAACAACCATCCAATTTAAAATATTAGGATTTCTAGATAAATGTTTTAAAATATTTTTTCCTGTGTTTTACTTGACATCAAATTTTTTTGAAGCGTATAAAAATCCAAAACAAATACCTTTATGAGCTGTACTTTTTTGATGATGAACAGTATGTGCATTTAGAACTCTTTTTATGTATTTGCTTTTTGGTTTAAAATTTATTTTAACTCTCTTATGAAAAAATGTGTCATGCACAAGGAAATATCCTATGCCATATAGCATTACTCCTATTCCAATGGGAAAACGAAGGTCATATCCTCCAAGATATCCTGTTAGTATCAACAAAAATGAAATAATTGCAAAAATCAATCCAAATACATCATTTTTTTCAAATTTACCTTTAGTATACCTATGATGATCTTCATGAAGATACCAACCAAATCCATGCATCACATATTTATGCAAAAACCAAGCGACAAACTCCATGAATAAAAAAGTTAATACCATTATTATAAGATAGATAAGCATCATGATCTCAAATATCATAATTAAAAACCTCCTTTTTACCACATATAGCATTTTTTGATATTAATAATTTATCTTAGAATTAGGCTATATTGTTTTTCTTATTTTTAAATCTTATACTTTTGCTTTTTTTGGTATTTTATATCTTTAAGAAATATTTATATAGTATGTAGTTATAAAACTATTTCAATAATTATGTTTGAATTTATATATAAAATGAGCCAGACCAGAAAGAAAATTTTTACATTAATTTTATTGTTTTTAATGCTAGCAAATCTAATTGCAGCAGTTCTAATTTTTTTTGATATTCAAATAATACGGGCGCCAGAAATAGACCTTGATTTTAAATTAGTTGATATAAATGAAGAAGAATTAAAATTAGAAGCAAAAATGAATATTTACAATCCAAATAGTTTTGAAATTTCGATAGAAGATTTTAATATTCAAAGCATGTCTAAAGATGATTACAAGATTGGTGATTTTTCAATTAAGGATGGAGTTATTTCCTCATCAAAAACAAAGTCTTTTATTGTAGATGATACAATTAAATTCAAGGAAGATTCGGATTTTAAGATTCTAAGTAACAAAATCACTGGAAGGATAGGTGTAAACTTTTTAGGTTTTATTAAAAAAACAATACCAATTGAATTAGATATAACTATTTCAGTTGAAGAACTAATCGATAATATCAAGATACCAGACGTTGATCTTGAATTTATATTAGATGATTTAGTAGAAGATGGAATAAAATTTAATATTGGAGTAAATGTCAATAACTCAAACAATGTTGGGATATTCATCGATAAATTTACTGTGAATGCAACAGATGTTAAAAATAAGAATTTTGGTAGTTTTAACATTTCTGGAGGAAAAATCAATCCAAATGCAGAATCTTATTTTGAATCTGATGGTATATTAACTTATGAATTTCTCGATACTCAAAATTTGAATCTTAAATTAAATGGAGATGCATCTGTAAAAATTGCAGGTTTGAATCAATCCCTTTCTTTATCAGCAGACATGTCATTTGCAATACCTGATATAAAAGAATTTATTTTTCAAAATGATAATATAAAGTTCTACATACCAGTTCAATTTAAGTTTAGATTAAATGGAATTATCTCCACTGTAGGATTCAAATATTATAACCCAAGTAACGTAACACTAGTTGCAAGAAATTTGAATTGCAGCCTTTATAGAGTGGATGGATCTGATAAAAGCCTTCTTGGAACTAAAAAAATGGATTCATGCATAATAGATCCTAGAGAAGAAGTATGTCTAAAAACAGAGATTTTTATTTCATATATTGATTTTTTGTTTGCAGGAAAATTTAGATTATTGCCTGATTGGATAGTTTTAACAATTGAAGGTGATTTTGCAATAGCTGGAACCAGACAAGCAATTCCACTTTCACTAAATGCCTATGTAAATCCAAATATTTTCAAAAATCAGGAGTTTAGTGAGTGATACTATCTTTAAATATAAGTAAAGTTGTGTTAAATTTTTTATTGTTTAAATTTAATATGAATTAAGTATATATTTTTTAAAGTTAAGCATTGATTATATTTATTCGCTAGTAACATATATTATTACAGAACTCGTATCTGAAACAGTTTTAGATGGATCATATGTACATTGTGCACTAACCATCACTTCGTTTATATTTTCTTCAGGTAAAAGTATCTCAACAGAATATTCAATTGTTATTGTTTGATCTGGTGCAAATAGTTCTGTAACCTCGTTTAAATTCCAAGTTAGTTTTTGTCCAGAAGGCAGGCCGTCTGAACTAGGTTCTATATTTACGGTTTCTCCTAAATATGTTAAATCTGCGCTGTCTACAATATAAGACATGCAAAGAGGAAGCTGATCAACAACTGTAACGTTTGTTACATTTCTACACTTGCCGGTATTTTCGATTTCACATTTGAATTGTGCAATTTGTCCTATTGATCCTTCCATTACTTCAACCCAATCAAATCCATCGAATACCAATTTATCAACAGTAATATTTGGACTACATGGACATTTGCATTCGCATTCATTGCTGTCTTTCCAAGGCTCTTGGGCTCTACCAGTTCTACTGTTACTAGAGTTTACGCTATTACTAGCACCACTAAATGCTTCTCCGGGACTTACACCATCTTCTCCATCTGTATCGCTATCATCATTACGAGATGCAGAGCTAAAACCATTAGTAAATGCTCCACCATTTGTAGCAGCGGCTGGCTCATCATCTGAGGATCCCATTACAGTACGACCTTGTCCTGCAATTCCTTTAAAGTTACCAGCATAACAAGATTCTATTACTATGGATACATGACAACATTTACCAGCAACATCACAGTCTTCATCTGGACAAGCTGGGATACTATTGCCAAGAAGAGTTGAAAGACGATTTGGTGTTAAAAGCTCATCTGTTTTTCCATCGCTACCTTTTAGATTTATACCAGGTCCATCTTTATCACTTGCTTTATTACCATGACCAACAATATATATCAAAACATGGTCGCCACATTTTACCTGACTTTTCAGGTTCTGAAGAGCATTTTCAATATTGCTTATACTATTTGAACTAGAACCAGACTTACCAGGTCCTAGACTAGCTACAATATTATATCCTTGATCTGTAGCTAGGTCAGTCATAGTATCAGTTGCTTGCTTGGCAGGATTCATACCTTTAGCCATATGGCTACTTGAGTCACCGCCGCTGATAATGATACAATGATAGTTTACATCTGTACCGCAAGGTCCTTTAGATGGTCCGGGATTAGGGCCAGGACCTGGTGGGACAGGATCAGGATCTTTACCTGTTGGAGGATTGTTAGGCCATGGTGGCCATTCTCCTTCAGGATCAGATATATCAGGGATATCCTCTGTTAAATATACTATGTGATCTTCTATCTCTCCGTATTCATATTGGCCACTACCATCCCAGTTATTAGAAAAAAATGTGGTATTGATTATTTGACGAGTTAAAGCTATGCGAATCCATACAGGTGATGGTAGAATAGACTGGTTACTCCAACTAAATTCAGGTGTAGTAATTGTTTTTGAAGTACCTGGAGAAACATCCACTGGCATATTGATAATAGGCCATTCAGGACCATATGTATCCTTACTCCAGTTTCCATTTTGATTGAAATCAATTAATATATTGACATATCTAACTATATCCGGTGCATTTTGACTCACCTTTACTGTAAAAGAAATCTTTGCTTTACTACCATTTAATATTACAAAAATACGATCATCTTTATCAGAATCAACAAGGTTAGGAACAAGATCTGGATCATTTATATCATTTGCATCTATTTCAGCACTAACAGATAAACCTAAGGTTTCTTCTCCAACATTTAATGTATGTCCACCTGGCAGACCAAACCTACTATTAGTAGTATTATAAAGCGTTGGAAAACGACCTTGAACACCATAATATGCATACTGCGTATCAGGCGCATCACCATAATCACCAGAAGGAGAAATACTATCTACAGCGTCAGTTATTGACTTTTCCGCATCTTGGATAGTATATATCTTTATCAAATCTCCTTTACTATGATTATCTGTGTCCCAAATTGAAAAATTATTTAGTAAAGGAGGCCAACTTTCATTTATGATTATATACTCGCCAGTTGCTGCGTTGATTAAGACATACCTAGTTGGATGAGCATAATAGCTATTGGGTTGATCATCAATAAAAACAAACCAAGAATCATTATCTACAGTATAATTATCTCCTCCTTCAGTGGTAATAACTTCTCCTTCTTCTAATGATTTTGAAAGCATAACAGCAGATATCTGATCATCTGAAGAACCAGGGCTAATAATATTACTCAACAAAAGATTTATTGATTCTTCCTGTGTAAAAACAGATTTCGGAAGAACAGATATGGTAACAGTTGCGGTATCAGTTTCTCCATCATCATCAGTAACTGTTAATTCTACGATAAAATCTCCAACTGATGTAAAAATATGGGTGACTTCGACACCTGAATCATTTTCTTCATCTCCAAAATCCCAATAATAATTTTCAATTGTTCCATCTTCATCAGAACTTAATGATGCATTAAAAGTAACTGATAATGGTACTTCCCCAGTTAAAAGATCAGCATTTATTTCAGCTATCGGTGATTTGTTCTCCTCTTGGCATCCTGATAAAAAACCAGCTGATATCAACAAAATACTAATAATTAAAACAATTTCTTTCCTCATAATACAACTCTCCCAATAAAAATATAATTAAATTGAATTTAAAGATTGTTAATTATTTTAATATATTAATAAGATATCATAATTTGCTTTACTTTCTTTAAAATAAAAATCAAACCAAATAGTATACATGATAAAATTATGAGATAAAACCCAATTCCCGGACCCCAACTACTTGGTATTTCTTGAGAACCTGCAATGCCTGGAAGAGAGGTATCAATATCTCCACTTCCAATGAAACTACCAACACCAATCATGGTAATCTGAGACATAACCAAGAAAAATAGAACCAATACGATTATTAATAATAAAAAAACAGTGAAAGAAAGAGCCTTGCTAATTCGTTTAAACCTATTTTTGATAAAGATACCGACGAATATCAATAAACCTGTTAAACACAAAATTATTGCTAGCAAATTTAAGGCTAATGGAACTTCATCTGGGACCTGATTTATTTCCCCACCAAAAACATCGTTTGAACTTGTAATACTAATTATTTTTGCTGGAACTAGATATGTCTCAGTACTAGTAATAACATTATACTTATCACCTGATAAAGCCCACCATGGAGATATTATTGCGATGATTATCAAACCAATTATAAAAAGTTTAAAACCTGTATCATATTTCTTTTTCCAAAACATATAAAAAATTGAAAATAAAACTACAAATATCCCAAGATAAAAGATTATGTTATGTAAAAATGATTCTTTTGAACTGATGATATCTATTTTTTTATCTCCTCTAACATCTATTTCTTGCTTTGATATCTCATCCCCATCGTAATAGGTTTTTATTTCATAGATCCCAGGCGGTATAACACATTGTGCAAAGCCATTTTTATCTATTTGAAAGTTTTCTCTTTTATTCTCTCTATATACTTGAACTTCTCCTTTATCTATATAGTATCCATATGAGTCCATAATGTTTAACTCAACAGAAAACTCTGCAGGAAAAACAACATCAACTGAGGAATCTTTAGTTAATTTTATATTTTTAATTTCTTCAAAAGATTTATAGCTAATTGATAAAGAATAATCCTCAGATATTAAACCTGTAAAAAGATATTCATCGTTTGTAATTTTTTCACTATCTATAGTAATCGGTTCATACATATTTGAACTACTTAAAGTTGGATTAAGATCTATTGCAGGCTTTAGAGCCCAGGTATCTTTAATATTAACTCTTAAGTTGTAAAGATTTATAGAGCTTTTTTCATATAAAGGTTTAATTTTTCTAACAAAACCTAATTTTATTTCTTTTTCGTCAATTAAAAAACCGTTATATATCGCTTTTAAAACATAAGTTTTAGATGGATAAATTGGACCGGAGAGAGTAACTGATCCATTACAATCAGATAATGCACAGTTTACCATTGCATCATTATAAAATAATTGAAACTTAACACCATTAATACCGTTTTTATCTTGATCTAATATTTCATAATTTAACTTGCCTTCAGCACTACAAAATATATGTTCTACAGTATCCTCTTTTATATCCATTATTTTAAAGCCAATATACTGCCGGTTTTTACTAAAAAAAGGATTTTCTCTAAAGATTCTAATTATGTACTTGCCAGTTTCTAAATCTGGGAAAAATGTTTTCTTAAAAAATGTAGCATTTTTCCAGTCAAACAATCCTAAAATAATTTTTATTTTATCAACAAGAGTAGTATTTTCAAAGCTGAGATCCATTCCTTCAGTTGTTTGAATTCTACTTGCAGCACCTGATGATAAAAAATCACCGTTATCTTTGTATAACTCTGCATAAATATATGATAAATTTTTACCTGTAGCCGCTGAGAGTAGACTACCTAATGGAAAAGAAGATGCTAAATGAACATAAGCTGTTAAACTAAATCTCTTTTTTTCTTCTATTTTAGTAATATTTTCACCAAATACTGGTCTGATAGCATTTAATTTATGATAAATCTCTGATTCTCTATCTACTGCTTCATAGCCTCCTTTTTCAAAAGAAACAAACATTCCTCTAAATTTTGTTTTAGCACCTGATTCTAGAAAAGTATTATGGCTGCCTCCTTTTTCATATGAGTTTCTACAGAAAAACAATGAACTAAGATCTGCTTCAAGACCAGGTAATTTTACAAGTTGTTTAACCGTCTGTTTTATCTGTAATCCTTTATTTTCATCTGATATAATTTCTTCATTTTTATCAAAAATAATTGCATTGGTTTTCCCAGTTAAAGGATCATCCTGACAGGCCCATGCTTTTTCACCTAAATCTATATCATCCGTAGTTTTTAAAATCCATTCTGACTCACTGCTATCTGGATCAGATGGACTATAAAACTCTTCGATTTTATCGTTCTCACTATACAAATGAAATGTTGGAAAGATGTCACCGACATTCATTTTTTCAATAGTTGAAGAACGAGATTTAAAAGAAGTAAGAACTGCATATGATGGATCTCTTTCTTTATCTCCACCTATCTCTTGATTTTTTAAAACTTCATTTGTTCCATCTGCAAATACTCGTTTAGTATTAACTGGTGAATAATAATAAGTATATGTACAGTCACTTTTCAAAACCCCATTTGGCGACTCACTAATAAGCCTAATCTTTAGCATTAGATTTCCATCTACCAAAACAGATTTCGTAACTTTTTTTGCATATGTAGTTCCCTGATATCCATTACCCCAATCTTCACTATATCTAATATCAAAAGAAGCAAACATATCAGCATTATAAGTTTCAAAAATTGTTGAGTTTGGTTTCAGTTTAATAATAACTTGAGACATTCCTTCTCCAAAAAGTTCACCACGTTGCCCTATTCCACATATAACATATCCATCTTCAACGATTTTATAAAAATCCATATCTATTTTTTGTCCAGAAACTGGTTCATATGAATAATGTGTGTCTTCATAATCTATGTGATCCACATAATTTGTAGGTTCTACTCGATTATCATCATAAAAAACATAATACTCTTCTTTACCATCTGCATCTTTAGGTATTAAAAAAACAATATTGCATGAAGAAATATGTGTGTCGTCTGTCTTTTTAAGTTCATAAATTTGAGATTCAATTTCGGTTAAACTTATTCCATCGTCATAAAATACTTTTATTGAATGATTTAGCTCATCTAAACCCCAACATAAGTTTTCAAAATTTATTTTGATATCAATTGGTTGATATTTAGATTCAGTAAGACTTGTATCTATAGGAATTTCAATTTTTTGCTTGTATTTTAGATTGTTTAATTCATTTGTTGGATTATAAGCATTAGTCTGTATGCTTATTGTTGATGTGATTATTAATAATATAATAATTAATATTACTTTTTTAGATAGATTTCTTTTCATATTTGCAGTATTATATATAGTTAACAATTTAAATAATTATCTTAATAAACGACTAAACATATCATACTATCAAGAAAAAAAGAGGAATAAACATAAAAATTATTCCAACTATAGATAGTATTAATCCAAAAAAACCAAGTTTATATTGTTTTGGAAGCACTGTTTGACTAAGATAAACCACACCTATCCCATAGATTATAACACCAATAACTCCTATAAAAAGCAAAGTTAAGCTAAGTAAAAAAAGAACAGAAAAACCGGGATCAATATATGTTTTAATAGCAATCGGAATAGAAGTTATAAGGATGTAAATTAACACATAAATCATAAATTTCTTATATTTTAAATTACCAATTTTTTTTATCAAAGTGTTGCTTGTCTCGTAAAGCATTCTAGAAGCAGCTTCAAAACCAGCATATACAGTACCAAACAAAGCAAAAAATACACTTATCTGGAATAATGGTCTAAGCCAATTAGCCAGATATTCAAATATTATTACTTGTTCCTGAACTAGTTTTGCATCTGTGGGGAGCACTTGTTTCCCTCCAAGTAAAACGGCCCCTGCTATCATATAAGCTGCTGATACAATAGATACAATAATAAAAGCAAGAGCTAGATCTATAATCAATGGTTTCAGCAATATTCGCGATTTTTCGATTTCTTTTTTCTCATTTGGAAGATAGCTTATTTTTCCTTGTTTCCGGAATTTTTCAAAACAATCTTGAGAAAAAACATTCGGATCTTTTTTATCCTTAAAAATACCCCATTTTTTTATTTTTATCCAACCAAGATATCCTATCGTTGTTATTATTGTAATAGTCAGAGTTCCTAGATATGCAAGCATATATAGTGGAATTGATGTTTTTGTCACAGAAGAATAGTCAGGATTTGATGTAACCCACTCTGGAAAATTATTTGGTACATTTTGACCAATAGTTAAAAAATTTGGAAGTATTTCAAAGATATCCTGGTTATTAGCATTAAGTATAGATATTACAGAGAGTACAGCCCCTACAGCAAGAATTAATATAAAAATAGAATGGGTTATTTCAAAAAGTTTAAAACGACCAATTATGACTATAATGCCTGCTAGTAAACAAAAACAAATACCCCATATTAGATAATTGCCAAATCCAAAAAGCCATTCAAGAGTTTGACCAAGAGAGGTCATAATTGTAGCTGTGAAAATTGGTATAAAAATAAGCATTATTATTATAAACAACCAGTTTAGCCATCCTTTTTTTGTTTTCAGAGCAAAAAGATCCATGATTCCTATTCCTGAAATCATCGTAAATCTACAGCTTACAAAGGCGATGATATACGAACCTATATTTATTGTAATCAACCATAATAATGCAAAACCGGCCCATGCACCGATTTGTGGTCCAAGAATAAGTTGACCTTGTCCTATAGTTAATGATGCAACAATTGCACCTGGTCCAAAAAACAATAGATATTTTAAATATTTTTTAACTGAAGGTTTTTCAGTTAGTACTTTATCTGGCGTTGGAAAAGATATTGTATCTTGCATTTTTAATCCTCAAAAACAATTTTTTCATGTTTTTTTATCTCCATCTCGGGTTTTTTAGGACCTTTTTGAGCTCTAGCTTGTTTGTCATATGCTTGTATTCCTCCAGCTTCTTTGATAATTTTTCGACCTTTTTGAATTTGTTTTAAAATACTGATATTAACTCTCTCCATAGATGCTGGTGCTATTTTTTTAAGTAATCTGGTTGAACCTGAGAAACCATATGGTATAGATTCCATATACATTATTGTACCAGGTATTGCAAAAAACCATTTTCCAATACTATCTTCACCAAACTTTGTGATAGGTATTCCAGCTGCTGCTTGACGTTCTGCTTTAGGACCAACATGGGCAACTACCCATCTACCATCAATAAATGCTTCTCCTTCCCCTTCAAGCATAAAATAACCCATGGAGTCATACCATTTTTTAACAAGAGGATCTGCTTCAACAATAGAATTATACCATGCTTTAATCATATTCATGGCAAAAACCTTATACCTTGCTTTTATACCAGCAGCACGACAAAGTGCAATAAATGCAGATATTAGATGAAAGCATGTACCTGTTCCACGCTTCAAAGTTTTACTAACACTGTCAAATGGTAGAATTTCAAGTGTCATATGTTCTTTTACAAGATTAAACGCTGCCTCAGCATATTCACGGTCATTTTTTTTAAAAGCACCGAGACTATGGGCTAATGCCACAACCTCTGGTTCACGATGATCGCAGTAAAGAGTAGGGCGTAAATATTTTTCATTTGTATCAACTATCTTCATATTTGATTTAAATTCAGGGATTTCATATTCTCTTTTTGGCCTTGTATATCTTTGTGAACCAACTCCCATATTTCTAAGTTTTTTTAAATCAGCCATGTTTAACAAAAGTGTTTTACTAAGTGAAAAAGCACCTGCTAAAAACATTTTACCATACATTTTCTGCGGGATGTAACCTTTTTGTTTCATTTCATGTAGGCTAGTCATTTTTTTAGTCACCACTTGCATCTGCTGATATCATTCTACGTAGTTCTTCTGCACATCCGCGCATTTCTTTACCAGAAACACGAGTTATTTCTGGTTCAAGAACAGGACCGGGACGATCACATACAGGGCAATGCTCAAGCATCCTAACTCGATCCCCAGATATAATAAAACCAGGATAGCTAAAAGCACCACCGTCAAGAAACGCAAATTGGCCGTATTCGCCATATCCAACTGGTTTAAACTCATCATCAAGAACAATTGGGTGAAAATAACTATTAGGGATATGGAAATAATGCCCTTCAGGACAATGTATCATCCAACCGTTGCCTTCAACCATCCCATATCCATCTAGACAATATTCAGGTTCTATACCTAAGAATTCTTGCATCTGTTTTCTAAAATCTTCAACGGGCATACGTTTATCTTCATGTACCTTCCATCCTCCACCTGTAAGTATACATATTCTATCAGAAAAATCAAAGGTTTTACCCTGTTCTTTTAATTTGTTTGTAACGGCATATAAAAAAAATGGTGCGCCTGCAAAAACAATCCTGTTTTTTTCTTTATGATTTTTTTCAAGCCATTTAATTATACTATTGGTAATTTTTTTTGTCATCCTTGCAAAAGCTTTCTTTATAATTTTAGCTTTAAAACCTGAACCACCCGTCATACTGAGTTTAATTAGATCTGTGTTTATTTCTCTATCAATTGCTGCTTTAACATTCTTTATAACATCATAATAAATTGTACATACCTTACCTGCATAAACATTGGTTTTGAAAGGATTTGGCATTAAAAGATAGCCATTACTATTGTAATACCAACCAGGATAGGTCATAGTAATTGCCAGCTTTGCAATAGAGTATTCAGATACATTAAATGTTTTTCTATCACGTGGTATAAATGTATGTCTCCCACTTGTACCACTGCTATATGATACAACTAATCCAGTTTTGTTAAAAGCATTTATAACATCATCATAATGTGGGTTTTTACCTGGTATTTTTATCTCGGGTATTTTACCTGTATATATATTAGCCAGCCAATGTGCGAAATCACGGCCAATTGGATAATCTTTATAAAATTCACCAGGTATCAAAGGTATCTTTTCAAGATCATCATAACTTTTGATTTTATCCGGTGTAACTTTTTTTTCTACACAAAAATCATGATACGTCTTATTATTTTCAAAATGATTTTTCAGTTGATATTTTATTGCTTTAAACTGTAGTTCTTTTGCCTTTTTTAATGGTATTCTAAATAGGTCTTTTGGACCATATATTGCATTATCTGGTGGTGTCCAGTTATTTTTTGATGGAATATATTTCCCAGCAAGAGTATTAAACTTTTTAATATATTCATCAAAACTTATTGTCAACTTATCGAACACCCATCCATTACTTTAACAAATTAACTATTATCTATAATATTATTTTCCTGAATTATTAAATAAGTTATTAAGTTTAATAATTTTCTAATAAAACTTCAACCTGTTAATTTCACTATTGCTTCAGCGATATCGCCTTTTGTTTGTTCAAGAGCCTTTTTTGCCTCTTCCTTTGTTTTACCAGTTTGTTCCATTACAAGTTTTATGTCTTCTTCAGGTGTTTTTTCTTTAATGTCTACAACGCGAGGATTTCCTGATATCTGATATGTTTTTGATCCTTGTGCATCCATAATTGTTACTTCGGCCTTATCAAAAATATACTCTTTTTTATCTGTCCTAATAATAATTTTTTCTACATTTTCGATTTCTGTAACGTTTATACCAAGCCGCTTCATCATTTGTTTCATTTGACGCGGGTTCATTCTACCTGGCATCATGATACATACCTTCCATTATTCCTAATAAACATAGCTTATTTTAATATTTTGAAAGAAAGTTGTATACAAATAGATAATATAAAAAATTTTTTTAAAAAAATAATTAGAATAAGGTAAATTATAGAAGTTAACTAAGCTTTAATTATTTTAATCTATTTTTTTCCTTTTCCTATAATCAAATATCAAAATCATTATATCATAAATGATCAAACAAAAAATTAATAAAAATAAAATTGCGTCTCTATTTTTTAATAAAAAAACCTCTAATGGAGGCCTTCCTTGATAGTAGCTCCAGCTTTCTGGAGGTATGTTGTCAGGTTCTTGAGGTAATGGATTATTGAGCGCAGCAATACCAATAACGCTACATATCATAAGTGAAATTATTAAAGATAAAACAGTTTTTATTCTTTTTTCCATCCCATCACATCACAATATATCAGTTATTGTGATATAATATTTTCTCGAAAACCTAAATTATTTAGAATACTTACTGTTTAACTACTTTTTATGATAGACTCCAAAGAAATAAAAGTTTTAGATATAAATTCAGAATATTATGGCGTACCATCTTATCAATTAATGGAAAATGCAGGTAAAAATGTAGCAGATTTTACAATTAAAAATCTTAAACCAAGAAATATATTAGTTCTATGCGGATTAGGAAACAACGGCGGAGACGGATTCGTAGCAGCTAGATATCTTTCAAAAAAATACAATGTCACTGTTTTTGTTGTAGGAACTCCCGCCGATATTAAAACAAATATTGCAAAAAATAATTTTAAAAAATTAAAGCAAATTAAAATTTACGATAATTCATCTTTAAATTTATTAAGTAAGCTTTTGGCAGAAAACGATTTGATAATAGATTCAATGCTCGGAATCGGTATATTTGGTAAACTACGAGAACCATATCTTGGGGTACTAAAAAAAATTAACAATTTAAAAGATAAAACAATTGTCTCAGTTGATGTCCCTACTGGTTTTGGTACAAATAATTTGCTAAAACCTGGTTATACAATTACTTTTCATGATGCTAAAAAAGGTATGACTAAAAAGAATTGTGGTAAAATAATTACCGCTGATATTGGAATTCCTGAAAAGGCTATAGAATATATTGGCCCTGGAGAATTAGTAACATATTATCCCATTCCTAAAAAAGAATCACACAAAGGCGATAATGGAAGACTCTTAGTTGTAGGTGGCGGACCTTACTATGGTGCACCAGCGTTATCTAGTTTTGCAGCACAACGTACAGGAACTGATCTAATTTATATTGTCACGCCTAAAAAAGTTGCTAGAGCCATAACTTCTTATTCACCTCTTTTAATAAAACCAACACCTCTTGCAAAAAAAGTTGCCAAACATTCTCCTACTTTGATTGTTAAAGAATTAAAAAATGAAGAGAAACTTGTCTCTATAGACATTGAAATAGTTAGTAGTTTGATTAAAAAAGTTGATGCTTTACTAATTGGACCGGGCTTGGGAAATGATAATGAAACTAAAAAAGCAGTTAAAAAAATCCTTCAACTATTTGTAAAAAATCAAAAACCGATAACCATTGATGCAGATGCAATTCAAGTTGTTGGAAAAAATCTAGATATTGTTAGAAATAATCAAACTGTTATTACACCCCATTCTGGAGAATTCCGAGAATTAACTGGCATAAAACTAACAGATAAATTAAATGAAAGAAAAAAACATGTGCAGAAATGGGCTAAAAAAATAGGTTGCGTTATTGTATTAAAAGGCCCTGTTGATATTATAAGCAATGGTTATCAAACCAAATTCAATGATATACATAATCAGTCTATGACTGTTGGAGGCACAGGTGACGTATTAGCAGGTATTATCGGAGCTTTATTATCTAAAGGTGTAAAGCCATTTAATGCTGCTAGAATCGGTGTTTTTATTAATGGAGCTGCAGGGAATCTAGCTTTTAAGAAAAAATCATATGGTCTCATAGCTACTGATATAATTGAAGAAATTCCAAATATTTTAAAGAAATATCTTTAACTTGGTAATAACTATGAAAATATCTGATATCCAACCAATTACAAAAGAACCAGTTCTTTATATCAAAAAGATAAAAACTCTTGTGATAGCGGATTTACATATAGGTATTGAGAGTGAACTCAGACAACAGGGTTTAAATGTGCCTAGTCAGACACAAACAATGCTTAAAAAAATTATTTTCCTATGCGAAAAATACAAGCCAAAAAACATTATAATTTTAGGTGATATAAAACATAATATTCCAAGTTCAACAATTCAAGAAAGAAAAGATGTCAAAAGATTTTTAGAAGAAATAAAAAAATATTCTACTATTGATATTGTTCCTGGTAACCACGATGGAAATATTCATAAACTAACATCAGAAGATATAATACTTCATTCCTCTAAAGGATATATCATTGAAAATATTGGTTTTATACATGGTCATAGGTGGCCTTCCCCAGAAATAATGAAATCTAAACAAATAATTATGGCACACATACATCCTACAATAATGATAACTGATAGACTTAATCATAGATCCTTCGAACCGTGCTGGGTTAGAACCAGATTTGATAAAATAAAAGTTAAGGAGAGATATCCAAATTCAAAAAATCCTGAAATTTTTATTATACCCGCGTTCAATCGATTTTGTGGAGGTGCACCAATAAATAAAGATGGCATACTGGGGCCTTTAGGAAAAATAATAGATATAAGTAAATCAAAAATTTTTCTATTGGATGGCACCCTAATAGGTGAAATTAATAATTTATAATAATCTATATTTCTGTAAATAAGAAATAAACTTAAATAACTCATTTTTGATAACGTGGGATATATTATTATTTACAAAATGTGATGAAAAATGGATTTAAACCTATCTGAAAAACTAGGAAGAATAATATCAGCAATACTACTAATTATACTTCCCCTAATCATACTGTTAGTTGGATTAATTATAAACATTCTGAATGTATGGTTTTACTTAGCTGTATTTACCTGGTTTGGTATGGGTTTTATAATATATTTGGCCATTCACTGATTTTTTTTTTATTCAATGAAAAATTCTAAATATTACTTGATATTGCATTGAAAGAAAATGCAAACCGTTTTTTCTTTACTACATCCAAAAATTCAAGAAATACTTCTAAAGAGAGACATTGATAAACCAACCGAGCCTCAAATAAAAGCGATACCACACATTTTGGAAAATAAAAATGTTCTGCTTATTGCACCAACTGGTCTGGGAAAAACAGAAGCAGCATTATTACCTATTTTTCATAATTTTTTAAAATATAAAAAAAGTAACGAATCTGGGAAAATAGTTGAAGGTATATCGATTTTATATGTTACACCTTTGAGAGCTCTTAATAGAGATATGCTTAGAAGAACAATTGAAATGGGTAAAGAGTTGGGTATTAAAATTGCAGTTCGGCATGGGGATACTTCTCAAAGTGAAAGAGTAAGACAATCGAAAAACCCTCCAGATATGCTTATAACTACTCCTGAGACTTTTCAAATACTGTTTATTGGAAAAAGATTAAGAAAGCATCTTCAAAGTGTTAGATGGGTTGTTGTTGATGAGATACATGAGTTAGCAGGTGACGAAAGAGGAAGTCAACTTGCTGTTGCTCTCGAGCGATTATACGAGTTAAAAAAATATGATGACTTTCAAAGAATAGGTTTATCTGCAACTATAGGTGCTCCTGATGAAGTAGCAAACTATCTTGGTGGTTTAGATAAAAGCAAACCTCGTCCTATAACAATTTTAAAAGTTGATGTTACAAAATTGATTGATATAAAAGTTGAGCTTCCAACCATTAGAAAGGAAGATTATAAAATTGCAAACAAACTTCATATAGAGCCGTTTTCTTTTGCTACTTTGAGAAGAAGTAAAGAGTTGATAGATACTCATTTTTCTACACTTGTTTTTATAAATACACGTGATGGAGCTGAAATATTAGCGTCTAGATTTCATCAATGGGATAAACAATTACTAGTTGATGTTCATCATGGCTCTTTATCTAAAATTGCTAGAGTCGAGGCAGAGGATAATTTTAAAAACGGAACATTAAAATCTTTGATTTGCACATCTTCCCTGGAATTAGGAATTGATGTCGGTAATACAGATTTTGTAATACAATATAGCTCTCCAAGAGAAGTAAAAAGAATATTGCAGAGAATAGGCCGGTCAGGGCATAGCGTAGGTAGAACATCTGAGGGACTAATTATTGCAACAACACCAGAAGATTTAGCAGAAAGCTTAGTTATTGCTAAAAAAGCATTAATTGGAGAAATAGAGGATATAAAAATACGTCAGAATCCTTTGGGTGTTTTGGCAAATCAAATTATCTCAATAGCCTTAGAATATGGACAAATTGAGCCGGATAAATTGCTTAACATTATAAAAAGATCTTATAATTTTAAAAATCTTAAAAAAAGCAAATTTCAAAAAATTATTGAGCAATTAAGAATTAATCGTAGTATATGGGTAGATGAAAACGGTTTAATAACAAAAAGGCGAAATTCTCGTCGATATTTTTTAGATAATATCTCTATGATACCTGATGAAAAAACATATTTTGTTGTAGATATCAGTACAAGGAAAAAAATTGGGAAATTAGATGAAAGCTTTGTGTTAAACTATGTCATAGAAGGAGCTAAATTCATTTTAAAAGGAAGACCGTGGACTATAGTAAAAAGAGAAGATGAAGAAATTCTTGTATCAGAATCAAAAGAAATTGGAAATGTACCGTCATGGTCTGGTGAAGATATACCAATTCCTTTTAGTGTTGCTAAAGAAGTTGGTAAGCTTAGAAGGTTAGCTTTAAAGAATAATTTTATAGAGGGATATCCAACAGATAAAAAAAGTCTTAAAAGTTTTTTTCAACAAATACAAAATCAACATAAACAAGGTTTTAAAATACCAGATGATAAAACAATAACAATAGATGTTGAAGATAAAACAATCGTGATAAATGCATGTTTTGGAACTAAAGTAAATGAGACACTTGGACGACTTATATCAGCAATTTTAGCGCAATCTCTTGGCGAAAGCATAGGTGTAAACAGTGATGCATATAGAATAAATTTAGAACTACCTGTTAGAATTCCTGGTAACAGAATCCAGGATATATTAACTAAAACTAAATCTGAATCTTTGTATTATTTACTTTATACAATTTCTAAAAATTCAGGATACGCAAGGTGGCAGCTTGTTCATGTAGCAAGAAAATTTGACTCAATTAGAAAAGATTATGATTTTAAAAAAATTGGTATTAAAAAACTTTTCACACTATTTGAAAACACTCTTGTTTTTGATGAAGCAGTTGATAAACTGATTTGGGAGAAGATGGATATAGAAAAAACAAAACAAGTTTTAGATGAAATCCAGGAAAACAAAATTAAAATTGAAATTCAAAGACTTTCACCGATATCCCTTGCAGGACTTGAAACGATAAAGGGTTTTATGGTTCCTCAAAGAGCTGATAGAACAATATTAATGGCTTTAAAGAAAAGATTAGAATATACAGAAGTTACGCTTGTTTGTACTAATTGTAACAACAAATGGGACAGCATTATTAGGAGAATAAGAGATAAACCTAACTGTCCAAAATGTGGGGCAATAAAAATTGCTATGCTTAGGAGATACAATAAAGACTTAATAAAAATTTTAACAAAAAAAGATAGAACTAAAGAAGAAAACAAAGAAGTAAAAAGAATTCATAAAAACGCGAGTCTCGTTCTTAGTTATGGCAGGATTGGTTTAATGACTTTAGCTGGAAGAGGCATAGGGCCTGATACAGCAGCTCGTATTCTTAGAAAATATGATGTTTCTGATTTAGAAAAATCAGAGGAAAATCAAATTAAATTTTTAAAAGATATTCTAAAAGCAGAATTAACCTATGCTAGAACACGTGGTTTCTGGGATGATAATTAATCTATACTGGTGTTTTTAATTGTTTTAAAAAAGGAAGATTTAAAACTTAATGTTTATATAACTTTATACTATTAGTTGGTGCAAGGATGCCTCAAATTCAGTTGACTAATAAAAACATACTAGGTTGTCTGATTAGATCAGTAATTGGTGTAATTAGCAGAAGAACTTCCGATTCATACGCAAAAGTACTCATACATGGGGTAGTAAACGATCTTTCTAATGTTTATGATTTTTTTAAATACGTAGAAATTTTAGATGAAAAATATTCTGAAGTTTTTGATGTTGTTAAAATTGATGATGAGATAAATAAAATAAATTTAAATTATCTCGGAGAAGGTTCTGCTAATTTTATGAAAACGATAACTAAAAAGATGGGTAAAAACGCAGGTTATTATTTTATAAAAGAAATTAAAGAAGATATCCCTACAGATTATGAAAAAACAATTAAAGAAATTGGTATCGATTTAGATTATCTTCAAA
>Ga0272442_10004247_pt1 | contig 19708 bp, 21 predicted proteins | sample SSMForm2O_FD_200262 | JGI IMG/M metagenome (GOLD analysis project Ga0272442, IMG submission 200262) | Marine sediment archaeal communities from Little Sippewissett salt marsh, Falmouth, MA, United States - SSM-Form-2O | ecosystem: Environmental > Aquatic > Marine > Wetlands > Sediment ... | reverse complement strand
AGCTATAGCATGGTATCTTTGTTTTACGTATACTGGTTCGTTATGTAAGAGTTGAATATGGTTCTTTTTTAGATAGGGTTCACTATGATAGATATACATATGTCCAACCTTTTGAAGTTATCATGAAAATCATATGATAACAACAGAAAGGACATATGTCCTGTCCTAACACAAATTAGAATTTCAAAAATTTTAAAATAATTAATAAATTAGCAATGATATTGGTATATGTTTGTTTCTTTTTTACAGAATACTTGATAACCTATTTTACTTTTTTCTTCTGCATATTTATGATTGCTTGTAGTGATTGTCCCAACCTTACTTTTTATTGTATATATCCATTTCATTTCCAAACCATCCATAAAGAATTAGTTCAAAGTGGATTTCTTTGTTTATATACCTTAAAAAGAGGTGAGTGAAACCATTCTGAAATAATGTTATAAAGTAATAATTTATTATTGATTTTGAAAAGGAGATTGGGATGAAAAAAATATCTGTGATACTGTTGTTGATTATTTTGTTATTAGCGTTAACTGGTTGCACTTCTCTTCAACAAGAGGATCAAAGAAACTATGTCTCTTTAAATAGTGTTGTTAGAGAACCTGGAAATTATTTTGATAAAAATTATACGTTTAAAGCAAGAGTTGAAAAACATTCTCGAGGAGATTATGAAGTAAAAGAACTGCAGACAGATACATTAATATGGGTAACAATAAGTGACAATGCAAATGCATCATCTATTGTGGTTGGTGATGAGTATATATGGACTGGAAAATTTAATCAGGGAAGTATTGGTGGTTGTACAAACTGTCTATATATGTTAGTTTTTGATGTCTCCTTAGAATAATTTTATGTTTTAAAATACAGGATAATAAAGATATATTGATAGAATTCCTGCAATTATTGGTTGGTGAATTAAGTAAATGATTAGTGAGTGTTGTCCCATCCAGGAAAACAGTGATGCAGGTTTGTATTGTGATAAATCTGGTATGGAAAATTGCCTTTTATGATCTTTATAGAGTATGTTGCCTATTGCTATTCCTATAAGACATAATCCAAACCAAGGCATGAGAGGGAAGTAATCAATTGTGTTACTCCATATGTTGGCTTCGTGTAAACCTATAGATAAATGCAGATAGGTTGGGTTATTGAATGTTATTGTTTTTAGTAATAAACCAGCGGCAACAATAAAAAAACCTAATATTATTGTTGGTATCGGGTTTAGTTTTATTTTTAGTATTGGTATTGCTAGTATTACTGAAAATCCAATACAATGTAAAACGCCAAATAGAATTGGTCTTTCTGGTAGTAATAGGAGTGTAATTACTGTTAAAATCATGCCTAAAGTTAATATCCAAACGCCTCTGTGTATTAGATGTTTTATTTTTCTTAGGTTTAGATCTGATTTATTAGTACTTACCGCAAGGCATACTCCTAGGAGTAAAAAGAATAATGCAGGACATACAACATTGACTTTGTATATTGTTTTGTTGAGTGGCAGTATGCCAAAATAATTTAAATCCCATAGGATGTGTAGAAAAACCATTAAGCTTATTGCAAACCCTCTGACGATATCTAATTCTATAAAACGTGTTGAACGTGTTTTTGGTATTATTATTTCTTTTAGTTTCATTCTTTTCTTTTCCATCCTTGCAATTCAAATGTTTATTGTTAACGTGTCATCTTTTCCCAATAGAGGTATTTAAATATTCTGCGTAAAAACGTCAAAATGAAAAAACAACATCGGTCTCCAAAGAAGACAATAATTACAGACAGAATAAGCCTTCACCCAATGTGTTCATTTTTCATTTCTTTAAGACGTTTCCATTCCGTGACGTTGCGGGATATCCCCATTGTACCTATAATGTTTCCGTTCTTATCATATCGAGGTATTTTTGTAACTGAAAACCAGCGTGTAAGACCATCTGATCCATCAATTTTTTCGATTTTATCTATAATTGGATTTCCTGTCTCCATAATTTTATTATCATCATCAAAAGCAGCTTGAGCTTGATCATTTGGGAGAAAATCATAATCCGTTTTTCCAACCATTTCCTCAGGAGAAACATCCCAATGATCAGCCTTAGTTTTATTAACTAAAATAAAACGATTCTGTTCATCCTTAAAATAAATTGAATCAGGAATATTATTCATTAAATCCTGAATAAGCTGATGATCTTTTTCCAAATCATTTTGAGTTTTCTTACGAAGAGATATATCACTTAATATTTCAGTTGACCCTAAAACATTTCCATCTTTATCCTTAATCAATTTAACAGACAAATCAACAGCGATTTTATTTTGATCTTTTCTAATAATCTGTGTTTCTATCAATGAAGGCTGATCACATTCCTTATAATATTCAGCTTTTATTCTATTCCATTCATCATCAGGATACAAAGAATTCACAGGTCGAAGTAAAAGATCATCATCCTCCATACCTAGCAGATTTTTCGCAAGCCTATTCCAAGAGACAACCCTATGGTTTTCATCAGTTAAAATAATTGCAAAAGAAGAGTTTTCAAAAATATTTTTATATTTATCCTCAGAACGAGCTAGCTCTACTTTTGCTTGTTCCTGAATAGTGACATCACGAGAAACACCAACTGTACCAATAATATCACCTTCAGGATTATACCGTGGAATCTTTGTAACAGAAACCCATCTAAACGATCCATCATTTCTTGTTATCTTCTCAATTTTACTAATTATAGGTTGACCTGTCTGCATAATATTGTTATCATCCTCAAAAGACTGCCTAGCTTGCTCCTCAGGCATAAAATCATAATCTGTTTTTCCAACCATCTCCTCAGGAGAAACATCCCAATGATCAGCCTTAGTCTTATTAACTAAAATAAAACGATTCTGTTCATCCTTAAAATAAATTGAATCAGGAATATTTTGCATGAGAGTTTGCAAGAGCTCATGGTTACGTGCAAGATTGTTTTCAGCTTTACATTTACTAGTAACATCACGAATAATTAAAACAAAATTGTCAACTTCATTTTCTTTTTTAACTAGGAAAAACGAAGATATTTCAATTGTTAAAATTTGACCTTCACGATTTTTAATTTCAGTAGTATATGATTGAGCAGATCTATTTGAGAGAAGTTCTTCAAACTGACGAACAACAACAGGCATAGAACGAGCAGTCAGTAAATCCAAATTCAAAAGATTCTTTCCAACAAGCTCTTCTTTTTTAAAGTCAAACATTTCACACAGTTTTGTATTAACATCATTAATATTTCCACGAGCATCAAGAACAGCGATTCCCTCAGTAGTAAACTCAAAAAGACCTCTATAACGTTTCTCACTTTCTCTAAGTTGATTTTCTGCTTTTTTTCTATCAGAGATATCCCAAATTAGAACAAACATCACAGGTTTTTTTTTCAAACTAAAAAGAGAAATGCTAACTTCAACTGGAAGATAACCTCCATTTTTACATATGTTTTCTGTTTCAATACGAAGGCCACCTTTCGCGGCTACCTCATCCATTAATTGACACCAGTCAGTATTCTGAGGAAAAATATTTCTAAGTGAAAGTCGTAAAATTTCATTCCACCCATATCCTAATAGATCGCATGATCTCTGATTAGCCTCTAATATCTGACCATCAAGAGTTGTTAGAAAAGCACAAGCGTTAACCTGTTCAAATAAAGTTTTGTATCTTTCATCAATTTTATGAGAGCCCATATCACTTTTTTCTTCTAAAGATGTATTTTCACAAGTATTTTGATCCATATCCCATCACAGCTCTCTTTTCTCTGAACATCCCACCAGAGTGCAATATATTTAATGAAAAATAACCTATATAAATCTGTATTGTGCAGCCTTTTGTGCAACTTTTTATACTGTTATGTGTACGTAATCCTCTAGTTTTTTTATGTTATAATCTGCATTTAAGAATTGTTTAACAAGCCAAATATTGGTTTGTGCATGGCTACTAATCTCTCTGACAGAAAATGATGATGTATCATTATTTTTTATAACAGACAAATATGGGATAATTTGATCAAATGCATAAACATCTAAACTTACCCCTTTGTTAATTTCAGAAAGTAGATTTTTCGCTGCGCTTTCACCGATTTTTTCAGAGAGTATACCTTGTTCACCAAGCATGGTAGTTCCAATAATTGATTCATCTGATTTTGACCAAAGAGTAATACCTGTACCTGCTGAAGAAGTAGTTGCTCGCTCAATTGTTATCTGAGCTTTTAGGTTTTTTTTCAAAAGAGTCTTTATCGCTGAATGTTTCATTCTTGTTCCAATATGTTCGGGTAGATTTGCCAGATGTATTTTTCCAAATACTTCTTTATAGTCTTGTTTTTTTGATACATTAAAAGGTTTTACTTTTTCACAGGGATTAATTGTGATTTGTGCCTCTCCACCACCCGTTGGATAATATCCTCTTTGGATAAGCTGGGCATTACATTTCACACCCATTTTTTTTATTAAGGGTAAAAAGACCTGTTCAAAATAATCCCATGTTGGAGCCCATTTTACATCAGTTCCCCCGATTAAATTAATTTTAATTGAAGCTTTAGTTTTCAAACAACCTAAAATACACGTTTGAAAAACTAAAATAATACTTCCAGCAGTACCAATATTAAAATTATAATTACCTGCTTCTAAAATCCCAGGTATAAATTCTATGTTTGAAGATCCAACTTTTATATTTTTTGTTTTAGCATTACATAGTGTTTTCATAATTTTTATTGCTGTGAAATGTTGTGGTCGAAGACCTGGGTTTGAACGATTAGATCTAATATTGTTGATTGTTACTGGTTTTTTTGTTAAAACAGATAGCGCAATAGCTGATCTGATTATTTGTCCGCCTCCTTCACCATAAGATCCATCGATTATTAACAAAAAAAGACCACCTTATGAATTGAAGATTTCAAGAAGCATTTTTAATGCAGCATTACAAGTGTTTTCTTTGTTTTCTAGTCTATCTCCTGAGAAATTAAATCTTTCAACCATATTTTTATCTGAAGTGCTAACCCCTATGTATACTAATCCAACAGGTTTTTCTTTAGATCCTCCAGTTGGACCTGCAATCCCGGTGGTTGAAACCCCAATATCTACTTTTGAAAGAGTTCTAATACCATTTGCCATTTCACCTGCTGTTTCATAGCTTACTGCACCATTTTGTTTAATGGTTTTTTCAGAAACTCTGAGAAGTTTAATTTTAGATTCATCACTATACGATATTATTCCACGTTCAAAATAAACTGAGCTTCCAGAGATATTTGTTAGTGTATGAGCAAGTAGTCCTCCAGTACATGATTCTGCTGTTGCAATTCTTTGTTTTTGTTTTTTCAAACAGTCAGAAAGTTTATTAACAAGTTTTTCATCAATCAACAGAAATCTACCTCAATAAATTTGTAAATGAGGTCATCAATATTTAAAGGATATCCAAAAGTTTAACATCAAAAGTTAAATAGGATAATCCAATATCCACCCCATTACATTAGAAGTATGGCCCTGTAGTGTAGTGGTTAACATACTGGCCTTTGGAGCCAGTGACTCCAGTTCGAGTCTGGACGGGGCTGCTCATAACTTAATTTGCTCCCGTAGTGTAGTCCGGCCAATCATTCTAGCCTTTCGAGCTAGACACTCGGGTTCGAATCCCGACGGGAGCACTTCTTATTTTTACATTTTTTAATAACTGATATCTATATACCTAAACGCAAAGGTTATACGCTTCTCTTGCTTTCAATTATTTCATGATTGAAATTGTGTATCCTACCGTTGATGAAATTCAATATAACAACACAATAGCAATTGAAATGTTTAGAAGAAGTAAACATGATCAAGCAAAAACAATTAGTATTTCCTATGTAAAAAAAGCAATAGATAAAACAATAATGAATCCTGGAGACATATATGATAAAGCAGCACGATTGCTTATAGAATTAACATGTACACATGCTTTCGAAAGTGGGAATAAAAGAACTGCGTTTCTCTCAACAAAAAAGTTTGTTATTAAAAATGAAGGAAAATTTAATATACCTGATACAATAAATAATGTAAAAGTAATGATTGGAATAAGAGAAAAATATTATTCTCAAAATGAAGTAAAAGAGTGGATAATAAATGGGAAAATCAGAGAATTTAAAAGATAAAATATCAGATAAAACAAGGAAAAAGATAGCTGATGAAGAATTTCGTGAAATTGTAAGAATTGCTAATGGTCATAAAAAAACACTTAGTGCGTTAGCTAAACATTAAATAAAATTAATAGAGTAGTTTATATTTTATGATTTAAATACACTTCGCCGGGAGCACTTTTATTAATAGTTAGTTTAAAATAAATTATAAGACCAAGTAAAAAATCAATATACGACTATTACTAGTTATTTTTTCTTATATCTAAATTTTTTATTATATATTGAATGATCCATTATGTCTAAAACAAATGCAATAATTTCAATTTTTGTTTCACCATCTATTAGAGAATATAGCATTCTCCAGTAATTTGGGAGCTCTACTCTAAATAGATTTGATATTTCGTATTTATTGATATATTCTTTGGGAATATGTGATTTTGCGATTGGGTTTCCATAATGTGGATTTGATTTTATAATTTCGATTTTCTTTGTTATTGCATTTAATATCGTCTGTTCCGTTTTAGAACTTGGTGCTTCTTCTTTTAGATGATCGTATACTTCTTTTGCGTCAGAGGATAGAATTACTCTTATTTTCTTCATATTTCAAGCCCTTTGGAAATTTCTTTCCGTAAACGTGGACTTGTGTTATGTATCCATGTTATTCCTTTTATTGAGACTAAGATTTTATTAGATTCTTCTAGGTATGACAGTATTATCATTAGTATTCTATGATTTACTTGTTTTGGTAGTTTTTTCTTAATATCTGCAACTGTAAATAAGCTCTTGTCCATATTCATTAATGTGTTTTCTACCATTAGAACCGTGTTTAATGTTGGAGAATGTTCGAGCCTATATTCCTGTTTTTTTGGCATTTCAATCACAAATTGCTATTAGTTAATATATATATGTTATTAACTAATATTTATATTTTTCCACATTTACGTTGAAAAACAAATAGTTATAGCCATTTATTAACTGTTACGCAGGGTAATTGAAAGTTTTAATAAAAATCTAAAAATATTTTACAATATATAGATATAATAACTTTAAGAATTTAAATCTAGTCTATACATAGCAATATGTTACTTTACTGCTAAATTTGTTTAATTGTGCAGTCGAGTGCACTGTTTCTAATCAACGTTTATTTGTCTACTTTGAATTTGATCTATCAAACTCTTTTGAGTTGTCTTTCTAGTTTCAGATTCAGTATTTTTCTTTTCATTTTCAGTTTCTTTTTCAGCTTCGTAATCAGAGATTTCTAATAATCCAGATTTTGTTTTAAACTCTTTAATTTCTCCTCTGTTTTCACAAACACCATTGTTTCCAACCGCTCTTAACCAGTACGTTGTTTCAGGATCTAGATTTTCAACAAGAATAGATAACGGTCCTGTAGCATTAACCGTAATTATTGATGTGGTTTCATCAAGGTTATTTGGGCTTTGATCACTGTATTCAAACCAGATGTCACAGGTTTCTGTTCCACCAAGATGATTAATTTCACATTCAAATGTTGCAGTTGTTGCTTCAATATCAACAGGTGTTCTCGTAACCAATTGTGGCATTCCAGGTTGTACTGTAAATTTTGCACCAATCCATATGTCTGCATCATTTCGTGCAATTGCTCTATAGTAATATGTTGTACAGCTTTCAAGATCAGTAATTTCTGCATTAAATGATCCTATTTCATCTATTGTTTGATGCTCTGTTTCCATATCAAGATATTCTTGGTCAATTCCATATTCAAAGAATACTTCACAGGTTTCAGCTCCACCTAAATGGTATATGTAGCCGTTTAAAGTTGCATAAGTTGTTCCTATGTTTGAAGCATTATTAGTCCAAACTCGAGGGCCCCCTGGAACAAATGTATGATCCGCACCTACACGTATATTACCGCCTTTATTTTCACCCCATGCACGATAATGATACGTGGTTGTTCTATCAAGGCCAGGAATTATTAAAGAATAAGTGTTTAATCCTTCATAGTTGTCTGCCTCTTCAAAGTTTGCATAGTTTTCCCATGAATCATGAGGCTCTATATCCCAAACAAATCCAACGTTCCAGTTTTGCATGTTTTCAGTAAGTGTTAGTTGCCCCCAAATTCTAACAGAGGTTCCTTCTTCATTCATATGATCCCAGCCAAGTGTATCAATTGCCCATGGTCCCACACATCCTGATAAAAATGAAACCAAAATTAACATAGCCATAATTATTGGCATTAAAAGTTTTTTCTCCATAACAAATTTCCTCCAACTCATGTTTTATATTATATAATGAGATATAATATTTAAATTTAAGTATTCTTAATGGAAAAAAAGGTTTTATTCATATCTCACAGCTTCAATCGGACTCATCCTTGCTGCTTTCCAAGCAGGATACAAACTAGAAAGAATTCCAACTATAAGGGAAACACCTATGGCAAGACCCACAATAGGGATTGTAATAATTGGTGAAAGCTCCATTCCACTGCCCCCAGGTGCCATTGGGCCAGAAGTTAGAACACTGGATAAACCTTGAGATCCAAATACACCAAGTAATAAACCAATGCTGCCACCAACAATACTAACTAACATACCTTCAATAATAAAAATCAGCATCACATCAATATTTGCAGCACCAATAGCTTTCATAATACCAATTTCTCTAGTACGCTCCATAACAGATGTAAGCATTGTATTCATTATTCCAATTGATGCTACAATAAGAGCAATAGATGCAATGGCTACAAGCATTAATTGTATAATTCCAATTACGTTTTGAATGCTTTCTAAAATCGATGACATAGAAGTCGCACTAGCAAAATCATCATCACCATGGTTTTCATTTATCACCCGCTCAATTTCATCTGCAATCAATTCTACTTCATTTACATTAAAGACGGTAACAGTTGCAGATTGTATGTTCCCCTCACCGGTTAATTTTTCAAAATCATAAGAAGTAAGAAGAATCACATCATCTGTTGAAGTGAATCCGCCAGATCCTTGTTTTGCAAAAACACCTTTAATAAAGAATTTTTCACCATTAATTTTTACTCTACCGCCCGTATAAATATCAGCATCAAAGTAATCATATGCGACATCATAGCCTATTACAATTTTATTTTGATCACCCTCTTTCAATAAGCTTCCAGATTCAAAAACCTCCCATCCATATTGAGCTTCCATGACATCTATATCCATTCCCACAAGAGTAACCACTGCATCAGCACTATTATAACGCATAATACCAGCTCCTGAAAGCTGAGTACTCACCTCATTTATACCGGGTATACGTTCAATATCTGATATATCTCTATCTGTAAGATACTCATCATCTCCATTATTTGAACTGCTAGTTCCTCCGCTAAAAATTGAAAAACCTTCACCTACTTGAACAAGAACGGTATCTGAAAGAGAAGAAAGCTCACCAGTTACAGCTGCGTTCATGCCCTCTCCTAGCGCCATAAGAGAAATTATTGCCATCACACCAATAGCAATTCCAAGAAGAGTAAGAATCGATCTGGAGAGCCGTTCCCTAATGTTTTTATATGCTAAATTAAAATTATCTTTAAGCATTCTTCTCACTTACCACTCCATCGTGAATGCTGAGAATCCTTCTTGCACGCTTGGCAATATTTGGATCATGTGTTACAACAATTATTGTTTCACCTTCAGCGTTTATTTCCTCCAGTATATTCATAATTTTACTACCAGATTTTGAATCAACATTTCCAGTTGGTTCATCAGCTAAAATAATTGAAGGATTATTTGCAAGCGCACGTGCTATTGCCACTCGTTGTTGTTCTCCCCCGCTCATCTCAGATGGCTTATGTTTTAGTCTATGCGAAAGCCCAACAATATCTAAAAGTTTTTCAGCTCGTTGTATTCGTTCATTTGATTTCAATCCATTAAAGCTCATTGGAAGTGTTGTATTTTCCAAAGCATTTAATGTTGGTATGAGATTATATTTTTGAAAGATAAATCCAATTTTTTTACGTCTGATTTTTGCTAGTTCATTTTCACTAAGAGTTGAAACATCAATATCGTCTATTAATAATCGCCCATCAGTGGGTTTATCAAGACATCCTAATAGATTCATAAAAGTTGATTTTCCAGATCCCGATGGCCCGATGATTGCAATATAATCGCCTTTTTTAATACGTATATTGGTTTTTTTTAAAGCCTGGACTAGTAAATCTCCTCTACCATAGGTTTTACTAAGGTTTTCAGTGACGATTACGTCTTTATTCATTTATCTTTCCGCCGTTTCTTCCACTTAGTAAAAATTATAATTCCAACTGCAGCTAAAATAATGATTATGACAATTGTAACTATACATACTGTTAATGATGGCATTTGAGGCATCTCAGAATCTGATTGTGAACTACCTTGATTTGCAGATTGATAACTGGATCCTTCACCGGATACAACTGAAAATGTAATACTTTCTAATGGTGTCTCAAAATAATCGGTTCCTTGTTTAAATAATACCTTAAATCCAAGTGAGTAGTCACCGTAATCTAAATTATCAGTATATACATCAAAAGTCGCTGAAAAAACATCATCTGGCTCCATTGATCCAATGAAATACTTAGAGGGAATTATTGTTGCATCACTAACAGGGGCTACTAGAACTCCGGTGATAGTTTCTGTTTTCGCATTATATACCTCTAAGGTAACTCTTGATGAACTACCTTTTTTTATACTAGAAATAACCCCTGTGAAAATTGGTGCAACATCTAACGTTTCAATTACTTCAATAGGTAAGTCTAAAATTTTATAATGAGGGTTATCTCCGTTTTTAAAGCTGATGTTAAAGGATAGGTTCTGTTCTCCTATTTCACTTGGTTTAATTGAAAAACTAACATCCTGTGATCCACCTGCTTCTAATTCTCCAATGAAAACATTATCTGGTACAACATCAATTCCTGTAACGTCGTTGGGAGCTACAATCACTCCTTCAACCTGAGATTTACCATTATTTATTGCAGTTAGAGTTATCTCTGTTGAACCACTAATTGAAAGTTTTGATGAAACCTCAGATGTAATTAAATCCACTGTATCACTGCTAACTCTTACAGGTATAGGGTATTGAACATCCTCATAGCTTTGAACATCAATTTTTACCACAGGAAAATACAATCCCTCAGCCATCTCTTCATCGACAAGAAGTTCAAAGGTAATAGTTAAACTAGATCCTGGGGCAATATCACCAACATCCTCATAGTTTTGTCGTGCACGTATCTCATGATCATCTTTTTCAGCTGCTAAAATCCAAATATTGTTTATTGTTGCTCCAACTGTTTTGACAGTTGTGGTGGTTGTACTTCCACTCGTTGATGCAGTAGTTCTAGTATAAGTACTTTCAGCGTTTGTAATGGTAAGAGTCAGCATTGCACTGTCACCTGGCATTAATATCTCTGGATACAGTTCGTAATCTGTAATAATAATTGTTGGATCTGCCATAGTAGTTGGTATAAAAAACAGGACAATGATACTCATAATTACTGCTAACGCTATTATTTTTTTCATATTTTTTCTCTCCACCACACGAAGAATAAATAAATTATTTGAGCAGGGTATTACTAGTTCTAAATAATAATGTTTTCCTTGTAAAGTAAAAATTCCTAGGATGGAAAAAATTGAGGGGGATTATAAAGGGGGGCTGTAAACCTAAAAAAATTTTACAGTTTCCATCCTAGGTGTTATCAAATATAATATAGTATGATTTTAAGTGTATTTTTCGCAGATGCATATCTATGTGAATATGCATATTTTCGACCCTGTATTTTTCGTAAGGCTTATCTATATTCACTATATACCTCTATATACTCTGATAGAAACTGTATTTGCTATGGAGGAGGCAATAATTGGATCTTAGTTTAATATTAATTATCAGCGGAGCCAGTGCTATCGCATTTTATATGGCATGGAGCATTGGTTCAAATGATGTTGCAAACTCGATGGCTACCGCAGTAGGGGCAAAAGCTATCACGTTTAGACAAGCAGTTCTTATTGCTGGAGTTTTAAATCTTGTAGGAGCTGTTTTTGTTGGAGGCCATGTAACGGACACGGTACGAAAAGGAATTGTAGACGCTGCTGCTTTTTCAGATTATGTCGGAAATCCACTTCAAAACCCTATACTTTTAGGTTTTATTGCAAGTCTTCTTGCAGCAGCAATTTTTGTAACTTTATCTACTTGGAAAGAAATGCCCATATCAACCACACATTCAATAATTGGGGCGCTCATGGGTTTTGGTCTTATTGCAGGTGGTACACAAGTTGTTATGTGGGATAAAGTTGTTTCAGTGATTGCTAGTTGGGTGTTATCACCTGTGTGTGGTTGCATTCTTGCATTTTTTATTTTTAAAATAATTGTTAAAACTATTTTTAATAAAGAAAGACCTGTGCAATCTGCAAAAATTGTTGGACCTATTATTTTTGGATTTACTGCTCTAATAATTGTTTGTTCTTTGTTTTTAAAAACCCCTCTTAGTATAAATTATGGCATATCTGACTTTCAAGGACTTATGTTAGCAGGATTTGCAGCAATAATTGTTGCAATTCTTGGTATTATTTTCCTAAGAAAAATTCAGGAGAAAGGACCTGAGGATTACAAAACAGTTGAAGGGATTTTTAGAAAACTGCAGATAGGTACGTCCTGTTATGTTGCTTTTGCACATGGTGCAAATGATGTAGCAAATGCTATTGGACCTGTTGCATCTATTGTTGTATTAGCGCAGGGTTTACCAATCAGTTCTCAAGTTACAGTACCTTATTGGCTTCTTGGACTTGGTGGTATTGGTATAGGAGTTGGTTGTATGACTTGGGGTCGTCGAGTTATGCGAACCGTAGGTAGTAGAATAACTAGTCTTACGAACACACGTGGTTTTTCAGTTGATTTTGGCGCTGCAACAACGGTTCTTGTTGCATCAAAAATGGGGCTTCCAATTTCTACGTCCCATACTGTTGTTGGAGCGGTGATTGGTGTTGGTCTTGCACGTGGTCTTGAAGCTGTGGATTTGAGTGTGATAAAAAAAATTATTATTTCATGGTTGTTAACTGTTCCTGTTGCAGCTGCAGCGTCTGCAGGAATATTTATAGTATTAAGAGCTATTGTTTAATGTGAGGAAGAAAATATGAACAAGGAAAAAGATCATTTCAGGGTTCCTGTAACTGATTTATATCGTCGTAAAACACCGTTTCAACAGTTATTGGAGCATATGGAAAAAATATGTGAATGTATAAATTTACTTGGAGATGGATTAATCTCATATTATAAAGGTGATTTTAAAAATATTAAAAAACTTGCGGAGAAAGTGTCTAAAATTGAACATGAAGCAGATTTAATTAAATCAAATTTGAGAAATCATCTGCCTAACTCTCTTTTTATGCCTGTTGATAAAGGAAAATTTATGTGGGCTTTACGCGAACAAGATAAAATTCTTGATCATGCTGAAAACCTTGTAAACATGCTTGATATGCGTCATACAAAGATTCCAAAAGAGCTTCAGCCAAATTTTATTGCTCATGCAAAACTTGTCATGAAAACTGTTACAGCAATGGATCAAGCAGTGTGTAATATAAAAGATTTAGTTGAAACAAGTTTTGTGAAACGCGAACGAGATCAAACAAAAGAAATGGTAAAAAACGTCCATAAACTAGAATGGGAAGCTGATCAAAAAAAGTATGAAATGACCAGAGGTATTTACAAACTCGAAAAAAAGCTATCTCCTATGGATGTGTATCATTTGTTGAAGATTGCTGATTGGGTTGATGATATAGCAGATCATGCAGAAAATGTTGCTGATTGGCTTAGAGCAATGATAGCAAAATAATCATCAATTAATTATCTTCTCCCACTAAAAAATTAATCGCTGTCTCAGATATATCTTCTGAGTATTCTCCAATTCTTCTAATACTTTCAATCAGATATCCTAAAGAAACTGCTGAACTTCCTTGCAGTTTCAGTGCTAAGGTATCGATTTTTTCGCATTCTTTATCTAAAGTTTTTACTGTATCTATGTTTTGATTTGCAGATTTAATATCTCGTCTGAAAAAAGATGTAATACTTTTATTAAATATTTCAAGTGATAGTTTTCCTGCAGGTTCAAGATCTTTGATAAAAGTATCATGTATTTTATCATCTATCATATCAATTACATTATTTCCTATTCTATTTACATGATCTCCTATACGCTCAATTATTCTACTTATTAGAAAAGATGTTGCAGCTTTTTCAATGGTGGTGCCCATTGTTTCTGCAAAATTAATATTTCTAAGTATAATATTATATTGTCTTGCTACAAGCCAATGTAGTCGATCAACTTCATTGTCTCGAGTAAGGATGTCTTCTGCAAGTTTTTTATCTCTATTTTTAAGTGCAGTAAAAACGTCTTCATGCATTGATTTTACTATGATATGCATACGTTTTATTGTTCTTTCAAAAGGCATCTCTGCGGGGTTTAATAGATCTTTTATGACGATATATGTTTCTGTTTCCTCGACTACTTCCTGGCCTATCGATGTTTGGGTAAACTTGCGCACTGTGAGTCTGATGTTTGGTGATAGTCGTTTATTTGATTTTATTTTAATAGTTGAATAACCTGCTATATAAGCTCCGATAAGTCGTCGTAAAAGATTTGTTTGATTTGTATCGAAGTTGACTTCGAATTCTTTTGATCGTTGGGTTTGTTCTTTGTTAATTTTTGGTGTTATTAGCAGGGTACCATCAGATTGTGTTAGCAATCCAACTGTATCGTTTTTCTTAATTTTTAATGATTTTATCCATGTTTTGGGAAGTGTTATTATATAGGATGAGCCTCCGGTCATTTGGACTTTTCTAATCTCCATAATTATCACTTTTTTTATTTACATACTATCTACACCATATATTAATAATTTTTTATATAGAACTATATAGTAATATATATCGAATATATATAAATATAGTATATGTAGAGAAAGTATATATTTACATTTTAAAATTCCACGACTGGTGATCTATATAGAAAATAAAAAACATACAAAAAACATTGGAAAAACGCTAGTAATAATCATAACACTTACAATAACCGCATTACTACTAAGTGGCTGTATTGACCAAACAAATAGTGGAGATCTACCTAATTTAACTCAAACAGGTTCAAGTACCGTCTTACCCCTAGCAATGGCATGGGCAGAAGAATTTGACAAAGCATACATATCAGTATCAGGTGGTGGATCAAGCCATGGACTGAATGCCTTATTAAATGGGGAAGCAGAATTAGGGGACGCTAGTAGACTTATGAAATCAAAAGACTATGAAAAAGTAGGTTGTGAGGGAGCTCTTGTAAATGAAGATGGAACTGCAAGTCAAGCATGCAATGGAGTACTTCCAATTAAATGGATTGTAGCATACGACGTTCTAACAGTAGTCATAAACAACGAAAACACCTGGGCAACCCAACTAAACTATACACAACTCTATGAAATATTCACAGACGATAACCCCGCCGAATACTGGGATGAGATAACAGGACTAGAATCAGCACCACATGAAGAAATTTTAATATATGCACCAGATGAAGCAAGTGGAACATATGACTTCTTTTTCGAAGAAATAATACCAAACTGGGGAAAAGACGACCAACAAGCAAACTCACGACTTGAAATGACAGACACAATATACCACCCAAGTGCAGATGACAATGTAATCCTCAACGCAATAAAAGATAACACAAACGCAATAGGATATTTCGGATACGCATACTACAATGAAAACCCAGGACTAGTACAAACAGTAGATATATCAGACGAAGGCACAGATTACCAGCAAGCATCATTGACAAATGTAGCAAACTACCCAATGGCAAGACCACTTCACATATACACAGATGGGATACCAGAAAGTGACAACGTAATATCAGATTACATAAATTATATTTTAGGGGAAGAAGGGCAAGACATAGTACCACAAGTAGGATACGTAAAACTAAGCCTCGTTGATGAAAACCTAATAACTGACCAACTAGCAAGACTACAATAACACATTAAAAAAAATATGATTTCTTGAGGCAAACCTTAATGAAAAAACTAAAAAAAATAAAAAAAGCCAATGAAAGAAATCCATTCCATCTAAAATTTAACCCCCGTGAAAAAACAATAACCATACTACTTTTTCTTGCTGCTAGTGCAGCAATAATAGTTAGCGCAGCAATCATATATACATTATTAGAAGGATCTTTTTCATTTTTTACAGATCCACAAGTAAACCTATTTAACTTCTTTTTTGGAACAAAATGGGTACCCCACGGTCAAAACCCAAGCTTCGGAATACTCGCATTAATATCAGGAACAATCCTTATTGCAGGTGGAACACTATTAATAGGTGCACCACTAGGAATAGGAGCAGCAATATTTCTCTCAGAATTTGCAGGAAAAAGACTACGTGCAGCAATAAAGCCAATAATTGAAATACTAGCGGGAATACCATCAATAGTCTTTGGTTTTTTTGCAATAATGTTCATAAGCCCAATATTCCGAGACACATTCGGAGCCAGTTATTTCAACGCAATCAGTGCAATAATCGTCATGTCAATAATGGTGCTACCAATAATAGTAAGCATCTCAGACGATGCTATGAAAGCAGTACCAAAACACGTTCGAGAATCAAGTTATGCACTGGGAGCAACACGTTGGGAAACAGCAACAAAAGTAGTAATGCCAGCAGCATCAAGTGGAGTTATCGCAGCAATACTACTAGGTTTTGCTCGAGCAATAGGAGAAACAATGGTAGTAACCCTAGTCGCAGGAAGCATAGCAAGATTCAGCTTCAACCCACTTGATGAAGTGATGACTATGACCTCATACATAGCAAAAGTCGCAACTGGAGATATACCACCTGGAGTGGCAGTATCAGCGGGTTTTGCAGTAGGATTAGTACTATTTACAATAACTTATATAATAAACACAATAGCATCAAGAATCGTAATAAGGATAAAAACAGGAACACCAATTAAAAAGAAAATAACAAAAAAAATCAACCTTCCAATAATACCAACAGTAAAAAAAATAATAATTTTACCAATACAAAAATTATTTTCAAAAATTAAAACCAGGTTAAGAAAAATAAAATATATCTTGCAAAAAGACAAAAAACTAACACTAGAAAAAAGATATAAAAAAGGACGTATAGGCGTCAGCTTAGTTGCAACCTGTTTAATTTTTGCAACTATCTTTCTAATAATCTTAGTGGTAAGTATATTTCAAAGGGGCATAGGAGAATTCAACATAGAATTCCTTACATCATTTCCAAGCTATTTACATCCAGAAAACGCAGGAATATACCCCGCAATTGTTGGAACAATTTATTTAATGTTACTAACAATGCTTTTTGCAGCACCTCTCGGAGTTGGTGCCGCTGTATATCTCAATGAATTTGCACGAGATACTCGTTATACAAGGTTTTTACGAAGAATAATACAAAACCTTGCAGGAGTACCATCAATAGTATTCGGCTTGATGGGATATACAATTTTTGTAAGATTATTTGATTTCGGACCCAGTCTTCTAGCTGGAAGTCTCACACTTACCATAATGGTTTTACCAATTGTAGTAGTAGCCACAGAAGAATCACTAAAATCAGTACCATACGGGTTTAGAGAAGCAGCCCGGGGTGTTGGATCAAGTAAATGGCAAACAGTACGCCACCACGTTTTACCCAATGCTATACCTGGAATACTCACCGGAATAATCCTCTCACTTTCAAGAGCAATTGGTGAAACAGCACCGATACTGTTTATGGCAGCAGCATTTTCAAAAACAATTCCCAATAGCATCTTTGATGGATTCCTCGCTCTCCCAACAACTATTTTTTATTGGACCACAGATGCTAAATTAATCCTCCACGATAAAGCCGCAAGCACCATTATCGTTCTCCTCCTCATTTTACTTGCCATGAATGCTGTTGCCATAATTATCCGTCAAAGAGCACAAGCCAGGAGGGACTGGTAAAAATGAATAATAAACTCAAAAAAATTGAAAATGGAGATCTTAATGTAAAAAAAGTAAATGTGTATTATGATTCAAACCATGCAATCCAGAATGTTACCATGCTAATAAAAAATCGCAAAGTAACAGCATTTATTGGCCCATCTGGTTGCGGTAAAAGCACACTTCTTAGATGCTTCAACCGAATGAACGATGAAATCGTTGGTTGTAAAACAAATGGTGAGATATACTGGAACAATGTTGAAATACTTGCCAAAAAAATTGATCCCGTACCCTTAAGAAGAAAAGTCGGCATGGTTTTTCAAAAACCAAATCCTTTCCCAAAATCAATATACGACAACATCGCCTATGGACCACGAATCCATGGAATAAAAGAAAAAATAAAACTAGATAAAATAGTAAAAAAAAGCCTTAAAGACGCAGCGTTATGGGAAGAAGTAGGAGACCGACTAGGTGACTCAGCAATGGGTCTTTCAGGAGGACAACAACAAAGGTTATGCATAGCACGAGCACTAGCAATTGAACCAGAAGTGATTTTAATGGATGAACCCTGCTCAGCATTAGACCCCATTGCTACAGCAAAAATAGAAGATTTAATTGAAAAACTTAAAAAAAACTATACTGTAATAATTGTTACACATAACATGCAACAAGCAGCCAGAGTAAGTGATTATACAGGTTTTTTTTATTTAGGAAAATTAATAGAGTATGGAGAAACAAAACAAATATTTGAAAATCCAAAAATTGAGCTTACAGAAAATTATATGACAGGTAGATTTGGTTAGGTGAAGATAGTATGGTAGAAAAATTTCATCAACAATTAGAAGCTTTAAAAAATGATGTATTAAACATGGGTAACTTAGCAACTGTTATGCTAAAAGAATCAGTAATTGCTTTAAAAGATCAAGATGTAAATCTTGCAAAAAAAGTTTATAAAAATAGAACAAAACTAGCTGAAATGGATTTACAAATAGAAACAAAAGCATTACAATTACTAACACTACATCAACCAATGGCAAAGGACCTTAGGTTAATTGCTTGTTCACTAAAGATGATAACGTATTTAGCACGTATTGGAAGATATGGAAAAGACATTGCAAAATTTGCAATTGAATTATCAGATAAACCACATATCAAAAAACTAGTTAGTATTCCTTATATGGCAGATCTTGTAGATGCAATGATAAACGACGCGTTAAAAGCTTATAAAAAAGAAGATATTAAACTAATTAAAGATTTTGCAGATAGAGATAATGATATCGATGGATTAAGATATTCAATTTTTAGAGAATGTTTGACTTATATGATGGAAGATCAAAAGGTAATATCACGGTGTATGCATTATGCTATGGTTGCACGTTATCTTGAGAGATGTGCTGATCATGCATGTAAAATAGCTGAAAAAATTCATTACATGGTTAATGGTGAACACATAGAAATCGATCCTTCTGTTATTAAAGAGCTCTAAATACCTACAGATCCTGTCTAATAGCTAATAATTATTCTTTTTTTGATATTGTTCCAGCTACTTTTTTTGCTAACAAATCACGGATTTCCTCGGGATCAGTTGTTTCAAGACCAAAATACTCTGGAAACAGTTTAGTTGTTGTCAGCATTTCAGTACTCCCATGT
>Ga0272442_10004246_pt1 | contig 19708 bp, 19 predicted proteins | sample SSMForm2O_FD_200262 | JGI IMG/M metagenome (GOLD analysis project Ga0272442, IMG submission 200262) | Marine sediment archaeal communities from Little Sippewissett salt marsh, Falmouth, MA, United States - SSM-Form-2O | ecosystem: Environmental > Aquatic > Marine > Wetlands > Sediment ... | reverse complement strand
GGAAGGCAATTTATCGCAAAAAGAAAGGTTTGCATTCTCAAAACCCTCTTCCTTTAAGATAGATGAAATGTTTTCCTTATCTTCTTTGCAATATATTAAGAAAAGGTACACAAAAATTTCGTCTTCGGAAATAATTTCCAGATGAGTTGCCCCAAGTTCGCCAAATTTATCAACAAGCACAATATATTTTTCTTTCTCACCTTTCAAGAAAGCGGAATCGGTCGTTTTTGTCTCTTCTTTTTTGGCAGGAACCCAGGATAAATTCTGGAAAGGAACAAGGAGTGAAATATCGCTATGCAGTGACGCTATTTCCTCGTCAATTTTTGCAAATTTTTCTTTTATATGTTTAATATCTGTTACTATTTTTTTGTAATTGAATTTTTTTACTGTTTTTTCAAATTCTTTTTCTCCTGCTTCAACCTTTACGGGGAAAAAATTCTCGATTATCGATTTATTTTCATCAAATTGCTCAATATAAGATATTGTAGATTCTATATGCGAAAGTTCTTCCACAATATGTTTTCCTTTTTCGTCAAAAATATCGGCTGAAAAATATTCATCCAATTTCCCCTGCTGAAAATCTTTAAGGTGGATAAATTCGATTTCTTGCAATTGTTCGATAATCTTTTCTTTGTCTTGTTTTAAACCGATTATCCTGACTTTTTGCATTTTAACTACGGCCATAGTTTTACGCCTTTTTCATTTAAGTATTTCTTCAATAGTAATTTCTACTGCCTTTTGTTTGTTTTTTGAAGATATTTGTTCGATTTTGTTTTTTTCTGCATTCGTTTTTTGTATTAGGGAGTCTGTCTCTTTGTTTGTTTCTTGTTGTGTTTTTTCGAGTGATTCTTTAGTAAATTTAATTTGTTCTTTTTCGATATCGGCAAGGAGGTTTTCCCTCTGTTTTTTGACCCGAGTAATTGTTTTTTCAGATTCTTCGCGGGCTTTTGCTAAATTTCTCTCCGCTTTGCTTTCGGCTTGTTTAATCGCTTCTAATGGTGAATTGTCCACGTTTACCTCTTTTAATTTAAATTGTAACCTTCAATATTTCCAGTATCCTGTTTAAATCCTCGTCGGAATAATATTCTATGGTAATACTACCACCGTTTTTGCCTGTTTTCAGAACGACCTTGGTGCCGAGCGATTTTTGTATTTGTTCTTGGATGTATTCAATGTGGGCATCTTTTTTCCCGTATTTCTTTTTTCCCTGCGCAATATGCTCCGTTTCTCTAACCGAAAAGAGTTGCCCTGCCAATAGTTTCTTATATAGTTTTTCTCTTTCTTCGGGCGGCAAAGAAACTAACACCCTGCCATGCCCTTCGGTTATCGTGCCTTTCTTGATTTCATCCTGAATATTTTGGGGTAGTTTTAACAGTCTTAGCGTATTTGTCACGGACGAACGGTTCTTGCCGACTATTTTCGCCACGCCTTCCTGGGATAAACCGAATTCGTCAATCAGCGCCTGATAACCGCCGGCTCTATCTATTGCGTTTAATTGTTCCCTTTGAAGATTTTCTACCAAAGCCAACTTCAATTGGCTTCTATTGTCCGCTTCCCTGATAATGACGGGAACTGTTTTAAGTCCCGCTTCTTTAGATGCTCTCCATCGCCTCTCCCCGAAAATTATTTCATACCTGCCCGCCTCCTCGGGTCTGGCGGGATTGTCGCCGGCAGGCCTTACGACAACCGGTTGAAGAACCCCGTCTTCTTTTATCGATTCTACAAGGCCCGCCATCTGTTCGGGGTCAAAACTTTTACGCGGCTGGAACTTATTGGGAATTATCTTATTTATTTCAACAAATTTAACCGTTTCCGTTAAAGAAGGAATCAGGGCCTCAAGCCCCCTTCCCAATACCCGTTTTTGCATTTCTTTTAACCTCCTTTGCAAGGTTCAAATAACTTCTTGCTCCTTTAGAAAAAGAAGCATATAAAATTACAGGTTTTCCGAAACTCGGAGCTTCTGACAGGCGAATATTACGAGGGATTAACGTCTTAAAAACTTTATCCGGGAAATAGTTTTTTACTTCCGCTATAACTTCCTTGGTGAGATTTGTCCTAAAATCCACCATTACAAGAAGTATTCCCAATATCTTAAGCGAAGAATTAAACGAGTTTTTTATCTGATTTATAATACTAGTAATTCTTCCCAAACCTTCCAAAGCATAATATTCGCATTGAATGGGAATAATTACCGATTTAGCCGCCACGAGTGAGTTCACGGTCAATAAACCAAGTGACGGCGGGCAGTCTATAAAAATAAAATCGAATTCGTTTTTTATTCGTTCAAGTTTTCTCTTCAATAAAAATTCCCTTGACGGCATATCTACCAACTCTACTTCCGCGCCGATCAAACGTTCGTTGGAAGGCAACACATGAAGAGCCTTTATTTCGGTCGGAATTAACAGGTCTTTTGTTTCCGCTTCAGATATTAATAACTCGTATGCCGTATGCTCCATATATTTGCCGTTTATACCGAATCCAGCCGTGGCATTGGCTTGCGGGTCAAGGTCTATGAGAAGTACCCTGTTCCTGTTTATAGCCAAAGAAGCGGCAAGATTTACGGCGGTAGTTGTCTTACCGACACCGCCTTTTTGGTTTGCTATAGCTATTATTTCACCCATAATATTAATCAGAAAACAAAAAAATACGTAATGGAAATACAATAGAAATATATAGAAATACATTGATATAAGTTGTTTTTGGGCTAAATATTTCCATTATATATCTACTTATTTCTATGTATTTCTGTTTTTTATAAAATGTTTCACGTGAAACATAGCGTTTCATTTACTTAAATTTTATCTTAAATCTTCCTGCGGGCCTTTTTCAAATGTTCTTTCCAGCCCTTCCACAATCGCTCCTCCAATACCCAAAGGCAAAACCGTAAATGAGGGATTATCAATTGTGCCCGACAATTTAATTTTTCTTAAAACATTGCCGAAGTCGTCCAGTATAGCTCCTAAAAGTCTTGTAATAGGAGTCCCTTTCAACATTTCGGATGAAGAATATAAACCTAATATAAAATCCAATTTTTTATTCCAACCCGCTTCTCCAGTTGCGGTTATTCTTATGCCAGGCCCTTTGAGCTCGGCATTATCGGTGTAAGCATATCCTTCTGCAATAGTGAAATCGCTTTTAAAATCGGTTAGAGAAAAATCTCTAGAGAGAGCCGCAAGGGGGGAAAGGGTAAGCATGCGCCCAACCCAACCAACCTTTCCGAGTTCACCTTTATCAATATTGATTTTAGCCTTGCCAAAAATACCTGCGGGCTTACCGATTTCTCCCGAAAGATTTGCGTCGGAAAACAGCATTCCAGATATAGGACGAGTGTAACCCCAGCTTCCGGCAATAACACTGATATCCACCCCATCAATAAGTAATTTGATGTTGAAAAATGCGGGCGTTTTGCTAAAATCTATATTTCCGCTTACCTTCGCAATACCGCCTGCAATCTTTAATTCGCCCTTTTTAATAACAAGATTCTCCCCTTCAAAAACATAATCTGCTATTAAGTTTTGAGCCAACAACCTGCCCCATTTTACGTAATCGCTTTCGATTTGGCCGGTTATAGCGGGAAGGTCCTCCTTTATATTTGCTACAAATTCGCCCCTTATTTGGGAACACTCCAGGGGAAATAAAAATTTTTCCGAAGAAAAAGATACCTTGTCGGAAGAAAATTCGCCGCTGGCAATTGTTTGTGCATCTTCAACCTTCAACTGTGCAGATAAATCGATTTCTCCCTCATACGTTATATTAGGAGAATTCGCATTTAAAAAAGATTTTAAACTTAAGAGATTTAAATCCTCTGCGCTTATATCAAACCTGCCCGTCTTGTTTGGAGAATTTCCGCCGGTATTAGCTATGATAAAACCGACACGCCCAAACAGGATAAAAAGTAAAAGCGCTAAGGCAATACCTATTACTAATCGTCTGATTCGATGCACATTATGCGGTGAAACGGGATTTGCTTGCTTAATTTTTACTATATTTTTTTTAATTCCGGACGATTTATCCATATCTGCGATAATATAGTGAACACATTGCTACATAAAAAATATAAAACCAGCCCTGACGGAAAATTATAAAAAATGAATAACATAACAACAGGAAAAATCCACATCATCGATTGGGATGACCCTGCTGCCGTCCCGGAAAATTTCTGCTGTAAAAATGTAGCCGCAGTCATGAGTATTGGCAGAATATTCATTGCTGAACCTATATAAGGAACGTTAAAAGGCAGCGGTAGCGCATCCGGAAGAGAAAGGTCCTTTATCCATAATACGAAAGGAGCGCCTCTTAACTCTATAACGGTGCGCAAAGTTACAAATAATCCTATAAAAATCGGCAGTTGCAGGAGCATCGGAAGACAACCCCCCGCAGGATTTACTTTATGCCTCTTGTATAATTCCATAACCTCCATATTCATTCTTTGCGGGTCATCTTTAAATTCTTTTCTTATTTTCTCCATCTCAGGTTGCAGTTTGCGCATTTCTTTCATAGATTTAAAACTTTTCAAAGAAAGCGGGAATAGGATAACATTGATCATGACTGTCAACAAAATTATCGCAATGCCGTAATTTTTAGTCAATTTATGGAAAAATTTAAGAATATGAACTATCTGAAACAGGTTGCCGAAAAGCCCATAATCAACTATTTTGGAAGCTTGTTTGTCGACCCGGTATAACTGTTCCAGCTTCTTGGGACCAAGATACATATTAAAAGAAAATTCATTCATTTTAGAAGGCTCAAGAGTGGGGATTGCAGTTTTTAGTCCGGCTGTGTATTCTCCTTGTTCGCTCTTATGTAAATAAGCACTTTTTACGGCTTCTTCCGGTATTAAAATTTTTGTGAAATACTTATCCTGTAAAGCTACCCAATCAATTCTACCGTATTCGGTTTTCTCCGAATTTTTATTTTGAGAACCTCTCCCGAAATGTTTCCGTTTTATCTGGTCATTATTAAAAACTATGGGTTCGAATTTGGTGAAAGCGCGAATTCCCTCCTCAATTCCCACATCCGGGCCACAGGTAATAAGAAAATCTTTATTTTCTAAAGTTTCATTGCCTATATTTTCGACAATTACTTTAACATTTATCACATACGAGTTTGGGTCACCTGCCCGCCCTCCTGTGTCGGGAGCAGGCGGGAACGAAAACTCTTTTTTTATCACGATAAGGTTGGGAATTTCTTGAATTAAGAGGACTTTGTTTGGCTCGGGATTTGATAACTTATAACTGCCGGTTTCCGCCCATATTAATTTCTCATTTTTGTCCTTTATCTGCAAAAAGGGCGGCAGGGAACCGTGATACAGTTCTGAAAAAGATATTAATTCTACCCCTTTTTCATTATCAGATTCTTTAAGATGCGAAATTTCATATCTTGTTTTTTGTATTGAATATAAAAGGGGAGAGTTTTCATCAGCGCCGTATATTTTCGACTGCTTCCTGAATTGTTCTTGCGTTTTCTCTAACTGTTGCTGCAATTTGGCAATGCCGGCGTCTCTGGTCTTGTATTCATTCAAACGAAAACTTTTAATCCCGCCTTTTCCCGAGATTACTACACTATATAACGGCGAATCAATAACAATTTCCGCTGATTTTTCCGGCTTAAAAACAGCATTGCTTAAAAGGTTTTCTATCTTTTCTTCGCTTTCCTCTATTTTTTCCTTCTGAGGTTTAGGAGTATTGATAACGCTAAAAAATATAAGCACAAAAGTTATCAACAAAACAGCCAATATTAATCTTTTTTCCATAAATAATTCTCTTTTCCCTTAAAGCAGCAAGAATTAAGACATAAGCAAGTTATTTTTCTTTTTATACTTTCTGCTCTCTACTCTCTACTTTTTAACAGGATCATAACCGCCCGGATGAAGCGGATGACATTTCAAAACCCTAATAGATGCGCAAAAAATACCTTTGACGGCACCCTTTTTCTCTATTGCTTCGTAGGCGTATTCGGAACAACTCGGATAGAAACGACAACTTTTCAATAATAAAGGAGATAAAAACTTCTTATAAAAAATCAATAATTTTAATAAGATTAACCGCATATCCGCCTATATAGACAGAATTTTAACAGACAAGCGAGGTAGATAGGGCATTTTAGACAACTAATGGCCTTTCAGGATACCGAAATTCTCTTTCTACCCTTTTTTCTGCGTCTGGCTAAAATCTTTCTGCCGTTTTTAGTTTGCAACCTTTTCAAGAAACCGTGGGTTCTTTTTCTTTTTAATTTCGACGGCTGATAAGTTCTCTTCACTCTTTTCTCCTTTTGCTTAGTCGAGTATTATAAAATAACATACGATAGTCGTCAAACTAATGAATAGAAAAGTAGATTTAGGCCAAACCTGGACTAAATGATATAAACTTTTTAGGCAGTTAAAAGGAATACTGCTTAAACTCTTAACTTATTAATGTTTTTTTCTTTCCCTATAACTATCAAAACGCTGTCCGGTTTTATTTTGACATCGGCCCCCGGTATCAAAACAAGCGTATCCTGGAGCACATCCTTTATCGCGATTACTTCGACATTATATTTGCTGCGCAGTTGAAGTTCCTTCAATGATTTGCCCACGAACTTATCCGGAACGGCAATTTCCATTATGCTATAATCCGAAGCAAGCGGGATATGTTCTATTAAATTCGGACTGGTTAATCCTTGCGCTAATCTTACGGCCTCTTCTTTTTCCGGGAAAATTACCTCTGAGGCCCCTATTAACTTCAATATTTGGCCATGGTCGTCGTTAATCGCTTTTACGATAATCTTCTTTACTCCCAATTCTTTTAGGTAAAGTGTAGCCAAAATACTTGCTTCGATACTGTCTCCCAAACTGACAATCGCCGCGCCTATATCGCTATTTATAATTTCGGACAAGGCATCTTTTTCTTTCACATTCGCGGCTACCGCCTGCGTCACTTTGTCTTTAATCTGTTCAATTTTCTTGCTATTAACATCAATGGCGAGAACCTCGTTGTTCTGTTCAAACAAGGAAACCGCGACATTGTATCCAAAATTACCTAAACCTATAACCACAAATTGTCCCATTTGAACCTCCTTTGTCCGCCGAAGCTTTAGCAAAGGCGGACCAGATCATCCCACCAATACATCTGCTTCTGAATACTTAATTTTTGCTGGTCTCGGCTTGCCTACGAGGGAAAAACCGATAGCCAGCGGCCCCATTCTTCCAATCAGCATTGTAAGAGATATAACTATCTTACCGATACTGCTAAGAGATGAGGTAATTCCCGCGGATAAACCCACATTACTTAAAGCAGAAACTACTTCAAACAAAATCTTCAAAAAACCAGTTTTTTCCGTGAATACCAATATGCTCGTGGCGATAACTACCCACAGGATTGCGATGGAACATATTGCAAAAACCTTATTTATTATTTGGGCGGGAATTCTTCTTTTAAAAAGATTCACATCCTCTTTGCCTGTCAAAAGCGAAAACAAAAACAATAGGATTATCCCAAATGAGACCGTCTTAATTCCAGCTCCCGTTCCCCCGGGAGATGCCCCTATAAACATCAATATTATTATTACAAAAAGACTCGGAACATTCATCTTCCCGATATCCACGGTATTAAAACCGGTAGTGGTTGAAGCCGTAAACGATTGAAAAACAGCGCTCAAAATCCGGTCTTTAAAGGAAAATTCCAACTGGCTTCCCTCCGAAAAAAAGATTAGCAGTGCGCCCAATCCCACAAGAATAAGCGTTAACAAAATAACAAATTTGCTGTGCGTTCCTAACCGCAAGCATTTCTTTCTCTCAAGCACTATATTTTCTTTCCCAAAAGCAGTTTTCATACATAACCCACGCCGGAAAGAAAAGAATCCTGCTGCGTTCTTCCTCACCAAAGAAAAAATATCATATAACACGAAAAACCCTATTGCTCCGGCCGTAAAAATAAAAACGGAAATTATGTTAAAAGAAAAACTTTTTTCCCATGGGATAAAACTATCACGGAAAATTGAAAAACCCGCAGTGCAGAAAGCTGAAATCGAGTGAAAAACCCCTGCGTATATCGCTTTGTTAACGGGAAAATAATCCATCCAATAAATACTCAATAAAACCGCACCGACAAATTCTATAACAACAGTAAATATAACCACAATTTTGGTAAACCTTATCATATCAATTGAGGTGGGGTGAGCTAAGGATTCGCTTAAAAGCACTCTATTGCTCATGGACACTTTTCCTCCAACTCCCAAAATAATTAAAGTGATAAAAATCAAATACCCCAAACCGCAAATCTGTATAAGCGCAAGAATAACCATTTGGCCAAAAAGCGAGTAAAAACTTCCCGTATCGGCAACTATCAATCCTGTGGTAGTCACCGCAGAAGTAGCCGTAAATAAAACATCAACAAAAGACTGGGGAGTGTTCTCAACCGTAGCAATAGGCAGGGAAAGCAAAATCACGCCCGCAATAATCATTAAAACAAACCCCATCAATAGCGTTTGCGCAGGAGTGATCGTTTTCCAGAATTTTTGAGAATTATTCATATATTAAATCAGGAAATACAATGGAAATGCATTGAAATATATTGAAATAAGTTGTCTTTTAGCTAAATATTTCCATTATATATCTACTATATTTCTATTTATATCATCTGTTTTTTTAGTCGGGGCGATCCCGAATTCACTTCGGGACGACCTTCCCGACGTCACGTCGGGACGCGCTAAACCAAGCTGCGCCACGCCCCGGTACAACAATATAAAAAAACTAAAATTTAAGGTGAAATACAATGGAAATGCTTCGAAATACATTGAAATAAATTGTCTGTACACTACGTATTTCTATGTATATCTACTATATTTCTATTTATATCATCTGTTTTTTTGGTCGGGGCGATCCCGAATTCACTTCGGGACGACCTTCCCGACGTCACGTCGGGACGCGCTAAACCAAACTGCGCCACGCCCCGGTACAACAATATAAAAAAACTAAAATTTAAGGTGAAATACAATGGAAATGCTTCGAAATACATTGAAATAAATTGTCTGTACACTACGTATTTCTATGTATATCTACTATATTTCTATTTATATCATCTGTTTTTTTGGTCGGGGCGACTGGATTCGAACCAGCGACCTCTTGAACCCCATTCAAGCGCGCTAAACCAAACTGCGCCACGCCCCGGTTAACTAACTCCTCAATAAATTTCTTATTTTTCTTTTGTTTCAGTTCATTCTCGCGCTGAACCGCCTCAGCGCGAGTTGCAAACTCTTCTGTATAAACAATCTCCCAAGGTCTTTTTGCTTTGGTTGCTTTTGAATGCCCTAAATTATGGCGAGTCAATCTTTCCTCAGGGTCTTTAGTTTGGCCTATGTAATACCTGCCATCTTTTTCGCTTCTAATAATATACATATGATACGCCATAACCAGTGACCTTCCCGATGCCACATCGGGACGCGCTAAACCAAACTGCGCCACGCCCCGGTTTCAAAATAAAAATTACAATTTAGGGAGAAATACAGTGGAAATATATTGAAATACTTTGAAATAAGTTGTTTCACTACAATGTATTTCCATAGTATTTCTACGTATATCTATATATTTCAAGATTATTTTTACCTATTCACTATTTCCAAAATTTCTTCAAGTTCTTTTTTGACGATGTCAAGCGTATCGCTTAAATCACCGGCCTTCTCTGTCGCTCGTTTCAGCGTCTTTTTTACTCCTGCGGGTTTATAATTCTTGTCATATATTAATTCTTTTATTTTTTTTATCAACCCCACATCCGAAGATTTATATCTCCTCTTACCGCGAGAATCCTTCTCGGGGCGCAGCAGATTATACTCTTTCTCCCAATAGCGAAGAGTATAATCGGCAACCCCGGTGCGGTCGCTTACTTCCTGTATGGAATAAAATAATTTCGAACTCATAACAGGTTGCCGGGTTTTCCTTTATGCTCTGCCAACTGAAACATACGAAAAACCCATTCTCTTCATCTTTCCCGGGTCATACACGTTGCGTCCGTCCGCTATTACAGGTTTTTTCATGGATGCCTTGACTTTCAACAAATCGGGATGCCTAAAATGTTTCCATTCGGTAAGAATAAGCAAGGCATCTGCGCCCTTTGCCGCTTCGTAAGGGGAGTCAAAATAAAGAATGTCCGGAAATATTTTTTTCATATTATCCGTTGTTTTCGGATCAAACGCGCGAATATTTTTCACTTTTTTCTTAAGAAGTTCTTTGATGATATAAATAGCCGGCGCTTCTCTTGTATCGTCCGTTTCGGGTTTAAACGACAAACCCCAAATCGCTATTGTTTTGTCTTTCAAATTTCCGAGAACTCCTTCTATTTCTTTTATGAAATGTGTTCTGCGATGAGTATTTATATTGCGGACTTCTTCAAGCAATTTAAAATTGCAACCGCTCTTTTTTCCTATATGTATAAAAGCCGATACGTCTTTCGGGAAACACGACCCTCCGTAGCCAATTCCGGCCTTCAAAAAATCTTCGCCTATACGTTTGTCAAGTCCCATCCCTTTCACGACTTTGCCGATATCCGCGCCGGTTTTTTCGCAGAGGTTTGCCAACATGTTGGCAAACGATATCTTTGTGGCCAGAAAAGAATTTGACGCATGCTTTATAAGCTCTGCGGATTTAATATCCGTTACAAGAATCGGCGCGTTTAGCGGCGAATAAAGATGCACAAGTCCAGATGCCGCTTTCTGCGAGGATACGCCTATTATAACTCTGTCGGGATGCATGAAATCGTGTATGGCTGACCCTTCTCTTAAAAATTCGGGGTTGGATGCCACATCGAACTCTACGCATTTAGGAGCCTGTTTCTTCAAAGTTTTCAAAATCCATTCGCCCGTTTCGACCGGAACGGTGGATTTTTCGACTATAAGTTTATAACCACTCATTGCCTGAGCAATCTGCGAAGCCGTTTTTTTAACTGCCGACATATCAACTTCGCCTGTTTTGCGGGATGGCGTGCTAACACATATAAATATTATTTCGGAGCGCAAAACTGCTTTAACGGTATCTCCTAAAAATGAAAGCCGCCCTTCTATACGATTTGCATGCACTAATTTATCTAGTCCCGGCTCGTAAAAAGGGACTTTGCCGTTTTTGAGAGCCTGCAGTTTTTTCTTGTCATGGTCAACGCATATTACATCGTGCCCCAACTCGGCAAAACACGCCCCGGTAACCAAACCGACATGGCCTGCTCCTATAACCGCTATTTTCATTGTTTACTCCATCTAAAAGGAAATAAATAGAAATAACTGGAAATACATTGAAATATCTTGCCTGTCTACAACGTATTTCTATTTTATATCCATCATATTTCTACATATTTCGTTTATGCCTTTACAAAATATATCTCGACAAATTCCTGTCTTTTGCTATATCTTTCAACTTGTCCTGAACATATTTTCTGTTTATATTAATTTTTTTGCCTTTCAGCTCCGGTCCCTGGAAAGATATTTCTTCCACCACTTTTTCCATTATCGTATGAAGCCGCCTTGCACCGATATTTTCCGTTTGTTCGTTTACGGTTTGAGCGATAGAAGCCAATTCGTCAACGGCATCAGACGTAAACTTCACGCTTATGCCTTCTGTTTTAAGAAGTGCAGTATATTGTTTTATCAAAGAATTATCCGGTTCTATAAGTATCCTTTTAAAATCGCCCTTGTTCAAACTTTTTAGTTCCACACGTATCGGGAATCTTCCCTGCAACTCCGGAATCAAATCAGAGGGTTTCTTTGAATGAAACGCCCCGGCGGCTATAAACAGAATGTGATTTGTTTTAACTATGCCGTATTTTGTGGCAACATTCGTTCCTTCTATAATCGGCAAAAGGTCTCTTTGAACCCCTTCCCTTGAAATGTCGGGACCGTGAGATGATTCTCTGCCCGCTACCTTATCTATTTCGTCGATAAAAATAATGCCTGAATTTTCAGTCCTTGATATCCCTTCTTTTATGACCGAGTCCATATCGAGTAATTTATCCACTTCTTCCTGAATGAGAATTCGGCGCGCTTCAGATATCGGCGCTTTCCTGTTTTTTTTCTGCGGCGACATTGTCCTGCCGAACATTTCCTGAAAATTGACCCCCAACTCTTCTATCCCCGACGAAGAAAATATTTCAATTAGAGGCATAGCGCTTTTTCTGACCTCAAGTTCTACTATTCTGTCTTCCAGTTTTCTGGCCAAAAGCTGCTCTTTCATCTTTTCGCGCACTCTTTTATTCCGCGCCGCCGCTTCTTTATTTTCTTCGGAACCGGTTTTGCGCAAAGGCGGAATAAGCAAATCTAAAATTCTTTCTTCAGCTAACTCTTTTGCCTTATCTTCTACTTCCGTTCTTTTTTCACTCTTTACCAGATTAACCGATATATCTACCAAGTCGCGCACCATCGACTCCACATCTCTGCCGACATAACCGACTTCTGTGTATTTTGATGCCTCAACTTTCAAAAACGGAGCCTGCGCCAAACGCGCCAGCCTGCGGGCAATTTCGGTCTTGCCGATGCCTGTTGTCCCTATCATGATAATATTTTTAGGGGCTACTTCGTCGCGCAAGTCTTGGGGCAGTTTCTGCCTCCGCCATCGGTTGCGCAAAGCGATAGCCACATACTTTTTCGCTTCATTCTGTCCGATAATATACTTGTCCAGCGAAGCGACAACTTCTCTTGGGGTAAAAAATTCGCTCATGGTTTTCTCGTTAAACAGAGAGTAGGGTTCGAGAATTTTAATTTTTAACTCATTTTCTTTCTACTCTCTACTCTCCCTACAACTCCATAACCTCTATTTCTTGATTTGTGTAAATGCAAACTTCAGAAGCCGCAAGAAGGGCTTCTTTTACGATCTCTTTTGAATTAAGAGAAGAATGTTTAATCAAAACCCTTGCCGCCGCCAAAGCATAAGGTCCGCCCGACCCGATAGCGATAACACCGTCATCCGGCTCCATCACATCTCCGTTTCCGGAAAGAAGAAAACTTTTTTCCTTGTCCGCCACGACCAAAAGTGCCTCAAGCCTCCTTAAAACCTTGTCGGTCCTCCAGTCCTTTGCTACTTCCAAAGCGGCTCTTTGCAAATTTCCGCTAAACGATTCTAATTTTGTTTCGAATCTTTCGAATAACGTGAAAGCATCCGCCGTAGAGCCGGAAAAACCCGCAAGTACCTTATCGTTATACATTTTGCGGACTTTCTTGGCTTTATGTTTTAAAATTGTGTGCTGTAAAGTAACCTGGCCGTCTCCGCCGATGGCAACTTTACCTTTGTGCCTTACTATTACGATTGTCGTGGCATGCATATAAAACCTCCTTGCCGTCAAGGCAAACCCACTTCGCCAGCCCTCGGCTTCGCCGAGAGGCGAGCGATTTCGCTAATTATATCATAAGGAAATAGAAGACAGAAAACAGATTACAGACTTCAGATAAAAAAACAGACCCAACGAAAAATAAGTCCTTATATCACCACCGATGTTACCACCGCGTAGGTGGTCATTGGGGTTATTTGGTTAACTTTTCCCCTATCTCGCTTGCTCTTTTTAAACAATCGGGTTTTTTGTTTATGGCGGATTTGGCGTCAATGCCGGAGCATAGAAGTTCAAATTTGTAGTCGGTATCGATAGTTGCGAATAGATTTTTTACTATTGACTTTGCGTTTTCGAAAAAGTCTTTCCTGTCTGAGGCCTCAACGCATATAAAAACGCCGTTCTTTTTCTTTTTGGGTTTGTAAGTTTTAAAAATGTCTTTTGCCAACCATAAACACTGGAATCTATCTATAAACATTTTTGTTTGTGCCGAAACGCTCCCGAAAAATACGGGAGAAGCCAACACTATCGCATCAGCGTCTTCTATTTCGGCAAAGATTTTTTGCCAGTCGTCTTGCACAATGCAAATCCCGTCTTTGCGTATATTGTCGCATTCCTGGCAGGCAGAAAACTTAAGTTCGTTTAAGACAAATTTTTTAACATCAGCGCCTTTATTTTTCGCCGCATCCAAAACCCTATCCAAAAGTATTTCCGTATTTCCGTCTCTTCTAGGGCTTCCCGATATCCCGATTATTTTTGTTTTCATAAATATATTTTTAATCTAATTTTAATATTGAAATAGGTAAGGGTTATGGTTACGATGCCCGTTTCGTCATTCGGTGAGGGTTATCGTCTTTTTACGTTCCCTGACCGTTACCCATACGGGTTTCGTTACCGTTACCACTAAACCAGTTTCACTTTATCCACCCTCCGCCTATAACAGTATCCTTATTATAAAACACTACCGCCTGCCCTGGTGTAATCGCCCTTTGCGGCTTTGCAAATTTCACTTTAATCCGTCCCTTACCCGCTGGAGTAATTACCGCTTCGCTTTCTTTGCTTCTGTATCTGGTTCTGGCTTTCACCTTTAGCCCTAAACCAGAACAAGTTCGGTTCAGGGTTGACGGTTCTATTCCTATCCAGTTGACCTTTTCCGCTAATAAAGTATTCTGATAAAGCTCTTTTTCTTCCCCGATGACTGTAACATTTTTTTCTTTATTGATGCGAATCACATACATGGGTTTTTTATGAGCCCCGTTAGAAATCCGCAGATATCCATCGGAGGCATCCCGAGAGTTTCCGGGATTATTTCTAACGGGGTGAAGCCCCAACCCCTTCCTCTGTCCTATTGTATAAAATGGTATGCCTTTGTGCTCGCCGACTGTTTCACCCTTGCTATTCACGATTAATCCCGTAATATAAATATTTCCCAATTGTTCTTTTAAAAATTCATGATAGTCGCGGCCCAATATAAAACAAACATCCTGGCTTTCGGGCCTATCATGGGCTTTCAATCCGTTATTTTTTGCAATGTGCCGGATCTCTTCTTTAGTATAACTGCCAAGCGGAAAAAGCGCGCGTTTCAGTTGTTTTTGCGTAAGCGAAAACAAAAAGTAGGACTGGTCTTTATTTTTATCTTTACCCTTTTTAAGAATATACCGTTTGCTTGTTTTATTATATTCTTTTTTAACGTAATGGCCGGTTGCGACATAATCAGCGCCCAATGTTTTGGCTTTGTCGAAAATTTTGGCAAATTTTATTTTTTCGTTGCAGACAGCGCAAGGATTGGGAGTTCTTCCATTTGCGTATTCGGCGCAAAAATAATCTATGACTTTTTCCTTAAATTCTTTTCTGTAATCAAAAGAATAAAACGGAATGCCCAGTTTTGCGCAGACATTTCGAGCATCTTTTATATTTTGCTTATGATGCTGGGGGAATAAGTCAAAATTCACGCCTATTACATCATATTTTTTCTCTTGTTTAAGCAAAAATGCCGCGACGGAAGAATCCACTCCGCCGCTCATTGCAACCAAAACCCGTTTTTTTATCATTAAATAATCAGTGTAACTAAAAACGCCGTGAAAATAAAAAACAGAACGGAAAGCAAAAGTTTTATAAGGGCCATGCTTCTTCCCAACGTATCGCTTAAATGAATTGCTTTAGCCCCGAAATAAGCCGATATAAAAATCACGATAAGCGGAATGATGAACATCAGATTATAAAGCAAAAGATATGTATAGGCGGAAAACTTCAAATCGCTGATTCCCGTCGCATAAACGATCGTCGGTAGATACACCTGCCCCGTGCAGGCAAGTTCCAAAACAGAGATGATAAATCCGATTATAAAAGCCGCGAAGATGTATCTTTTAAAGCCCGCTTTTTCTCTGATTGTGGAATGTATTTTATCTTTCAGAAATCTCGGCAACTGCAATATTGACTGCGTCGGTTTTCCCCGCCTGCATTTAATAAAGTCTATGAAACTAAAGATACCCAGAAAGAAAGTAAGGGCGGCAACAAGCGCGTATAAAATTCTGATAAAGTGTTTTAGAAAAGTCATGTGTTTTAAAAATTCAAATAATCCGACGCCGATTAAAAAATAGGTTATGAATATGGATGAAGTGAACGCAATTCCGACGAGAATAATTTCCCGGCCTTTTCTTTTCAAGATAGTGAGGTAAGAAATAAAAAATATTATCGTTGCGAAGGCGCATGGATTTACCCCGTCTAAGAGTCCCGCCGCAATTATGGCGAAAATGCCGAACTGCTGAAATCTAGCCGCTATACTGTTTTCTGCAATATCCCCGCTTTCGACGACATCTTCTAAAGGCAAAGTGGCGCCTTTGGGATATTTTCCAATCAATTCAACAACTTTTTCTTTAGTAATCCCTTTGCCTATTACATAATTTTTACCGATAAAAATTGTGGGAGCTATAAGACGTTTTTCTTCGGGCACGCCGTAGAGTTGGCATAGCGTCTCGTTTAACTGCATGTTTTCCCGGGTTGTTATGTCATACTCTATAACCACAATGGCAGGGAATTCAGTTTTTAAGGATTGCAAAACATCATGCGCTTTGTCACAGTCCAAACAACCCCTTTCGTAAAAATAACCTATTTGAATTTCGTTTTTATTATTTTGTTTTGAGGCGGCGGGTAAAATGTTTCCCTGCGCTCCTATCAAAACTCTGGGCCTTCTCTTGGAATTAGTAAGAACCTCTAATCTTCCGATAAATCTCCCCTCGGGCGCTTCGGGAGTCAGGGCAACATCTAAAGAATAAATATTTTTGCCCCGTTGTTCTCTTTTTTCAAAACTATCTATTTTTATATAACTTTTATCGGTAGTTATTTTATCGATTAGAAGTTCTTCGTCGCCTCTCTGAATTATTTCGAGGCGGCTCACAGCGCGAGTATTTTGCTGAATATTCCCAAACTGGACAGACGTAGGTTTGACTTCTATTTCTACTTTAACTTCTCCCGTAATCTTAAATACCACTGTAGGATTAAGCGGGTCGTTGGATTGCACCGAAATACTTTGAGCTATTCGTCCAACATATCCGGCGCTGTTAAAAGTTACTTCTATTTCTCCCTCTTCGTCAGAGGGAAGCGCCGTATCGGAAAGAATAGCCGCGGTACATCCGCAAGACGCTCTTACCCTGTCAATAATAAGTTCGCCGTCTCCGGTATTTTTAAACTTAAAAATATGCTCTACTTTTTCTCCCTGATACACCGACCCGAAATCGAAGGTTGTTTCGGTAAAAGATATGTTCGGGGTTTTTTCGCTGGCTTCGTCAGCATATATCAATCCGCAAAAAACCGCGTAAAATAAAAGAGTTGTAAAAATAAATACTATCTGTTTTTTCATTTCAGTTTTATCTTTTTACTCCTGCCCGCTTCGCAAGCAGGCGGGTTTGTTTTTTGACTTTTTTATACCGATTCTACTTTTTTTACCTCTGGAATTTCCTCTTTAAGGGCCCTCTCGATTCCGTTTTTTAACGTCATCTGTGCCATGGGGCATCCGCCGCAGGCACCGGTGAGCTTCACTTTCACAACTCCGTCTCCGCTGACATCCACCAACTGAACATCTCCGCCATCGGCCTGCAGCATAGGGCGGATTTTACCCAAGACTTTCTCCACTTTTTCTCTCATTTTTTACCTCCATTAAGTTTACTATTCTAATCCTGTCTACTATACTCCAACATTTTATCAATTGATTTCTTCGCTTTCTGTCTTATTTTTTCTTCCACTCTGATCTCATATTCCATGTTTTCCAGCGAGTGAAGAACTTTTTCCAAATTGTTCTTTTTCATATTTCTGCATATTGCTTTTTGGGAAGCGGCATAGAACTTTTTGTCGGGATTATCTTTTTGCAGCCTATAAATAATGCCTATTTCCGTGCCTATAATCATTTCTTCTGCTTCTGTTTTCTTCGCGTAATCGCACATTCCGGTCGTCGACAATATTTTATCAGCTAAAGCAATTACTTCCTGAGTGCATTCCGGATGGACAAGCACTTCAGCGGCAGGATGTTCTTTTTTTGCTTTTAATATGTCATCTGAGGAAATATCGGCATGCACAGGGCAGTATCCGTTCCATAAAATTATTTCTTTTTTAGCCCGCCCAGAACCGAACTTGTTCTGGTTCTGGGTTTGACTTTTAACATATTGCCCCAGATATTTATCGGGCACAAAAATTATTTTTTTATCAGGCAGGGAATTAACTATTTTTACCGCATTTGCCGATGTGCAGCAGATATCGCTTTCCGCTTTTACTTCTGCCGGAGTATTTACATAGGAAACAACAACGGCATCCGTGTGCTCTTTTTTTAACTTTCTTAAATCTTCCGCATTAACCATGTCTGCCATCGGACATCCCGCCCCCGCATCAGGCATGAGAACGACTTTATTCGGACACAGTATTGACGCCGTTTCCGCCATAAAATGCACGCCGCAAAAAACAATAATTTCTGCGTCTGTTTTTGCCGCCTGTTGGCTCAATCCCAAAGAATCACCTAAAAAATCCGCGACATCCTGCACTTCGGGTAGTTGGTAGTTATGAACCAAAATGACCGCGTTTCTTTTCTTCTTAAGTTCATTTATTTTCTCAATAGTATCGTTCATTGCTATATTCTATAGTTTGATAACTCCTGTTCGGATATTTTACCGCTATTAACGATTTCCTCTCTGCCGTCAATAGAAATTTTTATTTCCAGAACTACAGTTCTGTCAGCCAATTTTTTTTGGCGATGAGAAGGTTTACAATAAAAAGCAATTATCCTACAAGCAATGCTTATCTCGTCTTTTTTTTGTTTCCCAAAACCAATTGCAATCGGCCCCTTTGCATTTGGAATAAAGATTATATCGCCTTTGCCAGCCGATTGCATTAATTTCTGATTTTCTTCCTGGTCTCTTCCTACTATCAATTTAAATGACTCGCTAATTTTGAAATACCTGCCATTCTTAACTAAGCGAATCGAATGTGCATCAAGCATTTTAGAACCCAAAAGGTCCTTTACTATCAAACTAAATTCGGGGTCCGTTAAAAGACAACCCCCCGCAGGCGCTCCATAACCGGAAATCTTAAACTCCTTTGCCAATTCGTATTGTCTTTTTCTGGAACGGCCGTTTATGTCCAGAAGTTTATTTCTATCTATCCATCCTGCTTTTTCGGCAATAGTGGGAGCAAAGAGTTTTCCGCAAAGCGGCCTGACAAGCAACCCCTCAACACCGCTTCTCTTTTCTATAAGTCCCATCGAGTTTTTGTTCTGGCTCATGGGGCGCTGTCCCAAAACTTCACCCGTAATAATAAAACTCGCGTTCAATTCTTTCATTAATTGATGCGCCTTTTTTAATTCTAAAATCCTGCAATCGATGCAGGGATTTAAATTTTTGCCGTAGCCGTACCGCGGGGATTTCAACATTTCGATAAACTCTTTCGATATATCCACCAACTTTAATTTTATATTTAATTGTTCGGCTAACCGTTTAATCCTCGCGCTGAAATCATCGTCACAAAACGGAGTCAAAAAAGTCACACCGATAACTTCGATATCCTGTTCGGATATGACCTTTACGGCTAAAACACTGTCCAGACCGCCCGAGATAAGCGCTAACGCCCTTGTTTTATTCGGCATTAAACAACTCCGTGGACCCCGTAAATTTCATAATAATACAACTGAACGGTTTTAGAACCTGTTAGTACTATTTCCCCTCGCATATTATTCTAATGCGTGTTGTTATGAAATAACGGGGTTGATAAATATCTGTCTCCCAAATCCGGCAATATAACTACTATTAATTTTTCGCTATTTTCTTTTCTTTTGCCGATTTGCAATGCAGCATAAACAGCTGCTCCGGACGAAATCCCCGCAAAGATTCCTTCTTCTTTTGCCAGACGTCTGGCAGTTGTCATCGCTTCCTCATTTTTAACTTTTATTA
>Ga0272442_10004245_pt1 | contig 19714 bp, 18 predicted proteins | sample SSMForm2O_FD_200262 | JGI IMG/M metagenome (GOLD analysis project Ga0272442, IMG submission 200262) | Marine sediment archaeal communities from Little Sippewissett salt marsh, Falmouth, MA, United States - SSM-Form-2O | ecosystem: Environmental > Aquatic > Marine > Wetlands > Sediment ... | reverse complement strand
TTGAAAAGATTCCCGTTCTTATCCACGTCGACGAATCCCACCACTGCCGTCGGCCGAACAATTTTCTTGGACAAAACCGTAACACTCTTAAGCGTATCCTGAACAAAATGTTCCTTAAAAAGCAGGTCCTCAGGGGGATAACCACAGACAGCCATCTCGGGAAAGACCACCAGATCGGCCTCAAGGCGAGCAGCCTTCTCGTAATAACGTAAAATCCGAGCTCGGTTCCCCTTGAGATCACCGACGACGGTATTGATCTGGGCTAAGGCGATGCGCAACATGTTTAACGTCACGCGACACGCATTACAGGTCACACGAAACGGCAGCTTGGGAATATCGTGTGACATATATCATGTGTCGTGTGTCCTATTTGCGGAACTCGTCCATCAAAATGATGGACTCCGCGATCTCTTTCATCGAACGGCAGGTATCCATGCTTTTTTTGTGAATCAAACGGTAGGCCGCTTCTTCCGAAAGGTTGTTCATCCGCATCAATATCCCTTTTGCCCGCTCAACCACCTTGCGCGTTTCCAGGGCCTGCCTGGCCTTCAGGGCCTCTTGCATGAGCTTGGTATTTTCGACCGCGACCGCGGCCTGATTGGCAACCATCTGCAGCACGTCAATCTCTTCCTGAGTGAATTCATGCGGTTGTTTGGTGTAGACGCTGATCACCCCGATCGCGACATCTTTAACAATCATAGGGACCACTAACATCGAGGACAAATCTTCTTTGAGGGCCAAATCGTGATAAAAATATTTTTTTTCTTTGCGCACGTCCAAGATAGCGATCGGGCGACGGGTCTTAATGGCCTCGCCGATTATGCTGGCATCCACCTTCAGGTTCGGCTTGCGACGGTATTCCTCGTTAAGGCTCTGAGTCGCCTTCATGGCCAACTCATTGGCCTTTTTCTCGTCCAGCAACATGATCGAACAGATCTTCGAGTCCAGCATCTCAGCCGTTACCACGACGATCAAATTCAGGATCTCGTCCAAATACCTCTCGGAGGTGATCGACTGGCTCACCTTGACCAGGCTATCGAACTGAGTGGCCTTGACCTTGGTTTCGTCGAAAAGCCGGGCATGCTCGATCACGCCACCGACCTGCTTAGCAATCGTATTGATCAAATCAACCATCTTGCTGTCGAACTCATGCGCCCTTTTGTACTGCAGATTGATGACTCCGATAACCCGGGCCTTGTAAATAATCGGGACGCCCAGAAAGGCCTCATACCTGTCTTCCGGAAGGATATCGAATTTTCTAAAACGCGGATCCCGATATGCCGTGTGGTTAATCGCAACCGGCTTGTTCTGCTGAGCCACCCAGCCGGTGATCCCTTCCCCGATCTTCAAGATGATCTTGCCCAGCTCTTGGGCATGCGGCGTTTTCGAGGCCATCAGGGTCAGATGCTGCTTTTTGACATCCAAAAGGTAAATAAAAACCGAATCCGACCCGGCGAACTGATTCACAATCCGCAAGACCTCTCCCAATGTCCGGCTGAGATCGATGTCCGAACTAGTCAGATCCACGATCTGGCGCAGGATCTTCAATTCATTCTCAGAAGAAATCTGCGCCAGTTTATTCTGGATTCTCTTTCTGCGAGCCATCATCTCAACTCACATTAATTGGATTTTCTATTTTATCATAAATTTATTTTTCGAACAGAATATCATCTTAACCAAAGCTGTCCCTGAAACCCGAGAAATCAGAGCACGCCCTTAACCAAATGCGCCACATGTTTGCCGATAAACGGCGAGGCAGTCAGGCCCGGCGATTCGATCCCAATCAAGTTAATCAGACCCCCACAGCCTCTGTCCGTTTCCTCACAGATAATGAAATCCTTGAATCCGGTTTGATCAGCCCGGCGCAGCTGCGAGCGGATACCAGCCATATCCGGAGACAAATCATCCTCGGCTAAATCAGGCAGAAAGCGTCGGACCGATTCATAAAAGGACCGGCGCTTGTCCGGATCAACGCGATAATCGATCTTGGCGACTTCCTCTTCATCCGGGCCGAGCCGGATGCCGCCGTTTAAATCCAAAACAGTGTGAATCCCCAAAGAATTCTTATCGGGTACCGGATAAACCAAACGCCGGGTCGCGCCCCGGTATTTATCCGATAAACGGAAATAACTACCTTTCAAATAATACTGCTCATATCCGCAACCGCCAATATCGATCCCAGCCATCAGCGCAACCTGATCAGCCTGAAGTCCGGCACAATTGATCACCACCCGGCTGATAATCTCGATTTGTTCGCCCTGATTATCAATCAAAACCCGCCAACCCTTCTCTGCCTTCTCCAGGCCTTTGACCTCGGCTTGGAAAACCAGGTCAGCCTCCTGTTGGCGGGTACGGTCAAGATAATATTCCATCAAACGGTGCGAATCGATGATACCCGTTTCGGAGGAGAAAAGGCCAGCGCGGCAGGACACACACGGCTCCATTTTTCTGACTTCTTTATCAGTTAAAGACTGAAGGAACACCCCGTTTTCCGAAGCGGTTATGCGGACACCTTCCAGCAATTCGAGTTCGCGTTCATCCGCAGCCACGATTAATTTGCCGATCCTTTGACAACCGATATTATGCCGCGGACATAAATCATACAGCATCCGGCGGCCTTCCAGGCAGGCCGTAGCCTTCAGGCTGCCGCGCAGATAATAAAGGCCAGCATGAACCACCTCGCTGTTGCGACTGCTGGCCTCTTCGCCGAATGACGCATTTTTTTCGAGAATAATGACGCTGCGCGAAACCGAACTGACTTCGGAGGCGACTGCCAGGCCGATCACGCCCGCGCCGATGATGGTGATGTCGAAGGAGTCCATGCTTTACAACGTCACACGACACAAGACACACGAGAAATACGTAAGACGCCGTTGCGTGTGTCGTGTGACCTTTTATAAATTATTCAAGATCCCGTTCACGTCCACGTATTTTTTGACCAACTGGCGGGCTTCGGAAATTTTATCTTTGTCAGTCTTCTCAATCTTACAAATGAACCGTTCAATTTCGCCGGCCATGGTGTATGTGTCCGCGTCGGACATCAAAACCGGAATCTGGCTCTTTTTGAGAAGATCCATGATCTTGGTGTCCGGCTTCAATCCGCCGGAAAGGATCAGCCCGGCCACCCGGGTGCGTTTGCCCTGCATGATCAAATGCGAACTGACCGCCACCATGATATTATCCACCCGGTCCCCGGAAGTCAAAATCAGGGTCCCGTCGCTGATATAATGAACCATGTTCTCCGGCTCCATGGCCGCGATAATGGTATTGCGGATACGCTGTGCTAGATTCTCGCGGCTGCCGCACAGCAGCTTAAGCTTGAATTTCGTCATCAGCCGCTCGACCGTGGGGTCGCGCAGGATCGGATCAAGGGGGACCACGCCCAGCAAGCGGATATTCTTGTTCTTAAGCCCCTGGCGCAGGGTCCTGCTGATCCGATCGTATTTTTCGGGAATCACTTTATTAATGATAACGCCCAAAATCTCGACTCCGTTCAAATCAAAGAGGGCCTTGTTCAGCATAATCTCGTCGATGCTGCGGCCGATCCCTCCTTCGGACACAATCAAGACCTTGGATCCCAGCATCCTGGCAACATCCCCGTTGGAAAGATCCACCACCGACCCCACTCCGGCATGGCCGGTGCCCTCGATGATAATTGCGTCTTCACCCTTAATCAATTTGTTATAAGAATTGATAATCTTGTGTCTGAGTTCGTCGGGATTAGGATTGAAGATATACTTTTGGGTGTAACCCGGCGGAATCGTGACCGGACTCATCTCCTTAAGTTTGCGCCGGCAATGGTACACCTCTCCGATCAGATAAGAGTCTTTATCAATATTGACCTTCCCGATCGGGACCGTCTGCTGACCAACGGGTTTTAAAAAAGCCGTGCTGAGCTTCCTTTCCACAAACAGTTTATACAGTCCCAGGGCTACCGTTGTCTTTCCGGCATTTTGGTATATAGATGAGATATAAACGTTTTTCAACGGTTTGTTCATCGTGGATTCCTTGGCTTACGCGGTTACGGGCACCAGCCCTTTCAAAAACGGACTCGCAACAGTTTCCCCGGGGTCAGGGCATAAGGTTTATTTTTAACACCGATCGGGATCGGCCGGGAGGGCTGCAGAGAAATCTCATGCAAGGGTTCGGCCAGGATACAAACCTCGTTTTTGACGATCGTAATATCAAACCAAATGTCTTTATAGCGCAAATGGAAATGCAGGCCTCTCCATTCAGCTGGAAAAAAAGGATTGAGGACGATCCGGTCTTCGAGGATCTGCAGGCCGGCCAAACACTGAAATAATAGATTAATGCTGCCGCCCATCACGCCGACATGAATGCCCTCCTGCGTAGTGCCGCCCTGAATATCGTAAACATCACTTTCTAGGGTGAGATGAAAAAATTTCATAAATTGTTCTTCATCGCCTAGCAAATGGGCCAGATAGGCATGCACGACCAGGCTCAGGGTCGAACCGTGGGAGGTGCGCTGTATATAATAATCGTAATTCCGACGCAGCATGCCCTTGGGATAAGGATAACCCAGGTTCGTTAAAATGCGTTTCATCTCGTCTTTATTAAGGACATAGAACAGCAACAGCGTATCGGCCTGTTTGGCGACTTTATAGCTATCGGGCGAAAGGCCTTCGGCCTTAAGGATGCGGTCGACGCGGTGAATATTATCATACCGCGACCGGTAATCATCCCAATCCAGCTCTTTCAAATCCATGTAACCCTCAAACTGATGCATCAAACCGTCTTTATCCATCGGGACATTCATGCGCTTGATGATATCTCGCCACAAGGTAATATCCGCATCCGTAATCCCGGTCTTGGACATCAGGGCCGCCAGGTCTTCGGAAGTAAGGATATTCAGCAATCCCAGGGCTTTCTCAATCACCCAGACCGCCATAACGTTGGTGTAGACGTTATCGTTAATCCCACCCTTATTGGCGCCGGGATATTTTTCATGAAACTCGTCCGGCCCCATAACACCGTTGATATGATAACGTCCGTCCTGGTCATTGAGTTCGGCAATGCTGCTGAAGAAAAGTGCGATTTCAAACATGACCTCCGCGCCATAACGGTCCATAAACGCCCGGTCTCCGGAGATTAAATAATACGTCCAAATATTATACGCAACCGCAATCGAGATATGCCGCTGCAGCGAACTGTAATCCGGCCCCCATGTTCCGGACATCGGATTCAAATGAATGACCTGGGTGGTTTCTTCACCGGTGCTGGCGCTCTGCCAGGGATACATCGCGCCCCGGTAACCGTGTTGGCGGGCGTATTCCTTGGCCGCATTAAGCCGCCGGTAACGGTACATTAAAAGCGCGCGCGTTATCTCAGGGGCACGCAGATTGTAGAATGGAAAAGAATACAGCTGGTCCCAAAATATGTGGCCGCGATAGGCCTCGCCGTGCAGCCCGCGCGCCGGAAGGCCCGCATCAATATCCTCGTTATAAGTGGAGGCAGATTGCAACAGATGGAACGTGTGCAGCCGCAATATCTGCTGGGTGAAGGCATCGCCCTCGACTTCAACATCAAATCGCTTCCAAAGCGCCTTCCATTTAGCTTTATGTGGTTTGTACCGGCTCTCGAATGATTCCACGCTAGCGACCTTCTCCTGGGCCAGAGTGCAGTTATCGGCCACACCGTGATCACGGGAAGTATAAATTCCAACCAGCTTCTCAACCGAATATTTCTGCCCTTGGGCAACTTCGATCTGGAATTCCTGAATGATGCGTTCGCGACCATGTAAGATAACACGAATATCAGGCTTGATCCGCTGTAAACCGCTATAGATCAGTGTCCGCTGGGCTTCTGTGATCTGGATCTTGGACTGGATCGTCTGCATTTGTAAAAAGACGCCATCATCCCCGAATGAACCGTGCTGCGATGGTTCGAGGTGCTTAGAAATGAGCTGTTTGTATCGCTCAACGCCTCTGTTGAGAATCAGCCCGTCAATACCGCTGCGCACAGTGATCCGGCCACTGTAATTTTCCGGAGTGATCGTGCATCGCAAGGCGCAAAGATGCGGGTCGGCCATGCTGACGAGCCGATGATTTTCCACCAAGGTGATCCGCCCCTGATCATCCTGCCAGCGCAGCCGGCGGGAAAGAATACCTTTGAGCATGTTTAATTCCATCTTCCAGGAAAGAATCCTGACTTTCAGCCGGTTGAACCACGGGCCGTCATCGATGCGGTAATTCAGCATCAACCAATTGGGACAGTTGACAAAATCCTCGTTAATAATCGTGCGGCCTGCGATGTCGGTCGGCATAGCATTGTATACCCCGGCAATATAGGTACCCGGATAATGGACGCGGGTCGCTGCCGTCTCGGGTACAGCACCGCGCGTTCCCAAATATCCGTTACCCAATGTGCACAGGGTTTCGCGTAGATTCTCCTTTTCCGGATCGAATCGGTCATAAGTTAGCTTCCATATTTTGGATGTCATGCCTTTGAAATCAGCCATAGCGAACGCTCACTTCTCCCTTATCGAAATCAAAAGGTCAAGCACCTTTTTAACTGCCGGCGTATCCGGGATAACGTATGCGGCCGCCGAAGCGCGGGGCGGATCCGCGACCAGGATACCTATGCCTTTGTCGGCCAAAACCTTAAAGGCATCCTCATCGGTGGTGTCGTCTCCAATATAGATCGCAATGTGTCTTTGAGCATCAAAATTCAAAAACTTAAGAATCCATTGAACAGCACGGCCTTTGTCCCAATCGATCTTGGGCCGGATCTCAAAGACCTTCTTCCCCTCGGTCTTTCTCAGGACCGGGTATTCCATCAGGATGGCTTCGACCGCCTTTTTCACAAGCGGGAAATCCTTGTCCGCGACCAGGCGGTAATGCGCGGATATCGTGTATTTGACGTGTTCGACCAGGGCCCCGGGAACCTTTTTAAGACGCTGGGACAATTTGGCATGGACCTCGTCGATGACAGGCCGGATATGCCGGGCCTCATCATTGACCGTAACCTTACCTTGGGGATCGACAATCTCAAACCCGTGGCTGCCGGCGTAAAAGGCCTTTTCAGTCCGCGCCTTGCCGCGCACATCGTCCGTAGCGCGGCCGCTGACGATCGAGACCGCCATAAAATCCGCCGCCCGGCTGACGGTTTGACGCATTTCATCGGAGATGACCGCCAGATCGGGGGTGTCCACAATCGGCGTCAACGTTCCGTCATAATCCAGAAAAAGCAAAATATCTTTCCCGGCCAAGGATTTTTTTACGGTTTCAATCTGATCGAAAAAATCAAAAGGTACCTGCTCCCCCATGTATTCCATCCTCACTTCGAAAGCATTTCAAAATTCTTTATCGCTCGGGTTGCGGGATGTGTCTCGTGCTCAAACATCCTCGCTCCCTTCGGTCGCTGCGGAACTGCGCGCAAGACACATCCCGCAACCCAAATAAAAAAAATTCCAAAATTATTACTTATCAGTGTCCTTTTCCATAAACCATTTCACCAGCATAACATAATCAATCCCGGCAAAATCCTTGATAACAACATCGGCGCCATTTTCTTTTAACTCTTTTTCATTCTTCTCGCGGGCAATCCCAATCACCAGACCGAAAGACCCGTTGCGACCAGCCTGCACCCCGGATACCGCATCTTCTACCACGACAGATACCGCTGGATCAGCACCCATATTAGCAGCTGCCCGAACGAAAATATCCGGCTGCGGCTTGCCTTTAAGTCCCAACTCAGCCGAGACCACACCATCGACACGCGTTTCGAAAAACTCTTCCAGCCCCGCAGATTGCAGTACATACTGACAATTCTTGCTCGAAGAAGCGACGCCCACGCAAATCCCCTGGGTTTTAAGATCCTTGATCAAGGTTAAGGTCGAATCATAGACCTCCACCCCCTGGTTCTGCAGAACCTCCCGGAACTTGATATTCTTGCGGTTGCCCAGACCGCAGACCGTTTCCATATCAACCGAATCGGCCGGATCACCGAATGGAATATGAATATTTCTGGATTCTAAAAAACTCTTAACTCCCTCATACCGCGGTTTACCGTCCACATAGGGCAAATAATCATGTTCATGGGTAAACTCCCGGAATGGCTCACCGTCGCGTTTCTTCCGTACCCGCAGATACTCGTCAAACATGGCTTTCCAGGCCGCAGCATGGACCAACGCAGTTTTGGTAATTACTCCATCCAGGTCAAAAACAACGGCTTTGAACGGAACCCCCTTAATTTTTCCCGGATTCTCGGTCATCCTGCCCCCCCTATATCAAATCTGCCAAATATAAAAACCGTGCTTATGTCAAGAGCCGATCACCCATAAAACATAAGCAGTAACAGATAAGCGGTTCGCACACACCGCATCAAAGGTGTGCACGGATCCGCCCTATTAGCTGGTTTTTAGGGATCCTTTTCCTAAAAAACTATCGTTATTATACGCTGAATGCGGACGGATGACAAGCGTTCATCTGGTGAATATCGGCGGGGGATAATAACTGACTACAAATAAATAAGTTATTGCCGCCAAAGGACTTGACCACTCTTTGTAAATCAAAGAAGATCAAGAATCGGGTGAAACATATTTCAAGAGCTGCTGAAGGGTCTTCAGGCCAACTCTACCGTCCGAATGCAAACCTTGCTTTTTCTGAAAATCTTTGACGGCCGCCTGGGTCCTGCGGCCGAGTTTGCCGTCAACCGGTCCAGGATCAGTCCCGGCCAAGGTAAGGGCCTTCTGAATAGTCTGTATGTCCAGATCCCCATCCCGAACCAATCCGTAGTCTTCGTAAATATGCAACTCATTCCAGGTTGCGTTATCCACAAACCGGGAGACCTGGATGCCGTTGTCGGCCTGAAATTCGGCGATGGCATTGCGGGTATTGACCCCCAGGACACCGTCAACCTTGCCTATCTTGTAGCCATATAGTTTCAGCAATTTCTGGACTTCGATAACGCGCTCATTGGCCTCATAAGGGACAATCTCCCCTAGATTATCTTTCTCCTCGGCGCCTTCCTTATGCAGCAGCCGATAAAATACGTCGCACCCGCATAAAAAGACAATCAGGACCCATACGCTTACTTTAAAAGAAAACGGCGTTAGCTTCATTTTCAAATGAAAAATTGGGTTCCCTAAATAAATGTTAGGCTCAGGTATGAATCTGTATCCCAATCAGCCCCGGATTGACCAAGAGAATAATCCCCAACAGCAACATGATCACCCCGCCGATGAACTTCATGATCTCTATTTGGCGCTGGGTTAATTGGCGGGCCCGCAGGGTATAAATGAATACGGATATTATAACCAAAAGCGGGATAACATAAAAGAGATTATAGAGCATCAGGTAGGCATAATAAATCCAGGTGTCTCCCAGTCCCCGGCCGGTCAACACACCGGTATAAATGATTGGGAAACCCGCGGTGCATGGCAATTCAACAAGCGACGCCAGGGCAGCCAGCCCGATGGAGGATGAGATGAGCAAAGGAAACGATCCATTGCGGATGATGTCTTTCATGCGATCCATTTTTTGCATCAATGGGCCTTTATTTTTCTCAGAAACCGTCAGAGTCAGCCCCTTGCGGAAAAAGAATAATTCCTTGCAGTTGATCAGGCCCGCTAAAATAGCAATAACCCCTAACGCGATACTCAACGGGCGGATAAAACCGATATATTTAAATATATTCAACCAAGCAGCCATGAATGTAAAATAAAATAGATACACCATTGCTACAAAGCTTAAACCCACGGCATAAAGCCGCAGCCGGGCACTGGAGGTCGCCACCAGCAGGGCCATCAGGCAGGTCAAAACAAACATATTGCAGGGATTGAATCCGTCTACGATCGCTATCAAAAAAGTAAAGATCGGCAGCGGTAACTGATGGCCTGTTTTCTCCAAATAATCGGAGGAAACATTCTTGGCTAATATAAAGAACAAAATCAGTCCCACGACCACAACGCCGGCTACCAGAATATCTTTCCAGCGTGCGGTCCAGGCCGTCTTGGCCGGTTGGCCTTTGCGAATCTTCCGTTTGCGGTTTAAAAATAAGAAGGAAACACCTATAAAAACCAAGATACCCAGCATGCCCAGCAGAGAGCCCTGGGAAGAATCAGGCGATACAGGAGATGGCTGCGGGGAAGGTTCGGGTTCTTTGACCGCAGCCTCTCCGTTCCATTGCAAACGCCAGGGCCCTATCTTAACGGCGTTTTCAAAAGAAATGTCGAAATGAGATATCAATACCGGTTCCGGAGGCACCTCTTCATAATCAACGCCCCGCAAGGCCGCGTTAACTTCCTGAGCAGTAAGCAGGCGTCGCAATAACTGGCTGTCACCGCCATGTCCCGGATCCGAGATAAGGACTCTGTTTTTTGTCCAGATATTCATCGCGCCTTCCATCCCGGCGATATTTAAATCCCTGAAGGCAATCGGGAAGCCGTAGCGGGAAGGAAAATCATTGACCTTCATTTTGGTCAGGTCATCCCACATATTCAGCACATTGGATCGTCCGATCTCCACCCTGTCTTTGTTCAACAATAGGAACGGAACACCGGACGGTTTCCCAGAAGCATAGATCCGGAAATAATCGTCTTTCACATCGTTGTTTTCATTACGGTGGCTGTAGATCTCATATTCAAATACAATCAATTTTCGATTCTTGGCAGTCCACTCCTTGAATATGGCCGGATCCGTTACGGCGCAATTCCCGCAGCCGATCCCGGTTACATAAACAGCACAGATAACATCATCATCTGCTGATCCGCTTCCGATCCTGGACTGCCCGTAACTGTTGGCCACCGATAAAAACAAGACCAAAAAACAAATCAATCCGATCCGTTGAAAACAATCTTTCTTGCTCATCAACCCCCGCTCCTGTTGCAAATTTATACGCAAAGATCGTTCGGATTAAACATCGAAAACGGCACCCACCCCGACATCCAGGAACTCCTCAGCGTACTTTTCCCGGAACAAATCTTCGGCCATCTCGCCCGAACAATGCGTTGGGCCGGCCCTTTTAATCCCCAGGTCAAGGAATTCCTGAATGATTCTTTCAATCTCATCCCGGGCGAACGGTCTCAGATGAAAACCGCCCAATACAGCATAAAAGGGCCGGGAAGGGAAAAGCTGCCGGACTGTTTTGAGAATAACGATGATCCCCGGATGCGCACATCCGGTCACTACGCTAAGCCCGAACCGAGTATCCAATACCAATGCCTGTTCGGCAATCGGCTGGGTCTTATATTCGCCTTTGATCTCGCCGGTCAGAAATATCCCGGGAAGGATCTGCTCCTTTGGCTGGCTTGGCCGAAATTCACCCCCTGCCGCCAAAATCCTAGCTTGAAATCCAGGACCGAATCCGGCCAGCCCGTAAACCGGCAGGCCCGGGACCTTTCTTAAAAGACCGCTCAATCCGCCGGTATGGTCCCAGTGGTCGTGCGAGATGACCACTGCCTTAAGATCCTTGAAGTCGACCTTCAGCTCCTGACTATTTTTGTTAAGATACTCCCAGTTCTCGCCCGTGTCAAACAAGATTCCATTTTCGATCAGGCAAGAGAATCCCCAGCCGCTGAGCAGGGAATCGGTCTGCCGCTTATTGTCATATAAAATCTTTATCTGCATCTCTTTAAAACAATATCACCCAAATGCGCGCCGACCTTGTCCGCTACAACCGGGCATTTGGCCTTGAACAGAAAATAAATATTGGCCGGCTCATCCGAAAGCGTTTCAAAATTGCCCTGGCCCTTACTGATAATCAGATCGGAGCGCTTGAAGATATCGCGAAACTCTGCCGAACACAAAGGCAGGATCGTGCCCGGCGCATCTAATCCGCTGGAGACAACCGGAACCATCTGATCCAGGCCGCAGGCGCGGGCGTCTTCCATAACGGCATCATTGATGATCGGCTGTCCGCGCACGCCGAAGATAACCTTTTTTTCTAAAGCCAGCAATTCCGAGACTAAAAGTTTATCAAAGACAATCTCGCCGGCATTATCCCCGATATATAAAATCTTTTCGGCTGAGCGAAGATCATTTTGAAAATGTTCATAATCAAAAACGCGCCGGTCTGCTTTCACAAAGCCCTCTTCGAGCAGCTGCTCAATTGCCCGTTCAATATCCAAATTGTTCTTGACCCCGTAATCGATAATATTGCCCGCGATCGCGATCTCGAGCGCGGTCAAAAGCCGGTCATCCGCCGCGGCAATGATCTTTTCCATATCCGGATACAGCTCAAGGGCCATGCGGTTGCTTCTGACTTTGATATCGGCATAGGGATCCATCGCGCCGTATCTGTTTGTGATCACCTGATAAATCCGACGCGCCATTTCAGGCGGAGTCGAATCAAGCGAGAATTGCGGGATCAGGGCCGCTACCGCGTCGATGAATTCCTTTTGGCGCACATCGTCTAGATTCAGCAGCCGGCCGATCTCCAGCGCCTGGCGGAAGAAACAGGGGAAACATTCAAAATAGGTTTTCATGCTGACTTTCTTTACACCGGGGACGATTGACCCAGGCAGGCCTCTACGGCCCGCCAGATATCCCTGATGGCCTGAGCAGCTTCGTTCTGCGAATGTTCAACCAGCGGCACGCCGCGAACGATCGATTCGGGCACCAAAGTTGAGAACGGGATGCGGCCCAAGACATCCACTCCCTGCGAACGCTGATCCGCTTCGATCTTAAGCGTATTGACTTCATTCAGATCGTATTTATTAATGATCACTCGCGTCGGAATACCGAAATGCCGTGTTACGGCCAAAACCCTTTCCAGGTCATGAATCCCGCTCAGCGTCGGCTCGGTCACGATCAGCGCCAGATCCGCGCCCGAAAGAGACGCGATAACCGGACATCCGATCCCCGGTGACCCGTCAACAATAACATAATCAAGATTGAATCGCTCGGCCTCCTGCTGCGCCGCCTCACGGACCTGAGCCACGAGTTTACCCGAATTCTCTTCGCCCGGATACAAATCGGCATGCACCAGCGGACCGTAAGCCGTCCCGGATAAAAACCATTCCCCACATGTGTTCTCTTCCATGCTCACCGCCCCGGCAGGACAGACGCGGGCACATAGACCGCAACCTTCGCAAGCCAGTTTGTCCACATGAAAATCAGGGCTGATGGCCTGGAAACGGCAATGCTCACGGCATTGGCCGCAACGGGTGCATTGTTTGGGATTGATCCGGGCAGTCTGCCCCTTTTGAAAAACATGTCTTTGCTGAATCTCGGGATGAAGCAAAAGATGCAAATCAGCCGCGTCGACATCACAGTCCACCAGGACTTTATTCTGGGCCAGGACCGCGAAACTGGCGCAGATCACGGTCTTGCCGGTCCCGCCTTTGCCGCTAATAACCACAATGGTCTTCATAACATCACATCCTAGTAAAAAAATCTTGTTTTAAAACCATTTGCTCAATTTGTTTGAAAACATCCTGAAATCTCTGGATATATCCCCGGTCGATCTCGATCAACGGAATTCCGCGCGAGTACATCCGCGCAATTCCCAAAGAAAAAGGAATCCGCATCAAGACCGGAATCTTGTTTTCGGAACAAAAGGATTCGACCTGCTGATCGCCGATATCACAGCGGTTAATAACCACACCATGCGGGATTCTGATCTTTTGCAATAATGCAACCATCAATCTGAGATCGTGCAGACCAAATGGCGTGGGTTCGGTGACCAGAAGACAAAATTGGGAATCTTTGATGGCCTGGACGACCGGACAGGTCGTTCCCGGCGGAGCGTCGACGATAACCAAGCGGTCGGTGTCATATTTACCCTTGACCTGACGGATCAGATACGGGGTCGCGATCTCACGCGGATTCAGTCGGCCGTGCACAAAACTTATCTCCCGGCCCGAAGCGCCCCGCAGATTGCCTAGTTCGAGCGTCCCGATCTCATGCGGGACCTCATCAATGGCTTGATGCGGGCATAAAAGGCCGCAGGCCCCGCAGCTATGACAGAGTTCGGGGAATATCAAAACCTCTTGGGACGTGACCGCGATGGCGTTGTAAGCGCAGACCTCCTGACAAGTACCGCACAGAACGCACCGCGACGGATCGGCCTGCGGCACAGGCAGGCTGATTTTTTCGGACATGGTTATTGTCGGTTTTAAAAAAATATGGGCATTGGGTTCTTCCACATCGCAGTCAATAAACTGGATGTTATGCTCCAGGGCCAAAGTCAAACCAGTCGCGACCGTGGTTTTGCCCGTTCCCCCTTTACCGCTAGCAACAGAGATAATCATATCTGATTCGGTCTTTGAATAATAAGAATTGCCTGGATCGAGGTGCCCTGCCGGCCCACAGGCACGCCTTTCCTTTCAAGATAAATGCGCACATCCTCAATACTGACATTTTCCGGCCGGTGATCCCGCCCCTGATCCTGATGGATCCGCGCAATCAAGCGCAGTCCCGCAGCGTTAAAATCGCTAATGACAATGGTTCCGCCCGGGCGGCTGACCCGCAGCATTTCATCGACAACCTTGAAAGCGTCGGCAAGATGATGAATCACATTGGCACAGAAAACAAAATCAAAACTTTCTGATGACAAATCTAAACAACCGGCGTCCGCCCTTACAAAGCGAACCCGGTCCTGTAGCCCGTAGAAACTTAAGAATGCGTGCGCCTCCTCGAGCTTCTGTTGATCAATATCCACTGAGGTGACCCGTGCCGTGCGCCTGGCCAAGGCCAAAGTCAGATGCCCGGGCCCGGTTCCCACTTCCAGGACATCGCCTTTGATATGTCCCCCGGCCGCAATGACCGCCTCGCGTTCCCGCTTGATATCGTACCCATATTGAGCAAAAAACTGCGCCCGCTCAGCGTATTGTTTTTCTATATCTGATATTCCTGTCATCACTTCGCTCTCATACGAAAATAACCTTACGGTTGTCTCATTAAAAAAACAGCCTGCGTCAAGGCCTGTTTTTTGACTAAAATAAGGGCGTTTGATGAGAACCCGTATCATGCTGCTGATCGGGTTGATACCGGCCCTGTTTGAAGTTTTCCACGACTTCGCGGACATTGCCGGTCATCCCCAGGAAAACCTGAATGCCTTCGCTCGCGATCGTGCGAAAAGCATTCGGGCCCATATGACCAGTCAAGACAGCCTGAACACCGTTAGCGGACATTGTCTGTCCTGAGCGGATCCCGGCCCCGCCTCCGGCCTCGCGGTTTGAATTCTCGACGGCCTCACAGCTTAAGGTGTCGGTGTCAACCATCAAAAAATATTGGCAACGGCCGAAACGCGGATCGATTTGGGCATTAATATCCCGGCCCTGGGCGGTTACACATATTTTCACAATCAACTCCTCTCTAAATAAATAGTGACAATCGAAAAATAATGACAGAAACTATTTTTAAATTATTATTTTTGTTTATCAATCCCATAGCCCTTCCCCGACCTGGGGACACAAGGGTTCTCACTGCCGGACAAGGTCCCCTTTAAAATCGCGGCAATCACATCTTCCACCATGCCACTGACTCCCATAATTGTTTGGATGCCTTTTTGATCAAAAAGCATCCTGGCCCGCTGGCCCATACCGCCGGCCACAATACACCCCGCTCCTTGCTGCTGAAAATAATCCGGAAGATAGGCCGGCATGTGGCCGGGATTGGCAATGGTTTCCTGATGAGTCACCTCATTATTTTCGATATCCACGATCGTGAATTGCGGACAGCGCCCGAAATGCGGCGAAACCGCCTTCCCGTCGGTTGAAATAACATAGCGCATAGCATTACTCCTTTTGGCAGCGATCTTGTCTCCGGCAGACTTCGCACAAACCGGTAAACTGGATCAAGTGATCGTTAATCTTAAATTTGTATTTTTTTGACAGCCCCTGCTCGGCCTTCTTGAGGTATTTTAATTCCTCATCCATGAATTCGGTATAATTGATAATCCGGAAACATCGCGTGCAGACCAGTTGATGATAATGGCCGATCCCTTTATAAGGTTCAGATAAAGAAAAGGTGGCCCGCCCGTGCCCAAAATGGAATTTGGCCACCACACCCCGTTCGGTCAGGAATTCCAGAGTCCGATAAACCGTGGTGAGTCCGATATGCGGATAAACAGCGTGGACCTTAAGATAAATATCTTCGGCGCTCAGGTATTCGGACTCCTTTTCCAGAACCCTCATGATCACCTGACGAGGTCTGGTCAAGCGGTAGCCTTCGCTGCGCATGTCATATCGAAGACTCCGAGCCCATGAGGGGCGAGGCATAAGTCCTCCTTATTGATAATGATTTTCATTATCAATATAAAGCTTGCGGTCGGTTTTGTCAAGCCTTGCGCAACTTATATGCGCCAATAAACTATTTTTCGAGTCAGCCGGCCTTAACGGCCGGGCGCGTCAAGCCGTAAAGCGGGATCACCAGAAACACAATCGTGCTCACCACGGCAAACAGGGCCGCGCGCGTCACCGCAAAATTAGACAGGGATTTAACCAGCGGGGGATAACGGAGGTTACCCATATCGGGTTCGAAGAGCGAGGATAACTGCCATAATTCAACCGAGGTCCTGTCCAGAAACTGAATCTCAAAATAGGCATTCAAACTATACAGCGTCAAATAAACACCGAAAGCGCTGAAGGCGCAAATAAAAAATCTTTTTGTGCGGACGGAATGCCGGATCAGGGCCCCGCCAGCGCAGAGATACAACGCCCCAGCCAGAATGGCGGTCACGGTCACCCCCACCACAAAACCCGAAACGCGGTCCATATGCCCTTGTCTGAACCGCCGCATGATCTGAAGCAAGTCCGTACGATGCTCGTCGTAAAAATCGATCGAATCATGATCGCTGAACCAATTCCGCTCCAGGATCCGTTCCAGTTCATCCAACCTTAATTCAACCTGGCGATAGAGGCTTGTCTTGATCCGGGCGTCGATTGCAGGATAAGCTACGTGACCAATCAAAAATATCCCGGCCAGGCAGACATATCCGCCGGTCAAAATAATCAAGAGGGTTTGTCTTTGCATCGCTATCCCTTCATCGCTTAGTATACATCCATTTGTGGCCAGGCAAAATAACTTGACATAAAATATTTTAAAAGTATGATACGAAAGAAGAATCCGGGGAGGTCGTAACACGGCCTGAGAGTCTCGTTGGAAACGAGTGACCCGCAGAACCTGACCTGGGTAATGCCAGCGGAGGGAAATCGACAAAACCCTTATGCTAGCGTGCCTCGGGCGTAAGGGATTTTTATTAATTGACACACGCCACACGTCACACGCAACGGCGTTCAAATGTGTGTCGTGTGACCTTCAATAAGGAGTTCCCATGCCTCTAGACGAAATCATTATCTCCAAGGCCATTATCGAAAATTATTCCCAAAAGATCCTCAACCACTTGGACGTGGATGTGGCCATTGTCGGTGGTGGCCCGGCCGGTCTATGCTGTGCCTATTATCTGGCCAAAAAAAATATCAAAGTTGCGCTTTTTGAGCGCAAACTGTCCGTGGGTGGCGGCATGTGGGGCGGCGGCATGATGTTCAATGAGATCGTCATCCAGGCCAAGGCCAAGGCGGTTTTGGAAGAATTCGGTATTCGCTGCCGCCGCTATAAAGAAAATTACTATACGGCCGATGCCCTGGAATCGGTGGCCATGCTTTGCGCTAAGGCCATCCAGGCCGGGGCCGCCATCTTCAATTGCATCAGCGCGGTCGATGTCATGATTCGCAAAAACCGCATCGCCGGCCTTGTTCTGAACTGGACCCCGGTGGAGATGGCTAAGCTGCACGTGGATCCGCTGACCATCAAATCCAAGTATGTCGTTGACGCTTCCGGACATGACTGTGAAATCGCACGCGTGGCCGAACGCAAATGCGGAATCCAGCTTAAATCCCCGACCGGCAAAGTCATCGGTGAACGCTCCATGTGGGCCGATGTGGGTGAGGAAACAACGGTTGAAAACTCGATAGAAGTCTATCCAGGCTTATACGTTATCGGTATGGGGGCTAACGCTGTCATGGGCGGCCCGCGGATGGGACCGATTTTCGGCGGCATGCTTCTCTCCGGCGTAAAAGTGGCCAAAGAGTTACTGAAAAGGCTTTGAGGTCAGATTAATCTTCTTTTTTCCCAAAAAGCATCGGGACGTTAACAACTGGAGAGATATTGATAATGACGGGGACCAAGCCGTCCGTAGCAAATATCTCAAAATCATCATCAGAATGCTTTGGAAAAACAATCACGCTGTCTTTGGTATTTGTTTGAATATCCATATGACTCGGATTTAAGTCAATACCCCCCTTATCTCCCGCAGCAGCCAAATCTCCGCTGCCTGTCATTGATGAAAAATCCCCTTCCAGCGCTGCTAATGGGTCAAAACGCAAAGCGGATCGCTCGGTTACTTTCGGTTGTGCAAATTGTGCGATACCGAAAAATTCTTCCAAGCTCTGGCCTTCCATTCTCGCGACCAAACCTTTCACCACGTCTTCAACAGCGTTCATTTCATCACTTGAGATTAATGAGAATGGGGGCTCGGCCAAATGCTGTTTCATGCGGATATCCGCCCCGCGTATGCGCCAGTTATCGCTGGCCTGTGTATGGAAAACAACCGTCCCGATAACGGTATCTTCCCGTTCGCCCTCGAGAACGATGTCATAGACCCGCCGGTCGTTATCAAAGAAAGTTTCCGAATTCATATGCATAGCAATCCTTGCCTTCAGACGCGAATCAAAGGGATGAATAGGCATCGCCAAGAAACGTATCCCCGGAATCCAGGGGTCTTGAACGGCTGTGGCCATAGTAAACTCGTCATTGTCTCCGGATAAAAGTGAAGCTTTTTTCTTGGGAAGACGTTCTTCCCGGCTTGGGATTGGGGCCTTACCGGCTGCTTGCACATCACTGATAAAGGCATCAACCGAGACATATTCCCGCTCCCGTGCCTTATCAATAATGTTTTGAAATGCACTGGGCAAATCCGGATTCATTTCTCTGAGATCCTGGACATACTGGCCCGGGAAATCTGCCAGATTCACCTCATAGCCGATGAGTCCAAAAATAAGCACACTGGCCAGCGAAGCGATATCATGCCCCATAAGTTCTCGCGAATAACTGGCAACATTATTGGCATCGATAAAGGCCACCGACAAATCCGGTCTGACCACAAAACGTCTATGCCATAGCGCATCGGCACCTGCCTTATAGGTTTTAACCGGCTGGGCGTAATTGGCTTGATGCATGCCCTTGATAACCGCTGCCAGATTGGATACAACGGTAACCACCCTGGATACCTTTTCTTGTAAAGTCATTTGCGTAGGATCCTGGCCATAAACAATATCCATAAAGCGTTCAGCCTCGAGTTTCGGCTTAACAAGCAGTAATCCGCCTTCTTTGTTGCGGATAATTTCAAACGGTTTGACAAACCCTTCAACAGAAGCCAAGGCTTCCCACGCCCGGACATCCTCCTCCCCGGCACTCAAATCCAAAATGACTTCATCGCCGGTTCGCATATCTTCAGCCAAGGCGTCTCCCCATCCCAGGAAATAATCGGCATTGCGCACGCGGAAGAACGCCTCATCAGATGCCTCGATAATATCATTGGCGGCAATGGGCTCAAAACGCCTGATCCCTTTATGGACTTCTGGTTGCCGGATCTCTTTTCGTTGACCCGGTCTCAGGATTGCATCCAAGGCCCTGTCAACGGTATCCGTCGGACGCCCCATCTCCGTGAGAACCGTTTTAAAATAAGCGAGATTGGCGGCCGCGGAAGGAAGTTTGTTAACGCCATATTCTTTTTGAATCTCCTCTTCAAC
>Ga0272442_10004242_pt1 | contig 19724 bp, 25 predicted proteins | sample SSMForm2O_FD_200262 | JGI IMG/M metagenome (GOLD analysis project Ga0272442, IMG submission 200262) | Marine sediment archaeal communities from Little Sippewissett salt marsh, Falmouth, MA, United States - SSM-Form-2O | ecosystem: Environmental > Aquatic > Marine > Wetlands > Sediment ... | reverse complement strand
TGGAAAACGAGCAGCTGAGCTTTGTAATGAAAGACGACCTATTGATTACCTTTCAAGAGCGTCACAAGGACGGCTTCGAGCCCGTTCGCAAGCGGCTCCGCGAGGGGAAGGGTCCAATCCGCGACCGAGGGGTCGACTACCTGCTCTACTCTCTAATCGACGCAATCATTGATGACTACTTCCCGGTTCTCGAGCTGTTCGGTGACACCATGGATCAACTCGATGAGGAGATCCGCAACAATCCCGCACCGCATCTGGCGAGCGCGGCCCACGGGATGCGCCGGGAGCTTCGCCAACTGCGCCGAGCTGTTTGGCCGCTCATGGAGGTCACGAGCACTCTCAGTAGGATTGAGGTCTTGAGAATAGATAACGCACTCAAACATGCGTTTCGCGATTGCCACGATCAGGTAGTTCAGGTCGCAGATTTTGTCGAAGGCAGTCGGGAACGAGTCTCAGACCTGTCAGATCTGTATCAAACCATGGTCAGCGAGAAGACGAACCAGGTGATGAAGGTGTTGACCATTATGGCCACCATATTTATTCCACTCACTTTCTTGAGTGGTCTGTACGGGATGAATTTTGACCCTGAGGTTTCGCCGTTCAACATGCCAGAGCTGAAGTGGAGGTACGGTTATCCGGCTTTCTTGACGGTGATAGCCCTGACATTTGTCGGAATGTTGTGGTTCTTTCGCCGCAAAGGTTGGATCGGTCAACCGGGTAGCAGCTCAACCAGAGGCGGAAACGGGTTCATACGTCAGGATTTCAAGGACCTTCGGCTCGATCCAATCGCCAACCAGCAGAACAAAAAATCTCAATAATGGCCACCAAAGACCCATATGCAGTCTTGGGTGTCAAGCGAGACACAAACGCCAAAGAGATCAAGAAGGCCTACCGCAAGCTCGCACGCAAATACCATCCGGACATCAACCCCGGAAACAAAGAAGCGGAAGAGCGTTTCAAGGAGATCAGCGCGGCGTTTGAAGTTTTGTCAGAACCGGAAAAACGCAAGGTCTACGACGAATTTGGTGAAGATGGTTTGCGTTCTGGCTTCGATCCGGAACAAGCACGCGCCTACCGTGATTGGCAAAGTCGAGCTCAGGCAACTTCATCACACGGTAATACACATCATAGTCCACGAGAGGCCTACAGCGAGTTCGACCTCGGAGACATCCTGAGCGGTTTCGGTTTCGCAGATGCCGGGCCGGCGACAACGAGAAAGCGTCGGGGCCAGGACATCAGCTCGAAAATGACCATTCCCTTCCGAGATGCGGTGCTCGGTACCGAACGAGAGATCGCACTCGAAAAACCTACAATCTGCGAGACCTGCAAGGGAAATGGCATGCAACCCGGGAGCACACCTGAGACATGCCAGCAATGCCACGGTTCAGGTCGGATGGATATCGCGCAGGGCCCCATGGCTATCCGTGCACCGTGTATGGCGTGCAAAGGTACCGGTGCCAAGACGGGGCCGGCGTGCAAACAGTGTGAGGGAAGCGGCACCATTCGCAAGACCGTTCGCCTAAAGGTCAAAGTTCCCACCGGTATCGACGACAATCAAACAATCCGCCTGTCAGGCCAAGGCATGCCCGGACAAGCGGGTGGACCGGCGGGAGACCTGCTGGTCGATATCCACGTACAACCTCATGCGCATTTGCAGAGACGGGGCAAGGACCTCTATCTGGATCTGCCGATCACTGTAGCGGAGGCCCTCCTAGGGTCGCAGGTTCCTGTCCCCACATTTGGAGGGTCGATCAAGTTGACCATCCCACCCGGATCACAAAACGGTATCAAGCTGAGGGTCAAGGGTAAAGGCGTTGCCGGTCAACCCGCTGGTGATCTCTATGTCGTTCTCGGGGTTCGCATGCCAGAGAGCTCGGAAAACACGGAGGCGGTCAAAAAGGCGGCAGAACAGATCGAAAAACTCTATGCAAGCGACGTTCGCGCTGATTTGAGGATCTAGAGGGTAACATGGCTACGAGATTCATCTCCAGACGCGAGGTTGAGGTCCTCTTGAAGGTTGACCGGGAGTTCTTGCTTGCACTCGAGCAGGAGGAGATTGTCGTGTGTGAGCAAGAGGACTGCTACTCACCCAACATGCTCGAACGGATTCGCGTGTGCTACACGCTCCATCACGATCTCGACGTCAACTTTGCGGGACTCGACGTTGCCTTGAATCTTCTCGAAACCATCGACTCAGAGCGGCGACAATTCCGTTCTGCGATCGATTGGCTACAAGGGCAACTCTGCCTTCAAAAGAAGGATGGGAGGTAGCCAATGCCGTTGGAGACCGTCAAAGACATCATGCTCTCGTTGGACGAGTATGCAGTCGTCGACGAAGACGCGACTATGCTCGATGCCCTGGTGGCGCTCGACGAAGCCCAGGCCAGAGTCCCGAAAGGACGGCATCCACATCGGGCAGTCCTGGTGAAGGACCACGAAGGCAATATCACCGGCAAGCTCGGTCACTTGGCCTTTTTTGCCGGCTTGGAGCCAAAGTACGAGGATCTCGGGGACCTGTCGACTCTCTCCCGGGTCGGTCTCAGCCCGACCTTTATGAAGTCCATGATGATGGACCTGTCCCTGTGGAACATGGATTTCGACCACTACGCACGCCGTGCGATGGAGACATCAGTCAAAAAGGTGATGCATCCGGTGGGAGAGCATGTGGAGGAGACCGATCGGATCCAAGAGGCCATACACAAGCTTGTCATGTACCAAACTCTTTCCTTGGTCGTGACCAAGGATGACAATCCAGTCGGCATCCTGCGCCTCGCAGACCTCTTCCCTGTCGTGGCAAAAATGATCAGAAAAAGAGCGGAAACCCCCAAGGGCAAGTGAACTCTCGTTGCTACGCCGGGGGGGCATCACAGGAGTGACCCGCGCCGACGTCCCTGTCCCCATCCCCACCCCCCGACGCTTTGCCCTTTTGGGAGACCCATCTCCCGAGGAGGTGCATATCCATGTCGGAGACCATCAAGCGGGTCTGGTTCCGGCTGCTGACCGGCGCGAGGCAGGGCTATGGGAAGCCGAAAAACGTCCGTGACACTGCGAGCGCGACGAACAGAATGTAGAGTGCGACCAACACCGCTCCGTTGAGGCGCGTCACCGACCAGCCGGGCCGAGACAACGCGACGAGCGCCACGGCCGTGAACAGGAGGAATCCGCCGCTTAGCGCCACCTCCCCGACCAGCCGCTGCCCGCCAAACGCCCCGAAGGGCAGGCCGATGCAGATCAGCAGGTCGAAGGTGTTGGAGCCGATGGCGTTGGACACCGCCATCGAGCCCTCGCCTCGACGAGCGGCGGCGAGGGACGCGAACAGGTCGGGCACCGAGGTCGCTGCTGCCACTACGATGAGCGAGAGCACCGCGATCATTCCGTTCTCGTCCATTTCCAGCGCGCGCCCGCCGGCCCGCGCCAGGAAGCGAGTTGCCTCCACGAGGAAGTAGCAGGCGACTGTGACTGCCACGGTGCTCCCCAGAAGCTTCAAGACCGCCCAATGCACGGGCTTCTTCCGGCGATGGTCAGACTCGTCGTCTTGCTCTCGGGCCTTGCGAGCGTCCACGATGATCCAAATCAGGTAGCCGGCATAGGCGGCGACCAGAACCCATCCCTCCCACCTCGTGATGGTATTGGTCTCGCTGCCGACAAGGAAGACCAGGCTTAGGAGCAAGATGAGCGCGCCGAGGTACACAAGGATGTCTCGAACAATGACCCTTCGTTTCAGCTTCACTCCGTGGAGCATTCCGACGAGGCCGACGACCGCCGCCAGGTTGAAGATGGCAGAGCCGAAAATCGTACCGGTGCCGATGCTCGCCGTGGCCTCCGCACTGTCCGGGTTCCTGGCCGCGATCAGCGCGAAGACGTTGGTGCCCAGCTCGGGGGCCGAGGTCGCGATCGCCGCCATGGTGGTGCCTGCGATGGACCCTGGTATCCTGAACCGCTCGGCGATCGCCAGCACCGCCACGACCATCACGTCGGCGACAGCAGCGAGGACGATCAGCGTGACGATGAAGATGATGAGCTGGACGGTGACGGTTTCGATGGCGACTTCTCCTGACCTATGTTGACGGCATAAGCTCGAACGGAGAGTGTCCGCTCAGTGCCGGTAGGTTGCCGCCAGCCCCGTTTGCACCGGCATCAGGTCGGCCGGGATCACCATCACTTGTCCGCCCATGTTCGCGGTGAGCTCACCCAACTCGTCGAGTAGCTCATCCGCCTTGGCGTCAGGTGGCTCCGCGAGTTCAACCTGGCCCGTGGTAGCGTGTAGCCGGCCGATGATCTGGCGGTCGGCCTCAAGCAGTAGTGTCGCCACCCGACCCGATACAGCCGCAGTGGCAACCTGTGCCAGGTCGCCACTGCCAAGGCCCTTGGAGCGGGCTTGCTTGAACTCCTCGCCCAGCGCAGCCAACCGCGCCTGATACTGAGGCTCGATCGTCTGCCAAGCAAGGGCTTGCAGTTTCTCGGCCGAGATAGAAGTGGGGTCTAAGCTGATCCCATTGGCGACCAGAAACGGGTTCTTGCTGACCTGGTGGAAAAGATCATGATGCTCCGGCAACGCTGCCAGGATCAGTGGCAGGCCAGATGGCCGGGAGTAATGCTCCAACACCGCACGGTCGATGGCACGGAAGAACCGCTCCGCGTCGATGTCGGCCTCGTCCGCCTTCGCACCCTGGCCGTGACCGCCGTGGGAGACGACGATCTGGCGTGGCTCAGTCAGCTCTCCGCCTAGTGCCTCCGTGATCGTTCGCGGGACTCCCGGGACGAGATCGACCTCGCCAAGCGCATGACGGGTTCCTTCGAAAAATCGAATGTTATGGAGACTCAGACCGAGGACCTGGTAGCGATCGACCGATTGCAGAAAACGTCGCAACGGCTTGGTGTGAAAGCTGTCGCCTGCGACGACCAACTCGGTGACTGACTGCGGAAGTCGCACAGCGTGAAACATGCCCGTTCCGCCCAGCACGGCCAGTCCATCCAGCGTGTGGTTCCAGAAATCCTCATTGCGGGCGAGTGCCTCAAAGGGTTCCAGGAGCGGTCGAGCATCAACCTCCGGATACCTCTGGCACAGCGATGCTTCCAACTCCTTCACGAGGTTGCGAAAACGGATCGGGTCTTGCTTGTTCTCCGGATGCCGTCGGTGAGTCGACTGGTAGACCGAAAGGCATGGCGCCAGACGGGCGGTTAGGAGCTCGGTAAGCAATTCATTCGTGAGCAACGTCATCTTCTCTCCTTCCGTGTGTGTCATACGAGCCCGCAATGAGGAAATACCTGGCTGAAACTGCGCCGCGGGTGGCACTTCGCCAGCAACGCATTGCAGGAGCCCAGAATTACGCAGCGGTTTCAATAGGATTTCCTAAAATCGGTTTTGTGACACTTGGGGCACGGAGGAATACGGCTTGACTGTTCCAAATTGAGCTCGGTCCCGCAATCGGTGCAGGTCAGCTTCCCCGGACCGGAGACTTCACCTGTATTGAAGGCCAGAGCCTCCTCCGATTTGGCGGCCCAGCCTTGGAACACGTCACCCATACTGCCAAATAGGTGCGAAGCAAGACCAACAAATCCCCCGCTGACGCGGGACGGATTCAACCCCTTGTTTATGGATTCACGTGCACGGGCGAAATCGACCCGCGTAGCTGCAAGATCGCGCTTCAGGAATCTTCCTGCTCGCTCGCCTTCCTCTTTCGAGAAATCTCCCGCCTTCTCGAGCTGATCTGCCGACGAATCTACAGCCATGTGAAGCCATTCCAATGACTTTTCTTTGCTCGCAATGAGCTGTTCCTTGGTTTTTGAGGCCAACTTTTCAAAGTTGGAAATGTCGCGGTTTTCATTCATGGGGTCTCCTTTTGTCTATATTGTTCTCGTTGAGCATCAGACCGGCAATCACGTGTGAGAAGGGCCAGGATCGCTCCATCGGCTTAGTCGTCGTCCAGAAGAAAATTCACCACGCTACCAACGTTACCATCGGTGGCATTCACCTTGTATTGTTCGAGATCTTTCAGACTTCGTAACATGGGTAGTTCCTTTCTGTCTGGTGATAGCTCTTCCACATAATGAGGAGATTTGGATGCACAATCCGTGCCGCATCGACCACGTTGAACCCCGAGCCAACGATGGTCGTCGTGAGAAAAAGCTCCTTCGAGCAGGTCGTCAAGGCGCCTCGCTCCTTGATTCCATCAAAATGATTGACAGAGTACTTCATTTTTAACGGCCTGTTCGACACCTTTCAGGGCTGCTTGGCGTGCCCGATCGGTGTCTGAAGCTCAAAGCACCGCCATTTAGGGGGGGTGCTTTGTTAGATGATGTTGGCATGAATATTGCGAACTTGCACCATGGGAGATAGGTCAGGCGGTCGGCGACGAGCAGGAAGCGAGAGAACAGTCATGAGCAAGAACACGCGTGTCAACAAGCCACTCTCCGCTCCTTCGGGGACGGACATCGTGGAATTCGATTCGCTGGCTGAGCTGGCTCTCGATCTGCGCTCGTCGTGGAACCACGCCACCGACACAGTGTGGTGGCAGCTCTATTCCGCGCTGTGGGATCTTACCGGCGTTGCAGTACCCCTCGATGAGGCACGAATCCTGTGGCAGCGATGAAGGACAACGCCACCAGCATGCCGAATCTCGGCGCGGTCGTCTCGGTGCGCGGCAGTGTCATCGACATACGTTTCGACGCACATCTGCCACCCATCTACTCGTTGCTACACGCGAAGGATAAGGAGATCGCCATCGAGGTTCTGGCTCAACTCGACGCGCACCACGTGCGCGGCATTGCGCTAACACCCACCCAAGGACTGGCCCGCGGCATCGCCGTGGAAGACACGGGCGGGCCGCTGAAGGCGCCGGTCGGCAAGGGAACCCTTTCTCGGATGTTCGATGTCTTCGGAAACGCCATCGACCGCGAAGAGGCACCGAAGGAGGTCCAATGGCGGACGGTCCATAGCGCCCCACCGGCGCTGGCGCGGCGTTCCACCAAGTCCGAGATCTTCGAGACCGGGATCAAGGTCATCGATGTGCTCGTGCCGCTCGAACGCGGCGGCAAGGCAGGCCTGTTCGGCGGCGCGGGCGTGGGCAAGACGGTGCTGCTGACTGAGATGATTCACAACATGATCGGACACCACGAAGGAGTAAGCATCTTCTGCGGCATCGGCGAACGTTGCCGCGAAGGAGAGGAACTCTACCGTGAGATGAAGGAGGCGGGTGTTCTGCCGAATATGGTGATGGTGTTCGGGCAGATGAACGAGCCGCCGGGTAGTCGGTTCCGCGTGGGGCATGCTGCCCTGACGATGGCCGAGTATTTCCGGGACGACGAGCATCGCGACGTCTTGCTGCTGATCGACAACATCTTCCGGTTCATCCAGGCCGGCATGGAGGTGTCCGGCCTGATGGGGCAGATGCCGTCGCGTCTGGGCTATCAGCCGACCATGGGCACCGAGTTGTCGCGCTTGGAAGAGCGCATCGCCAACACCGATACCGGAGCCATCACGTCCATCCAGGCGGTGTACGTACCGGCGGACGATCTGACCGACCCGGCGGCCGTGCACACGTTCTCGCACCTCTCGGCGTCCATCGTGCTTTCGCGCAAGCGGGCCAGCCAAGGGCTGTACCCCGCCATCGACCCGCTGCAGTCCAGCTCCAAGATGGCCACGCCCGGCATTGTCGGGCAGCGGCACTATCTGCTGGCGCAGGAGATCCGGCAGACGCTCGCGCAATACGCGGAGCTCAAGGACATCATCGCCATGCTCGGCCTTGAGCAGCTTTCGCCGGAGGACCGCAGTGTGGTCGCCCGAGCCCGCCGATTGGAGCGGTTTCTCACACAGCCGTTCTTCGCCACCGAGCAGTTCAGCGGGATAAAGGGCCAACTCGTCAGCCTCAAAGACGCGCTGGACGGCTGCGAACGCATCCTTCGCGATGAGTTCAAAGACTACCCGGAAAGCGCTCTCTACATGATCGGGGCGATCGATGAAGCAAAAGGAAAAGCCAAGGCCAGCAAGCCTGCAGAAGAGCCAACACCGAAGCGGAATCTGAAGCCCGCACAGGAGGTCGCCCATGCCGCAGCCGACGCTCATGCATCTTAGGTTGCTGCTGCCGTTTCGGGTGTTTGCCGAGGAGACCGGCGTGTCGCGTATCGTCGCGGAGACGCTCGAGGGTTCGTTTGGACTTCTTCCACACCGGCTCGACTGCGTCGCGGCGCTTGCACCCGGGATTCTGATCTACGAAACCGAAGCGGAGGGAGAGGTCTTCGTGGCCTTGGACGAGGGAGTGTTGGTCAAGAGCCATTTGGATGTGCTCGTCTCCGTCCGCAACGCGATTGAAGGCACGGACCTCGGCGCACTGCGAGAGGCGGTGGAACGGGAGTTTGTGACCCTGAGCGAGCGGGAGCAGAGCGTCCGCTCGGTGCTCGCAAGAATGGAGAGCGGTTTTATCAGCCGCCTCGCGGAGTTCCACCGTGAGTGACGAATCGAAGAACAAAGGCGCAAAGGGCCCGACTGCCTTCAGTCGCGAGGTCGGCGCGAAGGCGTCGCGAAAGCTCAGGGCGCGACGTAACTCTGCGCATGGCGTCTGGTTCGGATTGGGCATGATGGGGCTTATCGGATGGTCAGTGGTCGTTCCAACGCTGCTTGGTGCTGCACTTGGGCTCTGGCTGGACAATCGACATCCAGGAAGCCTTTCCTGGACGCTGGCTCTGCTCATGGCCGGACTCGCAATAGGCTGCTTGAATGCCTGGCATTGGGTCGACAAGGAAAGCAAGGCAATCCGGGCGGAACAGGAGAATGACAATGAATGAAGCTCTTACGCTGGTGTTGGTGTGGGTAGCTGGTGTTGGGCTCGGAGCGATGTTCTTTGGCGGCCTTTGGTGGACGATTCACAAGGGCGTTTCATCCAAACATCCGGCGCTTTGGTTCTTCGGCAGCCTGCTGCTGCGGACCAGCATTACTCTCGCTGGTTTTTATTTTGTTGCGCACGGTCATTGGAAGCGGCTGCTGCTCTGTCTTCTTGGGTTTGTCATGGCGCGTCTTTTTGTGACGCGGCTCACCCGAACAATGGAAAAACCAGATGGCTTGGCTACGGAGGCCAATCATGCGCCTTAGCCCTGATGAGATGATTTTCTGGCAATACGGGTTTATCAAACTCAACGCCACCATTGTGTTCACATGGGGACTTATGCTCGTGCTGGTCGTCGGTTCAAAGTTAATTACGCGCAAACTATCTACGGAGCATAAACGTTCCCGCTGGCAGAACCTTCTGGAAATCGTCGTTACCGGCATCGAAAAACAAATTAAAGAGATAGGCCTGAGTCAGCCGAAGAAATATATCGGCTTTCTGGGCACCCTCTTTTTGTTCCTAGCCGCAGCCAGTCTCTGTACCGTCATTCCCGGCTATGAGCCACCGACGGGCTCGCTCTCGACCACGTTTGCACTTGCGCTCTGCGTATTCGTGGCCGTACCGCTCTTCGGGATCGAGGACCAAGGCATCGGCGGCTACCTCAAATCCTATGTCAAGCCGACATTCATCATGCTGCCATTTAACATCATCAGTGAGATCTCGCGCACGCTGGCTCTCGCCGTGCGCTTGTTCGGCAACATGATGAGCGGAGCGATGATTATTGGCATTTTGTTGACCATCACTCCCTTCATTTTTCCGATCGTCATGACAGCGCTCGGTCTGCTCACCGGCATGGTGCAGGCCTATATCTTCAGCATCCTGGCAGCGGTCTACATTGCGGCCGCCACCCGCGTTCGTAAGCCCACGCCCGCACCGGAAACAGTGCCAACCCCATGAAACAGAAACTATCACAACCGAAGGAGAAACCATTATGGATAGCATGACCATTATTGCAGTGGCATCCATCGTCATCGCCGGCATTACCACGGGCTTCGGCACCATGGGGCCTGCACTGGCCGAAGGTCGGGCGGTCGCGACGGGGCTGAACTCGCTGGCCCAGCAGCCTGATGCCTCCGCCACAATCACCCGCACGCTGTTCGTCGGCCTGGCGATGATTGAGTCCACGGCCATCTACTGTTTCGTGGTCTCGATGATTCTTATCTTCGCCAACCCGTTCTGGAACCACGTCATCACCCAAGCGACAGGAAAGTGAACCCATGTTAATAAATTGGTTCACAGTTGGAGCACAGGCGCTCAACTTTCTTATCCTGGTGTGGTTGATGAAGCGCTTCCTTTACAAACCTATCCGCAAGGCCATCGATGACCGGGAGAAGCGGATTGCCGCGGAGCTTGCGGACGCCGACGCCCAGAGGGCCGAAGCGCAAAAGGAACGCGACGAGTACCGGCACAAAAACGAGGAGATCGACCAGCAGCGCGCTGCGCTCTTGAGCCGCGCGACAGAGGAGGCGAAAGGCGCACGGCAGCGGCTTCTCGAAGAGGCCCGGCAAGCCGCCGACACCTTGAGCTCCAAGCGACAGGAAACGCAGAGGAATGACGCGTACAACCTGAATCAAGCCATCAGTCGCCGGATTCAACAGGAGGTGTTCGCCATCACGCGCAAAGCGCTGACGGACCTCGCCACGACGAGCTTGGAAGAACGACTAGGAGATGTGTTCACCCGCCGTCTTCGAGAGATGGAAAGCCAGGCGAAAGCGTCCCTCGCCGAGGCTCTCAAGACAGCGACCGACCCGGCGCTCGTGCGCAGCGCGTTTGACCTGCCGGCCGAGCAGCGCGCTGCGATACAGAATGCCGTCAACGAAACATTCTCGGCTGACATCCGCCTACGCTTCGAGACAGCGCCGGACTTGGTCAGCGGAATCGAACTCACCACGAATGGACTGAAGGTGGGTTGGAGCATCGCGGAGTATCTGACGTCGCTAGAAGAGGGCGTCGGGGAGCTTCTGAAAGACAAGGACAGGCCCGAGGCGAAGGGCCAACGGAAAGCTGGAGCCAAGGCCGAGCCGAGACCTGAAGAGGACACTCCGGGAACAGTGCACCCATGAAAATGGAACCAGAAAGCCTCCAGAACGTCTTCGACGGAGCCTTCGCCAAAATAGGCCAGGTGCGCGAAGCTTTCACGCCGCAGCTCCGGCCACGGGAAGTGGGCACGATCACCAGTGTCGCCACCGGTATCGCCAAGGTGTCGGGTTTACCCGGTGTGGGCTTTGATGAATTGGTGACGTTTCCCGGCGATGTTCTCGGCATTGCGTTCAACGTGGACGAGGATGGTGTCGGCGTCGTTCTGCTCGGGGAGTACTGGCATCTGCACGCGGGGGATGAGGTCCGGCGGACGGGCCGGGTCATGGACGTGGCCGTGGGCGAAGGCTTGCTGGGGCGCGTTATCGATCCGCTCGGTCGCCCACTCGATGGCGATGGGCCGGTGGCCTCCGACCAGCGCCTACCCGTCGAACGCCCCGCCGCTCCCATCATGGACCGCGCACCGGTCACGGTGCCGCTGCAGACCGGCTTCAAGGTCATCGACGCCCTGATTCCCGTGGGGCGTGGCCAGCGCGAGTTGATTCTTGGCGACCGCCAGACGGGAAAGACCGCCATTGCCATCGACACCATCATCAACCAACGGGACCAAGATGTGTTGTGTGTCTATTGCGCCATCGGCCAGCGAGCGTCCGCTGTTGCCAAGGCCGTGGCCATCTTGCGGGAAAAGGGCGCGATGGACTACTCCGTCGTTGTCGTGACCGAGGGCAACGACCCGCCGGGACTCGCATACATCGCTCCCTACGCCGCGACCGCCATTGCGGAGTTTTTTTTGCAGGCGGGTCGAGATGTCCTGATCGTCTACGATGATCTGACCCATCACGCGCGGGCCTACCGCGAGCTGTCTCTCCTGCTGCGCCGCCCACCTGGCCGCGAAGCGTTTCCCGGCGACATCTTCTATATCCACTCCCGGCTGCTCGAGCGAGCGACGCACCTTCGCCAGGAGCTCGGTGGCGGCTCACTCACCGCGCTACCCATCATCGAAACCGAAGCGCAGGACATTGCCGCCTATATTCCGACGAACTTGATCTCCATCACGGATGGGCAGATCTACCTCTCTCCGACACTCTTCGAATTGGGCGTGCTGCCCGCGGTCGACGTTGGGAAGTCCGTCTCGCGGGTCGGGGGCAAGGCGCAGCGGGCCGCCTACCGTGCGGTGGCGGGCGACCTCAAGCTGGGCTATGCGCAGTTTGAGGAGCTCGAAACGTTCTCCCGTTTCGGCGCCCGTCTGGACGAGGACACCCGCAAGATCATTGAGCACGGACGACGCATTCGCGCCTGTCTCAAGCAGCCTGAATTGGCGCCTGTTCCCGTCCCCGCGCAGATCGCGGTCCTCCTGGCGTTGACCGCAGAGCTCTTTGATCGCGTGCCGCTTGACCAGATGACGGATGCGGAGCGCGCCCTGCGCGAGGCGACGAACGAGATTCCGGCAAAGGTGCGTGAGCGCCTTGAAGGCGCCGAGACACTGAGCGACGAAGATCGTGAGCTAATTGTCCACCTCGCCCGTGAAGTGCTTGCTCGCTTCCAGGCAAAGCCCGACGCCAAAGCCGAGCCGCAGTCTGGCGCTAAGCCCAAGACCGAAGGTCAAGCGAGTGGCAAGCATGAACCTGCACCACTATCCACTCCCGTGCCCGGGCAGAAGTCATGAGCGACACCACGGCTAGTTTGCGGCGAAAGATCGCCGGAGCCGGGGATCTTCAATCCGTCGTCCGCACGATGAAGGCTGTGGCCGCCTCGAGCATTGGTCAATATGAGAAGTCGGTACGCGCATTAGCTGACTACTACCGCACCGTGGAGCTGGGGCTTGGCGCATGTTTGCGAGAAAGAGGATCGGCGCCGCTGATGCCGGAACGAAAGAGAGAGAGGGCGAGTGGCGCGGTCGTGTTCGGCTCAGACCAGGGACTGGTAGGGCGGTTCAACGACGTGGTGGCCGATCATGCGTTCACGACGCTGGCGGCGCTGCCGACGAAGCCCAAGGTCTGGGCCGTGGGCGAGCGCATTCATGCGCGCCTGACAGATGCGGGGCTGGCCCCGGTGGGACTCTTCACCGTGCCGAACTCCGTTGAGGCCATCACGCCCCTCGTCGGGCAGATCCTCGTGGAGAGCGGGACACGCCACGGCCTGGACGAAGTGACCGAGCTCCACCTCTTCTACAACCATCCCACGTCCGGCGCGGTCTATTCGCCGATCGGTCAACGACTACTTCCGCTGGACGAAAGCTGGCGACACGAGCTGGCCGAGCGTCCCTGGCCGACGAAGAATTTGCCCGAGGTCATGGATAGCGACGCCGCGACATTGCGGGCGCTCATCCGGGAATATCTATTCGTCTCTCTTTTCCGCGCGTGCGCCGAATCTCTCGCAAGCGAGAACGCGAGCCGTTTGGCAGCGATGCAACGCGCCGACAAGAACATCGAAGAGTTGCTGGAGGACCTCAACGGGACATTCCACCGTTTGCGTCAGAGCAAAATCGACGAGGAACTGTTCGATGTGGTTTCCGGCTTTGAGGCGCTGAGCGTTGAGAGAGGATTCGGTTGTGGGTAAACAAGCAACCGCATTGAGGTACGCTGTCCGATGGCGTGTGGTTCTCAAATATTGCGGTCAACTGTGCCTCGTGCTCGCCGTGTTGTCGCTGGTGCCGTTGGTGATGTCGGTAGTTTTTGCCGAAACACACATCAGTCTGAGGTATGGCATTGTTATCGGCGGGCTCGCGGCCTCTGGATTCGGGTTGGCGCGACTGCGCGCTCCTTCCCGGGTGCAGAGGAATGAAGGCATGGTTTTGGCGGCGTTGATGTTCTTGTTTACTCCACTCGTGATGTCCTACCCGATGATGGGCTCAGGGTTGGGTTTTGTGGATGCCTTCTTCGAGGCCGTTTCCGGCGTCACGACCACGGGTCTGAGCACGACAACGACGCTCATTGGCGTGCCGCAGACGTTTCTTTTCGCCCGTGCCTGGATGCAGTGGTACGGCGGGCTGGGCATCGTCGTACTCTCACTGGCGCTCGTCATGCAACCGGGTTTGGTGGCGAAGGGCTTAGCTGTTGCAGAGACCGATAACGACGATTTGGTCGGTGGCACGCGGGCGCACGCGCGGCGAGCCCTGAAGGTCTATGGCGTCTTGACCGCCGCGGGCATTATCGGTGCCTGGGCGCTGGGAGTCGGGTTTTTCGACGCGGTGCTATATACATTTGCGGCGGTCTCGACCGGCGGCTTTGCCCCGCATGATGGCAGTCTCGCAACGTTGGATTGGCCTGCACAGGTGTGGATTACCCTGCTCTGTGTCGCCGGGGCAATCCCGCTGGCGCTCTATTACCGAATGTTAAAAAAGAAGCGGCGGGTGGCCGTGGACTTTCTGCAACTCCGGGCCGTCGTCATCGCCTGCGTGGTCGTTTCGTTGGCGATGGGCGTCGCGATGCGGCTGGGTGCCGGCATGGCCTGGCCGCAAGTGCTCCACCACGCGCCCTTGCTCGCCCTTTCCGCCCAGACCACAGCAGGCTTTTCTTCGATGCCATGCGAGCAACTCGATGCGGGCTCGAAGCTGTTCCTGAGCTTCTCGATGCTGGTGGGAGGCGGCGCAGGATCGACCGCGGGCGGGTTTAAACTGCTGCGGCTGTTGATCGCGGCAAGCGTGTTGCGGTTGATTGTCCTGCGGACCTGTCTGCCGAAACACGCCGTCATCGAACCAAGGTTGGCAGGCCGCCGACTTCTAGACGGCGAGATCCACGCGGCCCTTCTGCTCATCGTGCTGTTCGTTGCCGTCTTCGCCCTGTCCTGGCTGCCCTTTGTTGCAATGGGGTACGACCCGCTCGACTCTTTGTTTGAAGTGGCTTCGGCGACTGGGACGGCGGGGCTTTCCGTGGGGCTGACGAGTACAACGTTGCCCTCACTGCTTAAGGGAATTCTGTGCGTTGACATGCTGATGGGAAGACTCGAAATCATCGCGTGGTTTGTGCTGCTTTATCCTGGGACCTGGTTTGGCAGGAGAATGGAGGGCAAATGAGAACTGTCTTTATTGGAGCTGGCGAAGTCAGCATTGAAACCGCTAAGGCACTCGTCAAGAAGGGCCACGAAGTCATTATCATCGAGACCGACAAGGCCAAAATTGACGAATTGTCTGAAGATATGGACTGTAGCTTTCTGCAAGGCGATGGCAGTCGGCCCGACATCCTGCGCGAGGTGAATCCCGAACAGACCGACTTCCTGTTTTGCTTGACCGATAGCGACCAGGCCAACATTATTGCCAGCCTCGTCGGCCGTTCCCTCGGATTCAAGCGAGTCGTGACGAGCATTCGCGATGAGCAATTCGAGGTCATCTGCAACGAGTTGGGCTTGAAGGACATGATCATCCCCTCCCGCACGATCAGCCGTTTTCTGGAGGACATGGTCGGCGGCAGGAAGGACGTGGAGTCGTCCACGGTTCTCAAGCACGAGGCCCGGTTTTTCACATTCACCGCCAAGGAAGAAGATGCTGTCGTCGTCAAAGAGCTGAAGCTGCCTGCGGATGTCCGCGTCGTTTGCTATTATCGGGAAGACAAGTTTGCCCATGCCGATGAGAAGACCACGCTGCGCGCAGGCGACGAGATCGTGATTCTGACAAACAGCAAGTGCTTGGATGAATTGGAAAAACGTTGGCAGCCAAAGCAACGGGAGGAGAAGCCGTCCGATTCGGCCTCGAAAGGGAAAAAGTAGCCCCAATTGACCCGGCCAGCGTGGGCCACATCAAGCTCTCCTCAAGCTTTCCCTGTCCCCATCCCCGCCCTCCGACGCTTTGCCCTCCTGGGAGACCCATCTCCCCAGGAGGTGCATGCCCATGTCCGAGATCATCAACTGCCCGTCGGGACTGCGCGGGCGCATTCGAGGAATGAAGGTCCGCGAGGAGCGTATTCTCGCCGACCGCAAGCTGGCCAAGAACGGCGGTCAGGTGGACCACCTGCTCGGCGCCTGCTGGGAAGAGACGCTCGAGGCTGGACCCTATGACTTTGGGGACAAGGTCATCGACTGGGGCCAGGTGCTCCAGGGTGACCGCTTCTTCGCGCTGCTGCAGATCCGGGCCCTGACATACGGGCCCGAGTACGCCTTCGCGGTCAACTGCCAGAGCGACGGCTGCCGGGCGCGCATCGAGTGGGAGCTCGACCTGCGCGAGCTGCAGCGCCTGCTGCGCGACCTGGACGCCGAGGCCCGGATGGCGGCGCAGCGAGCTCGGATGTTTCCCTGGCGCACGCCCTGACGCTAATCCCCTTCTCCCTTCTTTGGCACACCATGCTCCAGGTCTTTGCGTGATGATCTGGAACGACTCTGGTATCAACTGAGGTGGCGCAAGGAGGGCCGACTCAGTTGATATCGCTCGCATTTTGAACAACTCAATTCATCGCCTACCATCTGTTGATCTCCACCGTAGACCGCATCAGCCGCCTGCCGCGAAACAGCAACCCACCCGAGGTCATGCGTCTGATGCGGGAGAACATCGCCCTCAAGGCGCAGGTGTGCGCTCTGGTGCTGGAGCTGAAAGCAGACAAAGGTTCGCGCCCCAGGGTGTCGATGCGGACCCGCGCCGCCCAGGTGTTCGCGTATCTCCTGACCCGTGGAGACAGCGCTTTCCAGAACTACTACCTCTCGGCCTCGCGCAAGACCGTCGCCAAGTGGACCACCATGTTCCGGCGCGGTCCCTGGCCATGGCGAAGGTCGAAGCGCATGGGAAGGCCTCCTTTGTCACAGGTGCTCAAGGACCTCATCATCAAGCTCAAGAAGGACAACGGCGGCTGGGGGGCCCACCGGATCAAGGACGAACTGCGCCGCATGGGCATCAACGTCAGCGAGCCGACCATCCAGAAGGTGCTCAAAGAAGCCGGCTTCAGCCCTCGGGGTGGACACCCGTACAACCTCGATCGGTTCCGCTCTGCGGCCAAGGACGCCATCTGGGCACTCGACTACTTCTTCGTCCGCACCGCCAAGGGCGCCTGGCTCAACGTGCTGCTCGTCATCGATCTGCACACACGAGAGATCATGGAGCTGCGCGCCTATGATGGCTGGGAGGCCGACTCGGTCTGGACCATTCGTACGTTCAACCAGGCGCTGTGCCGCGAAGGCCGAAAGCCAGAAACGGTGGTCCACGACCATGGCACCAACTTCCTCGGTCAGTTTGAGCGCCAGCTCCGGGTCCTGGAGATAGAGCGACGGCGCACACCGGTGGCACTCCCCTTCGTGAATGGAATCGCCGAGCGAACCATAAAATCGGTACGCTTGGAGATGCTCAACCACGTCCGGGTCTCGGGTGTCGAGGAACTCCAGTGGTACCTCAACGAGTACCGGACCTACTTCAATGAGCACCGCGCCAACCAGGCCATCGACGGAAAAACACCAGCTGGTTTCGGCCGTGATTCCCCCGGCGCTGAGGTGATCAGCCTGGACGAAGTCAGGAAGAAGAAGCTCGTCCAGCGCAGCTTCGCGCACGGCCTGCTCAACGCTTACGAGCTGGTTGACGACGAGGCGAACGCCGTCGCCTGATCCGAGCGGCCTACAATCCCAACGACAAAGAGGTGTCCAAGGACACCACCGGCGTGGTATGTCCAACGCACGGAATCGCGGTGGATCCCGTGCTCGCTTCGGTCACGTTGCGATGCTGATCGGCAAGCTCGAGCGACATGACCACCCGTTCCCTGGGGCTGGCACCCTGCTCAAGGAGCGCCCGGGGACTTTCTTGGGGGCAGCGACCCAAGCCCTCCAGGCCCGGCGATCAGGGGTATCCGAGGGCATTCTGCATCACCCCCGTTTACCGGCGATTGCCCACGCCATGCTCGGGGCGTCCATTCGTGTCCGCGCGACCGATCACAGCCCAACACACCTAAAGAATTCAGCTTTATTGTTGCGATCATTGGGCGTCGGTTTGCTCTCCGTGCGACTCGGTTGGTGGAACCACTTTTTTGGGGAGCCACCCTGAAGCCGTGTCCCTTAGGAGGGCAAAGCGCGTATCTAGGGGCGGGTCGGATGCGCTCAGAAACCTATCATATTGATTCAACAGCGATTCATTTTGAGTGATCCGAACTCCGCCCTCGCGGTCCAGGTGATGGGTGAAGTCTGCAAGAAAACAGAAGGATGTCCGAAAGCGATAATTCCTCGCCCTTCGCAAGGTTAAGCTGATGTCATTCTTTGCTTTAGTTGGCTTTAATTGTGATTTTGCGGGGTTGAGCTTCCTTGGCCTTTTCCATGGTCACTATCAGCACATCGTCCTTTACTTGCGCCGTAACCTTCTCGGGATCCACCTGACAGGGAAGCGTAAAGCTGCGGGCGAACTTGATCGCAACGCGCTCCTTTCCTAATGATGACACTGATCTTACTTTTCTTCGTGATCTTTTGTTTTTATTCGCTCCGATCGCGTGCTTTTGATGTGAACATCGCGCTGAGGGAACGGCACGGTGACATTATTATCGCGGAAACCTCGATCGATCGCTTTGTTGAGATCGGAAACGATCACGAAGCGATTCGTGATATTCGAAACCCATACCAATAGCTCGAAGTCGAGGGAACTCTCACCGAATGCTGTGAACCACACGCGTGGCGCTGGTGTGTGAAGTACATCTGGGTGCGCGCCAGCCATATCGAGCAACACGGCTTCCACTTTGTCGATGTCCGACCCGTAGGCCACGCCAATCGGAACGCGGAGCCTTATAAGAGAGTCTCCGTAGCTCCAGTTGATGACCTTCTCCGAGACAATATCGGTGTTGGGCAGGATGACCGAAATGTTGTCACGGGTCCGCACGGTGGTTGTGCGCATCCCCACCTGCATGATCTCGCCTTCCAGGTCATTAGCGGCCGTGATGAAGTCTCCCTTTTTGACCGGCCTGCTAAACAAGATGACGAATCCGCTCACATAGTTTGCGGCCAACTTCTGTAAACCAAATCCGATGCCGATGCCGATCACACCGAGAAATACAGCAAACACCTCCAGTCCGACTTCGAGGTATTCGAGCCCAATCGAGAATCCGATGAACAGCATGATGTAGCGCAAAACCACGGCCACGGCGTGTTTCACGCCCGAGTCCCATTCAAAAAAGTGAAAGACCTGGTAACGCAGAAATCCCTGAAGTAAGCGTGTACCGATTATAGTCAGCACGAGGATCGCAATGAGCTTGAGGATATCAGCCAGTGTAATCGAGGCCTCCCCTATCATGAATAGGGAAGCGCCCATCATGGCCGGCAGCTGAGCTATCTGCCACTCCATATTCCAAACGAACTGTAAACAGAGCATAGTCGTTCCGAGCCACACGGCGATGATGCCCAGGACATAAATGATGAAGAAAGTATACCGCACCAACTTACGCAGTTTTTGATTTAGAGACTCTGTTTTTATAGCGGTCGCCCGCTCGAGACGTGAATGGATGAGGTCGATGGATTTTTTCGACAGCATCAGCATCCCACGATTAAGGAGCGCGCTCAGTACAACCGCAACAGCGAGGAAGAGCAAGGACAATACACTGCATCCAAGGTACCACCAGAAGCTACGAGACGTTGAACTGTAGCGCGAAAGGTGAGCGCGCACGATAGATGCGAGGCGACCACTGGATTCCAGAACCTCCTCTTGTTTCGCGCATTGGCTTGTCACCTGGTCCAATACGTGGAGGACTTTTTCTTTGATTTCCAGCTGCTCTGGTGGGACCTGCCTTTCAGCCAGCTGCGATCGCTGGCGTCGCCACGCCTCGCGGCCCTTGGATATTCCTTTTATCCGTTCTTCGAGCAGCAACTTGTCCAGGATCTGCTTGTGTTCTTCGAAGAATCCGGTTGGTGGAGATTTAC
>Ga0272442_10004241_pt1 | contig 19725 bp, 14 predicted proteins | sample SSMForm2O_FD_200262 | JGI IMG/M metagenome (GOLD analysis project Ga0272442, IMG submission 200262) | Marine sediment archaeal communities from Little Sippewissett salt marsh, Falmouth, MA, United States - SSM-Form-2O | ecosystem: Environmental > Aquatic > Marine > Wetlands > Sediment ... | reverse complement strand
CTTCCCTCAGATATTCCAGATCTAAGGTATATAGTTCAAGTGATTCCATATCAGCTATCAAATCTAGTGATAAATTAATGTAGCTCATAGCTTCTTCTTTAGAAACTTCATGAACTTCCAATGTTATTACTCTGGATTCTTTCAGTTTTGTCTTTATGTATTGTGTCTTGTTTTCTACTAAGACTGGTTTCTTTATTGTTCCATCTATTGTAAAGTTTAGATCGTATATTCCTTTGGTGAAGTAGTCAGGTGCTTCTATGTAGATTACAAATTCGTAAGAGCCGTTCCTAGGTATCAGGCTGACCATTGAAGGCTCAATTCTCAGATACTGTTCTAAGAATCCTTCAATTGTTATTGTAACATTTTCCAGAGTTCCCTGGTATGGGTTTTCTACTTTAAGTATAAATGACTGATCTTGTCCTCTGATTAATTCATATGTTTCTTCTGTCTGGAATAATTTAGCTCTTTGCGATGCAGAAGCTCCTCCGCCCATTCCTCCGGCAGCTCCTCCACCGCCAGATGCTGTATCTTCTGTAGTTGTTGTCGCAGCTTCGTATTCATTAACATCAACTGATATTGAATCTGAATCTGTCTTATTTTCTGAACATCCTGAAGTTACTGTTATTGTTTGAGTTCCAGCTGTAGCGCTGCTGCCTACATCAATAACAATTTCATCGTAGAATATCTGATCAACTGTCAAATCACCAAGAGCTGTGTTGTTAGAATATCCTGATGTTATTGTCCACCCACTTGGCAATGAATATGCCACCCAGGTGTTAGTTGATGTTTCATTTCCTTTGTTTTGTATGCTTGTTCTCATTACAAAACCTGTATCGCCTTGCGTAACTGATAGATTATATTGGGTCACTGTAACTAATGGGAATGGTCCGCCAGCATAACTGACAACTGAAGTAGTTGTTGTATTGCTTGACGGATCTGAAGAACTGTTCTGAGGATTAATTGTTATTGTCAAATCATCAGATCTTTCAGTTGACTTTGCAGTTACTTTAACTGGTATTACTGCTCCATATCCTGGCTCTAATGTAAAATTATATCCAATGCTGTTTTCTTTTGATAGGTTAAAGAATATTTTAGTTTTATCGTCCCAGTTGGATGTTATTTTAAAGAATAAACCTTTGTCTCCAGTATTATTTATTTCAATGTTTCCTATTGAAATATTCTCTCCTAGCAGTCCTGAAACTGCGCTGAAATTAGATGGTGTATGATTCCAAGTCCAGTCATAGGCAACTGACAGATTTTGAATATCACTTGCATTTGAATTGCCCTGATTATCACTTGTAGCTATCCTATATTGCCATGTATCTTCAGCATCTGGTGTAAAGCTTCCATTGTAAACTGAAACATAACCTTGCAGTGCTGACAATGTCAGTGTCTGATTAATCCAGCTGCATGAAGAATTCTTCCTGTACTGCAGTCTGGCTGTTGATATATTATTGTATTCAGTTAAGTTAGCTGAAATATTTATCTGAACATCTGGATCTAATCCAGCTGATGTATATGGTGAATTGTTAACATAAGTAAAGTAAGGTGGTGTTAAATCAGTAACATCAAATGTAAAGTTGGTTGTATTTGTTCGTCCTGCAATGTCATATGCTGTAAACTTGCAGTCAATTGGACCAGCTTCTAAATCTGAAGCACTGACCGTCCTGTTTACCCATGATTCATTTGAAGCAATATAATATATTGTAGCATTGTTGTAACCCCTTGAAGTAACATTTACAACAACATAATCTATTTCTAGATTGTCTGTGAAGTAACCATAGCATGTTACATTTGAAGTGTCATTAATTGTTGACGGAATATATCCAGTATTACTATATTCAGGGTCTATTGTATCGTTTGTTTGTGTCGATCCTAAAGTTAAATTTAGTGGATTTAAAATCTGATAATAACTATTATTCAAATTCTCATCATTACCATATGCATCCCAGAACCCTATAGCATTCTTTGAATAAAAATAATCTGTTGAAGAAACTGAACCTGTATATTGATTCCTGTTATAATACTCATATAAAATATCATCATATACTGCAACATTTGGTGTATAAGATTGACTTTGTGACCTTGAAATATAAATCGTTCCAATTCCATCAGCTGTATCATTGCTATATAAAAATGACCACTTTAAATCTCCTAGAGATATATAATCTGTTCCATCGCCACCTGCAGTTAAATCAAAATTATAAATTCCTGTTGAGTTTTTGTAATTTCCAGTCAAAAACAACGTTCCATTTACAAAAAACTGATCATCATAATATTGACTCCACATCTCGCTTGCCTTTGGAGTTACATTAGTTTCAACTATAACATAAGGTGAATGTGCATAGAATTTATAGCTCATGTTATAAATTATATTTCCAACTTCACCGCTTGTATTGTATCTTATAACTAAAGTCGAATTATCTAATCCTATTTTTGGAGTTGTTAAAGTATATGCATCATAATTTATCGGACCCGTTCTAACTTCAGGTGATATCTGCATTGGTGTATAACCGCTCAAATCAGTATTGCTTCCTCTTTTGCTGTAAGCTGACTGGATAACTCCACCTTTTGATGAATTTAGATATAATCTATATTCACTATTGTTTATTTCATAGTATCCAGATATATTTGCCGACGTAAATGTAGTATCATTAATGTAATCTGGTATGCCAATATCAGATCTTGAATAATAAACATAATAAGTTCTGTTTTCTGATCTGTTCATTGATGCAAGAAATACAATATTTCCCAAATCAATGTATCCGTTGGTGTAAGTTATGTTGTACATATCGCATGGAACATAAATCCAGTCGCTTTCATTGTAGTAAACAACTCTTACTGAATTGTTGTTTGATTTGTATGTTAGATTAATTGGAATGTCAATAGCATCCCAGTATCTGTCAATTACATTTGCTTCTGATACATTTAGAAGTATTCTAAATGGAAATGTTAATCCGTCGCCATCTGTCCAGTTATTTTGCCATGCTTTGCTTGTATAGAATGTATTGTTAAACCATGTTCCGCTGAATGATATATCATAATATCCTGTTGAGTTAACAATAGTATCATAATACCAAGTTGCTAATTCATTTGTAACAACTGTTTCATTAGTCATTTCTGTATCTGATACTACTATATCTCCTGTAGAATTATATAAAGTAATTCTTGGGGTAGGTCCCAATGATTTTAATTTTATTCTTACTGTATCGTTTACTGCAAACTCTTTATGTATTTGATTTGTGTTTGCATTGTATGTTCTTAGCCAGTATGGCTTTACTAAAGGTGTATGACCTACAGTTACATTATAGATTTTAGGTGTGTGATACAATAGAGAACTGTTATCCATTGTCTGTATTCTGTAAGAATACTGAAAATATCTGTTGTCAGTAACACTGATGTTTTGTGTATCGTTTTCAGCAACATCTATCCAACTCTCACCATTACACGAAGCATCATCACAAGATCTTACAGAAAGATTTAACCTATAAGCACCTCTTTTATATCTGTTTTCAATTTCTTCGTCAGCTAAAGTCCTGTTATACAAAGCTACTTCATCAATCCATCCATTAAGCGTGCTGTATCTATAGGTAGTTCCTGATGGATAAGCTCTACCAACAGAAACATTATACTGAGGATAGTTTCTTATTGTATCGCCGTTAAGATTGCATTCTTTCACCTTTTCGCCGTTAAGATAAACTTTAACTTTGTTTGTGCTGGCGCTCCACGAAAAAGCCACATGATTCCAGGTCTGTAAATCTATCTTCTTATCATCAACTCTACAATTTATCCCAGCAGTAGGTAATGTATAAACACTTGCTTGAACGCGTCCATCATTAAGAATTATATAATAACAATTAAGTTTTGTAAGTACTCCGTCATATTCATAAGTGTCAGTAGAATACCAGTCACTATAACTGTCTCTGGGCCTCACCCAAGCCTCACCAGTAATATCTGTCATCCCATCAAGCAAATCTGTATGTGGAACAGTTACAAAATCGTGCCACCCGTCAAAATAAACACTGTTGTTTCCGAGCATCTTATAGCCTCCCCAATATCCGCCGTCAGCATCGTTTACAAAAGTGCCATTATGCCCCAAACCAGAATAATCATAAAACTTTGTATCATTCTCACCATAAGCTGAATCATTGTCAAAATGCCACAATAAAATATTGCCGCTCATGTTGACTCCATATTCGCCAGGTTCATGAACACTTGAATTAATGCCCCCGAAATTAGGAAGATTCTTTCCAGTTAAACTTCCATTGAAATTCCAATCAATAGAAACATTATCCCACTGTGAAAATATCCCCGCATCATAAATTTTGCTTGTGTAGTTTCCAATGTAGTTTCCACCATATTTGCTTATCTGTCTGTAATAATGCTCCTGTATTTCATCATAGCTAAGTGTACGATTCCATATTGCAAACTCATCTATGTTACCATGACCTATAAAATCATATAAAGTAGAATTAACATAATCACCTGTTGTATAAACATATGCGCCAGCTCCTCCGCCTATAGATATCACTGAATCATAATTATTGCATGTATATGCTGGTGTATCATCTGTAGCTTCCAATTCACCATTAACATATATTTTTAGAACATGATTGCCGTTGTCAACTGTAGCAACAATATGATCCCAGTTATCTGATTTTCCATATAAACTGCTAGTCTGAACAACTAAATGGTCATACCCCCTATAATCATTCATTATAGCCTGATAAGAACCCCTGTTAGCACCATTACCATATTCTTCAAGATAAAAAACATCATCATAAGGAAGCTTAGGATAATAACCTGGATGACTTGTATAATTTCTGAACTTTGTAAACAAAACATTTCTATATCCATAATTAGTCTTGGTTCCGTTTCGCTTGTACCATAACTCTATACTGTAATTATTATCGCATGCAAAAACATCACTCAAATCTTCATAATAAGCTGTCACTCTTGCAGGCTCAAATCCAAATCTAAAAGACCTGTTAAAAAACTCTCCAGGATGATCAGCTGTCCTGAAAATATTATATCTATCTCCAGTTGTCTGCGCACCTATAACTTTTCCATGAAAATTATTTCCAGAATAGTCACGAGTAGTCACATTTGAAAGATTTGTCTCTTCAAACTTCCACAAACCAACTAAACCGTCTTCAGTTCCAGACATATTTATTCCAGACCCGCTGTTGTAAAGCCACGAGATATTTGTCGCATTCAAAGTAGTGTTCCATATTGCAAACTCGTCCATCACGCCCCCGAAATTTCTGTGATAATAATAATGAGTTGTCCTATCCCCCAAAGCATATGTATAATTTAATGCCCAAGTATTAAACTGAATTGGAGCCCCAAATCGTGAATAATTATTTATTGCACCCGACCAGATTGAAGATGTATTTATTTGGCCGTTTATCCACAAGCTTGCATTAGTTCCGTTGTATGTAACAGCTATATGATACCATTTATTAGTTGAAAGTGGATCTGTTGAAATAAGTTTGACATTATCATCATCACCATTATCAGTATCACTCTTATTATACAGTTCAGCATAAAGATAGTCAGTACCATTAAGATATATTCTATAATAATAGTCTCTCAAACCATAGCTAGTAACAGTTGTATTGCTTCTATCATAGTGATAATCCATCTTATTAACAAGATACCTAATTGATGTACTATCAGTTCCCCATTTATGAGTCATATTAAACCAGAGAGAAATTGTTAAATTTGTCATACCTCTATGCAGAGGAGAGTCAGGTATTGTTACAACACCCCGTGTATCAGTAGTATCAAATCCTCTCCCTATCTTTCCAAATTCAGAAGTTTCAGCTTCATATAATGGATAACCTATATTCCCATAACCTGTAGAATCATTAGCAACATTTGTATCGCCAATATCATCAAAATGATATAATAGAACCAGACCAGAAGTATTCATGCCCCAGGAATCAGAAGCGCCGTAGTTTGGAAAAGCTTTAGATGTATTATTCCACAATAAAGATTCCAAAGCTCCTGAAGTTGTATTAAACTCTGTATTGTTATATGTTCCCTGATCAAATAATGTCTGATTATTTACCACCCAAAGTGTAGCCCCAGCTAGTCCTATAATTAAAAGGAACGTCATTAAAAGTGAAATATTAGCAATTCTAAACTTTAAACTCTTTTTTATAATCATTAACACCCCAAAGTATAATATTTTATAAAATTTATCTTATAAAAACCTTATGTTATAGTTTTAAATTATATTATTCAATACTTTTATTAGGTGCTGTATGAAAAAAACACTTTTTTTAATGGTTTTTTTATCTGTCTTGCTAGTTTCCCAGTCAGCATCAGGCTTTATCTCACCAGATTTAGAAGAAAATTATCATTTTTCATATCCATCAATCGAAAAATCAGGAAATTATGACATAATTTCAATAGAAAACACAAAAACACTTTCAAATCCAGGATCTCCTTTATTACCAGAAAAGTCAATCCAGATTCCAATAACAAAAGATATCAATCATGTTGAAATAACATTTTCGTCTCAGGAATTAACAGGTCCTTTCAATATATATCCTTCACAAATGCCAAGAACATTCAATATGCCAAATAATGAAACTTTACCAAATGATGATTATTCAAAGGAATTTTACCCAGAAACCCCCTACAAGATTCTAGATACAATTAAAATTAATGGAAAAAACTATATTAACATCAAACTCTATCCTGTGCAGCACACTTCTGAAAAAAACCTCATTTTCCATGAAGATTTCACAGTAAAAATATTTTACAGCTTCCCAAGATTTATGTCATCCAGCAGCCCGTCACCAGCATCTTCATCATATGCATGTCCAGGAATTGAAAACTGGACAGAAACAGAATTAGATTATATCATAATCACAAACAATTCACTTAAAGACAAATTCCAGGTATTAGCCAATTGGAAAACAAAAAAAGGCGTTCCTGCAAAAGTTATTAGAATATCTGAAGAAATCACAAACTCATCTGACCTAAACTGTTCTGGAACAGACACTCAGGAAAAAATAAAGAATCTAATCAATGACACTTTCAGAATATATAATATATCTTATGTCCTTTTAGGCGGTGACACAAATGTTGTTCCGCACAGAGGCGGCTGGATCTACCTATATAACTCCCCCACATATACAGACAATGTAACAACCGACGTCTACTATGCTGATTTAGATAATAATTGGGATGCTAACTCTGACGGCTTTTATGGAAATGGAACACAGGACAGCATAAACTATTATTATGATGTTTATATTGGTAGAGCACCTGTTGACACAGAAACAGAAGCTGAAACATTTGTAAACAAATCCATAAACTATGAAAAAAATCCTCAGGTCAATATAAGCGATGTTCTTCTTTTGGGGGCTCAATTAGATTCAAATCCAACATGGGGCGGAGATGCAATGGAAGCCCTGGAAAATTACTTCCCGTCGTCATCTAACATATCAAAAAGATATGAAAAACATTCAAACATAACAGTGTCCACAACCTCCGATTCAATGAACCTCGGACCTCATATTGTTGTGCATGCAGCACATGGATCAACAACTTACTTTGATGTCAATGGAAACTTCGGAACAGCGCAAGCTGGTGCATTAACAAACAATCCTAAAAACTTTTTGTTTGCTTCAATAGCCTGCCACATAAACAGATTTGATTCTGCTTCAGTTTCAGAAAGCATGATGAACAACCAAAACGGCGGATCATTTGCATTCATAGGAAACACAAGAGAAGGATGGTATTATCAAGGTTCAGCTGACAGCGGAGGATCAATAAACTACATAAAGCAAATTTTCAACTACACATACAACTCAAGCTATTATTCAATCGGTAAAATAGTAGCAAAAGCAAAAGAAACTTTCGTGCCAGACATGTTAGAATGGAATCCTCTTGATGACAACTATGAAAGATGGATGTACTATGAAATTAATTTATTAGGCGATCCAGAACTTCCAATATACAAAACCGTTCCTCAAAACTTGTTAGTTCCTGTTTCAAGCTATGTTAACTCAGGAGATACACTTACAATAAATATCCAGAATTCAACTTCAAATATTCCAAATGCTACTGTAACTCTGCAGGCTCCAGGATATTATAGTCACAACACAACAGACTCAAACGGAAATGTTTCATTCTCAATATCTGGAATTTCAAATTCATCTTTGCTTAACATAACAGTTACAAAGCAAAATTATATTCCTAACGAGACAAACACTACTGTTATAGACACAGTAGGTCCTGGTTCATATATCTACGGAGTAAATTCCTCCATTATCCACAGGGGCGATGCGTGGCTTGCCTATGCAAGATGGAATGAATTAAACTCATCTTTCATTACATTCAACGCAACATCAGCTCTTCATAACTATACTGTCCAGACAAATTCAAACAACTGGACAAACCACACTAACCTGACAAACAACACATGGACTCTTGGATCGCATCTCATACAATTCTGGGCAAATGACACAAACGGCAACTGGAACCATACAAATATAACACTTCAGATGCGGGGCTGGGCAGAAATAAACGCAAGCTCTATGGGTGGATCAATAAACGAATCTCAATACTCTGTCTTAAAATGCCAGGTAAATGACAAAAACTTAACACAGGAAATAGAAAACTATACTGTAAATTTTTATGACAACTCATCGTTATTAGGTTCAAATCTTACAAATTCAAGCGGATGGGCAATACTTAACCACTCATTCACAAATCCCGGAATATTTAACATATCTTGCAATGTATCTGACAATTCAACGTTATTTTACTCTACTTTAAACAGAACAAACTATTCAACAATAGAAGTTAATGATACTGCAGCTCCATTATTCTCATCATTGTCACCAGGTAATGCATCCTATCTTTACACAAACAATGCTACATATTATTTTTATTTCAACATAACATGGATTGATACAGGACAGATAAGTAATGTTGCCTTTGAATTCAACGGAACAAATTATTCATTCATAGACGGAAATGTAACAAACACCTCTGCTGTATTCAGTACAAACCGGTCTAATCTCGCTGTAGGAAACTATACATACAGGTGGTATGCAAATGACACAGAAGGATTTGCAAACTCAACAAACAATTACACATTCAACATAACAAAATCATCTCCGCTGATAACAATCTACATAAACGGCTCATCATCCAACAACTCAGCAGTATCTGCAAGAGATATTATAAACCTGACAGCTTCAATAAACACAACTGAAAAAAATGTGACTTTATATTCAAACTTCACAGGAACAGAAGCAGAAATCTCATCTGGCACCAACAACACATCAAACATAACAAACACATCGAGTCTAACTGAATCAGCTGTATATAATTTGACTGCCTACTCAGCTTCAAGTGAAAATTATACAGCAGCCATTACAACATTATTCTTTGGTATATGTCCAATATGTTCTGACAATACAAGCTGGTCTTCATGCACAAACAGCCAGCAGACAAGAACAATCTATTATTGTAATGTATCATCAAATTATGCATGTTCAAGTTATTCAGAATCACGGTCATGCACATCGTCAACATCCTCCAGCGGCGGAGGAGGTGGTGGAGGCGGCGCATCTTCATCAACAACAACATACTACTCAGAAACTCTAACTAATATAGAACCTGAACAAGAAGCAGAAATCAAAATAGACAAATCAGGAATAGCAATATCAAATATAGAAATCGACGTCAAAGAAGAAATAAATGCAGCTGAAATAATAGTACGTTCACTAAGCAGCAAACCTTCAGGAACATCTGAACCTGATAAAGATGTATATCAATATCTTTCAATAGTGCTTACAATAGAAGACGAAAAAATAGACTCAAGTAATATAGAATTTTCTGTTCCAAAAACATGGTACTTTGACAATGGTCTTGATTATACAACAACAAAACTTATAAGATATTCAAATGGCTGGGAAGAGCTGCCGACAAAATACAAATCACATGACTCTTCAAATTATTTCTTTGAAGCAGAAACACCAGGATTCTCATCATTCGCCATTATAGCTGATAAAATAACCTTGCCAAAGCCAACACAAACAAAAGAAACTGAAAAAGATGAAATAGAAATTGAAAAAAACTATACAGCAGAAATACATTCAACTGAAAAAGGCCTCTCAGACTGGATAAAATATTTTGCTGTAGCTTTATTGTTTGTAATTGGATTTATATTATATAAAAAACTGCACAAAAATGAATTCTAAATTAATCCAAGAATTTGCTTTGCAAGATTAACTTCAGCCCCAAGCTTTAACTCTTCTAAAATAACTACATCCTTTTTAGTTACGTTTGTAACAAGCTCGTCTCCTTCTTTTATCTGTCTTCCGACTGTAGGACCTTCAATAGAAACAGCAACTCTGTCTCCCGTTTTAGCTTCGTCAACTTCAGTCCCCTCTGACTGTATTCCTTTCACAGTGCCTATCTTTTTTCCTTCTTTCACTAAAGCTGCACCGACTTTTAATTTACCTCCAAGAACTTCAACCCCGACAATAGCAGGACCTGAAGCTCTGAAAGTCATTCCCTGCATCAAATATATTCTTGCAGGCAAGGTAACCATGTCAAGCTTTTTCATCTTCTCTTCTTTCTTAATATCTTCAACATGCTTTTCATGCTCTTCTATCAGTCTATAAATAATATCAGATTTTATAAGCTTCAGTTTTTTGTCTTTTATCTCATTCATTACATCTTCAGAAACATTTACATTAAATGCAAAAATTATCTGTTTTGTCTTGTCTTTAACGTTTTCAATTTCAACAACATCTTTCCTGGTGACTGCACCGACATCTGCTTTTTTGATTTCAACGCCCTTCTCTTTTAAAATATGAACCAACGCTTCCAAAGTTCCCAAAGTATCTGCCTTAAGTATGACGCCTTCACCGACTTTGTCAAATTCAATCGCCTCAACATCATGTTTCAGTTCTTCCTTATATTTTTCAACATCTTTTTCCTTGCATGCTATAATTGGTGATCCGGCAACTGCTTTATCTAAATCAAGTGCAGAAACTTTTATTCCCACAGCAGCTATCTCTTTGTCAACAGACTTAAACTTCTTTTCAACTCTTATCTCCTTCATTGCCTCGGGTTTCAAAAGAGCTTTTATTTTTGTTGCAAAAGGTTCAGACCCGCCTACAACTAAATAATCTCCTTTGTTTATTTCTCCGTCATAAAGAATGATATCAGCTGTTGTTCCAAGTCCAGTTACATCTTTTATTTCCAAAATAGATCCTTTGCCAACTCCTGGAGTTACTTCTAATTTGTCTTTCAAAAAATTCTGCGCAAGTCCAGAAAGTATCATAAGTAATTCGGGTATTCCTTCACCCGTAACTCCAGAACATGGGACAATTGCAATTGATTTTTTAAAATCATCAACCCTGTCAAATCTTTCTGAATTAAATCCTCTTTCACTTAACTGACCAACCAGTTTATACAGTTTTTCCTCAACTGATTTTTTAACATGATCTGGCTGATTTTTAAATGACTCAAAAAAGCATTTTTCTTTGTAAGGAACCCATCCACTTACCATATCTATTTTTGTAGCAGCTATCAAAAAAGGTGTCTTAAATTCTTTCAAGAATTTTAAAGACTCTTCTGTCTGAGGCTTGAATCCGTCATTGATATCAACAACCAGTATTGCTAAATCTGCAATACTTGATCCCCTTTTTCTGATTGTTGTAAAAGCAGCATGTCCTGGCGAGTCTAAGAATAACAAACCAGGAACATCAACATTAATATTAAGCTGATTAAGAAGATCTCCGCAGATACATTTTATTTTTTCAGTAGGTATTACTGTTGCACCTACATGCTGGGTAATACCGCCAGCTTCTTTCTTAGCTACAATACTTCCCCTAATTTTGTCTAGCAAAGAAGTCTTCCCATGGTCTACATGACCCATCACTGCAACAATCGGCTGTCTAAGCATAACAATCACTGATTATACTTAAGAAAAGAAATATTTAAAGGGTTTATTTCTTCTTAGCTGTTTTATTGGTCTTCTTTATCCAGCCTAGTTTCTTAGAGTCTCTTTTCAGCTTCCTAACATTCTTCTCGCAGCGTCTTGAACAGAAATATGCAATTCTGCCGTCTAGAGGAACATACATCTTTCCTTTTCCTTCGGCAATTTCTTTTTTGCAAAATGAGCATTTTACCATAATTATCGCCTGTCAAATCCTCCAGCAGATTCCATTTCAGTTTCTCTAAGCATAAGTATATCGCCGATTTTAACCGGACCCATTACATTTCTTACAAGAATTTTGCCAGCGTCTCTTCCTTCAATAACCTTGCATCTAGCTTGGGTTACTCCTTTTGTTCCGGATCTTCCCAAGATCTGAACTACTTCTGCTGGTGTTGCGTCACTCATCAATCATCACTCTTTATTTTCAGCTGGTTTTTCCTCGGGTTTAGCTTCTTCTTTTGGTTCCTCTTTTGGTTTCTCAGCTGGTTTTTCTTTTTTAGGTTCTTCTTTCTTTGGTGCTGGTTTTGCTGGAGCTCCAAGAGCTTCTATATCTTTCTTTGCGTCGCCTTCTTTCAATACTGCAATAGCAGCTGTTGAAACATCAATGCCTGCTGATCTTCCTAAATTTTGCCTTGTATCAACTTCAGCATAAGGTATTTTCTTTTCATCACATAATGGCTTCAAATGCATTATAACTTCTTTAGGAGAAGTATCTTGAGCAGCTACAACCAATTTTGCAACTCCTCTTTCAATTGCCTTTGTAACCTCATTTGTTCCGATTTTAACCTTGCCAGTATTTCTGACTTTTTCTATAATTTGAAGAACTTTATCATTTTCCATTTAATCACCTCATTATTCATCGCCCGCAGGCTTATTCAGTTCATCTTACTCTATTATACTAGATAAAAAGGTATTTAAAGTTTTGTTTCAGAAGCTATCTTATCAAAGAATTTATCAGCCTGTTCTGCTCAGCTGACCAGACATGATTCGGATTTTTTTTCATAAAATCTACCCAAAAATCGATAAATTTCAGTCTCTCTATTTCATTCTTTATTCTGTCTCTCTCAAGCTCTTCTATATCAATCATATAAATCAGTCAATGTTTTTTTCGCTGTTTCTTCAATCGTCAAACTATTAAAGATTTCTTTATCTGTGAGCAAAATAGAAAATGTCTTTTGAATCTTTCCTAGCAAAGCCTATTCTTTCAAACTGCACAGTCTCTCCGTCTTTAACTTTCTTTATCTCAGGCTCAGCAAATCCTGTCAGTTCAACACCGTCAGGCATTACTAATTTTATCTTAACATTCTTTGAAGGTACCCAATGAATCTTAGAAATATCCTTGTTTGTTTTTCCAGTTACCTTTACAACTCCATCAAACTTTACATTGCAAAAATGCATCAGTCTTACTTCCTTCTCACTGTTTGCAACATAATCTAATTTGTCAATAAATATTTTTTTAGTGACAGGTATCTTCCTGTAAGTTCTCTTTCCAGGATATATCGGAGCTTTTACTTCTTTCATTGGTATCTTATCTAATTTTAATTCAATCGGCTCGCCAACAAAGAAATATCTCTTTGATTTTTTGTCAATTATCTTTCTGTTTTCATTGTATAGTTTATCCCATGTAAATCTCACAGTGCTTTTGTTGACACCCATTTCAATAATCATATTTTTAATCGCGTCTGAAGAAATTCCTCTTCTCATTAATGCTCTTACTAACCCATATTGACCTAGTCTAGGATCATCCCATCCAGTAAACTTTCCAGAAGCAATCGCATCTCTGATAAATCTTTTATGAACTTTGTTGTCTTCCATATATAAAAATCCAAAATTAATCACAGTCGGCAAATTCTTGAATCCAAGAGCTTCATAAAATTTTTCCTGTATCATTGTATTAGTTGCATGCTCTGTCCCCCTCAAAATATGAGTAACACCGTCATCATGATCAGTTATACTTGTACTATAATTATAAACTGGATAAACTCTGTGTTCCTTACCAGTTGTCGGATTCTTTCCTAGCTTTATCCTAAGCATGACAGGATCTCTTAATGCAGGATTTTTATCATTAATATCAGTTTTCAGTCTTACAACAGCATCTCCATCTTTCATTTTCTTAAACATCTTCTTATACAAATCTAAATTTTTCTTTGTATCATTTGATCTGCATTTACATTCTACTTTTCCAGCTCCTCTCTTTTCTTTGCTTCCGATAACAGGAGGGCATGTGCATACATATGCTTTTTCTTCGTTTATCAGTTCTTTAGCTAAATCATAAAATCTCTTGAATTTTGAAGAGCATAAATAAAATTTATTAGGCTTTATCTTCATTGCTTCTAAATCCTTTTTAATCATATCAACATTTTCTTTCTTAACTTTCTTTGGATCTGGATCAGTATCATCTATCTTAACAACAAATTTACCATCATACATTTTAGCATATTCATAAGAAACTATCAATGCTTTCATATTGCCGATATGCAATGCGCCTGAAGGATATGGTGGAAATCTTGTGATAACTTTTCCTTTTACTGCATTTGGTAAATCAGGCAACCCTTCTCTCTGCTTTTTTTCAGGTTTTTTAATCTTTCCAAATTTCTTTAATTCATCTTTCTGTTTGTCAATTGGCCATGAATTAACTTCCTTTACAGTATCATCAACTAATTTCTTAAACTTAGGAAAATCCTTTTTAACAGAAGGATCTTCAGCTATTGTTTTTCCTATAACAGATCCTGGATTAGCTTTTCCAAATTCCACAGCATTTGCTAAAGCGTGTTTAAGTATAAGCTTCTTCATAGAAAATTATTAGAAAAAGATATTAATAAAGTCTATTTCTTCCGTCTCTCAAGAGTCATCTCAAAATCTGCTGGCTTAAACTTGAATTCTGCTTCAGATTTTATCTCTTCTCTTGCTAAAAGAATCTCATAGGCTAACAGCCAATAAATCATAGCTAATGATCTTCTGCCCTTGTTATTTACTGGAATAACAAAATCAATTCCATTCAGTTCATTGAATGTGTCACATAAAGCAATAATCGGTATTCTCATTTTGACAGCTTCCTTCACAGCCTGCTTGTCTACCAAAGGATCTGTTACAATAACAGCATCAGGCTCTTCATATCCTCTAAAAGAAGGATTTGTTATTGTTCCTGGCAAAAACCTGCCATATTGTGCTTTTGCACCCACAGCTTCTGCAAATTTCTTTGCAGGCTTCTGTCCAACGCCTTTTCTTGAAATAACCATAATATTCTTATATCGTGAAAGCATCTTTGCAGCTGTTTTAACCCTGTTTTCAATAGTTGCTAAATCTAATACAGCTAATCCATCATCTCTTATCTTATAGATAAATCTCTCCATATCTTTTGTTCTCTGTCTCATTCCAATATGCATTCCAGCTGATAGATAGTTTTCAAATGCCATTTATATCACTCTATTTATTGATGTTAAAGGTTTTTAAAGCTTTTTATAGAGTCTTTATTTCTTCTTATATCCAAAAATTTTATTGTATTTATCATGATCCATTATATCAAGAATAAAACATAGTATTTCAATCCTGTTACCCTTTAAAGTATAAAGCATTCTCCAAGAACCTGATAGATCAACTACCCAAAGATTATCCACCTTCATATAATCAGGTATCAATATTTTAGGTACTCTAGCACCATACGAATGATTCCTTCTGATAATTTCTATCTTCGACTTTATAGATCTTAGAAGGGTTTGATTGTGTGATTTTTTCTTTCCTTTTTTAATTTCGTCTTCAACTATTTTTTCAAGCCTGCTATATTCTTTTTCAGCTTCGCCCTCAAGAATAATATTGATATCCCTCATTATCCTTTTCTATAAAAATTTACAGAAAACAATTTCTTATCACTAACAGTAGTTAAATTCTTCTTAGATTTCCCGAAACCTCGGCTTTTTCAAGCATCTTCAGAAATTCAGGATTGTCATTTTTTATCCAAACTATTCCTTTTTCAGAAACAATTATCCAGCCTTCATATTCAAAATATGAAAGTATAACTCTTAGAGTCTGATCCATTATTTTCTTTGGAAGCTTTCTTTTTAGATCTTCTATTGAATAAATATCATTATTTTTCAATGTTTCCTCGACCATCAAAACGGTTTTTAATGTAGGCCAGTGCTTTATACTGTTTACATTAAACTTTTGAATATGCTTTGCTTTCATATTTAATTATTATATACATACATATATAAATATATGCATATAAGTTCATATGCACTATTTCCAGGCTTTATCAAAATAAGCCTTTATCATGTCCACAACAGCTGGATTATTGCTCCACATAAAGTCAGAATCATCTATTTTTATGCATGCATTTTTCTTGTCAAATAATCCTATAACAGGATATTTCTGCAGTTCCCCAGTCTTAACTTTAACACCTTTATTTTCATACCATTTTGATCTTAATCTGCTTATTTCCTTTTCATTGATTCCAACCATTTTTACAGAAACACCTCTTTTTACAGCCTTTGATATTGATTTGTCCAGATTACTGAACCTTGAAAATCCAGGCATTATAAAACCTGCCTCTGTTTTTGTCTTGTCCAAAAGAGAGCACATCTTAGATACAAAAAGTTCTGATCCTGAAGCTGACCATATCTGATCTTTTTCTTCGTCATTATATTTCTTCACTTTCATTGTCAATTGTTTTTTCTTTTCTTCTAGATTTTTTATTTGGTTCTTTTGCTTTGCTATAAGATTATTTAATCCCATGTTAAGCTCAGTTGCTTTGAATCTTTGCGGTTTGCCTGACCAAACCTGTGCTAGGGATTTCTCAACAAGATCTTTCAAAATATTGTATATCTTAGATTGCGGAACAGTGCTTTTCTTGCTTATTTTTGAAGCTGTCAGTGGCCCGTACATTGACATTGCTAAATAAGTTTTTGCCTCATATTCAGAAAGTCCGAATGTTTTAAGCTCAGATACCATATTTTTATCCATCATATTTATCACAACATTTCATTATATTTTTGAAGGTATAATACCCAGGTTAAAAAATTTTAAACCAAAAGTTTATCCATATAACAAATAATAACATCTGCATAGCTAATTCATAATGCTATATTTATCATATTACAAATGTAACATTTCTTTCAAAAAATATACTAAACCCGTTCTGTTTTTATTGGCACACCAACGCCCGTCTGATCTTTATATTTTCGTCTCTCATCATACCCATAACTCGAAGTAGTATTAAGTTTAAATATGACTGCTCTACCTATCTTCATTCGTGGTCTTAAAACAACCGAATTATTTCCATTATTTTTTATTTCAAGTGTTATTTTTTTAGCGCGGGTAGCGCCAACACCAGTATCTACTACCATAGCGGTTTGAACTATACTAACACCAAGCCTTGCCATAGTACTTGTTCCATCTAAAAGAAACCCCATATTCTTTGATATACCAATTTTTTCAAAAGTTTCACCGAGTATAAATTCATCTGGTTTAAGAACATATGTATCATTCTCTGATAAACTTATTTTCTGATATATATCCTCTTTAATATCGTTAAGTGGATCAATAATATTACCAGATTTCGGTTTTAAAAATTCAAAACCAAGATGAATAGAAAGAGCAGCTGGATTAAGTTGATTTTCTGAAAACGGCTCAACTATAATATTGTTATTTTTTATCGCCTCTTTTATATCATTATCTGAAAGCATCACACATTACCTCCTTCATTTGCTTTGAAAATCCTCTATTCTTTATCATACATACAAAAATATTCCTTTCTTCATTAAATACTTCCTCAAATACCTTAAAAAAGTTCTCATCAAGAACATTTTTATTATTTGAATAAATTTTGTCTAACTTATTCAAAAATTCATTAGGATAAAATATTAAAATAACTTTATCATCAACAACAAAAATATCATGATTATCTCTCGGTACTAAACTATAGTTAACATTAAGATTTAAACTTTTTTCATGTTCTATTATAAGACTATCAACAAAAGACTTGCTTCTACATATACTGTATATTTTGTTAGGATCTGGTATATCCAATTTAGTTTCATTTTTAAATTGAAAAAGAGACCACCATAAATGTTGAGACTGTGTATATACCCTTTTTCTTTTCCTATTCTTTAAATGTTCTATGTTAAACTGATCCATATCAAATATTTTATTAAAAGAAAAAAACTTTATATCCGAATCAGAAAATGTTTTTCCACAAAACGGTACCCCATTGTCTGAATAATTTTCTTCTATATCCCTAAATTTAACATGCATATTCTTTATCCATTTTTTATTTAAAAAATACGAACCGTTTTCTTTTTTAATTATACCTTCTTTCTCCAATTGCTTAATTGATTTATGAACAGCCTGATATGTAACAGAAACCCCTAATTTTTTAACTCTATTAAAAATTTTCTTTATTGATAATGGCCATTGTACCCCAAGAATTTCAACTATATGATTTTTAACTGACCTCTCAGCACCTGAAAACTCGTTTACTTCGAGATTCATAAAGATATTTGTAAACTAAAGCTTTTAAATTTAATTTTACTCAGTAAAACGAATAATATGTCTGCTTAAATACTTTTTTACCCAAATATTTTTATGCCTCTGGTAACTTTTGCTGTTGATCATTTTAACTGCATTTCCTGCAAATTATCAAGAAAATATCCTGAAGTCATATACGAAGGTCAGCCTCTCTATTATGAAAAGATAGAAAATAAGGTATTTTCCAGATTTAGAGTAAAACTAAGATCTTCCAACAAAATTGCAATTCACAAATATCTAAACGAACTTGAAAAATTCAATATGCTCAAAAAAATATACGTAATAAAGAAAACAGATACGACTTTTGAATATTTTTCAGATTTTATAACACCTGTTAAAACCAGTTTATTTTACAGATTATGGAAACATAAATTATCTCTTGAATCCAGCGTAAAAATTATCAATGGAGAAGAGATTTTTGACGTCAAAATAGATGATAACCTAATACCTAAAGTTTTAAAAGATTTCAGAAAAATCGGACAGCCAAGAATAATCAAAAGAATAGAAGATAGTAAAGATGCTGCACTGCTGACAGATATAGAACTTAACAGCTTAAAACTTGCAAAACGCTTTGGTTATTACCGCGAAAAGAGAAACATAACCCTCGATGAATTAGCTGAAAAATGTAATATTTCAAGAACAGGATTTAGAAATAATTTAAGAAGAGCTGAAAGAAAGCTATTTTCTAAAGTAATTGATGATTATGCTTAATATTAGGTGACTACATTTATCGCAATTATCGTTTTTGGTGACTACAAATGTAGTCACCTCTTTTTAACAAGCTTCTTCAGATTTCTGTATTCCTTCAGTATCAGCTCTACGCTGGGTCTTATGTTATCATTGCTCTGATACTCCCGCAGAGCAGAATAGTATTCTTTTCTGTTGCTTAATTCAATATTAACCGGAGGGAGATTATGCTTCAGCAAAATATTGTTCAGCAGTAGTCTGCCGACTCTTCCGTTTCCGTCTCTGAACGGATGAATGCTTTCAAACTGATTGTGAACAGCGGCGGCCAGTGTGGCAGGAGGATATTTTTTTCTGTTTTTATTGTACCAGCTGACAAGGCTTTTCAATAGACTTATTATCATAGATGAAGGCGCTCCTCTGTGGACAACATTACCAAACCTGTCCGCTACAACGACTTCTTCGCCTTCTGATCTGAATTTTCCCGCGAAATCCTTGGAATTCTTGAATGTTATTTCATGAAGCTTTTTTATGAGATTCAA
>Ga0272442_10004240_pt1 | contig 19726 bp, 2 predicted proteins | sample SSMForm2O_FD_200262 | JGI IMG/M metagenome (GOLD analysis project Ga0272442, IMG submission 200262) | Marine sediment archaeal communities from Little Sippewissett salt marsh, Falmouth, MA, United States - SSM-Form-2O | ecosystem: Environmental > Aquatic > Marine > Wetlands > Sediment ... | reverse complement strand
ACCCATCCAGATTTTGATAGCGTTAAAAACCATGAATTGTATCTTTTTGACAATGTAAAAGAAATGAAGCTTTCAGTGGAGAAAGCAGTAGAGAAAGGCGTGATTGACAATCAGGCTCTAGCATATTATATGTACCTTACTCAAGATTTCTTGCTTTCTGCAGGAGTTAATCCTAAAAAATTCCGTTTCCGCAAACATGGAGATAACGAGCTGGCTCATTATGCAACCGAATGTTGGGATGCAGAGCTTTTTAGTGAGCGTTTTGGTTGGATTGAATGTGTTGGCATTGCAGATAGATCTGCATATGATATTGATTCTCATATAGATTCATCTGGAACAGATATGTACGCTCTTAGGAAGTATGACAATCCAAAAACAGTGAAAGTAAAAAGAATTGTTCCCAATATGGGTAAGCTTGGGCCCTTGTTTAAAAACAAGGCAGGAGAGATTAAGGCTTTACTCGAGAAGATAAACGCAAAAGATGGGAACGAACTTGTTTTAAAAATCGATGGAGAAAAAATAAAAATCCCGAACAATTGTTATAAAATTGTAGAAACAACTGAAAAGATTTCTGGTGATAAGTTTGTCCCACATGTAATTGAGCCATCATATGGTATTGATCGTATTTTGTATATGGTTCTTGAGCATAATTTTGTTGAGACAAAAAAGAAAGGTGAGGAGTACAAGTTTTTGAAACTAAAACCCCTGGTTGCACCCATTAAAGTAGGTGTTTTCCCACTTATAAGCAATGATAATCTCGTGAAATTAGCAACAGAGGTTGATAAAAATCTCAGAGACGCAGGCGTTTCTACGTATTATGATGAAAGAGGTACCATAGGTAGGCGCTATGCCCGTATGGATGAAATTGGAACTCCTTTCTGTGTAACTATAGATCACGATAGCCTCAAAGATAAATCAGTAACTGTAAGAGATAGAGATACCACTAAACAAGAAAGAGTTGAAATTAATAAATTAAGGGATTTTTTAAAGAAAAAAATAGAATTCGATTAAAACAATCAACTTTTTTATTAATCAGACGACTCTTCTATTTCCCATTCAATCCAAATGTCTTGCTCTGCTACATATTTTTGTGCAGTATTTGTTTCAAAGTCAAAGAACGCATGTTTATCATATATTTCTTGTTCGATTTCAGATTTTTCATATATGAACATGTAGTTATAATCATTATAATTGAATATTTCAGGTTTGAAATAGAGGTATACAACATGTGCATTTGCAGGTAAATAACTATAAGCATCATCGTCGTCATCATCACCATCACCGCCTCCACCATTTTTATCGCCTGCAAGAATTACTGGTTCTGGAATTATTGTGGCAGGCATAGATGGAGCAGTTTGTGCATTATGTACTATAGCAGAGCTTTGTTCACCCCAGACAACGCTATATGTATGATATGTTTCAACTTCAAAGTTATAGGTTGGCTCGCGCTTGTATACCTTCTGAATGGAAGTAATTTTATTTCCATTGCAAACATCACCTATATTTAGTTCTCCTGCTTCAATCCATTCACCATCAAAATATATTGGATGGTTTGGAGTAACACGTAAATCATTGTTTAAAATCAAGTAATAGTTGGTCATCTCTTTAGGGGTATGATGGAACACTTCGATCACTTTTCCATCCTTCCACTCATCACTATTTTCATCGTATGATAGTACATAATCACCGATTGTAATATCCTGAACGTTTTTCAAGCTGCCATCAGCCATTTCAATCTTGGTATCCTTCAAAAAGCAACTTTCATCAAAATCAAACGTTTTGGTAGTAGCAATTGCTTGATCTAATGGATTATGAGCAACAGAAGAATCACCACTTTCTCCCCATATAATATTATATGTATGATAGGGTTCTACCTCAAAGTTATAGGTTGGAGCTTTTTGATATATACACTTAATCGATGTAATTGTGTTTCCACCATAGATATCACCTATTTCTAGCTCTCCTGCTTCAATCCATTCTCCGTCAACTATTATTTGATGATTGGGAGTAACACGTAAGTTATCATTTAGTATAAGATAATAATCAGTCATCTCCTCAGCAGTATGATGGAATACTTCAGTTACAATACCTGGTTTATGTTCACCAGTATCAGCATCATAAGAGCTTACCTCATCGCCAATTGTAATATCCTGGATGCTTTTCAGTGTTCCATCAGCCATTTCAATCTTGGTATCTTTCAAAAAGCAAGTTGGTTCTTTTTCAAAAGCACCAAAAAATGGAATAGAAGGCATAGGCATAACCATGAGATCATCTTCCTCATCATTGATCATGTCTGAGAGTATTTGAACCAACTCAAGTTGTTCTTCTGAAACCACTAGATATGGATAAGGACTGTTTAGTAATAAATGATAAGATTTTTTCTGCTCATCAGGATGTTCTTCAACAGATATTACTTTGCCACCGAACATAAACATACCGGGTTCTATGTCTTTTGCATATACAATATCTGTTTCTAAAACACCAAGGCCGATAGGATCTAATGGGTTTTGAAGTGTGATAAGTAGTGGATGATTCGGTGTTACATTCACACTCATAGTAAGAGTCACATTACCATTATCAGATCCCGGCAGGATTAATGGCTGCATTCCTGCAGTAGACATAGCTGTTGCGTTTGTAGCAAGTAGCTCTAGGGTTATCTCAATGTATCCATTAACCATTTCATATGCCTTGTGACGCTCTACATACTCTACAGTGCTTGCAAATACTCCTCCACCGAAATACTCTAATCCGGGTCCTGGGAAATATGATATTACTTCGTCACCTGGAATAATGGTTTCAATGGTTCTTATCTTACCATTTGCCATAGCAACTGGTGTTCCCTCTAAAAAGCACACGCTGAAACTCCAGTTTTTATCACAGCATGTTGAAGTATTAGTATTGCTTTGATTTGCGTTGGTGTTATGAGCAACAGAAGGATCTCTATTCTTACCCCAAACAATATTATAGGTATGATAAGGAAAAACCTCAAAATTATAGGTTGGAACACGCTCATAAATACACTCGATAGAAGTTATCATGTTTTCCCCATACACATCTCCAATCTCAAGGTCTCCTGCTTCAATCCAAGCTCCATCAACTAGTATCGGATGATTTGGCGTAACACGTAAATCATTGTTGATAACAAGATAATGATCCATCATCTCCTCAGGACTATGATGAAATACCTCAGTTACAAAGCCTTCTTTGTATTCATTGCTAAACCCATCATAAGAGCTGACAAGATCACCTACTTCTACATCTTCTATATTTTTGAGGCTGCCATCTGCCATTTCAATTTGTGTACCAGCAAGGAAACAAACAGTAAATTTATCAGCTTCTGCTGAATCATTATTTGATTGATTTGTTGGTCCGCCTTCATTTGCATTGTGAACAATAGATGCAATCTTTGATTCTCCCCAAACAACGTTATATGTATGGTAAGGTTCAACTTCAAAGTTATAGGTTGGAACACGGTTATGTACTTGTTTAATCGAGGTTATAGTGTTTCCGTCATAAACATCACCGATTTCAAGTTCACCTGCAGAAATCCATTCACCATCAACCATAATTGGGTGGTTTGGCGTAACACACAAATCATCATTTATTACAAGATAGTAATCAGTCATTTCCTCTGGGCTATGATGGAATAACTTAGTGACTGTACCTGTTTTCCACATACCACTGCTTTCATCATAAGATTTGACAGAATCACCGACTTTTATATCTTCGATGTTTTTCAAAGTACCATCAGACATTTCAATTTGAGTTCCTGCCAAGAAACACGAAGCATTCATCTCTTCAAGTTGGTTTAATAACATTTGTAGAGCCACTCTTAGATCATCGTTTATACTAAGATCATCAAGTGCCTCAGAAATTATATCTATTAAAAATAGTCCAAGGGTAACCGCATTATGAGCTCCACCTTCATGCATTACAAATATATTCGTAAGAGCCTCTAATATATCCATATCTTCGTAAAGTGCATCAAGTAATTGATTTATAGACCCAGTTGGCCCGAGCAAATCACCCCATCCATCATTTTTCAGATCATCGTAAAATTCAAGTATAGAACCAAGAGGGAAATGTAATTCTCTCATATCACTATCCAACTGCCAAATAAAACTATAACCATCTCCAAAGACAAAAGAACCGGTCATTTCCGCATAACCCTCTTCGTTGCAATTCAAGTTGATTATAAAATCTCCATTTTCATTAACAAAAACATCAAAATCTCCATTTGTACCAGGTGCAATATAAAACTCATCAATATGTAAAATGCTAAGTATATCAACATCGCCTTCTGCTATTGCACCCCACTGACTTGAAAAGCTGAAACCAGCTAATGTCTGATATCCAGTCTCAGTATGAATATTCCAGTTATCTGGATCGCCTATACCTGTAAAGTTAAGACCATTGGCCAGATAATATTGGATTATCTCTTCCAAATTTTCAAGCGTCTCCCCATCTGCAACTCTAACATTATTAAAAGTTAAATCCCCATAGAATTGTTCGAGTTCCGCAGTAATAAGCCCGTTTAATACCGAAAAAGTAAAATCATCCCAAGTTGCATCCCGGTGTGAATTAAGCAAATATATCTCCCCTTTTTCTGAATCAAAACGGAAAATAAGTATACCCTCATCTCCAGAGAAATTCTCAAGATTAAACGACCAATTACCAATAACCGGAACAGTTCCATGTAAAGATATATTCGCGTTTACTTCCCCTTCAAATGCAAGATGAGCCTGTGTTATATTACCATCAGGGTTTTGTACAATTTTAAGATACACATTTCCATCTGCCAAAAAATTACCACTGCCATTGATGAATTCCCCTGCAACTAGATTAAAGCTAATATCAAAATCAACATATCCTGCAAACTCATAAATAGTCGAACCATCCTCTTGAGGTTTTATCGAGATATAGCTATTTATATCTCCTTCAGAGACATAAATCTCAAGCACATCAATTGATACGTTAAATCCAGGGATAATAACATCCTCTACAACTGTTTCATCAAGATTGAAGTAAAGATCATCGATATCAAGATTTATTAAAGCCTCTGCTTCAATTGTTCCATCGGAATGAAGTATCACATAACCTTCTAAATAAAAATCAATTATCTCTGCTGTAACATTAAAGCCAGTTGTTAGGTTCATGCCAAAAAGATTAACATTATCTATAGTCAAATTTAAACATAAACCATCCATGGTCAAGGATCCGCTTCCCGCAACAGTTAAAGTACCATTGCCTGCAAGAGTTTCATCACCCCAATAACCATATTGCGATGTAACATATGTTATTATTAATGAACCTCCACCTAAAGAAAATGTATCTATATGACCATCGATAGCAATAGTTCCACCTGATACATTATATGCTTCACCTGAAAGGTCAATACCTTCAGCAATTACCAGGCCCTGTGATTGGAAATTAAGAATAGTAGCATTTGGCAAATAAGGAATCACATGGCCGCCTAGAAGATCTGGTATTATTTCAATTATGTTTAAAAGGAAAGGAATAGTCAAGTAAATTTCACGATTTGAAGTAATTTCATCAACTGAAAGGCTTAGAAAACCTCGAGTTGAAGAGGCAACCTCAATAGATAAATCATTAATCTGACCTGTACCATCAAAATGAACTGACATATCCGTGAAAAGAGATGAAACAATGGTAAGATTCCAATCGAAGTAAACAGATTCTATACCTATATTAAAATCGAGATATTCCCCTGTAGTTTCATTAATAAGGATCGGTTGAATAGATGAAAATTCAATATCCTCGATATCGATATCAAGACCCATCTCTCCATTAACACCGGTAAACATTAAAACTAATCCATAACCAAGAGGTGGAGCAGAAAATGCTGCGCCAAAGGCTAAAACTATGCTAATTTGTCCTTCGCTACTAATACCAAAATCACCTATGCTAAATCTAATATAATATCGCATGTCTTCTTCAGTCATTCCAAGGTCTTGCCAGTCATGATAATCAAGAGTAATATCACCATAAGCACGAATGTCATGTATGCTGATTACTGCAAAACCACACGCTTTTCCACCCATGCTTATCTCACCGGTTCTAAGATTTGCATTAACATATGCTGAATAAAAACCTCCTGCAGAGATAGATATATGTGCACCAATAACTAAGTTATCTATCTGAAATCTAACACCAAGGCCAATGTTTACTGCAAAATATCCGCCGAACTCTAGGCTAAAGTTACCATCAGTAACAGTAAATGTACCTGAGCCCTCTGTTCCTGCGGACAGGCTAATTCCTGAAATACTTAAACCTGGTATTATCGCAATACCAATACCTATAACACCATCAGCTGTGACAGCATATCCAAATTCACCATATATCTCACCAGTCTCAAGATTCCAAATCATATGTGCATATCCCATAAGTTTAATTCCAAAACCAGCAGAGATACCAGTCATAGATACGCCAATTCCTAGCTCACCATTGATATTAACCCAGAACTCTAGTTGACCATCACCCATGACCATATAACAAGAGCCTTGCATATAGAAATAAGGCAGACTAATTCCAACAAAACCTAAACCCACCCTGGCATTTACCAATTGGATAAATCCATTGGCGTTAAAAGATAGTGTTTCTTCATCAGCATCCAGGCTCCAATAACCAGAGACTGTTAAAACATCAAATTCAGCAGCAAAATTAGATCCCGCATAAATATAGAAATCCCTGAGAACCAGGCTTTCACCAAGTGCAAGGTTGGCAGTGATATCCAATATACTATTTTTTGCAAATATTATCTCAAAATAACCATTATTATTCTGCTCAAAATGCATCAGTTGAATTGAGCCTATAGAAAATACTATATCATCTCCTACTGACTCGATACTTATATCAGTAACTTGGGCAATTCCTCCTTCAAACACGATACGTGTCTGATTAGCATAAGACTTAGTACCGTTAGCATTAGTTTTTGAAAAAACAGTTCTTTCAATTGTAAGAGCCGCATTAGGATTAAGAACCAACTTACCCCAGTTTATATCAATCCATGCATCATCAAAATCAAGATGAAAATCTACCATATTAACTCGAGATGAGCTATTTATTTTAAGAAAACCATCAGTTTTATTCCAACGGATGTCAAGACTATCATCGAAAGATTCCAGTATAAAGATACCACGGATATGAACGATATTGCTCCCGATATCAACAACAGTGTCTATACCCATTGCAATATGTCCGCTGATTGATATATATCCATCTTCTGCAGTTACATAAGAATCAGAGCTAATGTATAAGGCTAAATTCATCACCTGATCAATTTCAATGCTGTCGATATAGCCTGAGTATTGTCCGAAGATTACGGCAATATCTGTTATTTCAAGGTGTCTTCCATATATTCTGCATACTGCATTGTCTTCAGCGGTTTCTTCAAAATCAATTGAGATAGCTGATTGATAAAAGACAATTAAATCTACTGTTACCACAAGATCTGTTGGATCTCCAAAAATTGCTAAATCATCAATTGTGAATATTAAATCATATATTTTTATTTCAGAATTAACGCTAAAGGACCCATTTGCTGAAAGGCCATTTTCATCCCAGATGATCTCTAAATCTTGTGCTTCACCAACTATTTCTGAGAAATCAAAAAAGCCGCTGAAAGATACAGCATATCCCATAATATCTCCAAGGTTTAAATCAAAAGATATTCCTTCAAGCTCAAGAACACCATCACAGACAAGACTACCAATACTTCCACTTTGATCTAAGAGTATATAACTATCTCCCACGAGTCTAATCAGATCAATCGAGATAGTTATCTGATTATCACCATCGTCTGCTGTGAATACAAAGTCTATTAATTCAAAATAACCATCAGCAGTTATTTCAAGATAACCCTGTGATATATTCCACATTATTTCTAAAACAGAATTATCAGATCCGGATAAATACAACCATCCTTGTAATGCAACAGCCGTTCCATTGATGTTAAAAGCAAGATCAACCTCTGCATATCCATGACCCATGAACAAGATATGACCCGCGTTTGGAATAGCACTCATATTATCAGATACATTAATGGATTCCTGTGGTTCCACTAGTGAATAATCAACTTGATCTCCTATATCCTCAGGAGTCATATTGCCAAGCGATTGATACATATCAGTTCCAGAAGAGCCACTGCTACCACATCCTTCATCAATTGCTCCATTACAGTTATTATCTATACCATCACAAATTTCTTCTGCACCAGGATGAACATCAGCGTTGTTATCATTGCAATCAACAGTTGAATCATATCCATCACCATCAAGATCAACTGAATCATCGTCGTCATCATCACCAGCACAGACTAGATCACTACCATCACAATCCTGATCTATACCATCTCCACAAATCTCAGGGGCACCAGGATAAATGCTGGGGTTTAAATCATCACAATCAACAGTTGAATCAAAACCATCACCATCAAGATCAACTGAATCATCGTCGTCATCATCAACCCTATCAGAAACATTAAATATCTCTTTAAGACGGATAAAAAATGAAAGATTAGCAAGGCGTGGGAATTTTTCTTCTATTCTTAATAATAGATTATAAATACGACTGCCTAAAGAGCGAGTTTTAGTATTAACATAAGAAACTGCTTTACTAATAATATCTTTATCTTTCTCAGAGGATTCATCAATATCTTGATTATCTGAATCTTTTGCATCATTTACATTGGAATCAACATCTGAAGTATTTAGATAAATATCAGCAGCATTTATTGAAGAGAAAGAAACAGAGACTAAGAGGATCACAATTATAATACTAAGTACCTTACTACCTCCTTTCAAAAGACGCTTATTCTTTTTGTTTTTCATGTTTCTAAAAATCTTCTTCATGTATTATCGCCCCCTGAGATTTATATTAAAAATCTCAATCTCATCACTACAAACAACAGTGTCAACCCCATCATATGCTACAACCCCAAATGTAGATTTTCCGAATCCTTTATAGCTTGTGATAAAGCGTGCTGAACCTGAATTACTTGTGTTTTCAACACCACCATCAATTAATAGTTCTACACGGCTAGGTACAAAACCACTTGTTTCATATTCAAGCTCTACTTTTCCAAAAACTACGGCTGAATCAAGCATCTTAAGTTTCATAAACTTACTGCCAAACAAATAAACAAAACCAGGCTCAGGATTAGTAATACTAATACTCTTCACAACAATGTTTTCAAAAACCTCCAAAGAAACAGTAAAAACACTGTTACCGCCATTCGAGCTTATATCTACATCACAAGTGTAAACACCAGGGCTAAGACCAGTTGTATCAACAGAAACAACAATAGTATCAGATTCACCCATGGAGTTACCAACCATAGTGTCAAGGCTGAGCCAGCTACAACTCTCAGTAAAACTGTATTCAAGAATTCCTTCTCCAGCATTTTGTATAACAAATGAAGTTGTATCTGTTGTATTTACATTTATTTGCCCAAAATCATAAAACAGTGGGTCTATATATAAAACAGGGGAGGTACTTTGCGCATCTACCATTAGTTGTACGCTAAAAACATCTGATCCTGCATTAGAGTTGATCTGAAGATCGTAATTATATGTTCCTGGCAAAAGATCTGTAGTATCAACATCTACATTGATTGTATCATGCTCACCAGAACTATTACCTGAAAGCGTATCAACACTAAGCCATTCGCAACTCTCAGAAATACTATAATCAAGAACACCTGTGCCACTATTACAGATTTCAAAGCTTGTTGAATCTGTGTGATCTGCCTGAAATGTGCCAAAATCAAAACTACCCGGGTTCACAGACAACACAGGAGAAACACTAGTATCAACAACATCAACAACAACCGTGAAAACATTACTACCAAGATTAGAATCAATGGTTATCTCACAAGTATGAGTACCAAATGAGAGATCACTAGTATTTATATCAACCGTGATTGTATCATGTTCTCCTGCAGAGTTACCAGACATAGGAGTAACTTTGACCCAGCTACAGCTTTCACTAATACTGTACTCAAGGGTTTCCTCACCATCAGTCCAGATTTCAAAGCTTGCAGAATCAGTTATACCCTCTGCTTTATCACCAAAATCAAAACCTAATGGGTCGATAGAAAGACCGTTTTCTACTACTTGAACAGTTACAGTAAAATCTTTACCACCATTGACAGCATTTGAATTGATTTGTATATCATAAGTATGAAATCCTGGCGAAAGACCAGTTGTGTCAATATATATATTTATTGTATCATGTTCAGTAGTACAACTACCTGAAGTGGTATCAACACTAAGCCAGTCGCAGTTTTCAACTATATTATATTCAAGTGTTCCGGTCCACCAGTTCCAAATATTAAAGCTCGTGGAAACCTGACTGCCAGTTGGTACATCATCAAAAAGATATCCCTGCGGATTAATCTTAAGCCATGGTATTACAATGTTTAAAGACAGTGTAATTGTCTTTGGGATATAGTCACAACCAATTAATATTTCACAGGTTTGTTTTCCAATAGTAAGACCAGATGTATCTATTACAAAGTTGATAGTGTCATGTTCACCTGTAGAACTTCCACTTGTGGTATCTAGTTCTAACCAATCACAGTCTTCAAATAAAGTATAATCAAGAGTTGCGTTACCACCGTTCCAGATTTCAAAACTACCTGTAATTATTTGGTCTCTTTCAAAGTCTCCTAAATCAATAACATCTGATTCAAAGTCAATAATTGGGTTATTGATATAAACAGGACCGAGTGTCATGTTTTCATGATCACCGTTTCTCCTGAGTTGTATATTATTATCGACATCATAATAGTGGTACTTAACAAGATATACACCACCCTTGAACCATCCTCCACCAATAGGTGCCCATTCCCCAGGTGAGTCTCTATGACCCACAGCATATAATACTTTAAATGGACCCTCCTGATCAGTAACTAAACCATAAGAATCACGACCCAAAGAGGGCCCACCACAAATGTATTCTCCAGTTCTCCACATAACATCTGTGAATAATTGATCTAAAGTAGCATCATTTACATTGTATTCTTTATCTAGTTCTGCAATTTTTTCATTTGTTATAAGATACAAGCTTTCATCAGGAGCAATCTCAAGATTATGACCAGTATAACCATGTTCACCTGGAGGTGAAGACCATCCACCACCTGTCCATCCATCAATAATTACACTCGCTTGTGAACTATCAGTAAGACCATGGTTGTCAACAACAGTTAGATTAACATTGTAATTTCCTTCTGTTTCATATTCATGGATAGGGCCAAGTATACGTAGAAAATCCCAAAGAGAATGAGAAACTGGTAGTGAAACATCATATTCTTGTAAATTATCATTATTTAATATATTGTAATCTAAACCAGATATATCATAGTATGAAACAGTACCATCACCCCAATTCCATTTCAGAGGTGATAATAGATATCCATCAAGATCACAGCTTTTTGAACCATCAAAATGAAGATGGGAGCCAAGAACACCTCTATATATATGAGGTACGGCAAAGCTAGCAGCATTAATATTAAATTCTTGGGTGACACTATACATATTCTGTGAACCTGCATCTGCAACAGGTGGATTTGAACCAGAACCATAAATGCTTACAGTTTTAACATCAAGTATTCCTAAGTTTATTAAATTATAAACAACATTGTATTCAGGTTCTGTACCAAGTATAGCACCGTCTTTTAGTTTAAATTTTAATCCCGCTGCATATAATCCTTTATTTAAAAATTCAACTTCACATCTTGTTATATATTCCCCATTATCAGGGTTTCCAAGAAGAGGTGTTATGATTTGAACAAAGCCATTTTCAAGTGTAACGTTATCTGTGGAAGAGAATATACCATCTAACGAAAGCATTCTGTTGTCTCTAATTTGAAATACCCAAACAGCTTCTAATATATCTCTCATGTCCAATAATCCAGGAAGATAAAAATTATTATTTGAAGCAGGCATACCAGGCAGAATATTAGAAGACAGTGTTCCAACAAATTTAATTTTTTCAGATGTCTCTGCTTTGTAAATCTCATTTGTAGGTTCAAGATTAAGATCATCACTAACTGAGCTTGATTGTTCACTTTCTCTTATTGATATAAATACATCATGCGTTGGATCAGGAAAATCATTTATTCCTCCTCCTGAACCACCTCCTCCAGAAAAACTATTCTGTGAACAAGACCAATATCCAGATATCCATTGATTATCTTCGGTCATATATCCACTAACCCATTCTTGGACTGGAGGATCCCAACCGTCTTCACCCCATTCCATTAATGGAACAAGATTTGCCCGATAGAGACGAACGGCACAAGATGTAAAAGCCCCATTATTAGTTATATGAGTTCCAGCAGCTAATTTGTAGTTTATACTCTCCCAATCTGCAGGGTAGCATATTCTTATATTGCCAATTTCGTCTAATTCACCGTTGTTATCTACAACTTCAAGTCTAATATAATCGGGTATTTCAAAACCCTTAGGGTTATTCAAAAAAGGATCAAAAGAAATAATTTTACCTGTTGCAAACATTTTCTCAGTGGTAACAAAAGGATAAGACCATGCACTAATCGAGCCAGTTTGAGCTTCATATCCTTTAAACCATCTATATTCAACTATTTGACCATCAGGGTCATAGCTTTCATTTGCAGAAAGTGTACACAGTTCTCCAATATTTTCAATTGTTACATAACCATCATTTTCTAAATCTTGATCAATTATTGCAACGGGTCTAATATTTTCAGCTTTGTATGATTTAAGAGAACCATAAGCTACACTAAATGTTGCGATTCCGCCATTCATATCTGCTGTGCCTGCACCCTTACCATTATAATTTACTATAATATCATTACCGTCAATTACAATATCTTCTATAACAGATGTGCCTTGTCCTCCGATATTAATATTTTCTTTTTTCCACATCATTGAAAGACCGCTATTTGTGTATTCCTTCCAGTAAGGATCCCAACTAAGATCTTCTGGAGATGGAAGCATTACAATACCGCCGAATCCACCAGGGTTGTCAGGCAATCCCTGAATTATTGGCTCTTGAGAAGGCAAATATTCATCTAACATCTCCATTACTTCAGTATCTTGAATATTTTCTAAAACAATAATATCTCCATAATCTGAAACTGACAAACTTCCTTTTTTAGAATTAGCAGTGACATCGTAATTAAATATTTTTATACCAAGGGATTTGTTCAAAGTTTCATCTACATAGTAGGTTAGAAGCGGTGTTGAGGGAAGGTTCATTCCTGCATTATTAAAATCAAAAGGATTACCGCCTATTGATAAATCATCATTATAGATATCATTTATTATTTCCATTATTACAGTATTATTTAATTTTACAAAAAAACTAATTCTTGCAGTTTGACCCACGCCAAGATTGTCGAGATGAATATTAAAGTTTGGCATGTCCATCTCTTGAAAACCATTATGACACATCTTCATAATAAAATCAGTAGTAATATATTCAAAATTACTCCAGAATATACTATCAGAGATACTATCGAAGAATTCTGAAAAATCAAAATCATAATCTGATTCGAAATTTTCTAAATAATTTAACCAATAAGGGGAAGGATCAGATATATTAATACTAAAATTAGAAGGAGGCTTGTAGGATAATATTTGATACATTACTTCAATGAATCTAGCATCAAATTCATCATAGTCTGACCAGAATGTCTCAGTGAAGTTAAGCTGACTGTCTATACTGTCTATATAATATGAAGCAGATTGAACATTTGAAACATTGTCAAATACATAATTTCCATTATAAGATACAAAATTCAATGGAATATTAACATTTTCAAAAGGCAAAAGACCATCATTTACAACGTTTATACCATACCTAAGAGTCACAGTTTCAGATAAGATTAGATCGAGCAAATCTAGTGCACTTGAGCAATTTGAGTCATTACGCAAACCATAAATATTACCAGACATGCCATAAATATCACTAACATCAAAGCCAGTCATATTATACCAATCAATTGATGGATTTATCTCTAAAAAATCCCATGTATCATTATAAAAAACACCGATATCACGATTATAAGTCTTAAGGCCAGCATCCTTAAAATCAGAAAGCTTGAGAAGAAGACCGGAATCTACCCAAGTAGCACCTATTCCTGATGTAAGTTCCTCACAACTACCGGATACAATTATGTCGTCATCAGAGTCGAGCTGAATGTCAAAAATACTTGAGACATATCTAATATCGTTAGTATTCCAACCATCATTTACATAAAGTTGAATTCCATGTAATGAACTTGGATCTTCTCCAGGAGTAATAAGTTCACCATTAGGATTGTATACAGATATATGACCTATTCTTTGGTTACCAAAACCACCTTCATATGCTGAATAAAAGGGACCACCTGCCACGATAATATTATCCTGTGAGTCAACTGCAACAGAAGTTGTTACTATCTCAGGTTCAAAACCTGATACTGACTCAAGTCCATCATACCAGAGAAGGTTCCCATTTGAAGAATACTTAAAGACTAAAGGTCTGTCAAGCTCTCCACCTACAATAATTATGTTATCATGTGAGTCAATTGCCATATCTGCAGGATATGCTTTTGGTTCACGATAGAGAGGATAAGACCATCCTATGGTAACAGGTTTACCATTTATCATCTTTGTAACAGGCGTTGCTCCTGACCTACTAGAAGCAGGAAGATTATAATACCAAGAGATAGGGAACATTGGAGTTTGTTTTTCCCATAAAAGTTCACCTTCTGAGTTTAATTTTATAACAAACCAACTATTTGGAGCTCTATTATAGGGAGAATAGGGATATCGATTGTATCCTACAATTATAACGTTATTTTCAGAATCCACATCAACCTGGGTAGCATATACTCCGCCCATAGCACCATTAACTAATCCGTTTCGCGATAAATCCGAAAAACCAGTCTTTGTCCATTCACGCTCAAGACCGGTATAAAACCATTCATAGCTACTAACATTTTTAGCATTATCATTACCATAATACATCCAAACACATGCACGAGGCATAAACATTGTAACAAAACAATCAACAAGTTTTACCTGAATTTTAGCACAAGTATCATTGTAGCTTTTAATCCAATAATGCACTTCTGTTTCGTCATCATCATATAAAACAAAGCGAATATCCTGAAAATCATCTCTCATACCAGGTTGTCTGTCAATTGTTAATTCAAAATTAAACTCACCAGTTTCACCAAGGTAATTACAGTTACTTACTTCTGGCAAATATTCTCCAGTTTCTGGATCCATAGGATAACTACCTATTGTATAAGTATCACGTACATAGTTTCCAAGCGAGAAAAACACAGGTTTACGATAACTCCAGCTATTATTCCACCAGCTAGAAACAGGTGAAGATGCATTTGTAATTGTTGAAAAACTAGCAATATCTGAAACTGCAGTAAAAACAGTACCATATCTATATTCAGGCTGATAGTTATAATCATCAGCGATTGCATACCAACTATATATCTCTCCATATTCTAGCCCAAGCCATTCAACAGATGCAAAACCACCACTAGAAACACCATATTTGACACCGATTAGACTATCATCTTTTTCATTGTAGAAGTAAACATCCATATTGTCATCATTTAAATCATAAACTCTTACAGATACAGCCATTCTTTTGCAGGCCGAGTCATTTCCTGGATTAGGTTCAGGCAGTGGTTTACAACTAATATAATTTGGATCATAACCACCAGTTCCATCAGAAGGAGCTACAATTTCAGGTTTATCTGGTGGGAAATTGATTCTATCCTCAACATCAGCATCGTCATCTTCATCTTCATCTTCTTCACCCAGACCTCCAATGACACCATCTCCATCAATATCAACACCGGTAGTATTTTCATCTTCAGGTTCTACTACTTCTAAAAATACACTTTCTGAGCCACCAAACTCATCAGAACACGTAATTTCCCATGTGCCAACATAAGAGCTGTTATAACTATTTGGTTTAAAATAAGAAGAAAAACCAATAACCCAATAATCTAAAATATCATCTGCCTGTGTAATACCGTTAGGATCGATTATCTGCCAAGACCATTCTCTTTTACCATCAGTTTTTTCAAACCTATAAGAAATACTAGTATTGGCACCATAAGAAACATACTCTGGATCAACATAAATATTGTAAGTATTAGGATTATTCACAGCAGGCTCATCACCGTCCTGCTGGTCATTCATACCGTTATTCTCACTTGTAGAACTAGTACCAAGTAGAACATTATCTCCTAAAGAGGGAGCAGATTGTTCACCAGGTGTACCCTTAATACCAACTGCAGGATCACCGAAGAGCGTAGAACTATAGTAAACATCTCTCATTTTACTAAAATCAATTAAATTGATGTTATCTTCTTTAGAAATCTGATGAGCCACGCCAAGAGAAGGCGCTTTTTCCTCATCAAATAAATTTTTCCAAAAGCTTTTGTCAAACTGTTGAGAAGGACCATTAGTCGAACCAGATACCCCATAACCATTACCTGTGTTCATAACTGCTGCAAAAGCACCAGCATTATTTTTAACAGTAAGTGTTTCTGCAAAACAATCATTTTCTGTGAAACGACCAGAGAGACAACTCTGAGAGTAAACAAAAAAGTTTTCGTTATAATTAGTAAGGCTATTAACATAAGAGGATACAATTTTCAAATCAGATTCGACAGCACCATGACCAACATGACTGACAAGATTCACACCACTATTTATCTTATCAATCATCTCAAGTGAATCCCAACCACCATTATATTCATTTGAAACATCTTTATCATATAGTGTTTCAAGGTTAAAACCAGTATCCCCAACTGGTAGACCCTCATCACCAACAGTCTCTTCTTTATAGTCCTTACCCCATGTATTAACCCCATATGGGTCTAAAGGACTTTGAGGGCCGCACAAATATTCACCGCTCCAAAGAGCATTATTTAGATAATCATCACCATCATCAACACTAGATACTTCATAAGAAAGAGTCTTTCTAACAAAATTTGAAACTTCTTCTGTGGTTTCTACAGGAGCACGACCAATATATACTTCAGACATTATATCATCGACATATCCACTAGGGCCATCACCATCAAGACAGCTGTAGTACAAATCGGAAGGAACATCCATACTATTGGAATGTAACTCTTTAGCAGGAATAATTTCATCATCGCCACCTAGAAGTACATAATCTGTATGCCAGTTAGTATATGCATATGAAATAAAATTACGGATTTTTTCAGCTCGATTCTCACCAGTAAAATCATTTTCTATTTCTTCTATTGTTACAATTTTTCCAGAAAGACCTTGTACTTCTCTGTAGTTTAAAAGCCTCTGGAAGTTGTAACTATCCTCATAATTTTTAAGACTATTACTAGTAATAATAAGATAAGGATAAGACGGGGTATTTTCAAAGGAGATCTCTTTATTAGAATAAGTATCAATTAATTCTGGGTTTTCTAATTTATCAACTATTAACTCTCTATCTGATTCTAATCCCCTGAAAGTTTCATCATTAAAATCAGTCGAGGGCTTTGTTGAGATTTTAACACTCATAAGAGTTGAATAAGAAATTTCCGCTGGAGGGTTACCAAATCTTCCTGAATATTTTCCATATGGATCCTCTACTATATTTCCATCTGGATCTTTTGCTTGTGTTGATCTGTATCTTACAGGATACAAATTTAAAAATAAGATATTATAGCCGCGGCTTTTCTGCGAAGTTACAACTTGATACCCTATCGTCTCTTTTACAGTGGGTTCATCCCCACCAGTTACAATTTCTCGGTAAGGATAGAATGTTTCATAGTCTTCATATATACTTTCATCTAAATTAACAGAAGAACTATATTGCTCTGTTTTTGTTTGATATTGTTCAGAAATTGAAAGCGGAGATTCAGGATCAATAGCATATTCAAATGTTGACAAGTCCATATCATTAAAAGAAATTGGCTGTTTACCTGGTTCAATAATATTTGAAACAGACATTGTGTTATTATCATATTTTACAACAATATCTTCGATAGTATAACCATAAGGAATCAAAATCTGAAGTGGTTTCATAGGAAGAACTGGTGCACCTGGAATATTAAAATTAGTAGTACCATCCATTTCTAGTCTACCAAATGTATAATTTGTAACACTAAGAGAAGAGCTATTCGTCCTTGTAATATTATCTTCATTGTCCAAGGATCCGTTTGAATTATCTGCACTATAGTTTATATCCATAACAGTTACATTATTGTAGACTGGTGGGTCGAAACTATAAGTCAAAAAGATATCATAAGGTTCACCATCTAAAAAATCATCTACAATAGAAGAGTCTTCAGCAAAAGCAACATTACCAATAATAACTGATAAAGAGGAGCAAATCATAAGAAATACTACAAAAACACTAATTAGATTTTGTTTAAAAATAGCATTTTTCTTACGAAAGTTTTTTTGCATATGAAACGCTCCCGAAGTTTAAATATTATTATCTATTCGTTAGGTATATATATCTATACTTAGATATTTGTAATTCGTCATATATATAATTTATTATATAAACGTTATCTATAATTGTCTATTTATTTAATAAAGCAATTAAAATGGGAGGTTTAGTTTAGCAATCATAGTTGTTGATAACATACACAGATATAGATATTGGTTCCAGATATCGCCATATTAGTATGTAGATATAAGTCCCCAAGCCAGGCCTCGATTATTCCACTTACATAGATACCGGGGGACTCAACGATGAAACAGAATCCGCCAGGATACCCGTCCCATGGCTCAAAACTAAAGGTTACACTGCCTTCTACCACAATATCTACATTTGTGGTACTTATTATCCAATTACCTGTACTAAATTCAAAGTATATATCACCTATCTCAAAAGTGCTTTCGCTTTCTATATGAATACCTGTTTCATTTACAAAAATATCAACTGTTCTATTGAAGAATATTTTTTCTGCATAAAGATAAAAACCATTTACAAGTATCTCCAAATCAGTTATATTAACATATACATCCCTATAACCTAGGAGATCACCGCCGATGGTACAATTATTGTTATCATTTTCATAATCCCAGTCAAACCAAATAGTACCATTCATCCCACCATCAACATCGATATCAAAATTCCCTGAAAACGTAAAATTAGTATAACTTGAATTATAACATACATCAACATCAATATCTGTAAATGTATCATCATAATTAATTGTTAGATTACCACTTCTACCCTCACGCCAATGTACTCCACCAGTAATCACCTTGCTTACTTCAACACTTATGTTTTCTCCATATTTAAAACGGAAGTTATTTATCGAAAAATTTGCACTTCCATCAATAGAAAAGTTACCAAACGGGTTTTTTGTAAAGTTTATAAACACATATGAATCATTTGTGTCAAAGATGAAATGCCCGTTTAATTCTCCTGAAATTCCATTTATTTCGAATTGGAAATTATTTAAATGTATCTCATTGTAGCCACCAATTGCTATGCTTACGTTACCGCTCGCAGTCTCAGTAATTGTAACGTTGTTACCACTTGAGTTACTAGGACCTTTCGTTTTTACATGTACATGTGAAGTTACCACATTAGCAGGGTCATCCATATCTGTAATTTCAATTTTTCCACCTAAATCAACTCCGGTTTCATCTGGTGTCACAACTGTAAAATGAATGATTTCCGCACCACCTGCAGCAAGAACTCCAGAAGTTGAGGAAAA
>Ga0272442_10004239_pt1 | contig 19727 bp, 15 predicted proteins | sample SSMForm2O_FD_200262 | JGI IMG/M metagenome (GOLD analysis project Ga0272442, IMG submission 200262) | Marine sediment archaeal communities from Little Sippewissett salt marsh, Falmouth, MA, United States - SSM-Form-2O | ecosystem: Environmental > Aquatic > Marine > Wetlands > Sediment ... | reverse complement strand
TGGTCTTCGTGGGCGACATCGCCGAGGTGCCCACCTTCACCCTGGGCGGCGACGCCTCGGACCGGCCCTACGCTTGCGTGGACGCGGACCTGATCCCCGACATGTACTACGGGCGCCTGTCGGCGACCAACACGACCATGCTCCAGAACATCCTGGACAAGACCCTCATGGTCGACCAGTTCACCATGCCCAATCCGGCCTACCTGGGCGAGGTCGTCATGATCGCCGGCTACGACACGGGCCACGGCTCGACGCACGGCAACGGGCAGATCAACTACGGCACGAGCCTCTACTTCAACGCGGCCCACGGGATCACCTCGCACACCTACCTGTATCCCGAGTCGGGCAGCTCGTCCTCGCAGATCGTCCAGAACGTCAGTGACGGCGTGTCCTACATCAACTACACGGCTCACGGCTCGACGACGTCCTGGTCGAATCCGAGCTTCACGCAGTCGAACATCAACAACCTGCAGAACGACGGCGAGTACTGCCTGGCCGTCGGCAACTGCTGCCTGACCAGCTCCTACGAGATCGGCGAGTGCTTCGGCGAGACCTGGCTGCGGGCGGCCAACAAGGGCGCCATCGGCTACATCGGCGCCAGCAACTCGACCTACTGGGACGAGGACTACTGGTGGGGCATCGGCCACGGCCCCGTCTCGGCCAACCCCACCTACGAACAGACCGGCCTGGGCGCCTACGACGGCCTCTTCCACGACCACGGCGAGGCCATGGACCAGTGGTACGTGGTCAACGACGCCCTCGTCTTCGCCGGCAACCTGGCGGTGGTGGAGTCCGGCTCCAGCCGCATCGAGTACTACTGGAACATCTACAACCTGCTGGGCGACCCGAGCCTGGCCACCTTCATGGGCGTGCCGGCGACCAACCCGGTCGTCCACCTGCCGACCATCTTCACCACCAGCCCCGGCCTCGCCGTCGAGGCCGTGCCCAACAGCTACTGCGGCCTGACCCGCGACGGTGAGATCCTCGCCGCCGGCACCGTGGACGAGACGGGCTCGGCCTTCCTCGCCTTCGACGGCGTCCTGACGCCCGGCCCGGTGCAGCTGGTGGTCATGGCGCAGAACCGCGAGCCCTACGTGGCGAGCCTCAACGTCATCGTGCCGGCGACCATCCTCATCGATCCGCCGGCCATCGACGCGGGCGTGACGACCACGGTGAGCGTCGGCGTCTTCGAGTCCGACGGCGTGACGCCCAAGCCGGGCATCCACGTCTGGGCCGAGGGCCTCGACTACGCGACGGCCCATGCGGTCACCGGATCCGACGGGTACACGAGCCTCGAGGTCACCTACCCCTACGGGCCCAGCCTCGACATCGTCGGGCAGGACATGGCCGATCCCTGGGAGCTCTTCCGCGAGGCGCTGACGGTGAACGCCGATCCCCTCGCCGGCATCCAGATGCACGTGGCCACGGCCATCGGCCTCCAGGACACCTTCGCCCTCAATCTGCCGGGCACCCTCTTCGCCCAGAACTTCGGGCCCGGCCACGGCGAGCTGCCCGAGCACGTACTCTGGGCCTTCGTCAACGACGAGCCCGGCCTGAGCACGACAGCCGACTCCCTCGCGCTGACGCCCGCGGACGCCGGCGGCGTGCGCGGCGTCTTCGCCGTGGAGGGCTGCGACCTCATCGAGACGACCTTCCCGATCATCGAGGCCTACGGCACGCTGACGGGCACCGTCGACGCCGGCGGCGCGCCGGCCGTCGGCGCCGTCGTCGAGGGCTACGACGCGTCCATGGAGCTGGCCTTCACGGCCGTCGTGGACGCGGCGGGCAGCTTCGACGTCGGCGAGGACGTCCTCGTGGCGCCCTACACCCTGATGGTGGACTACTTCGGCTACCTGCACTACGAGGCGCCGCTGTTCGTCAACTACGGGCCCAACACGTACGACATCGTCCTGGATGCCGCGCCCGCGGGCGTGCTGACGGGCACGATCACCGAGCTGGGCACGGGCGATCCCCTGGACGCGACGGTGAAGGTCTACCGCTCCGACACCATGGATCTCTACGACGAGGTGGCCACCGACCCGATCACGGGCGAGTACACCACCGGCAGCCTGCCCTACTTCGACTACACGGTGGTCGTGCGGGCCTGGCACCACATCCCGGTGACCATCGGCATCACCATCGAGGAGCCCGTGGTGGTCAAGGACTTCGTCCTCGAGACCACCATCGGCGACCTGCTGGTCCTGGACGACACGGCCAAGGGCGGCGCGCGCCCGGCCAAGATCGAGAAGGGCGTCCAGCTCGCGCCGGCCTACGAGGACGGCGGCGCCAAGGCCGTGGATGCCCTGGTGGCCGACCTCGAGTACCTGGGCTACACGGCCACCGTGGAATCCGCGTCCACCACCGATCCGGCCACCTGGGCCAACTATGACATGCTCATCTGCAGCAGCGGCAGCAACACGAGCCCGCTCGGCAGCGCTATCCTGCGCAACGCGCTGGTCGCCTTCGTCACCGACGGCGGCCACCTGCTCATCGAGGGCGGCGAGGTGGGCTACGACCACTACGGCGACGACAACTTCGCCGAGACCGTGCTGCACATCAGCGACTGGGACCACGACTCGAGCGGCGACGTCACCGTCGCCGAGCCGGGCCACTACGTCATGAGCGTGCCCAACACCATCACCGGACCCATCGCCGTGGACTACGTGGGCTACGGCGACGCGGACGCCGTCGACGCGACGGCCGACGCGGTGAAGGTGGGCTCGTGGACCAGCTACGCCGATAACGCCAGCATCGTGGCCTACGATCCCAACCCGGCGCCGCAGGGCGGCCAGATCGTCTTCTACGCCTTCAACTACGCCGCCATGGACGCGGCGGTGCGGCCCCAGCTCCTGCAGAACACGGTCACCTGGCTGATGACCCTCGAGGTGGGCGACTGCTCCGTCTCCGGCACGGTGACCCTGCAGGGCGAGACAGACCACTCCGGCGTCCTGGTGCAGGCCATTCCCGGCGGCGGCTCGGTCCTCACCAACGCCGCCGGCGACTACACGCTGCCCGGGCTCTTCGCCGGCCCCTACCAGATCCGCGCCAGCAAGACCGACTGGTCCATCGGCGTCCAGGAGGTGGTCCTCGGCGAGAGCGAGCAGATGACCGGCGTGGACTTCCTGCTGACCCCCGTCTACGTCGACACCTGGTGCAGCCAGCCCGGTTCCTACATCGGCGACTACCAGACCGTGAGCGACGTCATCACCGCCGAGGGCAACGCCGCCATCAGCGCCGTGGAGGTGTTCGTGGACATCACGCACACCTTCCAGGGTGACCTGACGGTGGACCTCACCTCGCCGGCGGGGACGACCGTGCGCCTGCACGACCGCACGGGCGGCGGCACGGACAACATCTACGGCTGGTATCCGGGCGACATGGAGCCGGCCGAGAACCTGGACGTCCTCATCGGCGAGGCGATGGCGGGCGACTGGACGCTGGCCGTCGAGGACCACGCCGGCGGCGACCAGGGCACCCTGAACGAGTGGTGCGTGCGCCTCACCCACGCGGCCATCACCGGCATCGACGACGGGCAGGCCGGCCTGCCCGAGCGGCTGGCCCTCGGCCGCAACTTCCCCAATCCCTTCAACCCGAAGACCACCCTCCGCTTCGACCTGCCGCACGCGGCCGCGGTGGAACTGGCGGTCTTCGACGTCGGCGGGCGGCGCGTGGCGACGCTGCACGCGGGGCTCATGGAACCCGGCCGCCACGAGGTCGAGTGGCTGGGCCGCGCCGACGACGGCCGCGCCCTGGCCAGCGGGCTCTACTTCGCCCGCCTGCAGGCCGAGGGGACGGTCCTGACGCGCAAGATGGTCCTGATCAAGTAGGACGCGGCGCGCGCGGCGGAGATTCCGGGGCCCCGGCGGATCGCGCCGGGGCCCCTTCTCGTCGCCCGCGGCCCCGCGCGGGAGCGAGGGGAGCGCCGGGCGCGGCGGTCCCGCGCCTACTCGCCCAGGAACTGCACCTGCACTTCGCGCCGGCGCGGCCGCGTGTCGAAGTCCACCAGGATGACCTGCTGCCAGGTGCCGAGCCCCAGCCGGCCGCCCGCGAAGGGCACGCTGAGGCTGGGGCCGAGCAGGGCCGCCCGCACGTGGCTGTGCCCGTTGTCGTCCCCCCAGGCCAGATGGTGGCGGTACTCGCGGTCTTGGGGCGCGATCTCCTCGAACAGGCGCCCCAGGTCGCCCACGGCGCCGGGCTCGAACTCGATGGTGGTCAGGCCGGCCGTGGAGCCGCCGATGAACAGGACGGCGACGCCGTCGGCGAGCCCGCTGGCGACCAGCTCGCGGGCGAGGTCGCCCGTCAGGTCCAGGGTGTCCCCGTCGCCCCGGCTGGCGACGGCGATGCGCGCGCTGTGAACGGTCACGGCTTCCTCCTTGCCTCGCCGCGCAGCCTAGCACGCGGCCGCGCCGCGGGCCGCTTTTTTCACTGGCGCTTTCGGCGGGGGACCGGTACACCATGGGCGGACCGCAACGAGCAAAGGAGCCACGCATGAAGGCAAGTCCGCGCGCCCTGACCGCCCTGTGCGCCCTCGTCGTCCTGCTGCCGGCCGCCGCCGCCGCCCAGGCGCCGCCGCCCTGGGAGGAATCGCGCGCCGAATCCGGCACCGGCCTGCGCTTCGAGTCGTGGGGCGGCCACCTGGGCCTGAGCTCCAGCGACGGCTTCGACCAGTTCCTCCTCGGCGGCCACATGGACCTCGCCGGCCTGCACCGGCACCTGCTCCTGCGCCCCGGTCTGACGCTGGGCTTCGGCGACGACGCGACGACCTTCGACATCCAGCTCGACGGCGACTGGTTCATCCCCGTGCAGGACATGCCGGTGGACTTCTACGCCGGCGCCGGCCTGTCCCTCTTCTTCATCGACTGGGACGGGGGCAGCGAGTTCGAGCCGGGCCTGAACATCATCGGCGGCGTGGCGGGAGACGTGAACGACCGGGTGCAGTGGCACGGCGAGGTGAAGTTCGGCATCGGGGACATCCCCGACTTCATGCTGCTGCTGGGCTTCTCGCTGAACCGCGGCGCCGCGCGGCCCTGAGTCCGCCGCCGCCGTGCCCCGCGAACGCGCGGCCGACCAGCGCCGCCGCGCCGAGGCCGTCCTGGCGGCCCTGGACCGCCTCTACCCGGCGGCGACCTGCGGCCTGACCCACGCGAATCCCTACCAGCTATGGGTGGCCACCGTGCTCAGCGCCCAGTGCACGGACGCGCGCGTGAACCTCGTCACGCCGGACCTCTTCGCGGCCGCACCCGACGTCGCAGCCCTGGCGCGCCTGCCGCGGCGGCGCCTGGAAGGCCTCGTCCGCTCCACGGGCTTCTTCCGGCACAAGGCGCGCAACCTGCAGGCCGCCGCGCGGCTCATCCTCGAGCGGCACGGCGGCCGCGTGCCCGCCACCATGGCGGAGCTCACGGCCCTGCCGGGCGTCGGGCGCAAGACGGCCAACGTGATCCTCGGCAACGCCTTCGGTGTGCCCGGCCTGCCCGTGGACACGCACGTGGGGCGGCTCGCCCGGCGCCTGGGCTTCAGCCGCGAGACGGACCCCGTCAAGGTGGAGCGCGACCTGACCCGCCTCTTTCCCCCGTCGAGCTGGATCCGGCTGGGCCACCAGCTCATCGCCCACGGCCGCGCCGTATGCGCGAGCCGCCGCCCGCGCTGCGAGGGCTGCGGCCTGGCGTCCCACTGCCCCTCGGCCGGCCGCGTCTGACCCGCGACCGCACTCTGGCGCGACCGCGCCAGAACGCGGCGGCTCGGCCGCGCGGGCGAGTGGCCGGCATCCAGGGTCACGGCCGCGCCGTGATCTAGTCCACGGGAAGAAAGACGATCTTGCGGGCCTCGACGCGTCCCGCCGCCTCGGCGCGGACAAGGTAGACGCCGTAGGCGAGGGCGTGGCCGTCGTCGTCGCGCCCGTCCCAGCTCAGGAAGAGGGGGCCGTAGCCGCGCGACTCGTCCAGGAGGGTGCGCACGCGGCGGCCCCGCACGTCGAACAGCGCGACCGTCACGCGCCCCTCCGTGCGGAGGGCCAGCTCGATGGTCGCGCCCGCCGCGCCGCCGAAGGGATTGGGGTAGGGCGCCGCCAGGCTGAGGGGCGCGTCGCCGGGGCGCCCCTCCACGGCCAGGTGGAGGAGGCGGTGGTGGGGATCCAGCTTCACCGCCGAGGGCTCGCCGTCCAGGGTCCAGGCGTAGCTCTGGACGGCCTGGGCCGGTTCCACGCGGTGGACGGCGCTGTCGCCGGCCGCCGTGTACAGGCCGACGTCCAGGGAGTCGGGGAACAGCGCCCCGGCCTGGGTCTGGCGGAGCTCGAGGTCCACGCGCCACGTGCCCCCGGCCTCCTCGGCGGCCGACCACTCGTAGTAGTACTCCGGGCGGCCCGTGCCGTAGACCCAGCGCTGGAAGAAGCCGTCCAGGTTCCGGCCCGAGATCAGCTCGGCGGCGGCCTGGAAGTCCGCCGTCGAGCCGGTGCCGTCCGCGGCCGGCGAGTCCTGGACCCAGTAGCGCAGGATCTCGAAGAAGTCGGCGTCGCCCACGAGCTGGCGGAGCATGTGCAGCGTCCAGCCGCCCTTGTAGTAGGAGGTCGTGCCGAAGGTGACGTTCGGGGCGTAGACGCTGCCGGCGAAGCTCTGCCGCCAGCGGCGCGACCGCATGTACTCGCCGGCCGTCGAGCGGCCCACCCACTCGAAGAAGACGGCCTCGCTGTAGGTGGCGAAGCCCTCGTTGAGCCAGATGTCCTCCCAGGTGGCGGGGCTGACGTGGTCGCCGAACCACTGGTGGGACAGCTCGTGGGGCTGGACGTAGTGCAGGCTGTCCGGGCTGACGATGACGCTGGCGCCGATGAAGCTGCAGGTCTGGTGCTCCATGCCGCCGCCGAAGCTGAACTCGGCGACGCCGTACTTCTCGTCCTTGAAGGGGTAGTCGCCGTACCGCTCGCAGTAGCAGTCCAGCATGGAGGGGATCTTGCTCAACTGGACGACGGCGGCTTCGCGGTGCTTCGGCCAGATGAAGTACTGCAGGGGCATCGTCGTCGCGTCGGACGCGAAGGTGTAGGTCTCCTCCCAGGGCCAGCCCGTGCCCGGCGGGTGCAGGCCCTCGGGCTGGTAGTCGTCGGCGTAGTTGGTGACCGCCATGCCCACCAGGTAGGTGGCGATGGGGTGGCGGTGGCGCCAGCGGTAGGTGCGCTTGCCCGGCGCCGGCGTCTCGACGGCCTCCAGGACGCCGTTGGCGGCCACCATCATCGTGTCGGGCACGGTGATGGCCAGGGCCACCGAGTCGGCCTTGTGGGTGAGGCGGTCGATGCAGGGCCACCAGGCGCCGGCGTACTGGGTCTCGGTCATGGTCTGGCAGGAGGCGGCGATGCCGCCGTTCCAGTAGTAGCCGGGGAAGTAGAAGGGGATGAACTCGCCGTCGAAGTTGGGCGCCGCCTCGTAGGCGACCTCCACGCGCACGGGCACGCCGGGCGGGGCGCCGGGTGTGGCGACGACGATGGCGGTCCCGTCGCGCCGGCGCCAGGTGGCGGGCGCGCCGTCCACGCGCACCTCCGACACGGTCAGGGTGGACAGGGCGTCCAGGATCAGGCTGTCGGCGCCGCCGTACGCGGCGAGGGGCGTCAGGTGGGCGGTCACGCGGCCCAGGAAACGCTCGGCCGCGAAGTCCAGCTCGCCGTCGATCTCGTAGAAGCCGGCCCGCCACTCGCGCTGGCCGGGCTGGTCGCCCTCGCCGCTGCGGGCCGCCAAGCGGGCGCGGGCGTGGGCGCAGGGCGGCGCGTCCTCGCGCATCTTGCCGTCGCCGCCGGCGGGGCCGGCCGCCGCGAGCAGCGCGCCCAGGGCGAGGAAGAGAAGCGATGGGGCGGTGTGTCGTCTCATCATGCGTGGGGTCAGAGGCTGATCAGCAGGGAAACGCTCAGGCGGATCCCGTTGAGGTCCATGGGATAGGCGCCCTGCAGGACGTCATTCACCTTCAGAGGGTCGTCGGGATTGTAGTTGGGAACGATGTAGGGCAGGGAGCCCTCGTAGTCGAAGTGCTGGCGGACCTGGCCCATGAGCCCCTGGAACTCGCCGTTGACGGCCACGCGCGGGCTCAGGTGGTAGGTGATGCCCGCCAGGGCCACGGGGCCGGCGGTCCAGTCCATGGAGGACATGGCGACGTCGTGGTCGGACATGACGTCACCGTCCTCCGTGACGCCGTAGACATTGCGCAGGCCGATGGTGTACTCGGAGTCGGCCACGTAGACGTTGACGCCAACGCCCACGTAGGGATCGGCGGCGCTGCCCCGCAGGAAGGCGAGGCTGTGGTGGACGGCCACCGTCAGCTCGTGCAGGTTCACGGCCATCTCGCGGCGGGATTCCCACTCGAAGGGGGTGAAGGTGGCCTCGGTGGAGTAGCGGGAGAATCCGTAGGTGGCCGAGAAGGCCAGCAGACTCCCCGCCTTCCACCACAGGCGCAGTCCCGCCGGGACGCCCGTGGGCAGGTCCTCGAAGCGCCGGTCCGGATCGGACTGGTTCACCGCCATGATCCGGTTGGTGTAGGCCAGCAGGTCGTCGTGCGTCGGCCCGGCGTAGGTGGCCAGGTAGGGGCCGAGGCTCCACGTGCCGACGCTCCAGGCGACGGCGTCTGGCTCGCTCCCGGAGCGGTCGCGGGCGGCGGCGGGCAGACATACGAGGAGGACCAGCAGGCCTGCGAGGGGGATGCGGATGGCCAAGATCTCGTTCCTTCCGGGTAGGTTAGACGAAACTTAAACTCTGGCGGCGACCGGGATCAAGGACCATCCCCGCCGGCGCGGCCCGCCAGGACCGCCGCGAGGAAGTCCAGGCTGCGATCGACCGCGCCGGCGCCGGACGCCACCAGGGCACGGGCCGCGCGGCCCGCCGCGTCGCGCGCGGCGGGATCCTCGAGCCAGCCGCGCCAGAGGTCCGTCAGTTCCCCGGCGCTGCGGAAGACGGCGCCGCCGCCGGCGTCCAGCAGATCCCGTGCCTCGCCGGCGCGTCCGATGCGCGGGCCCACGAGGACGGGCCGGCCGTGGGCCGCCGGCTCGAGGACGCTGTGCACCCCGTCGCCGAAGCCGCCGCCCACCAGGGCCACGTCGCCCAGTGCGTAGAGCTCGGCCAGGAAGCCCACGCGGTCCACCACGAGGACGCCGCCGGGCGCCAGGCGCGGCGCGGCCGACAGTCGCGTCAGGGGCAGGCCCCGCGCCGCGGCCTCGCGCTCCAGCCGTGCGAGGACGGCCTCCCGCGGCTCGTGGGGAACGAGCAGCAGGCGCAGTCCGGGATGCGCCGCGCGCAGCTCCGCGAAGGCCGCGAGCAGCATGTCCTCCTCGGGCGGCCAGGTGCTGCCCGCCACGAGGCAGCCGGCGGGATCCGCCGCCTCGCCGCGCAGGGGGTGGTCGCGGTCCTCCGCCACGCGCGCCAGCACGCGGTCGAAGCGCGTGTCGCCGGTGACGCGCAGGCGCGCGGCGGGCACGCCCAGGTCGCGCAGGCGCGCGGCGTCGGCATCGCCGGCGGCGCCGACGCCGGCCAGGCGCCGGTAGACGGGGGCGCTGAGCAGGCGGCCCGGCCAGCGGCGCCGGCGGCTGCCCTCGCCCAGGGCCGCGCCCAGCAGCACCACGGGCACGCCGCGCCGCTCCGCCTCCAGGACGAGGTTGGGCCACAGGTCCCACTTGACCGCCGCCACCGCGTCGGGGCGGAAGCCGTCCAGGAGCCGTCCCATGGCCCGCGGCGTGTCGAGGGGCAGGGGCAGGACGAGGTCGGCGCCGTCCACGGCGGCGGCGGCGCGCCGGGCGGAGGCCGAGAAGAGGGTCAGCATGATCGCGGCCCCGGGCTCGCGCGCGCGCAGGCCCGCCAGGAGGGGCCGCGCCTGCTCCAGTTCGCCGGCGCTGGCGGCGTGCACCCAGTAGCGGGGCCGCCGGTCCGGCGGCGGCCAGGCCGGAGCGCCGGCCTCGCGGCGCCAGGCCAGGGTCGCGGCCAGCTTGGGCGCGAAGGGCGCCGCCAGGGGCGCCAGCGCGGCCAGCAGGGGTGAGAGCAGGCGGTAGAGGGCGAGGATCATGGCAGGGCCCCCATGGCGGCCAGGGTTGCCAGGACCTCGTCCGCGCCGATGTCCGCCAGGCAGGCCCGCGTGCCGAGGCGGCAGGGCTTCTCGCCGTGGAGGGAGCAGGGCCGGCAGGGCAGGGGCCGCTCGAGGACGCGGCTGGCCGGCAGGCGGGGGGCGAAGCCGAAGGCCGGCACCGTCGGGCCGAAGAGGACCAGCGCCGGCGTGCCGGTGGCCTCGGCCAGGTGCCCCAGGCCGCTGTCGCCGGTCACCAGGACGCGGCAGCGGGCCAGGGCCGCGGCCGTCTCGGGCAGGGGACGCTCGCCGGCCAGGGCGGCGCCCTCCGGGCCGGCCAGGGTGGCGCAGAGAGCCTCCTCGCCCGGCCCGCCCAGGACGAGCAGGGGCGCGCGCCCGGCCAGGCGCGCGGCCAGCGCCGCGAAGTGCGGCCAGGCCTTCTCGGGCCAGCGGGCGCCGGGGGCGAATCCCACGGGAAGGGCGCCCGCGGGCAGGCCCGCCGCGGCCAGCGCCGCCTCCGCGCGCTCGCGCGCCACGTCGGGCGCGGGATACTGCGCGTCGGGGGCCTCGCGGTAGGAGGCGCCCAGGAGCCGGCGCGCGGCCTCCCGGTGGCGCCGGTGGGCGGGCACGGCCGCCGGGGGCGCCGGCAGGCGCCCGTCCAGGCGCCCGCGCAGCACCCACAGGCGCCGGCGGACGTCCTGGCGCCGCGTGGCGGCCCAGCGGGCGCCGCAGCGGGCCAGCAGCGCGCGCAGGGCGCGGCTGCGGGGGCTGGCGTGCAGATCCAGCACCGCCCGGAAGCCCTCGGCAGCCAGGGCGCCCGACAGGTCGCGCAGGTCGCCCGCGCCGGCGCCGCGGGGCAGCGTCCACACCCGTTCGATCTCGGGCAGGGGTTCCAGGAGCGAGGCGTACTCCTCGTGCACCAGATAGTGCACCGGCCCGCCGGCCAGGGCCGCGTCGCGCAGCGCCGGCAGGGTGAGGACGACGTCCCCCAGGGAGCCGAATCGGATGACGAGGGTCTTCATGCGGCGGGCCTTTGTGCGGGACGCCGCAGTCTAGGCGCGCCGCCCGGGCCGGTCAAGACGGGTGCTTGACAAGCGCCGGCGCAGGCTGAAAGCTGGTGCCCGAACGGAGGCCCCGTGAGCCCGACGACGCCCGCCATCAGCGACCACGACCTGCGGCACCTGCTGGGCCTGCTGGCCTGCGACGCTTCCCTGACCCGCGATGCCCTGCGCCGCCGCGAGGCGCCGCCGGCCGAGCTCCTGGCGCCGCTGCTGGCCCGCCTGACGGACGGCCTGGCGCGGGCCGAGGCCCTGCTCGCGGGACGGGACGCGCCCGCGGCCGGCGCCGCGCGGGAGGACGCCGCCGACCAGCTCGAATGCCTGTGGGAGCGCTTCCGCGCCGCCGGCCGGCTGCCCGCCGGCGCCGAGCTGGCGCTCGACCGGCCCTGGCGCTTCCCCGCCGAGCCCCGGCGCCTGCACGCCCTCCTGCTCAACCTGCTGGAGAACGCCTGCGCCGCGGCCCCCGGCGGTCCCCTGCGCGTGGAGGCCGCGGGCGAGACCCTGCTGGTGGCCAACGGCGGCGCGCCGCTGCCGGACGCGATGGCAGCCGCCCTGGCGCGGGGCGCGGCGCCGCCGCCGCGCGGCGGTCGCGGGCGGGGCCTGGGCATCATCCTCGCGGCGGCCCACGACCTGGGCCTGGATCTGGCCGTGGACCGCGCGGCGGGGCTGACGCGCCTGCGCCTCGCGCCCGCCGCCGGGCGGCGCGTCCTCGTGGTGGAGGACGACGCCGACCTGCTGCTCATGCTCTCCGAGCGCCTGCGCGCCGACGGCCTCCGCGTGGAGGCCCGCGCCGCCGCGCCCGAGGCGCCGCCGGCGCCCGGCGCCTACGTGGCCGTCGTGGCCGATCTCCACCTGGCCGGCCGGCGCGGCGACGCCCTCCTGGCCGCGTGGAAGGCGGCGGATCCGGCCCTGATCACCGTCCTGCTCACGGGCGACAGCCAGGCCGCCGACCGGGACTGGCCGGGGGTGGACGCCGTCGTCATCAAGCCCGGCCTGGCGCGGCTGCTGGCCGCCCTGGCCCCCGCCGGGGAGGGCGCGTGACCATCGACCTCCTGCTCGGGGCACTCTGCCTCGGCCTCCTGGGCGCCTCGGCCTTCTTCTCCGGTTCCGAGACGGCGCTGTTCGCACTGGATCCCGCCCAGCGGCACCATCTGCGCCGCCGGCGCGATCGTCCGGCGCGGTACGTCACCGTGCTCCTGGGGCGCCTGCGCGAGGTGCTGGTCTCGGTCCTCGTGGGCAACACCTTCGTCAACATCCTCCTGGCCGTCCTGGCCGCCCGCCTCGCCATCCGCCGGTTCGGCCCCGAGCGGGGGCCCGTCGTGGCCGGCCTGGTCGTGACGGCCGCCATCCTGATCTTCGGCGAGATCCTGCCCAAGACCCTCTCGGTGCGCCGTCCGCTGGAGCGGAGCCTGCGCATGGCCGGCCCCCTGCTGCGCGTGCACGGCCTGCTGCGGCCCCTGGCCCGCGCGCTGCGGGGATTCAGCCAGCGCCTGCTGAGCGTCGTGGAGCGGCTGGCGCCCCGCGACGACCTCGAGCTGCGCGAGCAGGACATGCTGGCCCTCATCAGCCTCGGCGTCGAGGAGGGGGGCATCGGCGAGAAGGAGCGCGAGCTGGTGCGCGGCGTCTTCGAGCTGGGCGACAGGACCGTGGGCGACGTGATGACGCCCCGCGTGGACCTGTTCATGCTGGACGCAGCCACGCCGGCGCGGGAGGCCGTCGCGCCCGTGCGGGGGGCGGGCTACACGCTGGTGCCCCTGCTGCGGGGTGGCCCCGAGGAAGTGGTGGGCCTGCTCGAGGCCGTCTCCCTGCTGGGACAGGAGCAATCCGCGCGCCCCCTGGGCGAGCTGGCGCGGCCGCCCCGCTTCTGCCCCGAGAGCCAGCGCGCGGGCCCCCTGCTCCGCCAGCTCCTGGCCGAGGGCGAGCCGGCCGCCCTGGTCCTCGACGAGTACGGCGCCCTCGCGGGACTGGTCAGCCTCGTGGACCTCTACGAGGTGCTGGTGGGAGACATCTTTAGCCGCCACGACTTCGAGAGCCGCCGCTACGCCCTCGTGAACGCGCGGACGCTGGTGGCCTCCGGCCGGACGCCGCGGGACGTCGCCGAGCGCCTGCTCCGGTGCAACCTGGGCGGCGGCGAGGCGGAGACCCTCGCCGGCGCCCTCATGGAGCGGCTGGGCGAGTTGCCCGAGACCGGGCGCGCCTACGATCTCGCCGGCGTGCGCTGGACCGTCCTGGACGCCGACGGGCCGGCGCTGCGCACCCTCCGCCTGGAGCGCCTGCCATGAACGGGTGGCTGCTTGCCCTCGTCCTGGCCGTCCTGGGCTCGGCCTACTTCGCCGGCAGCGAGACGGCGGTGACCTCCAGCGACCGCTTCCGGCAGCGGGCCGAGGGGGAGCGCGGCAAGCGGCTGGCGCGCCTGGCCGAGCGGCTCTATCACCGCCCGGCCCACACCCTGGCCGCCCTGCTCCTGGGCAACAACGTCGTCAACGTCCTGGCCTCCATCAGCGGCCTCATGCTCACCGAGCGGGCTTTGGCGGCCACGGGCCTGGCCCTGCCGGACTTCTGGACGGACCTGATCAGCTCCCTCTGGGTCTCGACGCTGCTGCTCGTCCTGGGCGAGGCGCTGCCCAAGAGCGTGGGGCACCACTACGCGGAGCGGCTGACGCGGGCCACGGCGCCGGTGCTTCTGCCCCTCGTCCTCGCGCTGCGGCCCCTGCTGGGCCTGGGCGACCTGATCGGGCGCGGGCTGCGCCGTCTCTTCACGGGGCGGCCCGTGGCGGAGCGGCCGGCGGTTGGCTGGGAGACCGTCGCCATGCACCTGGACGCGGGCCTGGCCCAGGGGGTGGTGGCGGCCGACGAGGACGCCCTCATACGCCGTATCGCCCTGCTCAACCGCCTCGACGCCGGGCAGCTCGCCGCGCCCCTGGACGAGCTGGTGCTCCACCCCGTGGACGGCGACGTCGAGGAGCTCCGGGGGCGCCTCGCCGCGGCGCGGGCGCCGCGGGCATTTCTCTACAAGGGACAGCCGGACGACCTGGTGGGGGTCATCGGCAGCCGCCGCCTGCTGGGTCCCGATCCCGGCCTGCGCCTGGCGGAACAGGTCCGTTCGCTGCGGCGCGTCCCCGCCCACCGGCCCATCCTGGAGCTCATCGACGAGCTGCAGGGCAGCAACCTCAAGTTCGCCGCCGTGCACGACCGCGACGGCCGCATCCGGGGCGTGGTCTTCCTCGAGGAACTCCTGCGCGAGCTGGTCACCTTCCGGCGGGATGGCCTTTCCTAGCCCGGCAGCCGTCCGCGCGACCGGAATTCCATGGGCATTCCGTTCCTATCTTCCGTTGCATAAGGGATACCTAATGAATCTTGACCAATTGCAGGAGATTCCTTATTTTTTCAGTCCCCTCTCCTCTCACGCAAGGAAGGAGACATCGGGCATGGAGCAACTCAGCAAGCTCGAGATCGGCGAGCGCATCAAGCGCTACCGTCTCGAGAAGAAGATGACCCTCAAGGAGATCGAGGCGGCCAGCGGCGTGTCCGCCACGCACATCTCCGAGATCGAGCGCGGCAAGTCGTCTCCCACGGTGGGCGCGCTGACGCGCATCGCCCACGCCATGGGCACCGAGGCGGCCTTCTTCGTCGGCACGGACGACCTGCCCCACGTGGCGGTGGTGCGGGCCAGCAATCGCCGCCGCTTCCGCTTCCTCGAGCCGCCGGTGGGGATCGAGTCCATCTCGGGCACCTTTCCGCAATCGCGCATGTCCGTGATGATGATGGCCTGGGAGAAGGGCGCCGTCGCCACGGGCGAGTTCAACCGCCACGAGGGCGAGGAGTTCATCCTCGTGCGCAAGGGGATCCTCGAGGCCTACGTGGACGACGAGCGCTACATCCTCAAGGAGGGCGACAGCCTGCACTACCACGCGTCGAGCCCGCACCGCGTCGAGAACATCGGCGACTCGGTCTGCGAGGCCATGGTGGTCACGGTGCCCAGCTTCAAGATCTAGGAGGGGAATCATGGAGATCACGGAACTCGGCGCGCGCATCAAGCGCATCCGCAAGGCGCGGGGATTGACCCTCAAGGACATCGAGGGACGCAGTCAGGTTTCCGCCACGCACATCTCGGAGATCGAGCGCGGCAAGACCAGCCCGACCATCGGCGCCCTGGCGCGCATCGCGGCCGCCCTCGGCAAGGACACGGCCTTCTTCCTCGAGACCGAGAACCTGGACGACGTCAGCCTCATCAAGTACGAGGAGCGCCACAAGCTGGAGTTCAAGTCCGCCGCGGGGTACTATCAGCGCCTCAGCCACGGCATCCCCGGCGGCCGCCTCCAGGCCTACCGCCTGCACCTGGAGCCCAGCGCCGTGCTGGGCTACACTCACGTCAACCAGGAGGGCGAGGCGTCCATCTACTGCGAGCGTGGCCAGGTGGAGTTCCGCGCCAACGGGGAGACGATCCTGCTGAACCCCGGCGACAGCGCGCACTTCATGGAGCTGGAGAGCCACGGCTTCGGCAACCCTTCCCAGACGGAGACCGCCGACTGCGTCCTCTTCAGCACGCGGCGCTACAGCGTCGAGAACCTCTAGGAGGCGGCGTGAGCGACGAAACCCGGACCGATGCCCGGTTCCTCAGCATGATCCTGGCCTACAACGCCGCCGCCCTGCAGCACCTCGGCAAGATCGCCAGCCCCATGTCGGGCGAGGTGAAGCGCGACATGGACGCGGCGCGGCAGTCCATCGAGCTGCTGGAGTGCCTCGAGGCCAAGACGGCCGGCAACCTCAGCGACGAGGAGGAGAAGACCCTCCAGCAGATCCTGACGACGCTGCGGCTCAACTTCGTGGACGAGATGGGCAAGGAGCAGGCGGCGCCCGGCGGGTCCGGCGAGGCCACCGGCGCCGGCGAGTCCGGTGGCTCTGGCGAGGCCGGAGAGACCGGCGGCGATCCCGACGAGGCCGCGCCCGGGACGGAGGACTGAATGCCGCCGGCCCGGTGGACGGCGCGCGCGGCGGCGGCACCGCTGCTGGCCGCGGCGGCGGCCGCCCTGCTGCTGGCCGCCGCCTGGGCGCCCGCGCGGGCTGCCTTCGGCCTGCCCGAGTCCGCCGGCCTCCTGCGGCTGCGCACCGTGGAGTCCGCGGGACTGGGATCGCTCCGCACCACCTACAGCCAGTCCTACCACCGCCAGGAACTCGGCCTCGACAGCGGCGACCATTGGTTCACCGGGCGCCTGGGCCTGGCCTTCGGCCTGGGCGAGATGGGCCAGATGGCAATCGACACGCGCATGCACGGCCTGCTGCGCTCCGTGTCGCCCACCGACGCCGCCCTCTACCAGGCCACCGGCAACTGGGACTGGTCGGGCGGCGCGGGCGACAGCGACCTGAGCCTCAAGATCATCCTCCCCGTGCCGCTGCCGCGCATCGCCCTGGCGGGGGAGGGGGCGATCCGCCTGCCCACGGGCGACGACAGCCGCAACCTCAGCGTCGGCTCGCGCGACTATGAAGTGCTGGGCATCCTCAGCATCGACCTGCACCGCGGCTCCCGCTTCGTGCCCACGCGCCTCCATCTCAACGCCGGCGTGCGCGTCAACCGCGACCCCGACGGCTTCGGCCTGCCGCCCGATCCCGCCGGCGGCGCGCCCTCGCCCTTCCCGCCCTACTACCCGCCGCGCGGCCCCGGCCAGACGGAGAGCGAGCGCCGCCAGCGCCTGCTGGGCGTGGGCCTGGAGTTCATGGGGCAGGGCAAGCGCCTCTACGGCGAACTGGTGCTCGAGGAGCTGACGGCCATGGGCGACGCGATGGTCCTGCGCGAGCAGCTCTGGCAGCTCGGCCTGGGCTTCCGCGCGAGGGCGCCCTGGCGCCTGGAGCTCTTCGGCGCCGTGGACATCAACCTCTCCCGCGACGACCTCGACACGGACTTCGAGCCCCACTACCCGCGCCTGGCCTTCTCCCTGGGGGTGAGCCGGAGCTGGCAGATCCTGGCCGGCGATCCCGACCGGGACGGCGTGCGCGGGGAGGCGGACCTCTGCCCGGACACGCCCGAGGACTTCGACGGCTTCCGCGACGGCGACGGCTGCCCCGATCCCGACAACGACGAGGACGGCGTGCCGGACCTCATCGACCTCGCGCCCTTCCTGGCCGAGGACTTCGACGGCTTCGAGGACGAGGACGGCCGGCCCGACCTGGACAACGACAACGACGGGATACCCGACCGGGACGACCTCTGCCCGGACCGGCCCGAGGACTTCGACGGTTTCGAGGACGAGGACGGGTGCCCCGACCGGGACAACGGGACCCGGGGCGAGCCGGGCGGGACCGGGGCGCCGTCGGATGCCGCGCCGGCCGGCGAGGATGAGACTCCGGGTGGCGACGAGGCACCGGAGAGCGCCGGCTAGGATTCCTCCGCGCCGCGCTCGCGGCGCTTGACGGCCCGCCAGTGGCCTTCCATTTCCTCCAGGTCCGCCTCCTCCAGGCTGCGACCGCCGGCCGCCAGGCCCGCCGCCATGGCGCCGAAGCGGCGCCGGAACTTCTCGTTGGCGGACTCGGCCACCGTCTCGGCCTCCAGGCCCAGCCAGCGGCAGAGGTTCGCGGCGACGAAGAAGAGGTCGCCCAGCTCGTCGGCGATGCCGGACAGGTCGCGCCCGGCCAGCGCCTCGCGGTAGCGACGCGAGGGGCCGGCTGTCCCGCCAGCGGCCGGCGGCGGCCGGCGCGGCAGGCGCTCCAGCTCGAGATTCAGCTCCGCCAGCTCCTCGCGCAGCTTGGCGCGCACGCCCGCCAGGTCGGGCCAGTCGAAGCCCACGTCCGCGGCCCGCTCCTGGTAGCGGTGGCTCCGGGTCAGGGCGCCCAGGCTGGCCGGCAGGCGTCCGAGGGGATCCTCGCCGTGTGCGCGGCGCTCCTCGCGCTTGATGGCCTCCCACAGGCGCGTCTGCGCCGCGCTGTCCTCGGCGGCGGCGGGATCGTCGGGGCCGGCGGCGTCGGCGGGAAAGACCTGCGGGTGGCGGCGGCGCAGCTTGGCGTCGGCGGCCGCCAGGGGCGCGCCCGGCTCGCCGCTGTCCCCGGCCAGGCGCATCAGGCCGAACAGGACGAGGAAGGCGACGTCGCCCAGCTCCTCGCGCTGGCCCGCCGCGTCGCCGGCCCGGCTGGCCTCCAGCCACTCGTGCCCCTCCTCGATGAGGTGGCGGGCCAGGTCCTCGGCTCGCTGCTCCCGGTCCCAGGGGCAGCCCTCGGGGCCCAGCAGGATCTCCAGCGTCGCCCACAGGCGGCGCAGCTCGGCTTCGGGGAAGGTCGGCATGTCCGGCAGCCTAGCATGCGCCGCGCGCCGGGGCAACGGACGCGCCGGGCAACCGAGTGGCCGCGGCATCGCGCGCGCAGGCGCGACATGCGCCGGGCAACGCGGTGGCAGGGGCAACGAGCGGACGGGCGCGCGCCCGTTGACGCCGCGCCCGCGCCCGCGCTATGCTGGCGGATCAGCCGCGAAGGAAAGAAGCCCGCATGGACCGCATCCGTATCCGGGGCGCCCGGGAAAACAACCTCAAGGACCTGGACCTCGATCTGCCCCGCGGGCGCCTGGTGGTCATCTCCGGGCTCAGCGGTTCGGGCAAGAGCAGCCTCCTGTTCGACACCCTCTACGCCGAGGGCCAGCGGCGCTACGTCGAGAGCCTCTCCACCTACACGCGTCAGTTCCTGGAGCGGCTGCGCCGGCCCGACCTGGACTCCCTCGAGGGCATCGGGCCCGCCGTCGCCATCCGCCAGCGCAACTCCGTCCAGCACTCCCGCTCCACGGTGGCCACCTACACGGAGATCGCCGACTTCCTGCGCGTCCTGTTCGCCCGGGCCGGAACCCTGACCTGCCCCGGCTGCGGCCGCGTCCTGACGCCGGATCCGCCCTCGGAGCTGGCCGGCGCGCTCCTGGACCGCTGGCCCGGGCGCGACCTGATCCTCGCCTTTCCGCTGGCGGGCGGCGGCCTGGGCGGCGAGACGCTGCGCGAGATCCTCCAGGCGCGGGGCTTCGCACGGGTGGTGGCCGGCGGGCGCATCCTCCGCCTGGACGGCGCTGCGGCCGAGGACCTGGCCGACGACGGCCTGCTGGTGGTCGTGGACCGGCTGCGCCTGGACGGCGAGTCCCGCGGCCGCCTGGCCGAGGGCATCGAGATCGCCTACCGCGAGGGCGACGGGCGCCTGCGCGTCCTGGATCCCGAGGGCCGCGAGCTGGGGCGCTGGGCCGAGGGGCCCGTCTGCCCGGACTGCGAGCTGCGCCTGCCCGAGCCCACGCCGGCCTTCTTCTCCTTCCAGCACGCCGACGGCGCCTGCCCCGACTGCCGGGGCTACGGCAACCGCCTCGAGTTCGACCTGACGAAGATCGTTCCCGATCCCACCCTCAGCCTCGAGGCGGGGGCGCTGGCGCCCTGGGCCTCCGAGCGCTTCGAGCCCGCCCGCGAGCGCCTGCGCCGCTGGTGCGCCGACAAGGGCGTTTCCCTGCGCGCGCCCTTCGCCGAGCTCCCCGAGTGGGCGCGAGCGGCCATCCTCGAGGGCGGGCGCGGCTTCCGCGGACTGCTTCCCTGGCTGCGCGGCCTGCGCGAGAAGTCCTACAAGAAGTACGCGCGGTTCTTCTCGCGCCGCTTCATGACCGAGACCGACTGCCCCACCTGCGGCGGCAGCCGCCTGCGG
>Ga0272442_10004238_pt1 | contig 19727 bp, 16 predicted proteins | sample SSMForm2O_FD_200262 | JGI IMG/M metagenome (GOLD analysis project Ga0272442, IMG submission 200262) | Marine sediment archaeal communities from Little Sippewissett salt marsh, Falmouth, MA, United States - SSM-Form-2O | ecosystem: Environmental > Aquatic > Marine > Wetlands > Sediment ... | reverse complement strand
GTCCGCGGCGAGATCCGCGCCGCGCCGAACGAAGCCCACACGGCGGCTCCCGTGCACGATGCCATCTACCAGCAGCACCCGGACGTCCGCGCCGTCGTTCAGGCAAGTCCGGTGCATGCCACCGCCTTCGCCATCACCGGCGCGACTCTCGATTCGCGCACCATCCCCGAAAGTTACATCTTCCTCCGAGCGGTGCAAACGATACCGCCCGCCATGGCGTCGCGCGGCCCCGAGACAATCGCCCAATCGCTCTCACCCCAACGGCCCGTCGCGCTTGTCCCACACGCCGGGGCGCTCGTCACGGGACGAAGCGTGCTGGATGCGTTTGACCGGCTCGAAGTCCTGGAGGCGACCGCCGCGGCTCTTCTTGACGCCAAGGCTCTGGGAAACATCACACCGCTCCACGACGCGGCCATTCGTGAGCTTGACGAAGCGTTCCCCGTGTGATGCGTCACGCCTCCGCACCGACTTACCTCGAATTCGCCCGCCAAACGCGCGGCCTCCGCTATCCGACACCAGTTTCGCCAACTGCTCCGCCCACACCTTCGGATCCGCCCTCACAACTCGTAACTCTTCACCCGTTTGATGTGACCCGTGCGGGAAGCGGCGGCCATGGGGTCGGTTCCTTCCTGAACGACGAGTTGCACGATTTCCTTCGGGGCAGGAGAATGCTGCTGCCGGGTCATGATTGCTCCTTGCGGTGATAGCCAAATGAGCCTGAATGATCCGCCGTCTTTGAATCGTCAACTCGTGACCGTTGGCGCGACAGCTTAAGGGTGCAGCAGAGCACCCTGTCGGCAGCAAGCGTCAGCTTGTCAACATTGAGTTTTCAGACCTCAGGTTACATCGCCCTGCCGACGATTCGCTGCTCCCGGATGACATTGCTGATGTTGATTGGGATGGCGTTACGGACGAGGCGCACCCGCGCGACCGGGCGTTTGAACCACGATTGAAGCTCAGACTGGACAGAGGTGTGTACGGGAACGATCCGTTCTGCCCTGCGGATATATCTGGCAGCGGTGGACAGCCGAATGGGACGGTTGATGTCCTGGATCTTCTGAAGGTGCTTGAGGACTGGGGTGATTGCCCTGACCCGCCCGCGGAGTGTCCGGCGGATATCGCCGGCGGAGGTGGAGAGGTTGGTGATCCGGAACCGGACGGCACAGTTGATGTTCTGGATCTTCTGGAGGTGCTGGGAGAATAGGGCTGCCCTGAGTTCGAGCAGGCAGCGCCGGATGGACTGGACAATTGTGCCGAACGCTACGGCGACAACTTGGAGCAACTGGAGGGTTGCATCGAGGCGATCATACTGACACAGGGAGAGTAAGAACCGCCGCCGTCCAGGTTTGCGAAAGGACAGCGCAAGTGAATAGGACGGCTGGCGAGCGCCTCGCGGAACGAGGGTGCTGAGTGTCAGTAGTTGGGCGTCGGCGCGCGGAACGTGGACAGGTCCACGCTGTTGAACCACGCGATCGTCTCGGCGAGGCCCTCGCGGAGGTTCACCTTCGGCTCCCAGTCCAGGTGCTTGCGGGCGAGCGTGATGTCCGGCTGGCGCTGCAAGGGGTCATCCTCCGGCAGCGGGCGGGCCTGCACGATCTGCGAGGTCGAGCCCGACAGCTCGACGACCATCTCGGCCAACTGGCGGATGGTGAACTCGTCGGGGTTGCCGATGTTCACCGGTCCGGGGAGATCATCCGGCGCGTCCATCATGCGCAGCATGCCCTCGACGAGGTCGCTGACATAGCAGAAGGAGCGGGACTGCGTCCCGTCGCCGTAGATCGTGAGGTCTTCGCCGGCCAGCGCCTGTCGGATGAAGTTGCTCACCACCCGGCCGTCGTAGGGGTGCATGCGCGGGCCGTAGGTGTTGAAGATGCGCACGACGCGGATGTTGACGCGGTTCTGCCGGCGGTAGTCGAACATGAGCGTCTCGGCGGCGCGCTTGCCCTCGTCGTAGCAGGCGCGGGGGCCGATGGTGTTGACGTTGCCGCGGTAATACTCGGGTTGGGGGTGGACGTCCGGGTCGCCGTAGACCTCGCTGGTGGAGGCGTGGAGGATCTTGGCGCCGACGCGTTTGGCCAGGCCGAGCATGTTGATCGCGCCCATGACCGACGTCTTGATCGTCTTGATGGGGTTGAACTGGTAGTGGCCGGGCGCGGCGGGGCAGGCGAGGTTGTAGACCTCGTCCACTTCAAGGAACAGCGGGCGCGTGACGTCATGCCGGACGAGCTCGAAGTTGGGCCGCTCCAGCAGGTGCACGATGTTGGACTTCTGGCTGGTGAAGAAGTTGTCGACGCAGATGACGTCCTGGCCCATCTCCACGAGTCGGTCGCAGAGGTGAGAGCCGAGGAATCCGGCGCCGCCGGTGACGAGGATGCGTTTGATCATGGGAGGGGGAGGGATAAAGGGACAGAGGGGCGAAGGGGAGAGGCGACGGAGGCACGGAGCACCTCAGGCGTGGACGCCGATCGGTGGTCTCTGCCCCGTGCTCTGCCGAAAGATACTCGATTTGCCGTTCCGCCGCCTGCCGTTGCCAAGGCCCGGATGCCCGCCGGGCCGTCCCGTCGAGGCGAGGTACGGCCGCGTGCAGAACCGCGAGGTCTCCCCGCAGCCGGGAAACTTGGGGGCCGTTTGCCGTTTGTCACGGCTCATGCGGGCGGCGGGTGCATCACTCGGGTGATGTGACGGCGGGGTGACCGTCGGTCTCGGGGCGGGCAGCGTGCGCCAGCGCGACGAGCGAGCGGCCGAATCCCGTGCTGCCGCGCCGCGAGACATACAGTTCCGCCGCACGCTCCAGCCAGCGAGGCGACGGTAGATCATTGCCGCTGGAGGTCCGGTCCGGCGGCTGCGGCGAGGGTGGCGTCTGCATGACGATCCCGTCATGTCGATCGGCGAGGCGTGATCCGCCGGAAACATACCCCACGGTGAACGTGATGCCGATCACTGCCGCGTAGCGAAGCACCGCGCCGGTCCAGCGGCGCCAGGGACGGTCAAACGCCTGCACGGGGCGCGGCGCCTCGGCCCCGATGGAGCGCATGGCGTCGAGTGTCCTGCGCAAGCCGTCCACTTCCGCCGCGAGCGCCGGGTTGTCTTTCAACCGTCGCTCAAACCGCGCTCGATCGTTTTCGGCCATTTCACCGCCGAGGTAATCGGCCAGGCGTGCGTCATGGTTCACGTTCTCACTCATGGTTGGCCTCTCCGGCGTCCCAGTCACGTTCGAGATGTGCGCGCAAGCCGCGCAGCGCGCGCAGGTAGTGGGTCTTGACCGTCGGGACGGCAAGGTCGAGCTCCCGGGCGATCTGCGCGAAGGTCAGGCCGTCGAACACCTTCGCGGTGAGCACGCCGCGCTGCGTTTCGCTCAGCTTCTGCAACCCCGCGCCGATCGCGGCGCGGAGTTCGGCCAGCCCGGCGGGCGGGGTGCCGTCGGCGGCCGGCCTGTCACGGACATCGGCGCCCGCGGGCGTGGCTCTCCGTGCTCGCATCATGTCGATGGCGCGGTTCACCGTGACGCGGCGCAGCCACGATCGGGCATTCTCAGGCCGCGCTCCCTCGGCCTGACCGATCCATTTCACGAACACGTCCTGCGCGACGTCCAGCGCATCATGATGCCGGCCCAGCAACCGTATCGCCCACGCGTACACGTCGTGGCGATACCGCTCAAACTCCCCGGTCGGATCCGCGGGCTGGGGCGCACTCAACGCACGATCCCTCGTTCTCACTCCGTCAGGCGGGACGTGACCATCAGCTCGAGTTCGTTGTCCCGCAGCATGGTCCCGCTGAACTCCCAGACCACCATGCCGTGCTCGACGCGGGCGCCGTTGTGCCCGACCACCTGGCCCGGCATGCCGACTCTGATCGTAAAGGCGTCGTCGCCGAGATCCTCGGTGATCTCATAGTACCGTTTCTCCCAGTTGAAGCGCCGCACGAAGGCGTTGACCCGGCCGATGCTGATTCCGGCCTCGCGGCGAAGCGCGTGTTGCATGGCCTCGATCGTCCGGTTCTCGAAGGCCTCGGCCTCCTTCTCCAGCGCCTGCTCATTGACATCGTCTGCCGGTTTGCTCATCAGGTCGACGATGTGCTCCCCGTCGAGCTCCTGGAGGACCCGCATCAGCGCCGCGCGAGCATGCAGCCAGGCGTCCTGCGGCGCATCGTCCAGCACCTCCTTGAAGGCCCGGCGCGCCAGCGCTTCGTACTTGGCCGTTTCGAGCTCGGCCAGCAGCCGGACAACCCGGGTTCGTTCCGCCGCGGACATCTCCTCGAGGCTTCGATCGCCGAGTTTCTTCATCTGCTCCTGGAACTGCTGCCGGGCGCGTTCGTGGAACGCCCACGGCCGGCCCGGATAGCGCCGGGAGAAGTGGTAGTACCAGCCGTCGGGCCGCCGCTCGATCGAGACCGACGTCGGGAACTGCAGCATGACGTCGGGATCGGCTTGGAGGGCCGAGGCGAAGCTGAAGGGCAGTTCGACGCCGGGGGCAAACGCCGCCTCCGCCTCCAGGCGGAACGTCTCCTCGCCCTGGGCGTCCTTCTCCACGGACTCCGAGACGATCCAGCCGCCTTCGAGCGCGGGCATGGCGTCACCCATGTACAACTCGTCGAACGAATCGGTCTCGAACTCGGCGCGGATATGGACGCGGCCGTCCGAATCCACGGTGATGGTCTCCTCGCGTTCAAGGCAGCCCGCGAGAACAAAGGCGAGCGCGGCGCAGACGCCGGTCAGTACCGCCTGGTTTCTTGTCAGATGCATCGGATCGCCTCCTGCAAGCAGTGATCGGCCGGTGCCGGGAAAGCTCCTCGTCATCAGTTAGGACGGCTTGGCCCGTCCGTGGGATGACACGAAAATGCAAAAAACGTGCATCATTGCCTGCCCACCGGCCAATCTTCGCCATATCCGCCTGCCCTTGCCCCGGAGGAGCCCCCGGCCGGCATTGAATGACGCTCGTTCCTCTCTGTACGATGAGACCATGAAACGCGCCTTGCCGAAGAAGCGCCCCGAGCGACGCGGCTCTGACAGCCGGGAGGCGCCTGCGGCCTCATCTCGCGCGTCGGCGCGGGGCGGCGCGCAGCAGGGCTCGCACGGCGGTTGGGGCTTGCTCGGCGTGATCCTGCTCGTCGGGCTGCTGGTTCGTGCCTCGTACCTCACCGAGCTGGTGCACGCTCCCGATTTCGCCGCGCCGGCCGCGGATGCCGCTTTCCATGATTATTGGGCGAGATCGCTGGCGAGGGGCGACTGGACGCCTCCGGACGGTGAACTGAATCCGCGGATTCCGGAGGTGCCGTTCCTCCGACCTCCCGCCTATCCCTATTTCCTCGCCGCCGTCTACAAGCTCACCGGACAGAGCTACCTTGGGGCGAGGATCGTCCAGATGGCGCTGGGCTTGATGAACTGCGTGTTGGCGTTCCTCCTCGGCCGCGCGCTGTTCAACCGTGGGGTAGGACTGATTCTCGCGGCGTTCTGCGCCGTGTACTGGGCCTTCGTCTATTTCGAGGGCGAGCTTCAGGCGCCGGTGCTCATCATCACGCTGAGCCTGCTGCTGATGCTGACGTTGTGGTGGTGGCTGAGGCGGCCGCAGGGGTTGCGCGCGCTGGTCGGCGGCGTTCTGATCGGGCTGCTGGCGATGGCGCGGGCCAACGCGCTGCTGTTCATCCCGGTGGCGGCGGCTTGGGCATGGTGGGCCGGGCGCCACCGCGGCCTCTCGCGCCGCCGGGCCGCGCTCCATGCCGCGCTCCTCGTACTCGGCAGCGCCGCGGCCGTCGCACCCGCGACGATCCGCAACGCCGTCGTCGCGCGCGAATTCGTGCCCCTTTCCTGCAACGGCGCGATCAACCTCTACATCGGCAACAACGAGACCAGCGACGGCGTCAGCGCGAAGATCCCCGATCTCTTCGAACTCACCGGCCTTACCGGGTGGAGCTGGTTCTCATACGACCAGATCGTGCAGGGGATTGCGCGGCACGAAGGCCGAGAGATGAAGTACTCGGACGTATCGAGATTCTTCCGGGAACGGGCCTTCGGCTACATGATCGATGATTGGCAGCGCTGCGGCTCCCTGTGCCTCAAGCGCGCGCTGCTCTTCTGGGGTCCGGTGGAGATTTCCAACAACAAGGCGATTGCGATCGACAAGCGTAACAGCCGGACGCTGCGCTTCATTCCGACGTTCCCGGCGATGCTGTCGCTGTCACTGGTGGGGCTGGCGCTCCTGGGCATCGACGCCATCCGGAGCCGGCCCGGTGTGGCGCACCGTCCGCTCGCCGGCGCCCACGTCGGGGCCGCGCTGGTTCTGATCGGCCTGTTCATCGCGACGTATTTCGTCTCGTTCATCCCGTTTCTGGCCGCGGGCCGGTTCCGCGTGCCGCTGCTGCCGCTGGTGTTTCTGTTCGGCGCGTACGGCGTGTATCGATTCGGCCGGTTTTTGGCCTGTCGGCTCTGGGGGGCGGCGATCGGCACACTGGCGGCCTGGGGGTTGCTCGTGCTGCTTTGCGGCGGGCCCGGGGCGGACCGCGAGGTCGACTTGGCGTGGTGGCACACGGACCGCGGCACCGCCCTGGCCGGCCAGGGGAGGCTGGACGAGGCCCTGGAGGAGTTCGCCAAGGCGCTGGAGGCGAATCCGGGCTTTGTGGATGCCCATATTCGCTACGCCGAGGCGCTGGCCGACCTCGGCCGGACCGACGAGGCGATCGCGCGCTTCGAGTTGGGGCTTCGGCATCGCCCGGATCGGCACGAACTGCGGCTCCGGCTCGGCCGGTTGCTGGTCGATGCGGCGCGCTACGAGCAGGCCCTGCCGCATCTGCGCCGCGTGATCGAGGCCGGCCGCGACACACCGCAGGTCCACTATTACCTCGGGGTGGCGCTGCTGCACACGCGGCGGCATGCGGACGCCGTCGAAGCATTTCGCCGCACGGTCCGGCGGAAAGGGGATCACCTCGAGGCGCACGTGAATCTCGGCGTCGCCCTGGCGGGTCTCGGCGAGTATGCGTCGGCCGCGGAATCGTATCGTCGCGCCATCGAGATCAATCCCCGTTTCGCTCCCGCACACGCCAATCTCGGCAACGCGCTGCGCGCACTCAAGGACGATCCGGGCGCGGTGGCGGCTTATGAGCGTGCGATCGAGATCGACCCCGATTATATCGACGCGATCGTCAATCTGGGGAACGTGTATAACGATCGGGGTGAATATGAAAGTGCGATCGGGTTATATCAGCGGGCGGTATCGGTCGACGGCCGTCACATTCTCGCCCGCTGCAATCTCGCCGGCGCCCTGGCCAATCAGCAGCGCTACGAGGAAGCGGCCGCCGAGCTTGAACGCGCGCTGATGATCGATCCGCGGCACCCGCTCCCGCGGAAGATGCTCGAGCAGTTGCGGCCGTACCTGCCATCGCGACAGGGTGACCCGTAGGTTTTCTCCGGGGCCGATTTGCGGTCATTGCCCTTCGGTCATTACGATTGTGCGAATTGCCCGTTCCTCCTGCCGGGCTCGTCGGAGCTACGCATGAAGACCTACAAATTCTTCTGGACGACGCACAAATGGACCGGCATCATTCTCGCCGTTTTCTTCATGAACATGTCGGTGACCGGGTTCATGCTCCTGATCAAGAAGAAAGTCGACTGGATTCAGCCGCCCACGCAGAAGGACGCGGCCGGTGAGGTCGACAACTTCATCACCACGCAGGAGCTCTTCGAGGTCGTCTTCCGTCAGGGGCATCCCGATTTCCAATCGCTTGACGACATCGAGCGCGTGGACTTCCGCCCCGGCAAGCGCGTGTTCAAGGTTCGATCGGAGCACCATCACTCCGAGCTGCAGGTCGGCGCCGTCAGCGGCGAGATCCTCAGCGACGCCTGGCGTCCCTCCGATCTCCTCGAGAATATCCACGACGGTTCGTTCTTTGCCGGTTGGGTGCACGATTGGCTCATGCTCATCGTGCCCGTCGGCATGGTGTTTCTCGTGTTCAGCGGCCTTTGGATGTGGATCGAGCCGGCGGTGCGCAGGCGCCGCCGAAGGAAGCAGCGCGCCGCGGCGCGGTGAATCCTGAGCAACGGGATTGGCGGGCTTCGGACCCCGTGGTTTGAAGGGTCGGTTTCGCCGGCGCGCCTTTCCCCTCGGCGTCGCGCCGGATCCGGCGGTTGCGACAATGGCGACCGTGCCCGGCGGGCCGTCGTGGGGCGTCGCCGCAGCCCTCCCCGGACGCCGAACGGGAGGGACGCGCCACCCCGCCCTCCATCCTCGTCGGCTAGACCCCATACAGTGGTCTGAGCTTCCCTTCCAGATGTCGCATGAGCGGCTCGGCGGAGAGCGGCCTTCCCGTGACATGTTCGCACAGCGACGCGGCGCGGTATCGCCGGCCGTGCGAGTGAATGTTCTCGTTCAGCCACTTGAGCAGGTGCCGGAATTCGCCTTTCTCGAATTGCCGGTAGAGGTCCGGCATGTCCTCAAGCGCCTTCTCGAAGAACTGCGCGGCGTACAGATTGCCGAGCGTGTAGGTCGGGAAATACCCCATCGCCGTCATCGACCAGTGAATGTCCTGGAGGCATCCCCTGGCGTCGTCCGGGACCTCCAGACCAAGGTACTCCTTGTACTTGGCGTTCCACATCTCCGGTATGTCTTTGACGGCTAGATCGCCGTTCAGCAGGGTCCGCTCGAGCTCGAACCGCACCATGATGTGCATGTTATATGTGGCTTCATCAGCTTCGACGCGGATGAAGTCGGGTCTGACGATATTCGCCCCGCCGTACACGTCCTCCAGGCTCAATCCCGATAGGTGATCGCCGAAGAAGTCCTTCAGCCTCGGGTGACACCACTTCCAGAATGGAAGGGATCGGCCGACCTGATTCTCCCACATGCGGCTTTGGCTTTCGTGAATCCCCAGTGAGACATGAGCGCCCATGGGCGTGCCGATGTGCGCCTCCGGCAGGCCCTGTTCGTACATGCCGTGCCCGCACTCGTGCAGCGTCGACCCGAGCGCGTCGTTGACCGCGTTCTCGTGGAAGCGCGTTGTGATCCGCACGTCGCCGGGATGCGATCCGATCGTGAACGGGTGGGTGGAGGTGTCGAGCCGACCACGCCTGAAGTCATACCCGATCGCCTCGGCCACGAACCGGACGAACTTGCCCTGGTGATCGAGAGCGAGCGGTCGTTCGTTGAAGGCGTTGGATGGCTTCTTCGGTCCCCCGATCAGTTCATTGAGAAGGGCCTGCAACCGGTCGCGCAGCGGCCCGAACACGTGCGCCACGTACGCGGCGGTGCAGCCCGGTTCGTAATCCTCGGCCAAGGCGTCCCACGGCTCGCCGCCCTCCGGCCAGCCGTACCCTGCGGCTTTTCGTCGCAGCAGGTCGACGATCTGCTCCAGCACCGGTCGGAAGTGGCCGAAATCAACCTGCTTCCTCGCTTCGGCCCACGTGTGCTGGCCCACGCTGGCGAGCCTCGCTTCCTCCGCGACAAGCTCCGGCGGCAGTTTTGTCTTGCGGTCATAATCGTGTCGAATCTCGCGAATGTTCACCGCCTCCGGGCTCAGCCGGTCGGCGGTCAACTCCGCATCGGCCTCACAAGCGGCGAGGAGCTCGCCCACCTTCGGATGGGTGAACCGTTCGTGGCGGAGCTTCGCGAGCAGGGAGAGTTGCTTGCTCCGGTAGTCAACGCCCCCGGGCGGCATCATGACTTCCTGGTCCCACTCCAGCATCGAGGCCGTGCCGCCCAGCAACCCCACCTCGTGCATGGTTTGGATCAGTTCGTCGTACGCCGTTGCGGTGCTCGTTGCCGTGGTCATGTCGGGGCCTCGCATCTGGATAGGGGATCGGGCAAAGGATGACAATCATAGCGATCCGCCCAGCCGGTGAGGCGCTGCCCCGGTCCGCGGCAGTTTGTGAAAACCCGCCGGCCCGGTCGCGGAGTAATGAAAAGGACGCGCCCGGGATACGGGCGCGTCGATGTGATCCTGGCACATGCGCCGGATTGACGCCGGGCCGGCCTGCTTACTCGTCTGGAGCTTCGCCTTCTTCGGCCTGCTCATGTTGCTCGCTGTCGGGGAAGTACGACTCCAGCACTTCGATGACTACGGCCGATCGGATGTCTGTGCGCTTCCTGGCAAGATCCAGGACCGAGTGACCGGCCGAGTCACGGAGGCTGAGATCGGCACCGGCGTCAACCAGCAGGTTGATGATCTCGGCGTCGGCACCGGAGTTGCTCGCGGCGACGAGCAGGGCGGTCTTCCCCTGCATATCGCGTGCTTCGAGGCTTGCACCCGCGGCGAGCAGGAGCTTGGTGTTCTCGATGCCTCCGGTCCGCACCGCGTGCATGAGCGGGGTGGTGCCCTGGAGGATGCCCGCGGCCTCCAGATTTGCCCCGGCGTCAATGAGCGCTTTCACCGATTCCGGCTCGCCGAAGGCCGCCGCCCACGCCAGCGGGGTCCACCCGGTCACCCGGGTGACCACGTCGACCTCCGCGCCGGCCTTGAGCAGTGTCTGAACCGTGGCCGCGCTGCCGAACCCGGCCGACCAGGACAGCGCCGTGCTGCCAATGCCGTCGCGCTTGGCGATATCCGCCCCGGCTTCGAGTAGAGCCTTCACCGCCTCGGAACTGCCGGACTGCCCGGCCCACATCAGCGGCGTCTTGCCGTTGCTATCGGCGGCCTCCATATCCGCCGACGCGTCCAGCAACGCCTCGATGACGTCCGCCGCGCCGAGCTCGGCGGCCTTCGAGAGCGGCGTGCGCCCGGTCTTGTCCACGCTGCCCACGATGATCTCGCCGTCATCAATGAGCTTGATGGCTTCCTCATGCTTGCCCGATTTCAGCAGTTGCTCGATATCCGTCTTTGCGGTGGGTGGGGCCGGAGGCCTCCGCGCGACTTGTTCGCCGCGCTCTTTCCTTATCTTGTCCCTGACGCGCCGAACGTCAGCCATGCACACTTGGCCGTAGACCCGCTGCGACTTGGAGTGATCGATGTGGAACAGCAGCTTCCGCTGACCCCCGAGCTCCTCCCACCGATCCCACGGGATGAACACTTCCTGCTCGATCCCGCGCTCGCCGGAAAATTCCTCGATCAGCGGCGGGTACATGCTCTTGATCGCGAAGGGTGAACCATCAGCCGCGCGCAGCACCAACCGGCCGTCCGGGCTTGCATCGCTGCACAGTTCCTTCGGCTCGACCTCCACGAAAGCGATGCCCTGGCCGGCCACCGATACCTGGATCGGGGGCTGCTCGGAAATCATGAACGTGACGTTCTTCGTGAGCTTGCGCGGCATGGGGCCGACGCGCAGCTTGACCTCGACCTCAATAGACTCGCCCGGCTGGATCTGTTTGCCCTTCTGGCAGTTGGCGGTCGTGCACCCGCAGGAGGTCTTGCAGTTCAGGAGCGTGCGCGGTTCCGTCCCCTTGTTGACGAGTCGGATGACTCCGGCCTTCGCGTCGCCGGTCGGGATCTCCCCGAGATCCAGCCGCTCCGGCTCGGCAACGACGAAGATCTCGCCCGCGGGATCGATGCCTCTCTTCACCTTGGCGCCTTGTTCCTGGCGTCGGATTTCAGGGCCCTTCGGTTCGCCTTCCTTGCCGGGCTGCTGGATCGGCCGGTTGCCCGTCAGCGCACTGGCCGACGACGGCTTCTTCTGGGGCTGCTCGGGCTTGGATGAGCTGCCCTTGTCATCATCGTCGTCCGGTGCCGTCACGGTCATCCGGCTCACGGGCGGCGCAGGCTCGCCCGATTCCCCGGCGGGCGTCTGTCGCGCCGAGGCCGGAGCCGTCGTTTCGGCGCCTTCCGCTTCGGTCTTATCCGGCTCGGGCGGGGCCGTCGGCGACAACGAGGCCGCGGTCATCGCCGGGCTCGCCGCGGCCAGTTGGTGCTCCGGTTCCGATGCCGCCGATGAATCCGAATCGGGTGTTGAGGCGTCCTTGGGCGGCGTGCTCTCGGCCGGCAGTGACGCCGGTTGCTGTTCGCCTGTGGCCGGCCCGCCGGACGCCGGCTCGCTGCCGTTTCCTTCACCGCCGCCACATCCAGGCAGCGCCACCAATGCCGTCACGCAGAGGACGGCCGGGATCAGTCGTCTGAAGCTGTTCACTGTCAGGTCTCCAACCAGTGATTGAATCGATCATCGAGGATCTCCCGGTTTTACAGTCCGGGCCTGCCCCACCCCGAGGGGTCTCGGCCGGCATGGTCCTCCGGTCCGGCACCCGACGGAATAACAGGTCCTGGATTGTAAGACAAGACCAGGACCGCTGTGAAGACACCCATCCGGAATGACAACGAGCGGGCCCCAACCCTATTGCGACGATCGGCAGTTTTGTGAGGTGGCATTCGGGGGCGCGGCGCGATTTCCCGCGCTTATCTTCGGCGTTCGTCGCGCCGGGGTCCGCTGCCGACCCCGATCACCGGAAGGTGATGGGGGCCGGACTGGTCAGGCCGGCTCCGCTCTCCGCAGGCAGAGCTCGCCTCGGCACCACCGGTGGGGCCTCGACCGAGTCACGCCGAACCCCCTATCAGATACCGATCATGCCGCGCGTCCCTCGCCGAGACGATTCCCTCTGCAAGCGCGGGCGGCAGTCCTGGTTCACCGATGAGGTGTAGGATCTCCCCGGAATGGCGTCCCACGTTGTCGCGCGTGTCGTTTGTGGACTATGCTCGTTTGATCCGGGGTCGAAACCTCGTGTTGCCGCAGGCGGCACGCCCAAACACGGTTCAGGATCCTCATGTCAATCGAATCGCTTCCCGAACACGTTCTCCGGCCTCACCTGAGACCGGTTCAACCCCTTCCGGTTCGCAAGGATGGCAAGCCGTTCGTCGCGCTGCGCGATCCCACGATGCTGACCAGCCAGACGATGGTCGTGCCCGTCCAGGCCATGGGCCTTCTCCAGCAGTTCCAGGGTGGGCGCACGCTTCAGGAGTTGGCCGAGCAGTTCAACACGAACCTGAATCAACTGGCGGAGCTGGCCAAGGCGCTGGATCGGGTCGGCCTGCTGTGGGGCCCGACGTTCGAGCACATGGAGGCGGAGCGATGGGAGCGGCTGCAATCCGAGGGTGCATTCCCGGCACGCGGTTCACGCACGCTCGGGGAAGATGAGGCCGCCTGCCGCAGCGCCGTGGAGGGCTACTTCGAGCAGACGGAGGATCCGGAGCTGGAGGAGGCGGTTCGGGCCATCGTCGCCCCCCACCTGGATTACGAACGAGGGTGGCCCAATTACGCGGCGGCGTACTACGCGCTCCGCGAATCGGATCCGCCGGATCGCGTGGTGATCCTCGGTACGAACCACCACGGTCTCGGCGACGGCGTCGTGCTGACGGAGTTGGCATTCGATTCGCCGATGGGCCGATGCCCCGCCGACGAGCGGGTCATCCGCCGCATCATTGAGCAGTCCGGTCGGCCCGTCGTCGCCGACCAGCTTGACCATCTGGCCGAGCACTCGATCGATCTGCAGATCCCCTGGGTTCAGTGCTGCTTCGGGAATGTCCCGATCGTTGCCGCGCTGATTCCCGATCCCCTCGTCGGCCTCATGAAAGAAGACGGGGAGCGCGTCGCCCTTGAACCTTTCGTACAGACGCTGCGCGAGGTGCTGGACGACATCGGCGGGAGGACGTTCTTCATTGCCTCGAGCGACCTCAGTCACGTCGGGCCGCAGTTCGGTGAACCGCGATCCGTGGATGAGCAGCGCCGCATCGACGTCGAGCGGCACGACCGCGACATGATGAGCAAGTTTCTGTCCGGCGACGCCGAGGAGTTCCTCGCGGGCATGCGCTGGAACAAGAACCCCACGCGCTGGTGCAGCATCGGCAACATGACCGCGCTGCTCATGCTCACCCGACCCGAGACCGTGGAGCTCATCGATTATCGGCAGGCGTACGACGAACGCGGCGTCGCGCTTGTCAGCAGCGCCGCGATGGTGCTGAGCTGAGAGACGATCTGCGCCGCTATGCAGTGTCCGGCTCACGCCTGATGACCAAGGTCACCGGGCCGTCATTGACCAGGGCGACATCCATCATCGCGCCGAAGACGCCCCGCTTCACCGGGAGCTTGTGCTCAGCTGCGAGGCGGGCGCCGACGTGCTCGTAAAGGCGCTCGCCTTCGGTGGGATCCGCCGCCGCGACGAAGCTGGGACGGTTCCCCTTTCGGCAGTCGCCGGCGAGCGTGAACTGGCTGATGATCAGTATCTCACCTGCGATCTCCTGCACCGACCGGTTCATCTTGCCTTCATCATCACGGAAGATCCGCAGACGGGCGATTTTTCCCGCCATCCAGTCGGCCTCCCGCTCGGTGTCGCCCCGCTCGACGCCAAGCAGCACCAGCAGGCCTGCGCCGATCTGCTCGTGATGGCCGACCTCGCCCACCGTGACCGACGCTTCACTGACGCGCTGCACAACCGCAATCATGGCCGTCTAAGCGTATCACGAATCGGCCGTGTGGCGGAATGCCGCGGCGAGGTCCGCGGCGAGGCGCGCCCTCCGGCCAAACGGCCCCCCGAGCCTCCCGCCCTCCGGCCCGGAAACGAGAAGAGCCCGCCGCTGTGTCCAGCGAAATCGGGCTCCTTGTGGGGGGGGACAATGTGGGGGGCAAAAGAAATCGGAGGTGAAGAAGGCAAGCAATCTGCCCTTCATCGGGATATCCGCAACCACGCGGTGATCGGTTCCAGACCTCGAAGAAACTTTCCGTGCTGTTCTTCATCTGGTGCTTCCAGGCTCTCCCATGCTCCCTAGTCCGCCTCACGGCGGCGAGTATGGCCGCGGCGCGATCGCGTGCGGCGAGGCGCAGCCGGCCCGCCTCATCAACCGCCGGCCCTCGCCGGCTGAGCCGACAAGTCTCTGTCAATGCACGGGTTACACGCAGCGCCCCAGACGCTCCATCACCGCCTGGAGATCCGACCACACCTTCTGCCGGGCGTCCCGCGTGTAGTTTCGCAGCAGGTAGGCCGGGTGGAACGTCGGCATCACATCAACGGCCAGCTCATCATCGCGATACACGCTCCACTGGCCGCGAAGCTTCGTGATCCCGATTTTCGTCTCCAGGAGCCACTTTGCCGCCGGGCCCCCCAGGGCCACGATGACCGTCGGCAGGATGATTCGAATCTGCCGGGCCAGATATGGAGCACATGCCGCCACTTCGTCGGGCTGCGGAGTGCGATTGTTGGGCGGGCGGCTCTTGAGGATGTTTCCGATGTAGACATCTTCGCGCGTCAGCCCCATCGCCCGGATCATGTCGTCCAGCTTCTGACCGGCCCGGCCGACGAACGGCCGACCGGTGCGGTCCTCTTCGGCCCCGGGCGCCTCGCCGATGAACATCACCTCGGCATCCGGATGGCCTTCGCCGAATACCGTCTGGGTATGGGCGGTCGCGGTGGTGCAATGCGGGCACGTGGCGTCGTGCTCCTGTCGCAGCCCCTCCAGGGCCTCGGCCTTGGCTCTGACCTCGCTCTCGGAGGGGGGCTGTTTCGCAACGGCGGCGGTTGACGCCGTGCCCGGGCCCGCCGCTACGGTCGTGAAATCCACGCCGAAAAGTTGCAGCGTCTGGAGTTGCTGTCGGGCGAGTCGCTTTGTCCGGTCGGTTTCTTCGCTCATGGTTACAGGCTCTTGCCGCTTTGAGAAAGGACGATACCCCATTGAAAAGGTATTACCCACCGGCCGTTCCGTTGGCAAGCGTCAGGATAGACACGCCGGCCACGGCAATCATCGCCCCGATCGCCGCCCGCCAACTGATGCGCTCCTTTTCGATCCACACGGCGAAAGGCAGGATGAATACCGGCGACATCGCCATGAGCGTCGCGGCCACCCCCGCCTCCGCTCGATCCACCGCCACCATCGAGTTCCAGACCCCGAGCACCGGCCCGAACGTTACCCCGATGCAGACCATAAGCAGAGCAAAGGGGACCTGCCGCGAGCCCGGCCGCGCCGGCAGGTGCTCAGCTTCGACGCTCACCTCGATCATCCTGTTGCCTTGGTTGGCGCGCTGCACCAGGCGCATGGCCGCGACCAGAATCGTGATCCCCGCCGCGGCAAAGATCATCCGGTAGAGAGTGGCGGTCCACGGATCGACCATCGCCATTTCGACGCCCGGCACGTGTCCCATGCCGAGCTTGGAAAGGACGAGGCCGGTGGCCTGGCAGACGCCGGCCAAGGCGCCGAAAACCACCCCACGCACGGGATGCGGATACCGGCGATGCTTCTCCCGGGCGACCTGCGGCCGCTCCAGCACCACCCATGCGATCCCGGCGACGGTCACGGAGATGCCCAGGATCTGGAGCGATCCCAGCGGCTCGGCGAGCAGCGGCCAGGCAAGCAGAGCGGCGACCGGCGGGGCCAGTGTCATCATCAGCGTGGCCATCCGCGGCCCGACATCCACGAGGGCCGTGAACAGGAACTGATCGCCGATCGACAAGCCCACCAGACCGGAGACGGCCAGCAGGATCACGCTGCGCGTATCTGCCGCCGGCATCCACTGACCGAACAGCGCCCGATTGATGCACAGCAGCGCGCCCAAAGCAAGGAAGATGCGGATGAAGTTGACGGCAGTGGCCCCGATGCGGCGACCCGCGGCGGCGAACGCCAGCGACGTGATGACCCAACACAGGGCCGCTCCCAGTGCCGCAAGCTCGCCGAGATGGGTGAGGAGGAAAGACAACGCGGACGATGGTAACGCGCGGAAACGTCAAAACGGGGAGGCATCGAGACGGGGGGAGAGGACCATGCAGTGAGCCGGCCTGTCCCCAGGCCCGGATTCGTCCATGTATTCCCCGGTGCCCGGTGACGCCACAAGCCTCCGCGGGTGGTGACCCGCGTAGGTGTTCAGCCTCACCCCTCGCCGACGATTGAACTGTAGAGCTTGCGGCGCAAGCCGCGCAGGGCTGCGGAGTCGCCACCACGCGCGGCGTAGCGCTCGACGGCGAAATCGAAGCAGCCGCGACTGATGAGCAGGCATGCTGCGTTCGGCAGGTCCGCGGCGCGCGCCGCGCGGCGCAGGAGGCGCAGTTGATCGCGAGTGAGTCGCAGCGAGCGCGCCAGAAGCCGCTCGCCGGGGCCGCCGCGCGCACGATCGCGGCGCAGTGCCGTCAGTACAAGCCAGGCGGCGAGCACGGCGCCGGGTGCGGCCAGCGCGGCGGCAAGCAGCATCTCGCCGCTCACTCCGGGAATCAGCGGCTCCGAGACCGGGCGCAGTTCATACGCTGGCGGTACGGCGCCAATGATGAGCGGAAGTGTGGCGAGCTTCATCAGGGGCATGCTGATGTCCCTATCGGCGAAGGCTTCTGGCGACTGTCACTGGCGTCCAGGAACCGCAGCGCGGTTTCGGCGCGCGTGCGGATCTCCGGCAGCGCGTCGGTGCGCGCCAGTTGCCGCAACTCCGTCGCGACCGGTGAGCAGCGTGCGCTTCTCGCCGCCCAGATCGCGCTGACACGATGCAACGGCCGGTTGTCCCGGAGCATCCGCCGCAGTTCCTCCAGACCCCGTTCGGTATCGGTACGCAGCATCGCCTTGACGGCGTTGGCGCGCGGCCGGTTTCTCTTGCTGCCGAGCAGCGGCGTGAGCATGCGAATGAGCTTCCGCTGACCGATGCGATCGAGGGCTTCCACGGCATTGGCGCTGACTCGCGAATCGGCAGCCGAGAGGCCCGCGAGGAGCACTTCCAATCGCCTGCGGGTCCGGCCGCCGCCGAGTCCGCTCATTGCCGCCGACGCCACGCGCGGCGATGCGCTCTCCGCCAGCGACAGCAGTTCCTCTTCGAGCTCGCTTGCCAGACGCAGACGCCGGGCGAGCATGAGCAGGTGGAATTGGTCATCGACCGTTCCGCGGCGCAGCCCAAGTCGCAGATGTTCGAGGAACTGCGCCCGGTTTTCGGCGAGTTGCCGCAAAGCGGCGGCACGGAGAGTCAGGTCATCCAGTTGCGACCGGTGTTCAAACAGTGATTCAACCCGCGATCGCGCCAGGAGCGCCTGCGCCCGGTTCGCCAGCGCTCGGTGGCCGCTGTGGTGAAGGTCCTGCCAGGCGTGGATGTTGGACGGACCCGCTGACGAAAACGTCGGTTGAGAAGCGGCTCGTGCGACGGCGAGTACCCGGTCGTGACGGAAGCGCCGAATCGATTCGGCCGCGTCGGTGCTGCGCTCGGTCAGCAGGGCCGTGACTGTCTTCCACCGGGCAATCGGTGACGGCAGGGCGATGATGTCGGCCAAGTGGCCCACGCGCGTTCGGCGCGAGAGCCCGAGCCGCTGCACCAGCAGCGGCAGCCAACGCTGCGCCTCCGGCGAGAGCGTCGCGGCGGTCCCGGGCCCCGGCAGGCACTGCATCGCACGTTCGGCCTCTCGCAGCGGTCGTCGGCGATCGGGCGCGAGCATAAGATGGCCGTCAATCAGCGCATCCGAAATCGGCTCCGTCCGGCCCAGCTTGTGAACCCATCGGGTCGCGGTGCGGCGCAAATACGGGTTGCCGAGCCACCGGATAAGGTTTCGGCCGATGACGGGATCGTCGACTCGCTCCCCGATGCCGCGCATGGCGACGACGGCCGCGTGGTCCTCCTGCTCTAGTATCGCGCGCACCGCAGGCCCCGGTCGCGCCGCCGCCAGGGCGAGGGCCGTGAGCACCGCGCCCTGTCGATGCCTCCGGTACCGGTCGGCGGCGGCCGCCACCGCTTCATCGATCCGGCTGCGTCCCGCCGAATCGAGGGTCCGGCGGCCGGTCTCGCCGATCATTGCCGCGGTCAACGCGGCTAGGACGGCGGCAGCCCGGCTCGGCACCTCCCCGTCATCGGCGTCGAGCAGACTGACAAGATGGTGGGCGAGCGAGGCTTCGGCGCGCGTGCCGATCGCGTCGATGATGTTCTGCCGGACTTGTGCATCGGCATCGACGAGGGCCAAGCCGATCGCCTCATCCATCGAGGCGTCGGAGGCATCCAAAAGCTCGATATTGGGTGCTTGAAGGCGGTTCAGAGCGGCGAGGACCGCGGTGAGTCCCTCCGGCCGGCCGGTTGCCACCGCGGCGCGGCAAAGGTCGTACAGCTCGTCGGGCTCGGCATGGGGGATGGCCGCGGCGAGGATGCTCGCCGCCGACCCCGGATCGCGGCGAACCAGCAGTTCCAGAGGACGGGGACGAGAGGACATCAGTAAAAATCAGAATTTACGCTCAGGAGATCGCCACCCGAGGCGCTGTTGTTGACAACCTGCCAGTTGTGGTGGGTCCGACCGTCGGACCCACAAGTCATTGACCACTATCGGTTTGGAGGCTTCTGCGGCTGCATTGTGTGGTTATTTCACAAATAGTTGTTGCTTTGGCGCTAAAAGCCGTAAAAATGCTGCTCATTCAGACGGGGCGGAGAAGGAGTCGTCAGACCCCTTTTTTGTGCAAGGACTGCTCATGAGCCTCTCCTCCAAAACCACCAGCCTTCAGGCGTATAACCTCGCGCTGTTCCGCAGCGCTTTGCACCCGGAGTTCTTCCAGATCGAGGGCCGTTCACGGATCACCCACGGCGACTATGAGTTCGAGGGATGGATCACCCGCGGCGGTCACGCGGTGCGGTTCGAGCACCACGGTCTGTGCCTCAGCGAGGTCGTCGGCGAAGAGATCGAACACCTGCCCGAGCGGGGGCATGTGATCACGCTGCCCTGCGCCGGCGAGAAGGACCACGAGGACAGTTTCTCCGATCGAATCATCTACATGACCTCCATGCAGACGGAGACGCTGACGGATCACCTCTACATGAGCACCTACAACGAGATGCTCGAACACGGTCGGATGGGCGAGTGCCTGATGACCGTGTGGACCGATGAGATCGGCAA
>Ga0272442_10004237_pt1 | contig 19728 bp, 14 predicted proteins | sample SSMForm2O_FD_200262 | JGI IMG/M metagenome (GOLD analysis project Ga0272442, IMG submission 200262) | Marine sediment archaeal communities from Little Sippewissett salt marsh, Falmouth, MA, United States - SSM-Form-2O | ecosystem: Environmental > Aquatic > Marine > Wetlands > Sediment ... | reverse complement strand
CGGAAGGCAACATGTTTGCCGAGTGATGTGCTCTACCATGGTGTATTGTGATGAGCTCAACAAACTCTTTTCTGGCGGGATCAAAAAGTTCAGAGGTGTCTAGTGCTGATATCTTGTCGTTTTCCACGCCAACACCACCTGCGACAAGGACACGACCATCACTAAGAAGAGTAGCAGTGTGAAATGCCCTTCCAGTCCCAGACAGCATGTTAATCGGGAAACCATCGACATCGACTATCATTTCGTGCTTGCCGGTGGAAGGGTCGAAGATCTCTGCCGTGGTCAGATACTCATAAACGCCTGGTGCGAATCGTCTGGCACCACCGACAATCAGCACACGACCATCGTCTAGCAATGTTGTCGAGTGCCCATATCGGCCATGTTCTTGAGCCAGCGGCGAGCAGCCGTCGGGAATGCCGTTCTCGTCCATTCGAGTTGTCGTGGTGAAACCATTCGCATATCCAAGGACGAAACGAATTGTGGTTACTTCTGTATTGCTATTATCTCGATAGAATTTAGAAGCAGACCTAGCAACGGGAACACCGCCCTTTGAATCGAAGCAGACAACATCCAGTATCGAGTCTTCCTCTTCAGCAACGTCGCAATGTATCCTACACACGGCAGAGTTAATTGGGCACCATTCCTCCGCGACCAGGTCAGAACCAATTGGCCTATAAGAAATTTGCATATGGCTACATTTCGAATCACCGATAACATCTGAGTCGCATGGATTAGAGGGAACGAATCGAACGCCGCATACACATCTGTCATCAGGTCCACAGAATTCGTATATGCCGCAGTCACTATCATCTGTGCAAAAGTTTGTGTAACGACTGCAGCTGAGAGCGGCGTGAAAAATCAGTACTACAACAATCCAACGACCTGAAACCATCACTTCTATTTTCGAATTCATTCTGTTCTTTGTCACTACCTAATAAGCTGTGAGTCACTATACACCATTGTTTCCAGAAATGGAATGTTTCTGCCTCTAAGCTGACAACGCACCAATAAGCAGATCATTTGGCTTCAGCTCGTCTAGCTGCTCCCTGGCTTGGCCTATATCGCGCATCTAGCTTGCCAGCGTCTGGGCCGGATCGCCGTACTCCTATGATCACGCCCAGGTGAAGCTCCGCAAGGACTGTCCTCTTAAGTCTCTCGTCCGTGCCGACGAAGGCGGGTGAGAATGCTGACATGGAGCTGGAAACTATATACACTACTCCCAGCTCACGACTGATTCCACTACACCAGCGGGCCAGCATCTAACCGGCCCATCGCCTTCTTCTGTCTGCTGGTGACTGTCAACTTGCCAATATCACGCGTACTTACGGAAATTGAACCAGATGGAAACACATGGGTTCCATGGAAACCCGTCGTTTCCCTATATTCTGCAATGTAATCAGTCAGTAACCAGACAATGGAAACTGGTAGTTTCCAAACGCGTCTGAGATACAACTTTCTTCGATCTCTACAGGGCGTTAACTGATTGAAACTTAGCAACTAGTTTATCTCGCCCTTATTGGCACGGTCCTTGCTGCACTAATGAAATATGCTCTGCCTGAGTAAAGAGAAAGAAGTCGGGTACTCAGGTTTCGAAAGGGGGCCTAGATGAGGCTTCGCAACATAATTTCTTTTGTCTTGCCCTTGCTAGCCTGCTTCATGGCTGTCATAGGCTGCTCAGAGAAGCGAGATTTATACTCCCCATCAGCAGCACCTCTGACCGGCGATCCGGGTCAGGAGAACTGCGGGTTCGATACTGGAGAGGAAGTGCCGGATGGCCCCATCATCGACCCTTGCGGTCCTGATGCCCAGCTTCTGCATGGTCCGGTTTCAATGACTCCTGAGCCTTCGTCGCCGTCGCAATCCCGCGTCGATCTTGATATAACGGAAGTAGGCTTCGTTTGTGTCACCTTGACAGTCGAAAAAATCGCAAGTGCGACGGTGACACTCAACGGCGAGATGCTTTTCGCCCAGAACGACTTTAGCGGGAAGGTCGAGCAACTGAGTCGTGTTGCCCCCGTAGAGGAAGGGGAAGCCGTCCTCGAGTTCGAGGTTCGGGCGACCAGGCACGGCAGCTTCACCTACGAGGTTCGTTACATTCCTCTCGATCCCGTGCCCCGCGGTGAGATATCCGGAAACAATAACCGTCTTTCAGTCTACAACCTGCGTGATCATCCAGATCCCTTCTCGCCTGAAAAGCAGGATGGAATTCGCGATACCGTGACAATGAGCGTGACGGCATCAGTCGACCGTGATGGCATCTCTCCCAACAGCGCAAACGAATATGTAATCTACGGAACCTTCGAGATCGCATCTCCTACTTCTTGTCAGGAAATAGCCAGGCTGACTACCCAGCTAACGCTCGCAAAGGCAACGCCGACATCGACTGACCGTGAATACCTTGTTCCCCTTACCGTTGTTTGGGATGGGCGGGACAATTCTAGCGCCTTTGTCGATGGAGGCACTTATTTCTACAGGGCGGTGGCGGAGCTGGTGAAGGTCACGCCTCCGGGATCCTCAAGGCTCTTGGACATTGCATACTCTGAAATACTCACTGTGACCAATGACGACATTCCCCCATCAATATTCATTTCGCCGGCCAACGGAGAATTAATCGAAACTGACATGCCACTCCTTGAAACCGGCTATGAAGATGAAGGATCTGGCGTTGCTATCGATACACTTTCAATTCTCCTGAATGGCTCGAATGTAACTGATCTTTTTAACGCCACGGAATCATACGCCAATCTACAATTGACAATAGATAACTACCTGGAGGAAGGCACTAATCAACTCAGTGTGGGTATATCCGATATCGCAGGCAATATTGGAAATGCTTTGTCGACGTTCACCGTGCAAACGCCTACAGATGTTCTTCTCGAGGATCTTGGAGATCAAGACACCAGATACAGACGCAGGTCAGCATATAAGCTTCTATTCAGAACGGATGAGATAACATTAGAAGACCTGCATAGATGCCTAAATCAGCTTGGTCAAACGCCGGAGTCGAAAGCTGTAAATAGGCTTCTTGAACTAGCTCAAGACAGCTCAGCCGGCGTCATTACCAAATATCTAGCAATAATATCTATTGCTTCTATTCTTGAAGATGATCCTGAAATCAGAAATAGGGAAGATGTAATAGATGCAATGTGCACGCTACTGATGAACGACGAGAGCTTCTATGTAAAAGGCGTGGCGGCTGGCTCTCTGGGTCTTACAAGAAATGCCTATGCCCTTGCATGCCTTGAGGAGTTTGCTACCGATGGTCCGTATATACCAGAAAAGCCTCATGACAAAACCTGGGAGAAATCAGCTCAGTATGAAATTCTCATCGATGCAGTTAGAGTGCAAACGGTTAGGTCTATAGCGCTTATTGCAGGACACGCCTACGAGGTCGGAAATCCAGGACTGCTTGAGACCATTAGAAGAAAATGCATGGAACATATTACCGAGTTCCTTTCAAATGGCCCCGAGAAAGGAGGTGGGCCATGATGTCTCTAAAATGTACTCTTCGGCAGAAGCCTGGAAGACCTCCCTTTTCACTGATTCCATTCCTTGTAGTTGTTTCGCTAACACAGTGCGCTGGTGAATTCAGAGGTTGTGGACCTGGTGACATTCCCTCTAATCCAATTTCTAGCAATCTTGTTAGATTCACAGATCCACCAAGTGGTTCAATATTGAAGATCACGGAACTTGAGAAATTGACATTTGTGTTCCTGAGGAGAGTTCATTCTGACACGTTTAGCACTCAAGACGACATGAGACTTTTCTACATAATAGACTATGGCAAACCATCTCAGCACGACATTGAGCTGAAGCCAATTAGCGCAGTTGTAAAAGAAGTGCACTGGCCAGACGAACCGACAGGCCTTTGCGATCAAGATGGTAATTGCTACAAACTTGAACTATCCATCGATACTAGCTACCTAACTGAAGGAGTTTATTATCGCTTCAGGATTCTTGGTGAGACCCCATCAAAAATTGGTTTTCCTGGCGATCGTCCACAAAACTATATTTCGTCAGACGAAGGGGAAATTCTGCGTGATGATGTTGATGTTGTAGTAAAACTCACCCCAGATCCTCCTCCAAATACTAATCCTACGATTGAAACTGTCGAACCACCTTCAATAGCGTCAGGGTTTTGTGACCCATTTACTCCAGGATTTGATTCGACATGTCTGGTCAAACCCCATCAGAGACTACAATGGAAATTCTCTGAAGAAATGGCTTTCGTAAACTTTGCCCCAAATCCTTATTGGGGATTCAACTTTAGAACAACGTCTGATGAGGAGACCCTTTTGGAGTCAGATTCAAGACAAGGACTGGATCCTGGTCAACTGTATAGCGTATGGTTCCATGGCGCGAGACAGCCAGCGTTCATGGGAATTGCAAACACAATGGATATTGATGGGAATCCCCTTGATCCTATCGAGGTCAGGCATTGGTTTAAGACTTCGCACGCGAGAATACTGTTTCCAGTTCATAATCCTTTTTCGGATGTTCCAGACGACTGGTATAATCAACTCGGAAACTCCTTCGACTTTCCAATTATCCACGTTGAGGCAACGCCTGACGTCATGGAATTAAGGTCAACCGATCGTTTTGGAAACCAGTCTGAGATAGTGTTTGAGGATGTTCCGCTAGATCCCGGGAGGACTCAAAACTCATTCCATACAATTGAAGTTGTGGGCGTGAGAAGTGATTGCGATCCCAATAGCCCCGTAACTCTAGAAGTACATGCATATGACGGAACTGGACCTGACGCGAATTGGCTAGGTGTAGACAAACTGGAAGTCTACGTGCATGAACGCCCACCGGCACCAAATAGAATCAAAATTGTCACTTTTAATGCGTGGGCACATAACAAAATATGTGGTTTCGAACTTCCAGAGGAATGTAATGCGCTGTCTTGGCCACCTCTTTGCTTTGACACTTGGCTAAGAGACGAACCCTTGCCGTCAGAATGCACTAGTATAACACCATTCGAAGATTATCCCCCATGGCCAGATATGTGCAGAGGATACTGGAACGCAGGAGTCCCATTTCCTCCGGAATATGAGGATCAATGCAATCCAGAAGACGCACCTTGGCCTGGATTTTGTCTGGAATACTATGATGTCGCTAGACGAGGCTCAATAGGAACCTGCCTCAGTTGGAGACGCAGATTAGCCAAGTTCGTAAAAGACGTTGTGCTGGAGTATAGACCTGCAATCATAGCGCTCCAGGAAGTATATATTCGAAGTGACTGTGGATGGGATGATATGTGTAGTAACTGCGAGGATATCAGCCCTGGCGTTTGGATGAGTTACCTTCTATCTCTTATCAATGAGGGGATGTCTAGAGAGAACCGCGGGGGTGGAGAGTACTTTATAGCAACTACTCAAGAAAGTGGAACAGCAAATGTTTGCCTTGGGAAAGAGACCGGAGGAGAAGCAATTATTTATGATCCTGGACAGGTAGGGTTCGTAAGGCCGACCCCATTAGGAGGCTCACCATTTTGCAGTGAACAAAGAGAAGGCCAAGAAATGTATTACGAAGACCGAATGGAACCGAATCCAATATTGTATAACGAATGCATGAAAAGGAACGTAACTGATTCTCAGGTAGTTAGATCAATATTTGAATTTCCTATCGGCTCGAGAAGGTATTTCAATTTCTTCAACTCACACACTTGGCCACGTAGGTACAGCGACGAATTCTCATACATCATATCAATACAGGAATCGTTTGACGTCGATCTGAGTTACTATTTGGAAGATCCGAACGAACCATATTGGATATATCCACCAATCTATGCTGGGGATATGAACATCGACAAAGATACTCCCGACTGGGAAAACATCAGGGAATTCATCTTCGCTGCTTTTTTGTCGCCGGTAGAATATCAAGCAATGGATGGTGATATTCCACTTCCTTGGTACGAAAGACGAGGTTTAAAGGACTTTGTTTGGGTCGGCAGAGATGAATACTTCACTTCCGACTATGGATTTGGTATTATTACTAAGGAAATTAGACAGTCAGAGTATGAAATGGAACACCCTGGAGAGGATTATTGTAACGAGCTAATTGGGAAAACAACGTTCCGATGTACCAATGACGGCTTGACCACATTGTATAGAATTTATTCAGATCATTCAATTACCTTAGTGGAAATTGCAGCCGAGGACCCATGATCTTCATACCAACTCGCCTCTGATGAATCAATATGTACTTCCGAATGAAGCATATTTCAGACATTTGTTCACTTGCAGTAATACTGCTTGTTTCATTTCTCTCGTCCTATGGTTGTTCTGGTGGAGACTGCTGGGTCGAGGCTGAAGGTTACAGATGGTCTGGCGAGCTATATGGAATTAGTGGCACCAGTGATCTCGATACTTATGTGGTCGGATACGATATTGCAGCAAAATACGATGGCCACAAGTGGAATTTAATAAGTAGTAATCTAGGTGGAGGTTATCTAACTGATGTATGGGTCAGCCCAAGCGGATCGGTGTATACAGCAGGAAGATCCGGAATTGTCTACAAATGCGATGGCAGCTCCAACGAGCAGATCCACGATCTCCCAGGCGGGGAATTCAGCAATGTGTGGGGTACTGATGATAACAATCTGTATGTAGTTGGCACAACCGATACAAACGGAACATTGCTCCATTACAAGGACGGACTATGGCAGGAAGAGTACGTTTGGCCCGATCGTTGCTTTGGAGGAGTGTGGGGGAGTTCGGCTGATGATGTCTATTCTGTGGGCTGTGGAGAACTGCTCCATTTTGGAGGTGTCGCTTGGCAGGAACTACAGATGGAATTTGAATTCAAGGCCGGTCGCATTTGGGGAACATCGGCAGATGACATTTATGCTGTAGGAACCAACGTATACCACTACGACGGAATCTCGTGGAGTCTTGTTAATACTGGAGTTGAAGAGGGTGGAGTGGATGTCTGGGGCCGTGGCCCTGATGATTTGTTTTATGTTGGACCTGAGGGTGTTGTAGTACACTATAATGGGGATAGGTGGATTGACGTGTCAATAAGCAAGGATGTCGACCTTGAAGCTGTCGGCGGTACCGTGAACGGAGAGGTATTCATCGTTGGTAATACATGGAAAAGTGGTAGTTTTGTTGGCAAGGTCTACAGGTATAATTGCGATTAGGAACTGTCGTTTGTTTAAAAGCTCATTGTAGTCATACTAGCAGGGTCGCTTTCATGTTCATTCACTTAAAGATTGCAGTATTGGCCGTCGCTCTGTTTTTTTCATGCTGCGGCAGTGGAGGCTCTGGTTCAAAGGATGATGGAGGAGTTGACGGCAATGAAGTTCAGGACGGGGATGTAACTAGTTCCGATGAAGATGGGGATGAACAATATGACAGAGGAGACAGCATTGGCGATAGTGTTGGTGATGCAGGAGATGGCGACTCAGTAAGGGCAATTATTGAATCCTGTTTTGTTGAAAGCCTTCATATCGGTGTAATGCATTCAGTTCAGTGCTACGCAAGCGATCCGCTAGGAAGAACTACAGATGGACAATGGATAGTCGCTTCGGACATACCAGGACTAGTTGTGGGTTCTACAGGCAGGCTTGAAACCCAAAGGCCTCTTGACGCATCGGATGAAGGGGAGCACGAATACACTGTGCATGTTCTAGATAGCGACGGATACACCTTCACCGTGCCAGTTGATGAGCACAAATCCACTCTGTTGATCAAGTGTCCGGATGAAAACGAAGTGGAGTTGCTATTCCCTGAGAGAATCGTCGATTATCTGGCAATTCTCTGTGGACAAGGCTTCCTTGTAGATGACAAACCGGGTACGTCAGCTGATCCGGACTACATACTTGACGTTGAACAGTCATGCATACCAGGCATTATTGAGTCCCTATCTGACGCAAGGAAGGAAATGCTAACACACTATGAGGATGCAACATTATTGGATGAGATCTACAGTCGGTGCACGCCGGAAACTGCAAAAGTGAAATACCACCACGACTAGTTGCGATAGCAAGCATTTACGATGACCACGACTTGGTCTGGCAAGTCAGCCTTTCTTTAGAACCGGTTGTCAGCTACGCTAATGCGACAACCTCATCTCCGCCTGTTCTTGCTCCTTGAATCTAACCATTTCCTTAGCTGCTTCCTCTTTTTCTTACTCATGTCTTCAGTCGAAATCAGCAGCATGATAAGGTCACGCCGTTTCTCGTCTGCATACCCATAGTTCACCATGACCGCGTGTCCAACATCCCTCTCAGCGTCCATAGCCAACTTCTCATTTATCATGGCCTGGTACTCGTTCTTGATAAGCATCCTCTCCTTTTCCATGGCCATCCTCGCTGTTTCGTCAATCCTCAGCCAGCCTAGAGCCCACATCCAACCCACCATAAGACCAAACGCCATTGCACCCGCTACGATCGAACCAGCTCTCAGATGATGCTTCCATCGGATAGGCTTCTTCCCCAAGTGGGAGGTCGTTTTCTTTATGGATTTCAACTTGCCATTGATGGAATCGAGCAGCTCCGTTAGGACCTTCGAGTTGTGCGCCATTATGTCGTACTGGTCACTCTCCTTCGTCTCGATAGTGCCAAGTCGTCCATCGTACTGAGACATATTATAGGCGGCTTCCTTCTGCCGATCCTCGATCCGCTTCTGCGATTCCTGAAGCTCGGAAAGCGTTTTTAACGTGGCAGACAGCGCCGCCGCAATGCGTCCGGCTCCCTGTTCCTGGTTTCTTGCGGTATCCATTTCAAACCTCTCTTTTCTGGCTAAAACCCGAATCCGAACTCGCGGCCTCCGCCGCGGCTCCGGGTCAATTCATGCTCCATGTCTTGGTCCTTGTCCTGCTTCTCTTCCATGTCGTCTTCCGGGCCTTCGTGCTCCTTGTCCATGCCCTTTTCCAGATCCATGCTCTCGTCCCTTTCCAGGCCCTGTGAGATGCTTCTCTCGTTCCCATGACCATGAGCCCTGTCGATGGCGCGATCCAGCTCATCTAGCTTCTCTATGGACTCCAACTCTTTCTCGATGGCTGAAAGAGACGACTCGCTTTCATTGGACATGCTGTCCAGAGACTCGGCCAGCTCCTTGAGTGATTCAGGCTTCTTCTCGGACCACTCCTGTTGGTAATCCTGGGCCTCCTGGTCAAGTCCCTGGTTTGATGTAAGGGCTTTTTCCAGCTCCCTTTCCATTCTCATTATGTTATCTGCAACGGCTCGGAGACCACTCGGATACGGCTTTTCCTCTTCTTTAGCGGCATGGAGCTTCTGGTTGTCGTCCAAGGCCTTCTCGAAGTCGACAATGTTCTCCTTCATCTTCTTGCGGGATAGGGCCTGATACAGCTCCTTTCGAGTACCGAACTCTTCTTTGGACCAGTGCAGATCCACCCTATCGGTGTGCCGGGTCATGCCTACGTAGGTTGTGTGTCTGTCATAGAGCTGTGAGGCCATGGCGTGCGCCCGATCCACCGTTGCACCCTGGCTCTTATGCAGCGTCGCGGCGTATCCGTGATCGATGTTGTTGTAGCTGTTGAAATCCACCACAACTTGACGATTCTCGGGGCCGTCCAGGCGGATAACGGCCTGGTCTTTCTCCATGACTTCGATGGTCCCCAGCGTCCCATTCTTCACCGCCAGATGACTGTCGTTTTTCAGGAAACACACACGGTCCCCGGATGTAAAATCCCTCTCCCCGCGCTCCGTCACCACTCTGATGTCCTTCTCAGGCAGCTCGCCGGCGGAGCGTCGGGCTGCCCTGGCTCGCTCGTTCATCTGCTGCACGTCAATACGCTTGTAGGCGAGCATGATCTGGGTCTGATTGGGATGCTTCCGCCGGTGCTCGTCCCAAGCCTCCACAATAGAATCGATTGCCCCCTGCTGGGTCTCATGCTCGATCACAAATCCCCGCTCCCGATATGCCTCCAGCGCTTGTTGTGTCCTACCATCATGGAAATCCACCGTGGCCTGCTTCTGCCAGGCCTCCTTCTGACGGCGGATTTCTGACAGGGACTCGTAGCCAACCTCCTCTGCAATCATGCGCATCGGGGAGCCCGCCTCGATGGCCTGGAGCTGCTGGGGATCCCCGACTAGGACCATCTTGGCCCCGGCCGCCCTCACCTGCTCCATCACCCGGTTCATCTGCCTCTGGCCCACCATACCGGCCTCGTCTATGACGAAAACATCCTTGCCGGTGAGTTGTTCGTACCCCTCCCTCCAGGCATACTCCCAGGCGTGAACAGAACGGCTCTGAATGCCGCTGGAGAGCTCAAGACCCTCCGCAGCCTTGCCGGCCAGGGCCGCGCCCAGAACACGATACCCCTGAACCTCCCAGGCCTCCCTGGCGGCTCCCAGCATGTAACTCTTGCCCGTTCCGGCATACCCCTCTACTACCGCTATGTCCGGGCTGTTATCGGCAACGTGCCTGAAGGAGTGTTTCTGCTCATCAGTGAGTGTCCGGGTGGCCTCGGCCTGGTCCAGGAAACGCTCCTTCACCCGGTGTCCCTCCCTGGACATGAGCTCCCTGGTGGACTGCCTTATCTCCTTCTCTATCTTGAGCATCTCCTTGGTCGTAAACCGCTCACGGCCGTCGTCGTCCACCGACACCTGGACCAGCTCGTCTGAGTCCATGACTTTCGACTGGCAGGCGTTGAACTGTTCCGCATCTACGGTCCTGGTGTTGAGCCAGCGGCCCACGTCACGCTTGGTAAATGTGGTTTGCTGATAGGTGACGCCCTCCAGGGCGATTTCTGGGTTTTGGAGTATCCGTTCCCCGTTACGTCGAGCGATCTCCCGCTGCTCCTCCATGCGCTCCTGCACAATGTCACGCCCGTCGTTTCTCAAGTTCTCCAGGCTGGAGCCGATCTTCCGGGTGGGCTCGAGCTGGATGCCCCGATCAGCGTTGGATCGGTGATCAATGCGCTGCTTGTGGCCCTCATGGGCCAGCTGCCGGTTGGCGCAGTGCTCCCAGCTTTCTCTCCAGCCCTTGAGCCATTCCTTGGAGTTCCATTCGCGCACCTTCTTGCCGAATCCCTCCTCGGTTACCTCCCTGGTCGTGAGGGTGATATGGGCGTGGGGATTCTCCGGATTGTCCCGGTGGATGGAGAAGTCGGCCACCATGCCGTGCTTTACGAAATGCTCCCTAGCGAACTCTCGTACCAGCTCCACCCCGGCCTCCCGGGACAGCTCTTTGGGGATCGCCACCTGGATCTCCCGGGCAAGCTGGGCGTCCTTCCGCATCTCTACCTTCTCCACGGCGTTCCACAGCTGTTTCCGGTCCTGCATCCACTCGGGCGCCCACTCCGGGGTCAATATCTCGCTGTGCTCGACGCCACCCTTGTGGGAGAAGTCGAAAGTCCTGCCCAGGCGCTCGTCGTGGATCTTCTCAGCAGAGCGATAGGCCACCGCAGCGGTGGCGCACCGCCCGTTGCCTCTGGAGATCATTTGGGCCGACAGGTGGTAGATGGCCATGATCTACAGCCTCCCCGTCCTTGTTAGCACCAAAGGCCGGCTGGCGCGGACCACAGGCGATGTTGATCCTGGCACCGGGGCTCGTGGGGATTCCCACAGGATCTGCCGTTGCTGCTTGTATGCGTCCACTCTCGACCTCCTCCGTTACCGAGCGCTGAAGTTAAACATCGCGGAGCGATGTATAAGTGCGCCCTCTCTTCGTTCGGTTTTTGCCTTTGCGCCTGCGCGGCATTACTCGCTCCTCATCTCGTCTTATCGTCTGATAGCTGCCAGGATCTGCGGTACGTCGGTTCCATCGCCTCAGGTAGTAGGCAAGAATGGTGCCAAGATCGCCCGTTTCTCGATCTTCGCCGGCACGTACTTTGCGAAATACAGCCGTATATCGTTCCTATAGGTTCAATCTCTTCCCCTTATCTTCCGACCACCATTGACATTTCACCCCCGCTCAGCCATGCGCACGTTTTGTCGCAACTGCGCCGTTTCGTAGCACCGACTAGATCAGTCTTACCGAATCCAACTGACCGGATTCCGGTCAGGGGTGACTGGATTCCGGTCAGTCCTCTCTCATCCCCGTTTCAGAGAATCGAACACAGTATCCGAAAATTCCAGACACTTCCTCCACTCCAGACGGCCCCTGGAGCCGATCCGGATTGTCAGATCCCCTTGATCCAGATCCAAGACGGCCATCCTGGCACGGATGTTGCCTATAGATTTCAGCAGCGAATTGATAACCGCCGGACGACCGGCACAAACCAGAGGAGGAAAACGAAATGAAAAACTCGAAACTGGAAGCGCTCAAGACCAAGAAGGAACAGATCGAAGCCCGCATCAAGAATATCGAGGCCAAGGAAAAGAGCCGGGCCAAGAAGGAAGACACCCGCCGCAAGATCCTGATCGGGGCCATGGTCATGGAGCAAATGGGCAAAAGCGAGGAGTCGAAGAAGAAGGTCCTCGCCAACCTCGGCGGATTCCTGACCAGGCCGCTCGACCACAAGCTGTTCGGCCTGCCGGAAAAAGGCAGGGTGCAGAAACTCAACCCGGAAAGAAAGACCGATGAAACCCCCAAGCAGACAGAAAAGCGCAAAACGACCTGATGCAGATCTGAACCGGCAGATTAATTCTGCAACAGTGCTCGGCACCTTAGTCAGATCACACAAGGTTGGCGACTCGCAAAACTCGTCGCCGTCTAATCGCAAACCATCAAACACCTTTGTCATTGGGAATCCCCCCGAATGCCTGCGCCAAGATTCAAGGTTCAATCGATCCGCGCCTGTCGGCCCTCGTGCCATCCAGGGCAACGGTTCTCCGCTGAAATGTGCCGGCAGCTCCACCGATGTAAAAATGTCTCCCCCGGACAAGCTCGCCGGAGATCCCAGGACCCCGATCTTTAGTCCGATGACGAACCACTCACCCGGAAATCCCGGCTGCTTCATAGTTCATTTCGCTACAAAACGTAGCGAAATGAACATCGAGCACACCCGTAGTTCGCTGTCTTGTTTGGATCCGAACACATGGCACGGATGTTGCCTGAACGGGGGATGCCATGGGCACTAAACCACGAAGAGTTCTCAGAACCCGGGCCGAAGACAAGGACTTCGATTTTCTGCCTGCCGATATCACGAGCAATACCAAGGTCGCCGTCAATCTGGTTAGAGTGGCCAAGGCGACGGGCGTCTTCGACAGGCTGGTGTTCATCATCCTGCAATGTTGTGGTATCCTCCAAGGCGAGGCATCCGATCCGCCGCGTCTTGGAGAAAGGAGGAATGAAAGATGGCGCGGCGAGGAAGACCGAGGAAAGGATACCGAGTCCTCGGACCATACCTTCACTTTCGAAGGTGGAGAATCGAGCTTATTGGACCAGATGGGCACAGAACTGTGGAATCGTTTCTCACGGAAGAAGCTGCAAAGAGGGCGGCGAAAGCGGCGCGGGTGAAGATCCCTGGGAGAATCAACGTGGAGACAGGCCTGGAGCGGTACGAGCAATTCCTGGTGCGCAAGGGCAACCGGCGGAAGTCCATCGATGAAACGATCAGGAGAATGCGAAACTGGCACGACATCACCATGCCGCTGGCCGATGTGACCGAGGCGCAACTGAAGAAGCGCTATGAGCGGCGCTGCCAGGAAGTCGCCGTGGACACCCACCGCAACGAGCTGAGCGAGGTCAAGACTTTCTGGCGCTGGTGCGCCAAGGAAGGATTCGTCAAACGCTCGCCGGCCGAGAGGATCGAGCCCATCGGGAAGCGGCGAAAAGGAAAACCACAGCTTCGGATTAACGAGACCCAGACGCTCTTCGACAAGGCGCTCAGCCTGGCCGAGAAGGGCGACGAGGGAGCCGTGGCGGTGATGACCGTCATCTTCCTGGGGTTGCGTTCCAGCGAGATCCTTTGCCGGAAAGTGCGGGACGTCGACAACTCGGACGATAAGGTATTTCTCTGGATCGACACCGGGAAGACCGACGCGGCGGCAAGGCACATGGAGGTTCCGGAGCCGGTGGCCACGTTCCTGCTCCTGCAGACCGAGGGGAAGAACGATGAGGACTGGCTGTTTCCCTCATCCAACTCCGACTCGGGCCACCGGAGCAGGACGTGGATGCTGAGGACCACCAAGCGCATCTGCAAGGCCGCAGGGGTTCCCATGGTATGCGTCCACGGCTTAAGGGGCGGCTGGGCCACCCTGACGGCGGACGCGGGCGTCTCCGGGCACGTAATCGCCAAGGAGCTGGGTCACACCAATTACTCGACAACCAAGAAGCACTACACCCGGAAGGGTACGCTCGAACGTGTTAAGGTCCGGAGGATGTTGCACGTGGTGAAAGGTGGGAAGGGTTCCAATGAGAGCTCCAGAAACAAAAAAAGCGGTGGGGAAAATGTTTAATTTCCCCACCGCAGGGGTTTGGGTTTTTAAAACCCGTTTGATTTCATGGCCGTCTACAACAGAATACCGTTAATCGCCGCGTCAAAGTCTACTACGCTTTCCACCCTCTTGCCGGGCAGTCACTACTGATCCGGGGACATCGCAGGGGTCCGCCGCCGACCTACCGCCTCGAGGCGGAGAACGGCGAGAGCTTCAGCGTTCCCGTCTGGATGACCGAAGAGCAAGCCGCCGGACTCCACCTGGAAGACGCCCCGCGGCTCCATCTTAGCACCTTGCTCGAACTCGTCGGGCTCCTTTTAAATAGTTTGGAGCCGGCTGGATGCCAGGACGACACTCTCCCAAGTGACCAGACAAAGGAGGGTGACCGTGGCGACCAAACGACTCCAGCTATCACTATTACCCGACCCAAAACGAAAAAGACAGCCTTTACCTCGCGACGTCCAAAGAAGAAGCGTCGAGATCGTCGCTCGAATGCTGCTGCAAGCAGTCAGGAGAGGCATGGCGGGAAAGGGGGCGGGCAATGAACCCGGTTGACCAGCATCGTATCGCCAAGCGACACCTCCAGCGCTCCGCGATCGTCTATGTCCGCCAGTCGGATCCACAGCAGGTCCGCGTGCACACCGAAAGCACCCGGCTGCAACGCGGCCTCCGCGAGAAGGCCATCGAGCTCGGATGGCCGAGTCCAACCGTCATCGACGACGATCTGGGGGTCACCGCGACCGGATTCGCCGAAAGGCGGGGGTTCCAATGGATGCTCGCCAGGGTGACCATGCGGCAAGCCGGGATCATATTGTGCATGGACGCCTCCAGGCTGTCTAGGAACTCGAAGGACTGGGCTCACCTGTTCGAGATGTGCGGCTACTTCGACACCCTGGTGGCGGACCTCCAGCAGGTCTATGACATATCGATTCCCAACGACCGGCTGATTCTCCAGATCAAGGGCACGGTAGCCGAGCTTGAGCTCTCGAACATGAGGACCCGGCTCCGCGGAGGTCTGGATGCCAAGGCCGCCAGGGGGGAGCTCAAGATCCTGCTTCCTACGGGATACGTCTACGACGGTGAAGAACAGATCGTCATGGATCCGGACCAGCGGGTTCGACAGGCCATCCGCGGCATGTTCGAGAAGTTCGAGCGCTGCACCAGCGTCAGGCAGCTGGCCATGTCCTATCGTGACTCGAACACCCTCTTCCCGGTCAGGAAGCGCGGCAGAGACCACCAAATCCGCTGGGAGGTGCCCAAGTCGCACATGCTCCACAACCTGATCAGCCACCCGATCTACGCGGGCGTCTACTCGCACGGGCGCACCCAGACCTTCGTGGACTTCGCAAACGGGAGGCTGGTCAAGCGGAAGAGAAGACTTTCCTTCCCCGAGGACTGGAAAGTCCGTATCATGGATCATCACGAGGCATATATCTCGTGGGAGCAGTACCAGAAGAACCAGGCCCAGTTGGCCGAGGCCAGACCCAGGTGGTCCATGAACGATAATCGCGGAGCGATCCGGGAAGGCCGAGCGCTGCTGGCCGGCCTGCTTCGATGCGGGCATTGCGGACGAAAGCTCCGGGTCATCTACAACAGTAAAAGCAGCGCCCAGTACCACTGTGACGGCCCGGGGCCGAGGGGAACAAAAAGGTGCCTGGCTTTCGGCGCGAAGTACGTCGACGAGAGAGTCGGCGAGCAACTCTGCCGCGCGGTCGAGCCCCTGGCCGTCGAGGCGGCGGAGAGGGCGTTCGCCCTCGAGAGACAGGAGCACCAGCAGGCCGTCGAGCAGGCGCGGCTGCGGGTGCAGGCCGCGCAGTACGCGGCCGACCGGGCCTTCGAGCAGTATGACCTGGCCGACCCGAAGAACCGGCTGGTGGTTGACAACCTCGAGAGGCGCTTGAATGAAAAGCTTTCAAAACTGCGGGTCGCCCGGGAGGATCTCGACCAGGTCCTCCATGACGACGCGCCCCTGACAGACGAGCAAAGGCAGGAGCTTTCCAACCTAGCCCGGGATTTTCCGGGCGTATGGAACCGCCCGGACACGCCCACGGCACTGCGCAAGAAGCTGCTGCGCACGGCCATCCGCGAGATCGTCGTCACCCACAACCGCGACAGCCAGCAGATCGAGATCGTGCTCCACTGGCAGGGGGACGTCTGCACCCGCCTGGCCGTCAAGAAACGAGCGACACCGGTGGGCTCGAAAGCCGACGGCTCCCTGGTCGATCTGGTCGAGGAGTTGAGCCGGTCACTCGGTGATGCCGAGATCGCACGCATTCTGAACATGAAGAAGCTGACGACGCCCCGCGGCCTGCGCTGGACCATGGATCGCGTGCGGCACTTCCGCGCCCACCACGGCATTCGCCAGGCGGAGCCAGCCGCCACCGGCGACGTCCTCACCGGGCAACAGGCCAGAGAATACCTGGGGATCGGCTACACCGGACTGGTGGCCCTGATCCGGCGCGGAGTCGTACACACCAACCAGGTCACCGACTTCGCCCCCTGGCGTATCCCCCGCGCAGAGCTTGACTCCGGGGAGGTGCAAAAACTGGTCAGAGTCCTCAAAAAGAACGGACGCCTTCCCCCTAAAGGGGGGTCCCCGCATTCCCAGGGCTCACTTTTCTCAAAGAAATCAACCCTCCTATAATAGGAGGCATTCTGATGCAAAGTTATGGAGCTGATGGGGATCGAACCCACGGCCTCCAGAGTGCGATTAGGAAAATATGCAACAATATTCAGTCAGTTAGGTGACATTTTCAACATCGAGACCAGCGGATCGGATGCCATTTCAATCTGTTACGCGGTGGAGAAATTGTATGTCTCTTGTCAATGAGCAACCTTACAAGGCTCTCAGAAGCGATCAATCATCACCACGACCTGAGAGTCAAGAGGTACACTAAATGCGAACGGCAGGTGTCTCAAAGTCGCTGACAGGTTCCGGCTTAGTCGATTGGAGAAAGGCACATGCTGAACCTGATGGGTGAGGGTGTTGCTGATCAGATATTATGATGTCTCTGTAGGACAAATAAAGCAAGAATCAATAGAAAAAAAGAAGAGATATTGCCATGGGCTCCAGATATAGTAGAAGAAGAACAACAACCACTTTCGTCGCATCCAATATCGATGTCCCAGTCTCCAACTACAGTCCAACAGTCACCACTGAGGAGTATGACTTTCATCTCATCAGTGGGAATGCCGGGAAATCCTGGATCAAAATCACACTCCAAGATACCATTTGATTCCCAGACCAAGCTCCTGATTCTTGACTCATTATAGTCAATTTGAAATATCCCAGTCATGCCTGTTTTAAACCTTGAACAGTTACTACTTCTATACGTCATCTTTATCTGAGTACAGTCAAGTCCTTCAACTAGCTGTCCATCTGCTAGTTGATTATCAGGATCGAACCACGGCTCGCCAAGCACCGTAAGAGAAGCAGAAACATCACTTATGCCGGATACTACAGCCCGGATTAGAATGTGATCATTTGCACTATTCGGTTCGATTCTGCAATAACATGATTCCTTTGGAACACACTCACCCCATGCTCTTGAAGATATCAATGAAGGCACGAGAGAGCATAGAGCTATCATCGTTCGCAAGTTCAATGGATTGTCTCCCTACTCATAGTGGTTGGCACTCCACAGATGTATTTCTAGCATAGAGTACAAGATCACTTCCATTGAAAAGTCAGTGTTGACATCTACTCCCGTGGAGTGGGATATACATGTAAAAGGAGTGTTTTTAGCGGCTTTATTTGGAGGAGGGAGAAATAAGCAGGAGGAGGGAGAAATAAGCGTTCCAGACTGATGAAAATTGAAGGATAGACTATGAGCATAGTTCAAGTAATCCCAGATCGTGGATACACTTGAATTGGATACTAATCCGTGAGTACGTCACAAAATTCGATCGAGAAGGCGCCACTTATAATATCACCATCGCCGAAAAGTACATCGATCTCAGCAACAAGAACCGTCCCTTCGTATTGATGTAATTCAATTATTCCCTCAGTAGCAGGTATTCTTCGCAACATTATCTCGTCTGTGTAGTCTTGCACTTCTATCCACGTCTCATTGCCATTGCACGGTAATTGTGGAATTCCATCCGCTATTATAGTAAAAGCCCCAACTGGGCTATCTGAGCTCTTGCAAATTGTAATAAACAATAGCCTTGTCTTTCCTTTGAACGTCCCTCCCTCCCACGTCTTGCAGATATCTGACCTAGACGACAATACAATGAATATTAGACTTCTCTCTTCATGCTCTGAGGACTCATCGAAAGCGCCAGAATAAGCTTCAAAATGTTCGCCTCCTGCTGATCCTGAAACTCCAATTCCTCCTGTGCTATGTTCGCTGCAGCAGCTGCAGGATATCAATAGGCACAAAAATAAAGCTACTTTCGACGCCACCATTCTGCGCCACCATATCCAATGTGAATACACAATATCACGTATGCAGTTAAAGCCCTTCGTAAGCAATCCGAAAAACTCGACAGGAACTAATGCTCATGCCATACAAAAACAAATAATCCTGTTCTGTAGTTATACGCAACAGGAAAACCAACACGTGATTTCATATCATTGCGTTCATGCGTTGGGAATGCTCTGTAATCTCCTCCGACACCTTTCCAGAACGGCTTAATTCGATATTTCATCGTTGATTTTCCAACAGAATCCTGAGCAAAAGTATATATCCAAGATTCATCACCGGAGGCTAGTGAGAGGTTTGCATACGTACTATCATCCGTTTCCCAGTCAGTTAGCACGGCGTTCAGCGTCAATCCCGTGACGTTCATTTTGAAGCCCTGTTGGTTTATCCATTTTGTATCAGGCGTACGAAACTGCTTGTACATCATTAAGCATTCGTCTGTGAAATCATTAGTGGGACTATAGATATCCCGTGAGTCACAAGACATGGCGGGTGCCTGCCAAGGTGATGAGATGAAGGAACCATAATGTGTTGCCGTAGTTGGCCATTCATCTCCATACCTATCAGTTGAGACGATGGTAGCAATACTATGTCTGTTGCATTCTATGTCCGGACACTGATAGTCTTGGCATTCTCCACTCATTACAAAAGACAAGATATATCGATCTTCTGCTGGCATATACGTTACGACAGGGGTAGAAAGAACGTCATATTCCATGCTTTCCAATACCTCAAAGGAGTCAAGATATTCGTCTGTCCCATTTAAATAGATGGTCCCAGTTCTTGTTTTCCAGGCAACGACTATCTGTATCCTACCGTTCGGAAGCCTTGGACCCACGGCAACAGATGGTGCAAAACTCGTGTATGCATTTGGTTGTTGCGCAATCCGAAGAATGGTTGGAGCAGTCAAATCATCATCCCTTACGATCGCATACCATATTTCTCTGTCTTGAATCCAGGCAACAACATAATCCCAATCGCCTCCATTACCATCGTGATGATGCCAATTAG
>Ga0272442_10004236_pt1 | contig 19729 bp, 15 predicted proteins | sample SSMForm2O_FD_200262 | JGI IMG/M metagenome (GOLD analysis project Ga0272442, IMG submission 200262) | Marine sediment archaeal communities from Little Sippewissett salt marsh, Falmouth, MA, United States - SSM-Form-2O | ecosystem: Environmental > Aquatic > Marine > Wetlands > Sediment ... | reverse complement strand
GCTTGGATTTCTGGTTCCGCAGGACTTTGCGACGGTATAACGTCGCCGAACTCAACCGCCGGATACGGAAAACCGTATGTCCGGTGGTGTGGGAGGGGGCGGTACTCAGTCCGCCCCCGACCCGATCAACGATACGAACCGGGACAAATCGATCGCCCCGTTCCATTCAACCCACCGGTTGCACGATTCGGCCCGGCGAAGTACCATTGAAACCGCTTAAGCAAAAACGGAGGTTTCAGCATGACAAGGATCATGTTTGTAATTCTAATGGCATGCGGTTTGTGCCTTGTAGCTTATTCATGCGCACAGAGTTCGGCAAAGGGCCCGTACAGCGAGGACGGCGGCTTTGACGCCTCCTGGTGGGACTCGGGCTCATCCGACACGGACACGGACACCGACACGGACACCGACCTGGACACCGACCTGGACACGGACAGCGACACGGACAGCGACACGGACACCGACTCGGATGACGACGCAGGGGCGGATGGGGATGCGGATGCGGATGCGGACACGGACACTGACGTGGACGCGGATGCCGATGCGGACTACGATGCAGGAGAAAAGTTCAACTCGCTCGGAGACAAGTGCGATCCGGCCGGGTCTGCTGCAACCGACTGCCCGGACATGGGAACGGCCCCGCTGTGCGTTGAGCAGATGCACATGAACTTCAACTCTCCGCTGTTTGACGGCGGCCTGTTTCACATGGACACGCCGGGCGGGTACTGCACCAAGATGTGCCCGCTTCTCAACTGCGGATCGACAGGAAGCTGCATCAACTTCAGCCTGCTGGGCTCGCTTGCATCCTACTGCATAAAGAAATGCACGGATGACTCCGAGTGCCGCAGGCGGGAGGGTTACTGGTGCAGGCCCGTAAGGGACTCGGCTTACTGGACCAATCCTCTTTACGTCCTCATTTACATTCCAACCGGTACGCATTGCGTTTACACGGGAGAGTTCCCGCCTGACGGAGGCCTGGATGCAGGTGCTGACGCCGATGCAGATGCTGACGCCGATGCTGATGCAGATGCAGATGCTGATGCGGACGCTGATGCTGATGCTGATGCAGACGCAGCGCATCCTTCGGATGCGGGGCAGGATGCGGCGCCTCCTGCGGATGCGGGGATTCCGGACGGCAGCCTCAAACCTACGAACAGCTGCCTGGATGCGGGCGGTGTTCTTTGCACCGAGGTCAGGTGGGACATCTGCCCTGCAGGCTACCAGATCATCGACGATCCTGACGCTCACAAAGGATGCGGCGATGCGGATTCCGGGGTCGAAGGCTGGTGCTGCATACCTTCGTCTTCTTATTCATGCAACATGACGGGCTACACCACCTGCGTTCCCGATGCCTGCACGGGCTGCTGGGGCCCTGTTGATTCAGGGCTTGAGTGCGAGCCCGGCCGCGTTTGCTGCCAGGACATCTGCGGCTGAAAATGAAAGACACTGATTTCAGGAACTGGGGCCACAGGATGGTCGACCGGGTGGCCGATTACCTCGATGAGCTGGAAAAATACCCGGTGGCTTCCGGCGTCGGACCGGGAGAAGTAAAAAGCCGCCTGCCAGGTGCCGCGCCATTAAAAGGCGAGAGCATGGATGCCGTGATGAAGGATTTCGAGGAAATCATCATGCCCGGCATCACGCACTGGCAGCACCCGGGCTGGTTCGCGTATTTTCCGGCAAACAACAGCCCGTCTTCCATACTGGCCGAGATACTCACGGCTGGCCTGGGCGCACAGTGCATGGTGTGGCAGACATCGCCCGCCGCCACCGAGCTGGAAGAAGTAGTGACATGCTGGCTCAGGGACATGATCGGCCTGCCAAAGGACATGGCCGGCGTCATCCAGTCCACGGCATCCGAGGCCACGCTGTGCTCTTTAATTACTGCAAGGGAGAAGGCCACGGGCTTTGAGTCGAACAAAAAGGGCCTGAACTCCGGGCTCGTTGTTTATGCCTCCACGGAGGCTCATTCGAGCGTGGACAAGGGGGCGAAAATCGCCGGTTTCGGTGAAGAGAACATCAGGCGTATTCCGGTGGATGAAAACTTTGCAATGATCCCCGAAAAACTGGAAGAGCAGATAAAGGCGGACAGGGCAGGGGGCCTTGTGCCTTCCTGCGTTGTTGCAACGGTTGGAACCACTTCGTCGGGCGCGGTTGATCCCCTGGAGCAGATCGGAGAGGTATGCCGGCGCAACGATGTTTTCCTGCACGTGGATGGGGCCTACGCAGGGACCGCGGCCGTTGTACCGGAAAAAAGATGGATCCTGGACGGGGTCGAACACGCGGATTCGTTCGTGTTCAATCCCCACAAGTGGATGCTCGTAAACTTCGACTGCTCGGCGTATTTCGTAAAGGATGCGGGGCTGCTCGTACGCAGCCTGGAGATTCATCCTGAATACCTGAAAACGGGCGTGGACAGCGAGGTCGTAAACTTTCGCGACTGGGGAATTCCGCTTGGCAGGCGCTTTCGCGCCCTGAAGCTGTGGTTCGTGCTGAGATCGTACGGGCTCGAGGGCATACGCGACATTGTCTCAAGGCACATGGAGCTTGCGCAGGAAATAAAAAAGCGCGTTGAAGAGCACGAACACCTTGAATTGATGGCTCCCGTGCATTTCGGCCTCGTGTGCTTCAGGCTTAATGACGGCAGAGGCGAACGGGAACTCGAAGTCCTGAACCACGGGTTTCTTCAAAACCTTAACGAAACAGGAAAAATGTTTCTTACCCATACCATGCTGGACAAAAAGTACGTTCTCAGGATGTCAATCGGAAGTCGCACCACTCAGGCCCGGCATGTCGATGCTGCATGGGATACGATTATGAATACTGCCGGTGAAGTTTTGTAAGAACCGCTCCTGTTACATGTTTCGCCGGTATTTCCCGCCCACGTCGTAAAGCGCGCACGTAAGCTGGCCTAAAGAGCACACCCTTGCCGCGTTCATGAGTTCGGAGAATATGTTCCCGCCTTCGAGTGCGACTTGCTTTACCTTTTCGAGCGCGGACGCTGCCTCGTCTTTGTGACGCGCATGGAAACCGGAGAGCTGATCGAGACGCTTTTTCTTTTCGTCTTCCGTGGACCTTCTCAGCTCGATATTGCCGGCCTCTATGCAGCTCTCGTCAGGGTTCAGGTAAGTGTTGACGCCGATCACGGGAAGCTCGCCCGTATGCTTCCTGTATTCGTACAGCATGGACTCGTCCTGTATCCTGCCGCGCTGATACTGCATCTCCATTGCGCCCAGCACGCCCCCGCGCTCGCTTATGCGTTCGAACTCGCTCAGGATGGCTTCCTCGACCAGCTCGGTCAGCTCCTCCATGATGTAGGATCCCTGCCACGGATTCTCGTTCTTCGAGATCCCGAATTCCTTAAGCGTGATCAGCTGTATGGCCATGGCCCTTCGTACCGATTCCTCGGTGGGCGTGGTCACGGCCTCGTCGTAGCTGTTTGTATGCAGGGAATTGCAGTTGTCGTAAAAGGCCAACAGGGCCTGAAGAGTGGTCCTTATGTCGTTGAACTGTATCTCCTGTGCGTGCAGTGAGCGGCCGGATGTCTGTATGTGATACTTGAGCTGCTGGCTGCGGGCTCCGGCCCCGTACATCTCGCGCATGGCGACCGACCATATCCTGCGGGCCACGCGTCCTATCACGGCGTATTCGGCGTCCATGCCGTTTGAGAAGAAATACGAAAGGTTGGGCGCGAAGCTGTCGATGGGGAAGCCCCTGGACAGGTAGTACTCAACATAGGTGAACCCGTTAGACAGGGTCAAAGCCGTCTGCGTTACGGGATTGGCCCCGGCCTCTGCAATGTGATAGCCGCTTATGGACACCGAGTAGAAATTGCGGACTTTGTTATCAATGAAATACTCCTGGATGTCGCCCATCATCTTGAGCGCGAACTCGGTGGAGAAGATGCACGTGTTCTGCGCCTGATCCTCCTTGAGTATGTCCGCCTGAACCGTTCCCCTGGTGTTTTCGAGCACCCTGAGGCGAATTTCTTCGTGCTTTTCCGGCGTCGGCGGCTCGCCGTGCTCTTCGACGTATTTATCCACCTGCTGATCAATGGCAGCGTTCATGAAGAACGCCAGCATTATGGGGGCAGGGCCGTTTATGGTCATGGAAACGCTCGTCATGGGATTGCACAGCTCGAATCCGTGGTACAGCATCTTGATGTCGTCGAGCGTGCAGATGCTCACGCCGCTTTCGCCCACCTTGCCAAGTATGTCGGGTCTTGGATCCGGGTCCTGGCCGTAAAGTGTCACGCTGTCGAATGCCGTGGACAGGCGCTTGGCCTTTTCGCCACGGCAAAGGTAGTGAAAGCGGGCGTTCGTTTTCTCAGGGCCTCCCTCGCCCGCGAACATGCGCTTTGGATCCTCTCCCTCGCGCTTGAACGGGAACACGCCTGCCGTAAAGGGGAAGCTCCCGGGAACGTTTTCCAGCATCAGGTATTCCACGCGATCCCCGTGATCCTTCAGATCCGGCACGATCACCCTGCGGATGCTGGTGCCCGCAAGCGTGCTGCTGGTGGTTTTTACCGAGATGTCCCTGCCGCGCACCTGGTAGGTGAAGCTGTCCCCGCTGTAATTCTGTCGAAGCCCGTCCCAGCCTTCGAGAAGGCTGCGGCTTTCGTCCGTCAGTGCGGCTTCGGCTTCGTTCAGCTTGTTCTGGAGTTCCTTTTTCAGACCGTCTTCAGTAACCATGGCGAGGGCGGTTGCCAGGTGCTGGCGTTTCCTGGCCGCGTCGGCCTGCTCAATCGCCTTTTTCCTGTAGTTCCTGACCGTGTCCGCGATCTCTCCCAGGTAGCGGACCCGGTCGGGAGGGAACACGTGGAACTCGCTTCCTTCCATGGATATCTGATCCTGCGGAATGTCCCTGCTGAAGGACACGGAAAGCTTTTTCTCGATCGTATCGCACAGCTTCACATACAGGGAGTTCACCCCGGCATCGTTGAAGTGTGACGCTATGGTGCCGAAGACGGGCAGTGCTTCGTCGTCAGAGTCGAAGTCGTTCCTGCTTCTCCTGAACTGCCTGCGCACGGCCTTGAGCGCGTCTTTTGATCCCCTGCGCTCGAACTTGTTGATCACGATAATGTCGGCGAAGTCTATCATGTCGATTTTTTCGAGCTGCGTATGGGCGCCGAAGTCCGTGGTCATCACGTACATCGAGATGTCGCAGATATCGACTATTTCCGTGTCTCCCTGGCCGATACCGGCGGTTTCGACCAGAACCAGGTCAAAGCCCGCGGCCTGTACGACCTTTATGGCGTCCATCATCACGGTGGGCAGCTCGCTGTTCGACCCGCGACAGGCAAGGGACCTCATGTAGCAGCCCGGACCGTGAACAGCGTTCATGCGGATCCTGTCGCCGAGGAGGGCTCCTCCCGTTCTCTTCTTGGAAGGGTCCGCCGACAGGACGGCCACGGTGCTGTCCGGGTTGTGCGTCCTGAATCGCATCACGATCTCGTCGAGAAGGGAGCTTTTACCAGCGCCGCCCGTACCCGTAATTCCGATCACGGGCGCACCTTTGTCGTCCGCGGCTTTCTTTATGCCCGGCTCCATGCGCTTCCATTCGTCCAGGCCGGTCTCGGCCAGCGTTATCATCCTGGCCACCGCAGTCGTGCTGTCCACGCTGAGATCAGCGGCATCCGGGACCGGCATGCCCATGAAGGGATCTCCGGAACGATCCTCGCCTTCCTCCTGAACGTTTATGGTATGAAAGTCGGAACGACTGAGAAGATCGGAGATCATGCCTTCAAGACCGTTTTTCCGCCCATCCTCGGGGCTGTAGATTTTTTCTATTCCATAGTTGTGAAGATCCTCGATCTCGTCGGGCCTTATCACTCCTCCGCCTCCGCCCGTAATTCTGATATGACCCGAGTCGAGTTCGGTGAGACGGTCGTACATGTATTTGAAAAACTCGTTGTGACCGCCCTGATAGCTGCTCACGGCAATGGCCTGCACGTCCTCCTGCACGGCTGCTTCGACTATCTCGTCCACGGAGCGGTTGTGGCCCAGGTGTATCACCTCGGCTCCGCCCTGCTGTATGAGTCTTCTCATTACGTTTATTGCGGCATCGTGCCCGTCGAACAGACTGGTAGCGGTCACGACGCGTATCTGGTGTTTCGGCCTGTAATGATCTTCACTGCCCATCAGGAATCCTCCTTACTTGAGAAGCTCTCTGCCGATGACGACCCTCTGGACTTGGTTCGTTCCCTCGTAGATGGTGGTTACCCTCACGTCGCGGTAATGCCTCTCGACCGGGTATTCCTTTACATATCCATACCCGCCGTGAATCTGCACCGCTTTTGCGCATACCTCGTTGGCCATCTCGGTGCTGAACACCTTTGACATGGAGGCCTGCCTCGTAAAAGGCTTTTTCGCCTGCTTGAGCCATGCGGCCTGAAGCGTAAGCGACTCGGCCGCGCTTATGGCCGTCTCGTTGTCCGCAAGCATCCACTGCACGGCCTGGAACGAGGAGATTGGTTTTGAGAACTGCTGCCTTTCTTTTGCATATTCAACGGCTTCGTGCTGCGCGGCCCGTGCAATTCCTATGGCCTGGGATGCAATGCCGATTCTGCCGCCGTCGAGCGCCATCATGGCTACCTTGAATCCGGCGTTCTCCTCTCCGAGCAGGGTGTCCGCCGGGATGCGGCAGTCCTCGAAAAGGAGCGGAACCGTTGTAGAGGCCCTCAGGCCCATCTTGTCTTCCTTTTTACCGGGCGTGAAACCGGGAGTTCCCTGTTCCACCAGGAATGCCGATAGGCCTCTCGTTCCCTTGCCGCCGGTTCTTGCCCATACAACAACTACGCCTGCATGGTCGCCGTGCGAAATCCACAGTTTCTCGCCGTTAAGTATCCACTCGTCTCTCGATTTTGCGGCCTTTGTCTTCATTGACCCCGGGTCGCTGCCGGCGCCGGTTTCACTGAGCCCGAAGGCGGCGCAGGAGTATTCGCCCGAGCATATCCTGGGAACGTATTTACGTTTCTGATCCTCTGTTCCGAATGAGCAGATGACTTCAGCTACCATGTTGGTGACGGACATGGTTACGGCTGCAGAGGCACAGCCGGACGCTATTTCCATTATTGCCAGACTGGTTGCCACGGAACCGGCTTCTGCACCGCCGTACTCCTCGGGTATGTTGACTCCCATGAGACCCAGCTCTCCCATCATGCGAAGCTGTTTTTCAGGGAATTTCTCTTCTTTGTCCAGGTCTCCGGCTATGGGTGCAAGCTCCCTCGATGCAAAGTCACGCGCCATGTCCCTGATAAGCACCTGTTCTTCGGTCAGAGCAAAATCCATATTCTTCCGTCCTTTCTGTCTTCCAGACAATACATCCAGAAAAGACCTTCATGACTACAAGTTACCAGATCAAGGTATATATTCTGAGCGGCTGGAATCAAAGCATTTATTTGCATGCGCGCATGCCCTTATGCGCGTTCGGACTCGCTGTCTTATTCCTCTTCTTCCTCCTCCTCTTCTTCTTCCTCTTCCTCTTTCTCTTTTTCTTCCTCTTCCTCCTCCTCTTCGGAAAGGATCTCGTCGTCTTCTTCCTGATCCTTTCCCGCAGGGCCAAAGGTGTCTTCCTGTTCATCTTCTTCGATATCGGGGATGCGCTCCTGCCTTCTCGAAGAACGACGCAGGGACGAACTCCGGGAGCTGCTTCTTTTCTTTCGCCTCAGGCTCGATTTGCTGCGGCTGCCGCCTGTTGTACGCTGGCCCCTGTAAAACCTGCTCGGAGTGGGGCGGACTCCCCTGGAAAAGCTTCCGAGCAGCCTGAAACCGTAAAAGCCGTCCGAGCGCTTTGCCCTGCGCATATTGGGCGAAAACTGTTCCACGGCGCTCAGGAGAGTATCGGCGCGCTCGCTCTTTTTCCTGTATTTTTCCGTGAACCTGAACTTGATATAAGTGTCGACCCTGCTCAACGAGGGCTCGGTGTTGAGAATCACCCTGCCGTCAAGCGAGAATTCAAGGTCCCCGCCCTTTGCTTCAAGGCTGGAGATAACGGCCTTGCCCTTTTCGACCTTCATGGAGCCCTCGACCTTGCCGATGTCTATCCTGTCCACGGTGACTCCCTTGAGCTGCGCCGTTCCGTCACCCAGCGATACGTCCGACAGCGACAGGTTGATGTCCCCGGTGGCCGCCCTTATTTCTCCTTCGGGCATCTCAAGGTTCACCTCCAGGAAAACATCGCCGCTGACCGGAAGCGGAAGCATTTCGCGGATTACGGAAAGCCTTTTGATCATCAGGCCTTCGGCCTTTACATGAATCTGTGTCGTGTCCCCGCCCGAGTAGCTGCCGGATATCTCCCCGCCCATGAGCTCGGATTCGAAATCGAGCCCGATTTCTCCCAGCAGAAGAGAAAGAATCGACGGGGATATTTCAAGTCTCCGGATCAGGATGGCGGGTGCATCCGCCGTGCTTTTGCCGTCGGCGTCCGTCGAGGGCGCTTTCAGCATCTGCGACTTTATGGATTTCCCTATGGAGACCTGTCCGAGTTCCACTCCCAGGGGAAAGGATGTATCCAGAGTTGCGATTGTAACGGGTCTTGAAAGCTTTCTGCTCAGCCTGGTCTCCACGGAGCTTTTCAGGCTCTGAACGGGCAGCATGATGAAGAACATGACTGTGAAGCAGAAGATGAAAAACAGCGGATAGCCGGTGCGTTTAAGCCACTTTATTCTGGTTTCGCGGTTCATCAGGATTATTATCCTTCCTCTGTGGAAGATTCCTCTTCTCCTGTCTCTTCCGTGACGGGTTCAATATCCTTCCTTTCGTAAGTGGAGATCTGGATTTTGAAATCGAATTCATCGTTTTTCCTGCGGTGCTTCCGAACCGAGACGGACGTTATGGCGATGGGGAAATCCCTGCGGTTGGATTCGAGCATGACCATGTACATTACGAGGGATGCCAGGTCAATCCGGTTGATCCTGGCTTCCATCGAGTGTTCTATCCATTTTTCCCCGTGGGGCTGATCGGGCCTTTCCTTGAGATCCGGAATCGTTATGTTCAGGGTCTTTGCCGTGTTCGATAACAGACTTCTGAGCGGGGGAGGGGGCTCGGAGTATATTCTCTCGTACATCTCCTCCTCATCCCTGAACTGAATCAGCTCAGCGCTTTTCTTTTCGAGCATGCGGATGGCCTCGGACCTTTCCTCGTTTTCCACGCTGATGTCCGAAAGGCTGAAGTGGATGGTGAAGACGAGGAGGAATAGAAGCAGTGCGCCCATGAAAAGACCCAGCACCCCGGCCAGCTTTCTTTCTCTTTCGGAAAGACGATCCCAGAACATGCCTATTCTGAATACTGCCATTTTTCTAATCCCCCTTTCCGGTGCGGGGACATTTCGTATCCACTTCCATCGTGTATTTCAGGCGTTCTCCGTTATTTGTCGATGTCGTGCGGCCAACTTTTACGCCCGTAACGCATTCCTTCCATCCCTCGAAGGAATTTTTGATGAGATCTATGGGAGAGAGCGTGGTTTCACCCCCGGCCACGTCGGAATCAACCTCGCCCCTTATGCTGACGCGGCTGGGCCTGATCTCGATGTTCTCGATATCGTGGATGATGTTTTCGTCTATCCTGGCCGAAAGCTCGTCCAGGACGTCAAATGCGTCTATGGGGGGAATGGGCGCCTTGTCCACTTTCAGATCTTTAAGCATTTCGTCCAGCTTCCGGTAATCAGCAATCTCCTCTCCCATGAGCGATTGTGTCATGGCCGAAAGGCGCATTTTCTGCTGTTCGCTTTCCTGCATCAGAAGGTGCCTTTCGGTCAGGGCCGAAAACACCCAGGCACACAGAATAAGCGCCAGACCCGCGGCAATCATCCACGCTCTCTGCCTCAGGTAGTTCACGTCTCCACGGTACGCCAGCTCTCCTGTCCTGAAATCCACCCTGCGATCGCGGCCCAGCTCATCTATCCTTGCAAGGCAGACGGCGAGGGCCCCGGATGTCTGTCCGGTATCTGCTTCCATGGGCATCTCGACTTCATCGAGCACTTCCAGTCTTTCGGCCGGAATCCCTGTTTCGGCCGAGATATGATTGACGATGCCCTTGAGCCGGGAGGTTCCGCCGCACATGTAGATTTTCTGAGGCGCTTCCCAGCCCTGTGCCAGGTGTGCCGCGATGGTCTGGCGCAGATCGCGTACAAATCCCGAGATTGTCTGCTTCATGACGTCCGCGGCTTTGGTTCCGCTTTCGAGGCCCCAGTCTATCTTGCCTTTTTCCGCGGCGTCCCAGCCTATGTTTCCCTTTTTCATCAGAGTACGGTTGAGGTTTCTGCCGCCGAAGGGCAGGGTTCTTCCGCTGACGGCCCTGCCGTTCTCCACGAAGCAGGCATTGGTCGATGCGAATCCAATGTCCAGCACCACTGATGATTCATGCGAGCCCTTCATGAGAATTTCGTAGACCATGGGTGCGTATGTCAGGGTGTTCGGCTCGATGCCCTGCTGCCCGAGTTTCTGCACATGTTCCTGTACAGTGTCCTTGCGTACGGCCATGACCATGAGATTTGTGGAATCCTGCGCCTTTCCGAGCACGCGGTGCTTGAAAAGCGCATCGTCCACTGAAAACGGTATCTGCCCGTCCAGCTCGAAGGGCAGGATCTGTTCTATCTGCTTGAGAGCGGCGTTGGGAACCGACAGGCGCCGGATCGAGACATCTGACCCGGAAAGAGCGCTTATGATGAGATCCGCGTCTCTCCTGATTTCCCGTTTGAATTTTTCGACGGCTGTGTTTATGCATTCTTCCGAAGCTTCACCGTTTTCATCCCGTGCGACGGGAATTTCCAGATATCGTTCAATCACGGTTCTTCTAAGGCTCGAATGTACGATCACGGCCTTCAAAGACCATTGTCCGAGATCAAGACCGATTATTTTCTGCGCCACGTTTCATACCTCCGAAAAAGCTTTAGTCCATCCGCCAGTAAATGTACCTTCCTCCGGCGGCTGTCGCCTGGTTCCTCAGATCGATAACGGCATGTATTCTCTTTTCGATCTCGCCGACATTGCCTTTTGCATAGATCGAGAAAATATTGCTGCTCGTGGTAAGGTACATCGAAGCAAGGCCCCTCTTCAGTGACACCCCGGTGACACCCGTAAGCGGTTCGGCCATGAGTTTTGTAAAATCCGACACCTTCTTGAACGTGAATCCGAATTTTCTCATCTGCGTGACAATGCCGATTATGGCCAGCAGGTTTCCCATGTTGTTGGGGTCACAGACCATGAGGTCGCCGGCCTGTGCCGAGATCAGGCAGATGGCCATTAGAAGAACCCCGGGCGGCGCCGTGTTCACGTTGATCTTGCCGCTGCTCCATATGGTCATCATCCGTTTGTCGGGCTTCGAAGGATCAGGATCGACGAAGGTTTTCCATATGTCCTCGGTAACGCCTTTGACCAGATGCAGTTCCTGAAGCGAATCGAACGGGGCGTTCTTCCTTTCATACGGCTTTTCCAGGCCCGTGTAATATCCGTCCTCCACGCCACCCTGGAAACCGTAGGTTTCCTCGTCGTCATCCGTCCAGTCGATTATCTCCGAGATTAGGACGTCCCTTGGTACCTTTCCGTCCTCATCCAGTGATTCTCCGAAAAAGTCATCGAACTGCGGGGGAGCGAAGAAGGCCATGAGCTGCCTGGCCACGAGTTCCTTCTGGGTCTTCTGAAAGCCCTTGTTGATATTGAGCTTTGCATCTTCGTCCACGATCTGCACGCTGAAGGATCCCTGATCCACCCCGAGACCCGTGGCTTCATCCAGGGAGACTCCAGTGAGTTTCCCGAACATTCCGGCCTTGGACGGATCAGAGAAAGGCTGGAGTATCATGTTCGCGAACTTCCACAGGGGCACGCTGAAAGACTTGATTCCCCTGTCCACCACGGGCTGCATGGACAGAAGCAGCCTGGAAAGGTTTACGGCCGAGCGCGCCAGGTGCTCCGCCTGCAGGGATTGGCGGTGGTTCACGGCGGACGCCAGCTCCACTTCGTTGTCCGAGAGCAGGTCGGTGACCATGGCCGTCAGCATGACGACGGATATCAGCACCATGAGGAGGGCCACACCTCTCTGTCCTTCCTTTTTTCTCATTGGGCGTCCATGATTCCCGTGCCCGGAATGAATCCCGATGCTAAAAGCGGCATGGTCATCATCACAGGTGTCTGTGTTGCGTATTCCTTTTCCTGCCCGTTCCTGCTGCGTATGACTATGCGTATGCGCACCTGCTCGGGCAGCCTGTTACCCTGTCCCGTGGCCTGCGTCGTGTCCCATTCCTCCAGCCATTCCAGCATCTGTCGATCGTAGTAGCTCAGGTTGAACTCCAGAACGTTGTTAAGAAGAATGAGTTTGTGACCGCCTTCCTTCGGCTCGATGTCCAGGTGAGCGGCCTCCCTTCTCATCAGCTTTTTCAGGCGCGATTCTCCGTAAACATCCACCGTGTAATAGCTCAGCTCGGCCTGATCGCTTTCGTGGCTGTTCCTGAGCATCCGCCTGTGAGAGAACGAGGCGAAATCCAGCCTGTCGGCCGTTCCGCTGTCGGTTCCGATGAATACAGTATCCCATGCAAGCTTCACCTTGCTGCGGTTCATGGTCAGGTAGGCCGAGGCAAGATCTTCAGTCAGCATGGCGAAGGCCGTCATTATCTCGTGACTCTGGGTTTCCGACGTGGTTACTACGTCCCGGGTTCTTGCGGTCTGGTCAAAGGCCGAGAATATCACCGTTGAGATCATGGCCATGATCGCCACGGCGAGCATTACCTCGAGAAGCGTGAATCCCGCATGTTTCGACGGGTATATTTTTACGTTTCCTGTCACGGATTCGCGGCCTCCTCAGCCTGGTTCATCGCGGCCGCCGCCTTGATCAGCGTCATGCCTCCCTGGCTTGGATGAACCATGTACTGATAAAGTGTGTATTCCCGCGTCCTAGGTATTCTCTCCCACAGAACCGTAACCGTTACCCTGCGGATTCCCTGGACCAGCACGTTGTTGAGCATGGGCATGAAAGCGCTGGTGAAACTTCCGAGCCCTCCAATCATTTCGAGCCTGTCGGCCGCCTTCTGCCCGAATGCAAGTCCCACGGCCTGGTTCACCATGTCGTTTGACTCAAGCTCGGCGCCAGAAGTCATTTCGGGAAGCTCGACCCTTTCGATCTTCCACCGGCAGCTGAAGTCCGTTCTTTCGGAGATCTCGCAGCACTCGCCTTCCTCCTCGATGTCGAGTTCCTGGAAGCCGCCTTCCTCTTTTACGAGGGTCTCGATTTCGTTCATCCTGCACCTTGCGAGCTGTATTGCCACGGAGATGTCTTCGATGTAATTCCTGGTGGCCACTGCGTTGGACTGCGCGCCGAATGCCGATACAACGGAAAAGGCCAGTATGAGTACGGCCACGAGAACCTCGATCAGTGTAAATCCCCTGCGCATCACAGGTTTTCCTCGTTCATTTCTTCTGGATCAAGCTCGGGTTCCACGGCTTCGCTCACGAGTTCGACCCTGCCCGTGAGGGGATGGACCTTGATGGAAATCACCCTTTCATAGTCGTCCATTATCTGGATGATGGCCTGCTGCGTACGGCCGCCTGGAAAGAAGAACAGAAAAGCCCTTTCCTCCTCTACGGGAGTTTCAAGATGCTGGGTGTAAACCGACTTGAAGGTCACGTCGCTTTCGAGCTCTCTTCTTTTTCCTCTGCTTCCGGGCAGGGACCTGAATTTCGGGGGACGGTATCCCTTTGCTTCGGTGTTCTCGATTCCCTGCGTTCCGGGAAGGAGCTGCGCGAGAAAGGGATCACGCGAAAGGTTGAAGAACATGAATCCCGAGCTGCCGTCGACGTTCATGCCTTCGGGCACGTCAATGCCGAGATCATCCAGGCCCAGGCCCATCTCGCCGAGGTTTATGCCGGGCACGTCGGGCATTTTGTCCCCGTTTTTGTCTTCGCCCGCTCCGGCGTCTTCCACTGACTCGGTGCCAGATGCCCCGCTGGGGTCGTCCAGCGCCAGAAGCAGGCGATCTTCGCTCTGCTCGAGCCAGAACTGTCCCGTGTCAAAATCCATAACCATCCTTACGGGCCTGCCCCTCATCGATGCCCATGCGTACGCTGTCTTGATCGCGGCCGAAAGATGCACCGCGGAGGTCCTGAGCCTCGACCGGCCCACTGCACCGACACCGAAGGTGATCGCACCCAGCAGCAGGCCGATCACGAGAACTACTATTGTCAGCTCTATCAGGGTGAATCCGGTGCATGAGCCGTAATACTTTCTCCTTATGCACTGCATCTTCGGTTACTGGACATCATCCTCGGTGCCCTCCTGCTTGTCCGGGCCTTTTGATATGACCACAGGATCATCGCCTTCGGGGCACTGTATGGTGAATTCCTGTTCCCATGGATCCACCGTTCTCCTTGTTCTGTCGATGTATCTTTCTTCCTTCAGATCCTCCACCGTGGGGCACTTGCCCGCGTTTTCCGCAAGGTAAAGCTGCACCGCCGACCTCAGGGCCGCCACGTCCGATTTTGCCTGGTTGACCCTTGACTGTTCGAGACGCGGCAGAAGCGCCACGGTTACACCGGTAGCGATGGTGGCCATGATGAGAACGACTATGAGGATCTCGATAAGTGTCATTCCGGCCTGCAGCGCAGCTGCTGATGCGGTTTTCATCGTTTGTGTTTCCATCTTGATCTTCTCCCTCCTTATTATTGTGCGGGCACGCCGATGGCCCGGCGACCGCCATACACTCCTTCGGGCCCGGCGGACTCGACCCTGACGCCCCTGGGGTCGTCCTGTGCCGGGCATATGAGCCTGTATTCATTTCCCCACGGATCCGGCGAAACAGCCGGCAGGTAGGGGTCCTTTCCGGCCGGGGCGTGAACCAGTTCCTCCAGATCATGGGGGCATCTTTCGTGATCTATGAAGAAAGCGTGTGTCGCACGCGTCATCACAACGGCGGCCGTCCTGGCTTCTCTTATGCGTGAAAGCTCCCGCTGCCGGCCGATTGCGGCAAGCAGTATCCACAGAACTGCTATGGCAATGATAATTTTTCTTGCCCTGGCCACTATTCTGCCCGTGCCGGATTTCCATCCACCGCGATCCCCTATGTACAAATCCTGTCTGAAATTAATCATTGTATAAACTCGTTCATCTGCATCAGCGGCATCAGGATTGAAAAGGCGATTCCACCGGCGCCTGCGCCCATGATTACGATCATGAGAGGTTCGAGCAGGGATGTAAGCGAATCGATCCTGCTTTCCACCTGAGCGTCGTAAGCCCTTGCCACGTTTTCGAGCATATCCTCGAGCTGGCCGCTTTTTTCGCCGATGGCGATCATGTGAGTGACTATGGGCGGAAATTTCCCGCTGCGCTTGAGAGGATCAGCGATGCTCTCGCCTTCCTTTATGGACTCGGACGCCTCCGCAATAACGCTTTCGAGCGTGACGTTTCCGAGCACGGCCTTGGTGATGTCCATGGCCTTCAAAAGCTGAACACCGCTGGCGAGAAGAGTGGAAAGGGTTTTGGCAAAACGGGATATCGCCAGCATCATTACCATGCTTCCGAAAATGGGAGCCTTTAGCACGAACCTGTCCCACCGGAGCCTTCCGGATTCGCTCCTCTTCCACCTGATGAACCCGTAGATGGCACCGAAGGTGGCAAGCATGATGATCCACCAGTAGTTCTGCATAATGTTGCTGGTGAATATCAGCAGCCTTGTATAGGGGGGCAGCTCGCGGCCGAAGTTCTCGAAGATGGCCGTCACCTTGGGAACAACGGTAACCATCATTATCCAGATTATTATGGTGCCGAGAATGGCCATGGCCGCGGGGTAGGTCATGGCGGCGATGACCTTGCCCCTGAGCTTTGCCTGGGACTCCGTGAAATCAGCCAGCCTCACGAGTACGCCCTCGAGTGTTCCGCTCTGTTCGCCCGCGTTGACCATGCTTACGTACAGGTCCGGAAACAGTCTCGGATGTTCTGCAAGGGCATCGGCAAAGGAAGATCCTTCGTTGACCTGATCCCTGACTACCGTAAGCGTACTTTTCAGTTCGTGTTTTTCGGTCTGATCTATTACGGCCGTCAGGGCATTGACCAGTGGGATGCCGGATTTGGTGAGAGTTGCCAGCTGCCTCGTCATCATGGCGATGTCCAGCGTCTTGACCCTGTGAAAAAGGCGCTTGACGTCCACGTCTCCCCGTACCGTGGCCCCACCTGTGGAGCTTTTCTCCGTCCATGTCAGTATTATCCCGTCCTTGCGCAGAAGGGTTTTCAGAACACGCGGATTTTCTGCGTCCCGCATTCCCTTTACCGGCTTGCCGTCGGTCTTGATTCCCTTGTATTCGTAAAGCGGCATCTGCCTTGATTCCTAGATCACGTCCTCCTGAGTAACCCTCAGGACCTCTTCCACTGTCGTGTGTCCCATCAGCACCTTTCTCGCTCCGTCCTCCCTGAGGCTGACCATGCCCGATTCCACCGCGCTTCTCTTTACCGTGTTGGAATCGGAATTCCTCAGGATGTGAGTACGGATGTCGTCGTTGATCATGAGCAACTCATATATGGCGGTACGGCCGAGGTATCCCGTATGCTGGCATTTCTCACAGCCCACGGCCTGGTAGAAAACCGGATCAAAAGAAGGATCCCACAGGTGGTCTTCGGTCTTTTTCGTTCTGTATCCCTCGTCGCGCTTTCTTTTGAAGCGCAGGGCCCGCTGTTCCTTTGTAAGGCCGAGTTCCTCCAGCTGTTCATGCAGGGGCTGGAAAATTTCCCTGCAGTGGGGACACAGCACCCTTACAAGCCTCTGCGCGAGTACCGACATCAGCGATGATGCGACAAGGAACGGCTCGATATCCATCTCGACCAGCCGCGTCACCGCGCCGGACGAGTCGTTTGTATGAATTGTGGACAGGACGAGGTGGCCCGTAAGAGAAGCATGTATGGCTATCTCGGCGGTCTCCCTGTCCCTGATCTCTCCAACCATTATCACGTCAGGGTCCTGCCTGAGAAAATGTCTCAGGCCGCTTGCGAATGTCAGGTTGATCTTGGGATTTACCTGCATCTGACTGATGCCGGAGATGTCGTATTCCACCGGTTCCTCTACCGTAAGTATGTTTATGTCAGGCCTGTTGATTTTTGAAAGGCATGCATACAGCGTTGTTGTTTTTCCTGAACCCGTAGGCCCGGTAACCAGTATGATTCCGTGCGGTCTTTTTATCATGCGGCCGATGATTTCGTGGTGATCAGATGCGAATCCGAGATCCGAAAGATCCAGGAGAACCGTGGTCTTGTCGAGAAGACGCATGACGACTCTTTCGCCCTGGCTCGTGGGAATTGTGGAGACACGGACGTCGATGCTTTTTCCCGCTATCTTGAGCGATATCCTTCCGTCCTGGGGAAGCCTTTTTTCGGCGATATTCAAACCGGCCATGATTTTTACACGGGATATTATGCTGGCCAGGTTTCCCTTGTTCGCTTTTTTTGTCTCGTACAGAACGCCGTCGATACGGTATCTTACGTAAACCTCCCGCTCGCCGGGCTCGATGTGAATATCACTCGCCCTTTCCTTTACGGCCTGGAAAAACAGGGAATTCACCCATCTGATAATGGGAGCTTCGTCCGCGATATCGATAAGGTCCACGGGTTCGTCCTCGAACTCACCGGTGCCGCTTTCGAGTTCGTCCTCACCCGTCTGCCGCTCGTAAACGGAATTGATTGCCGAAAGTATCTCCTCTGCAGGAGATATGCAGATGGTAATATCGGTTCCGAGAAGTCCGCGGACATCGTCCTGCGCGTGGATATCCAGTGGTGCCGCGGTCGCGATAACGGCCCTGTCGTCATCTATCCTCAGTGGAATGAGCTTGTACTGCTTTGCAAACGTAATGGGGATGTTCTCGATCAGCTCGGGAGATATCCCTTCTGAATCGATCTTTTCGACAAAATCGAGATCCAGTTCTTCGGCAATGCTTTTAAGGAGAAATTCCTCTTCCACGGCCCTGCAGGCGATCAGGTGCTCCATCAGGCTGCCGCCCTTTTCCCTGTGAATCGCCGAGATTTCTTCCAGGCGTTCCTCGCTCAGTATACCCTTCTCAACGAGGATGCTGCCTATGAACATATCGCTGCTCATGCCCGCCCCCCTGCTACTCTATGGGTACGCTGCCCGATGCTCCGGAATTCGAAGCTTCAGGTGCATCCGCGGGTTCATCCGCAAAATCGGCGTCATCGTAGTCGCCGTCTCCGGACCCTCTCAGGATGGTTCCGGGAGGGAAGGTGATGGGTTCGCTCGGAAGGTGTTCCGGAGGCGGCTGCGCTTCGCTTTCTTTTCTCAGGCGTTCTTCTTCCTCTATCTCGAGGAGGGTCTTGTTGATCTCCTCGAGCAGACCGTTCGTCCTGTTGTAATCCAGGTCAGGATCTACGCGCGTGGATGCGAAGGCCGTGTATCTTTCTATGAATTCCCTTCTTTCCGCCATCTTTCTGTTGAAGATACGCCTGAAGTCCGAGGGATCCCTTATTATGTACGGGGTAAGGAAGATGAGCAGGTTTCTTTTGCTTAGCCTGGTTTTCGTATGCTTGAACAGGTAGCCGATGATGGGAATGTCCCCGAGCACGGGTACTTTTTCTATTGTTTCGGTCTGGTTGTCCGTTATCAGACCGCCAAGGACCACGGTTTGCTGATCCTGTACGATGCTCGTGGTCTTTGCCGTTTTCTTGCTGAGAATGGGCCCCAGATTTGATTCTCCCGACACCTCGCTGATGTCTATGTCGATTTCGAGTCTTACTTCATCGTCTTCATTTATATGCGGCGTGAGCTTGAGGTTGAGACCCACATTCTGCCTGCCCACGGAAACCATGGGATTCAGCATTCCTCCGATATTTCCCATGTTTCCGCCCATGCCTCCTCCTGCCTGCGCGGCAGCGGCGCCCAGCATGTTTCCAAGTCCCTGTGCGAATCCCTGCTGCATGGGAACGTTCCCGCCCACGCTGAGCTCCGATGCGATGTTGTCCGTTGCAAGTACATGCGGTGTCGAAAGAACGTTCACATCGTTGTTGTCCTGAAGCGCCTGAAGTGCGACCCCGAAAGCGGGAATGGAAACACCGGGCCCCAGGAGTCCCTCTGTTCCCTCTATCTCGGGTCCCCTTACGCCTGCGGCGAGTCCCATCATGGCGGTTGGATCGATGATGACGGAGTTGATGCCCCCCATCTGCGTGCCTCCGAATCCAACGGCCGAGCCCTCGTCCGTATCAAAAGTCGTTCCGGCATGAAATGCCAGCCCGAACTTCCTCTGCTTGTCCAGGCTGACCTCCATGATAACGGCTTCGACAAAGACCTGCCGCCTGGTCACGTCCAGCTGGTTGACCACGCTTTTAAGATGAACGTAATCCCTGAGGGATGAGACCACCACGAGAGAGTTAGTGGCCTTGTCCGCAGATATTTTGACTTCTCCCTCGAACAGATCTACGCCGCCCTGTGTTTTGCTCTTGCCTTTCCTGGCTGTGGATCCGGATGCCAGGCTGGAAAGAGTCTGGCTCAGTTCCTGGGCGTCGGCGTGCTGCAGGGGATGAACGTGTATTTCTCCTTCTCCGGGTACCGGAACGTCCAGATGACGGATCAGTTCGAGAATTCTGAGGTAAGTTCTCTCGCTCGCCATGATGAGGAGTACGTTTGTACGCGTATCTGCGATTATTTTTGAAAGTTTTGTCTCTCCGGTTTCCTGGCCCACGGTAGCGGTTCCACCGGCGGTCTTTGTTCTTTTTCTGGAGGTGGCCGCAGGACGTTTTTTCTTGCCCGTTAC
>Ga0272442_10004235_pt1 | contig 19730 bp, 14 predicted proteins | sample SSMForm2O_FD_200262 | JGI IMG/M metagenome (GOLD analysis project Ga0272442, IMG submission 200262) | Marine sediment archaeal communities from Little Sippewissett salt marsh, Falmouth, MA, United States - SSM-Form-2O | ecosystem: Environmental > Aquatic > Marine > Wetlands > Sediment ... | reverse complement strand
CTTCGTACATAACCATGGATTCCTGCGCTGATCGCTACAGCACAAATGCTCGCCAGGAACATTGCCCCTTTCCATTTCATTGGATGAGAGCTATTTATCGCCGGACTTTGCGCCAGGATTGGGCTGAATTCGGGTCTTTCAGGTTTTTCCTCTATCGCCTTGATGTCTTCGACGTATACCACCTCTTTCGGTTTTATGGGATGTTTTGCCAGTACCGTCTGGTTCTGAGTCGAGGCCGGATTCGGTTCTTGGCTTTCAGCGATATCCTCTTCTTCAATCTCGATATCGCTTACCACCACGGTTTCGTCCGGCTCCAGAATATGTTGTTGCATAAACGCGTTGCTCTGCGCCGAGGATGGTGTGGGCTGGGATTCTTCAGGCTTGACATTCTGGATCTTGATTTTTTCGGCAAGCTCCAGCAACATCCCGGCCGCTTTGGCATTCACCAGATCCTCGCCGGCATGGATCAGCGGCTCGACGGCCCGATCCACTTCGCCGATGCCGAGCAGTTGATAGCCTAACAGCAATTGAAGGTCCGCATCATAGCTGTAGGTTTCAGCTTGTTCCGCAAGACGATCGATTTGTCCGAGAAGGATATCCTCATCGGAATACAAACCGCGAGGATAGAAAACTCCATCCTCTTCGGGAGGAACCTTTGCAATCGCCTCCCGGAGAATCTGGGCCGCTTCCGTGTACTGCCCAACGGCTATCAACGCCTGGCTATAAGCGAACGGAAGAATCTGATCATCCGGCGCAAGCTCCATCGCTCGGGCGAACTTCGTCGAGGCGGTGTTATACTTGCCCTCTTCAAAGGCTTTGACGGCCTCTTCGAAGTACACATCGGCTAAGGTCACCTGGTCGGGACCCTGTTCCTGCGCGCCGATTTGCTCGAAGATCGCCGGATCCGCCTGTGTCGAATTATCATCCGTGTAGTAGTTGTAGGTGTAGTAATTATATGTCGGGCCCTGGACTTCGCGGGCGACCGGATAGTAGCCGTACCAATGGTAGGGATGACAGCCATACCAGTAGTATCGGCGATAGTGGCACCAACTCGGCCAATAGCCGCCTAAGCTGATGAAGAGGTATTTTCGGTGATAGTACGGATAGAAATATCTCCCGGAATACCACGGACCGTAGCCGTAGTGCACGATGAAACGATATCTGGGCCATATGACCCTGTAACGCAATACACCGAGGTAGTCTCGATAACTATAGTCATAGCGATGGTGATGTCTGATTAGGCTCGGCCGGTCGTGATATACGACACGAGCAGGCTTGGCTGCATAGTACCGATGGGTCCGGATGGGGCCGGGCCGTCCACCGGGGCGTGCCGCGCCGCCGCCTGCCGGGGGTGGACTTGTCGGGATTCCATGTGAAGAGGCCTTTCGGTTAATCCGCCCAGAGGAGTGCCTTGAATCGCCCGATGGTCTGCCGGCGACGACGGACTGTGGACCGGCCTTCGGAGCCCTCGATGCCTGTGCCGGTTTCTGCGCTCGCTTCGTATCTATCCTCGATCCCGTCGCGGCCGGAGCGCCGGTTGTTCGATTGATACCTGACGTCTTTCGAGATGTTCTGCCCCTGGTATTCGAACTTGTCGGGGCAATCCTCTGGGATTGCTCTGGGCTGGTACGTTGATCTGCCCCTACATTTCGGCTCGGGCCTCTCGCTGATGGCTGATTTTTTGCTATCTTAGAGCTTATACCAGAGGTCCGAGGCTCCAGGGAAGTGGAAGGTCTTTTGGCCGTGATCGAACGGCCGATGCTTGATGATTTCCGTAAGTCCCGTGTGGAACGCCTTGTGTCGGAGTTCCGAAGACTGCTCGAGCTTGTCCCGTTTCGACTTGGGCTTCTCGTTGCCGATCCACTCTGGGCGGCTGGGATATCGGGACGAGTCCGGCTACTCGAACTGACAGCCGGCTGCCTTGTTGCGGTGGAAGTCGATGGCGGCCGGGTCGTGATTTGACTGCCAATCCGCGAGCGCAAGCTGGTGGTCGCTGATTTCGACGAGCTTAGACCTCGATTTTCCTGGGGGGCGCTCCGGGTCCTTTCTTGCTGGCCTGTGCCTAAGGTACGAGTTGTCCGGCTCGACGTAATTCTATTGTAACGGCTCGTTGAAGGGATGCGACTTGTGGTTGTTCTCGAAGAGACGGTCCTTTGTGAGTTTAGCGCCGAACTACGGCTTTGGCTCTGATATCTTGTGGTACCCGACCGACTTGCTGTGCTTCGGGTGGTGGGCGCACTCTGACGAGGAATACTCACCGATCGCGAACTGATGGTTGGAGACCTGCTTGAGCGCGTTGTTGTTTGTCTGTTGATCGTAGAACTCCCCACGGTTCGAGACGGACTGCTTCGCATAATAGTCGATCCCGTTGACCGCCTTGTGCTCGTTGATCCTCTTGAAATACTCGGAGACGTTCGCGGCCGGGAAATCGCCGTCCGGCTCGAAGTGCTTTGACTTCGGCTGGAGATACTCGGCCTAGAGCTTCGGCTGGACGTAATCGTCCTGGAACGGCTCGGCGAAGAACTCCGCGTCGAAATTCTTGGAGCGCTGCTTCGGCTCGGTGCTCTCGATGTACTGGATCGGCTTGCACTGCTTGCACTCGATCTACGAGGTTGAGAACTGGAGGCTGCGGCACTGCGACTACTATTGCTACTACTGGAACTACTACTTTTCCGTGAGCTCCTCGACGCCCAGGCAGACTCGACAGTCAATCCGAAAAATAGAAGAAAAATTGTACAAAACCAAAAAATCCAGATTTTAAATGTGCGAGTATCGAGTTGATTGTTATTTTTCCGTGCCGACATGACAGGCCTCCTTTCTTCACAAAATATCCCCAAGGGGCCACAAACGCCTTTTTTCGACATTTGAGCGTTCTTCTTAACTTTTTATTCTATCCATACGAATAAAGGCAAGAACTGGGAGGCCGGTAACGAATTTTTTTTCCTTGAGAGCAAAAGGTACGCAACAAATCCGCCCTTTTCGCCAAGATCAAAGTGACGACGGTTCGCGACCATTATTCCTGTCACGAATCTAAGAAATGATGCCCAAACCTGTGCAAATTGTTAACGTCCCGAAATATCCTCAAAGCTCGACTGAAGAGCAGTTTTCGTACCGGCATTCAATGGCTTTATGAAGAAGGAGGCGTTTTTAGGGAGGCCTTTGCTGACGAATACAGGGTAAAAGTCGTAAGAGAAGGCTAAAAAAGGCGATAATTTCATATAAACTTTGAATATATGTTTGTTTTTGAACGATAATACTACAGGAAATCAGGACGGAGGGTAATCGGAGGCAGGAAATCCGAAGACAGACAACAGAAGGCGAAGGTTAAACGTCCGACCTCGATCCTCGGTCTTTTGCAATGGAGTTTTATGAAATGCGAATTAAGTATGTTGTGTCATCGATGATTTTTTGGGGGCGGGAGCATCCGCTTTCGCTTGAATCCGAATGCGAGCTCTTGAAGTCTCTGGGCTTCGGGATCGAACTGTGGCCGAATATCAAAGGCCAGCACGAGTGCCGGTACGTCAGACATAACTGGCACCGGCTCGCGGCGGCGACCGAGGGCATGCTGGTCGCGATGCGTTCGCGCCACGACAGCCCGACTCTGGAACAGTGGAGCGAGCAGATCGAATGCGCCAAGCTGCTGGGCGCCCATATCGTGACGGATTTTCGGAGCATGGGCTTCCCGGATGAGCCGGAACTGAACGGCTGCGATTTTGCCGCCAAGGTCGTCAAATGTGCCGAGGAAAAAGGCGTTACATTGTGTCTCGAATCGGGGTCCGCCCTCGGCAGAGGGATACTCAAAGAGATTTCAAAACGATTCGAGTCTATCCGGTATTGTCTCGACACGAGCCACGCCCATTCAAACGGATCCTTCTTCGGCGGATTCAAGCCATATATTGATGAATTGGGTCCGAAGGTGGTGCACCTGCATTTGAACGATAACTTTACCGGTTGCTCCACCGTAGGGCGTCCTCCCTCAAGGGACGCCTCACGGTGCTCACGGGAGATTCCGGATACGAGATTCTCGAGCATCGAGTCCGACAGGTTCGGTTTTCCGGGCGGTAACTCGGCGTATCAGGGCCTATGTCGTTTTTGGTGTGGCGGGGGGGGCATGCCGCGCGAGGACTGGGATTACCTGCTCGAAATCCTGAGTCAAAACGACAATGATATCGTGGGCTCGATTGAAATGTCTCCGTGCATGCCGTCCGTCATGATCCGCCAGGCCAGCGAATTTCTGTTTGACATACTGAAATGGCCGAATCGACCGGAGGTACAATCCGACCATGCAGAGGTTGGATATCATCCGATGTAGAATTTAGAATTTTGACGTGCTGTTGATTTTATGCTAAATTATGTCCATTAGATTCAAAATATATGTTTTTGTGGGAGATAGTGACTATGAAAACCGTTTTTTATGTACTTCTAACAGGTGCCCTGCTAATGGGTGGTTGTACGGTGCCGACGCAGGACAGAAGCTCTGCCCGGGTCGGGTACGATTTCAGCGGAGTTGAAAAGGTGGCGATCGTCTCCGTAGAAGGAACGATCAAGAGCGACGTGGCCAGGGATCAAGTTGCCGAATTCTTCGCGATCGAATTGTTGGAACATGGCTACGCTCCGATCGGTCGGCCTCAGGTCCGAAGACTATTGGCCCGTCGGGCGGTCGAAGTGAACGAACCCGAATACATGGATTTGAGCAATCCCGAAGAGGCCGTCGAGATCGGCCTGGCCCTGAAGGCCCCGGCGGTTTTGACGATTAATATGCCCCACTTCGGTGAAGCCATTTCCATCACGGCGACCATGATCGACGTCGAGGACGGCAGCATTCTATGGATCGCCCACAGCACGGGTCATGGCGCCGGCGGATCGGGCTTCTTTGGACTGGATGAAGGAACCGGGCAGGAAGATGATCTTCTCAGCGGTCCCCCCGCGGGCCCAGTAGGTCCCACGTCCGGTCTGCCCCTCTCACCCGAGGAAGCCAAGAGAGTACAAGCCATTATCAAGGACGTGTGTCGAACGCTGCCCTCGAAAGTCGTGGACCAGTGGTGAGACGAGTAACGAAGGACGAGTGGCGACGAACGAGAGTCGTGCATCCTTTATCGCTCATTGTCCATCGTTTTTTGTTACACGGAGTGCCCGGCCGCGGATAGAAAGGCCTCCACGTTCTCGGTTGAGACATCCGGTGGCATCCCACCACCGCACGAAAGGACAATCCGGCGCTTATCTTCGACCGAAGCCAGCGCCGTTTGAACGCTGTTATACACGTCATCAGGCGTACCCGCCGCCAGGACATCCCGGGTGGGGATGTTCCCGAGTAGAGTGACAGATCCCCCTGTGAGCTCCTTCATCTCAACCAGGGAGTGTTGAAAACTGAAATTGAAAAGATTCACGCCCATGGGAGCCAGAAATGGAGCACAAACCAAACCCATCGCATCGTTGTGGAAGAACCTTACGGCAACGTCGAGCGATTGAAAAATGCGCTGGAGATACGGCATCGCCGTCTCCCTGAAGTCCTGCTCGCCGATGAAGCCCACGATGTCGTCGAGGATCAGCACGCCGTCGATGGACGGAAACCTCCGGGCCTGGAGCTCGAGCCATTCGACGATGAAATCCGTGACGATTCCGAGCAACGCGTGACACGCATCGGGATCGGTTCGGATCGCCATAAGAAATTCCGTCGTACCGAGCAGGAACGAGGCGATATTTAAAGGACCGCGCGAGACAGCGAACTTGATGCTGTGTCCTTCTCGCTCGATGGGGTCCTTATAGTGCTTGAGGCGATTAAGGACAAAGGGCATCAGACCGTCTTTCTTCGGGTCCGGCTTATCGAGCGAAGTGACGGTCTGAATGTCCGTCATAATTTTGTCGGCGTGAGGCAATTCCATATCCTGCCAGGAGCATTTGGCGCCGAACGCCGACGGCTCGGTGCACATGCCGAATTCGGACCAGAAGCCCGGCAGAAACATGACGTCGCCAAATCGCTTCACGGCCTTGAGATTGGCCTCGAACCACATCGACTCGCTGGAGTAATAATCGAGGGTGGAGATTCCCGCCCAGCCGGGAAGCCAGGGGCTGTCGATAATAAAACCCACCGGCACCGGCTCAATCACCTCGCCGTCAACCACGGCCAGCAATGTGGACCACTGTTCACCCGTCATGCGGCTTGAGGTTTCTTACGAACAAAGTGGACAACGACACACAGAACGATGAAACCGATGAGCAGGATGATCCCGAGCCATTGCAGCTTCGACCACAAACTCCATACACTGCCGAACGCGGCCGCTCCGGAAGCCAAAGCCATAAGAACGTTCCAGAGAATCCGTCTTCCTCCCTGCGGCATGTTGTTGCCTAAGAAGGTTTTCTGGTTCATGAGCAGGAAGAACGCGAAGTAGGCAATGGGCAACAGAACCATCGCAAAGACGGACGTCGGCACGGCTAAGTAGGGTGCGGCGTCTTTCCAGAAAAACGGTCCCAGCGCTCCGACCGAAACCATCAGGCTTCCGATTTTCTGCGTCCAGCCTCTTGGCGGACGGCCCAATAATTCGCAGAAACAAAGTCCGTTGATGGTCATCAGCATCGTTGCGGCACTCAATGCCATGCCGATGACACCAAGACCGAAAAGGTATTGAGCTACGACCGGGCCGGTCAGAGGCGCCAGCGTATCGGCCAGGTTAAACGCGTCGCGTTTAACCAGCATTGCCGCCATTTTTTTATCGGCGTGTGGAAGCGCTTCACATTGTTGCTTCTGCTGATCGGCCGGAAGCTTCTTCCAGTCTTCCAGGCTCATACCAGTTTCATAGCGTACGCGCTGACCGAGCAATCCGTTATACGGCCCGACGAGATTTGCGGCCGGTTCTTCGGTGATTGTGCCGCCGGGCTCATCGGCGACCAGGCCTTGTGCCGGCACGGCGTGAAACTGGCTGCTCGAGGCGATAACCACGCAGCCCGTTGCGAGAATAAACGGGATGAACAAACCGGTGGACAGGTCGAAGATCGCCAGGCCGCGGAAGTATTTATCCCACCCTTTGCGGAGCATCGAGTAAGGTAGTAAGAACGTCATATTGATCCCGACGGCAGTGGCCGCGGCGCTAATCATGACGTCACGCTGCTGGCCCACGATCATGTTTTTCCAGAAGGGCTGGAAATTCTCGGCGACCTTTTCTATGTGAGGCATGATTTTGTCGGTCGGCTTCATGAATAAACTGAGGTCGGGAATCAAGCCGCTGAGAATCTCGCCCCACAGAATCTTTCCTTCGATGCTGAGTTTAACCACCACGCCGATGAAGCTCAAGACAATAATACTCACGATGGTCTTAATCAGAATCTCGAATATCTTAACCCCCCTACCCCCGGCCCCATAGGTCATCGTCACCGTCAGGGCAATCGCAAGAAAGATGACTCCGGCGATCATTTTTCCCGGTATCTCTCCCATGACTTCGGGACCAATCAGTCCGGGCAAGAGGTTTTGTCGCAAAGCGGCTGTGCCGAGTGCAAACTGAGGCAGCGACCAGACGAGATTGGCCATCATGGAAGCCAGCAGCCAGCCCCAGCCGAGCACGGGACTGACGTGTTCGTTGATACCGCGCAGGGGCCTGTCACCCGTCGAGAGGGTGACGTACGCAATGGCGCTGAGCATGATGATGCCTAAAATCATCGCCAGCGGCTGAAGCCACATGAAGCTAAAGCCCACAAGCACGCCCAGGTAAAGACTCGAAGACAACGAGCCGCCGCCGAGCGTGATGCCGCTCTGCAGCCAGCCGGGGCCCGAGAGCTTTACAAACACTTTAAAAAGGGCTCCTTTGCCTTTCTTTTCCGCATCAATGATCATTTGACGATCTTTCTCGATGCGAGGATTCATGTGCATGACTTGTTTTTCCTTGCCGGGTGCACTGGAAGCCCCCTGCTGATTTTGATTAGGCGTCATACTCTGGTCTCCTGTTTTGCCGTCTTACTGTGTGTTTCTGGATAAGATATACTCTTTTGTCTTCAAAACCATGTCGGGGTCCGCCTCGAACGGCAAACAGCCGGTGCCGATGCAGACCTTTTCTCTATTCTCTGCCAGCTTCAGAACTCTGTCAACTTCCTTTTGGACGTCATCGAAATTTTTTGACGTGATCGGGCCGGGATCCATATTGATTCTCACCATCACGTCGGGACGGGCTTGCATCCTGGCCATGAACTTTGGCTGGTCGGTTTTGGCCGGACAGCAAACGTAACCCGTTCCGGTATCGAGGATGTAATCAAGAATAGGCAGTGTGTCACCGCCCATGATGCAGGGAACGGGATGGCCCACGACCTCCGATGTTTCGTCCATGATTTGTATCAGAGCGCCCAGCTCGATGTCCTTAAATTGTTGCGGAGCCAATAATGGCGGGGTCGCCGCCGACTCGAAGAAGGCGATATCCAAACCTTGGCGGACGACTTCCTGACAGAATGCCACCTGCCCTGCCACGAGATGCACAAGCGCGCGGCTTACGAGATTCGAGTTGGTTTGAATCTCGCAAAGCAAACTTTCAAATCCTACAAGGTTGGCCGCCAGCGAAAAAGGGCCGCTCAACGGAACTCTGACATCCGCCCGGGGACATTCCTCAGCGACGCGCCGGGCCGCCTCGATCACCATCGGGATGCGACCGTGCCTTCGCGGATCGAGCGGTTCCAAATTCAGCAATTCCTTGACGGTTCCATACGGATGTTTTGTTATCGCCGGAATCCCGTTGCCGGCGGGCTTCTCAACGGGTGCACCGTAAGCCTCGGCTTCGAGATTGTAGATATCAATACCGACGACGATCGGACTATGATTATAAAGATGAAATGCTTTACTATGTCCCTGTGAGAGCAGATCGCCATCCCGCGACACGTCCCAGGGGCTCCGGTCGATCACCCTCGCGGCGTGCTCGTACACGGACGGAGAGAATGGGATTACTCTTGGTTGTCTCTCTGGTTTCAGTTGATCCATGCAAAAAGTCAAAACGTCTTGATGGAAACTTCAGCGCCCGCTTTTTCGGCCGAGACATAAGCGCTGTAGATCGTCGAGATACAATCGGCGGCGATATTGCTGTCACCCTCCAACGCCTCGCCGTAAGCGATGGTCCTGTAGAAGGCCTCGATCTCCTGCGGGTAACCTGTGAACCAATCCTCGTCCGGCGAGGGATTCGACCAGCCTTGTTTCGTTCCGGTTTTTTCGACAACGTAGATGTCGCTGAAGTTGGCATCGACGGGATTGTACGTTTTCATCGTCGTGTTCGGATTGATATTGCAAACGGTCCGGTGATTGTTGGCGGCGACTTCGAGCCAGTTGTGGATGCCGCCGAGGATGATGTCGGAGGCGAAGATATCCGCGATCGTGCCATCCTCGAAGACGATGTGCATCAGGGAGAAATCATCGATGTCGTGATAATCGCAACGAATGTGTCCCTTGTCCTCGAAGCCCTCCAGCCGGGTAATCGCATGGGTGCGCGCCGAGACGGCCTTGGGCAAAACCGGCTTGCCGTTTCGGGCGTTGCCCTCGACGCGCTTGAGATAAAGCGCCGCCGTCAAAGGATGACATCCCTTGCCGATCATCACCCCCCCGCCGGAGAATTTCCAGTAGGCGTACGTGGTGGCGTGAGAGCCGGAATGGGCCTCTTCGCCGTGCATCCAGAGAATCTGGGCGCCGGTTTTCTCGATGATCTCGCGCTCTTTCTGGATCGAAGGAGCATAGATCCAGTTCTCGGCATACATAATTCTGCCCTTGCTCTTTTTCTCCGCCGCCAGCATTCGCTCAATGCTGGCCAGAGAATGGTCGAGTGCGTCCTGCTTGGCAAAGGTGTCCCCATTGAATTGTTCAGAACCGTCGCCGAAGTAGCCGGTGAGCGGCTTTTCGACGATGGCGAACTTGTCCCGTTCGAGGGCTGCAACGGCAATCGGCTCATGGGCCACCGGTGGGGTACAGACGTGAATGACATCCACTTTGTCGAGAAGCTCTTCCAGACTGTTATAAGCACGAATTCCCCGCTTTTTGGCATAGGCGGCCGCTTGCTTTGTATCTATGGCAAAAACACCCTCGACGTCCACGTTGGTGCCGTGGACCTTCTTCAAACACTCGAAGTGAAACGTCGCGGCAAAACCTGCACCGATGATGCCCGTCCGAACGCTTTTCTTTTTCATCTACGCTTTCCTTTCTGCGAACACTGGATTTCAAAAATTCACAATGGAGAATTCTGCTGTTGACGCTGGCGGATGTCACTTAGCGACAAGGCCCCGCGTGGTCCGATCCGGCTGCCGAATATCTCTATCCCGCTCAGACGCCCGCGGAACTGCCGGTCCTTGCCGTGTTGCTGAATGCTTTCATTGTAGTTGCCGATGGTCAGTGTTCCGCTTCCCTTGCCCGTCGGGCCGCGAGAATAGCTCCTCGTTTTGACAAGCCGGACGGGTCGATCCGCATCGCCGAAATACCAGCAGACGTTTTCCTTCGACTTCGTTCCATTGTAAGTGACGGCAAAAAACGTCCATTTGCCTGTTCTGAGCTTGCCCGGTGAGCTGTCGTATTTGACGCGGTCGGGCCATTCGTTGACGGCCAGCCGCAACCATCCGTCCTTTAGATGGACCAGGTCAAATCCCGAACGATTGTATTTCAAATTGAAGACGATGCGATTTCCTCCGCTTCCGATCTGCAAGCTCGCCGGATTTGCCCAGCCGAGTATCGTAAAAGACCGCAATCCTTCCAGCGCTTCTATGGGGCCGTCGCCGACCGATATCCATTTCCACGGCTCCCGGTGGCCAAGGTCATAGGAGCCGTCTTTGCCGCGTTCGACCTTTCCGTGCAACCTGACGCCGGGGCTCTCACCTTGTCTGAAACCTACCCTCACGATCGGTGTATCGATGGTCCTGTCCACAGCAATGCCGAAAGGCATGCTCGATGAAAGCCCATCCGCGTCCGTGACGGTTAATGTAGCAGCATAAAGACCCGGTTTTTCGTATGTGTGAGACGGATTTTTCTCAGAGGAGGAGCTTCCATCTCCAAAATCCCACTGGCATTGCAACCGCGTCGATACCGAAAATTGCACCCTCAAAGGAGCTATCCCCTCAGCCGGCTCGGCGGTTGCCTTTGCCTTCGGCCGCTTCTTCTCGCCCGGCTCATAAACGCTCAAGCGAAGGAGATAGTTGGACCTTGGCGCAGCGAAGCTGAACGTGCCTGGGGATGCGCTGCCAAGAGACGCTATCGTCATGTTCCACGTATCGATGCCATCGACTTTGTATGCCTGGGGACCGGGTAAATTGAAGCTTACTCGTTCCGAGGATGTGCAATAGACAAAATATAATTGGCCTTTCTTCGAGAGTACGCGGTTGCCGCCGGCAAGCTCGGTCGGAATCATGTCCTCGAACGGCGTCGGCTCCATAATGTCCTTTAGGAACGCGATCCTGGCCGGGCTTTGTCCGTGCAGCACGCCGCCTTTCGACCACCAGAGAAGATCTTTCGGGTGCTTGTATGTTTCGCCGTGCCCGACGTAGCAGCCGCCGATCGTGCCGAGCCAAAATCTATGCACCAACTCCTTCGCGGTGATATTGCCCCAGCCCTGGGGGATGTTGCCTTCGTACTTGCACTCGTCGTAGATGATCGGCTTATTGTATTGGTCACGCCATTGGCGGCCTCGGGCGAGGTCCGAACTCTGGATGCTGGCGTGTGTTACCCAGGGCTTGTTGTGGTCGTAGAAGCTTCGACAATTGTGGATGCCGCGCATGTGATGATATGGATCGTACTTCTGAACGATCTGAAAGAAACGATCCCAGTCCGCCATCGTCTTGGACTTCATTAAATCGAACTCATTGGCGAACGACCACCACACATTGCGATAGGCCGCAAGTCGGGCGACGACGTAACGCAAGTACCGGTCGTCGGTTTTGGCATCCATCTTCGCAAAGTTCCAGCGGTCGTAGGGATGAAATAGAATGAGATCGGCTTCGATCCCTAAATCGCGTAAGTCCGTGATCCGTTGTTCGAAATGCCGGAAGAACGCGGGATTGAACCGGCTGTAATCCCAATGCGTGAGCGGCTTGCCCCCGAACGGGTAGAATTCCGGCTCGTTCTTGTTATATGAATAGCTTTTCGGAAAGACGCACATCCGCATTTTGTTGAACGGCGCATCCTTGAGCGTGGCGAGCGTTCGCTCCTCCATCTCATTGCCCTGATGTACCCAGGCATAGCACGTCGTGCCGACCTGGAAGTAGGGTGTGCCGTCGGCGTATGCAAGATGCCACGTCTTGTGGACACGAACGGGTCCGTGATTGCCCGGCGACGGTTTGACACAGGTGAATTGCCCCTTTTTACCGTTCAGCTCCCTACGGTTGCTCTTGGTCACATACGACCACACGCCCGGCGTGTCGGGCATGACGCGAATCCGATAGATACCATCGCCATCATAGAAACCCTCCGGCTCGAACATCCGATCGCCCTGTCTGAATTCGGCGCTCAATCGCACATCGATGAAGGGATTTCCACTGGAAGGCCCCTTGAGCACCAGTTCAAAGACTCCCCAGCGCTCGACCGTATCTGAATGGACTTTTGCGTCGGATGCCGCCGAACTCGCGAGCAGTGCGGCACAGACCAGGATTGTGATTCTCACGCATATTCGGTTCGGCGTTGCTGCCCACATTATTGGCCCTCTGTATTCAAAATTGAACTAACCGACCAAATCAAACGGTGAGATGCAATCGCCGTGCTTGTCTGCCGCTGCTTTGAGGCGATCGCGAACCTCGGTAAATGTATCGAAAAGAATTTGAGGGGCATCAGGGACTTTCTCTCTGTAAATCTTCTCGACGCGCTCGAACTTGGCGAGATTCTCAGGGATGCGAACGGTAAACTGTCGGACGTAATCGTCCCTGGTATACTCCACATCGAGGTGCTCTTTGAACAGGCTCTGAAGATCTTCGTATCTTGGAATCAACCCGGTCGGCGTTTTGATTGCCTCCACGTCGCCGTTGACACGAAGCTCGGCCCACAAAATCCACACAAGCTTATCCGCCATCCCGTTTAAGTACCGGCCGTTTTTGTCCTTCAAAAAATAATTAACCGAAAAGATCATAGGCGGGTTCTCAATCCCATCGGCAAAATCCAGGTTGTTCTGAATGTATCGACCGAGCGGAATCGAGAGAAAGTCGAGATTGGACATCAGGTTGAATGTTCGGACTCCCTCTTTGCCAAGCGTAGCGGCGGTGGTTTCAGATTCGAGACAAGCCCCTTTGATAATGATGCCCTCGGCCCAGCTAAAGGCCTGCTCGACGGGCACCCAGGTATCGCTATCCCGCCCACCATAAACAACGCCGCCGACCGGCACGCCATCAGGGTCGTCCAGCATGGGATCGCGATTAGCCAGGTCCGGAATGTTTAAGCAATACCGAGCATTCTTGTGCGAGGCGGTAACCTCGTTACCGTCCGAATCCTTTTTTCCCTCATACCATTTGCCTGAATGGTTGATCCCCTCCGCGGGCAGTTTCGTCCCCATACCAAGCCAGTACGGCTTCTTGGGTTCAGCAATCAGAACATTGGAATAAATCACTTCGCAGGGCCCCGTCAAAGCCTTGTAAATAATGGGATCATCTTTGACATTGACATCACGGATGATACCGAAGATGCCTTTTTCAACATTCACCGAGCGCATTTGACCATCTTTTTTACGAAAATACGCAATGTCATCCCCGACGATGGTTTGTCCGGGCAGCATGGAGGTTGAGGTCTTGCCACAGGCCGACGGGAACGCGCCGGTGAAGTACGTCACGCGACCGCCCGGGCCGTGGGCACCCAGGACGAACATATGCTCGGCCAGCCAGCCCTCTCTTGAAGCCTTCTGGATCGCCAATCGCAGAGCCAGTTTCTTCAGGCCAATCGTATTACCCCCATATTGGGTATTGACGCTATAGACGATCTCTTCTGCGAGGTCAATATAAACGCGCCGTTTGTCGACCTTCTTGCTGACGTTATTCTCAAGCTCGCCTTCCGAATGAAGAAATCTGAAGAAATCTGGCGACGAGCCGATCTTCCTAAACTGCTCATAGCCGGAGCGATAAAGAATGGTTTCGCTGTGGGCCACGTAGGGTGAATCCGTGATTTGGACGCATGGAATCGAGAAATCCGAATCAAGCGGACCCAGACAGAAGAAGCACACTAACATCTCCCGGCCGACCATGGTATCCTTTAAAAAAGAGCGAATTTCTTCGACGCCGGCCTGCTTTTCGATGGAATTCAGACTGGCCCCTAAGTCTGAGCCGGGCTCCAGCAGGTATTTCGTCCTGGCCTTGTCGCGCGCCTGGTCGTCGTAACCATCAAAGTGGCAGGTATGGCCGGGGATATTCAGCGGTATCTCTTCTCCATTCCTGACCGCCAACTCCCGAATATAGGCCCTGTCCTCATCGGAATCGGTACAGACGAAGACCGACGTGGCTCCGGTAAGCTCAATCGCATCGGCGACAAAATCGTGCATCTTCGGATTGTCCAAGACCATGAGCCTGCTGTAACTCTCATCCGTTAGTTTCTCTTTTAGAACTTCTTTTGTTTTAGACATTGACAACAATGACCTCCTTTAAGGGTTCATAAATTCTTGAGGTATCCATTGACTCAAAAACCAAGGAATTCTATCGGGATGGCATAGGGGCGTCAACCTCTTTTTGGAAAACCCAGGTTTACGCGAAAAACCGGATATTTCACTGGAGGAACCTACGGATTGGCCTCTCTTTTCCTCGTGGACAGCAGGATGAGGTTCCGGATTGTCTCGATGTCTCTGGCCTCCAGCCATCGCTGCTCGAAATCCTTCTCCTGGGCAATCTGAGCAATCGCCATGAGGGCTCTTAGGTGATAGTTTCTTTCATCCCGGCTGCCGGCCAGGACGAACATGATCCTGACCGGGTCGGGAGCGCCCCGGAAGATGATGCCGTCGCGGGCGCGGACGAGCAAAACATCGAACTGGTGCTCGCCCTCGACCACGATATGGGGTATGGCGAAACCCGGCTGAACAACGGTTCCGCCTTCCGTCTCCCGATGGAGGAACTTTTCAAAAAGCACGTACTCATTGCTCCGAAGTCGCTCGGCCAATATTTTCGAGATCTGTCTAAAGACGTTCTCGGCCTCTTTTCGGCCTTCGATATCTATTATATGGCAGTTCCGAACAAGCCGGTCGAATCGATCCTCGACGACGTCGTCTCGCTCGAGCAGTATGTCTCGCAGCTCGTTTTCAAGCGTCACGGTCTTGAGCTCTCGAGCGGTGACCCGTTCGACGAGGTGCATGACCGCCGAGGCCCGGCTGACCCGTCTGCGAACGTAAAATCCGTACCAGCCGGCGCTCAGACCCACAAAGCCGGCCGTGATGGAGAGCGGTACCCATCCCATATCGACGATTAAAGCACCGTAAGCCAGTACGGTAAGAACGTGACTATAGGGATACAAGGGTGATCTAAACTTCGGGCGATAACTTTGTATTCGGCTCTCGCGCATAATGATCACGCTAAGGTTGACGAGTATAAAAAGAATCAGCATCAGCGTCGAAGCCGTCTTTACGAGCACTTCAATGTCGAGAAAAGCTATGGCGGAGATCATAAATGCGCCCGTTAAAAGCACGCTCAAATAGGGCGTTGCAAAACGGGCGCTGATCCGCCCGAGAAGCGGTGGCAATAACTGATCCCGGCTCATCGCCATCGGATACCGGGACGCGGCAAGAAGCCCGCCGTTGGCCGTCGTGATAAAAGCGGCAATCGCCGCCAGAGAAAGAACAGCAAAGCCCGCAGCGCCTAAAAACTTGCCAGCCGCCAGCGAGATTGGCATGAGGCTCCGGCTCAGTTCCTTTCCCTCCACGAGACCGACCGTCACCGCAATTACGGCAACATAAAAAAAGGCCACAACAGCCCAGGCTAGGATCATGCCGAGGGGTAGGTTCCTACCCGGATTCTTAACCTCTTCTGTAATACTGGCGACGTGCGTCAGCCCCCCAAAGCTGACGAAGACCAGTCCGGCCGTCGCAAAGATGGCAAACCAGCCACTCTCAAAAAAACCTTGATATCGGACGGTTTGCGTCTGGCTAGTCCCGAAGAGAACAAAGAAGCCAAGCAGTGCGAGCAATATTCCCACGAGCCAAATCTGGAATCGGCTGGTGTGCTTGACGCTGACGATGTTCATGGCCATAAATCCGAGACAACAGATGACGCCGAAAACCTTGAGATGCCACTGGACCATTCGCACGCCAAACACCTCGTGGAGAACGACTTCAATCAGCGCGGCCATGCCCACGATGGCGAAAGCGCTTTTCAAGGCCACCGAAAACCAATTGGCCAACCCGCCAAACAAGCCCCAGATCGACCCGAGGCTTCGTTCGACGTAGAAATAGGTTCCTCCCGCTCGCGGCATGGCTGTGGCCAACTCGGCCTGGCTTAAGGCGCTGGGAACGATCAGAATGGAGGCAAAAAGATAGGACAGAATCACCGCCGGCCCTGCCTTGGCATAAGCGATAGCGGGCAGAACGAATAAGCCGGAGCTGATCATCGCCCCGGCCGCCATCGCGAAAACGTCAAGTGAACCAAGTTGTTTCTTTAACTGAGACAATCTGAAACCTCCAAATTCGGCGGTCACCAGTACAACTTTTACTCAATGCTATCCATACGTTACGCACCATCGTCGGGTTTGAAACTTTAAAGTCATATCATAACCGGCACGCATATTGTCGTCAAAACGATCTCCCATAAATAAAAAAAGCCGAACCATCCGGCTCGGCCCTATTACTTTCTCTATATCCATTCAATTCATTGAGACGTAATTAAATCATAACGCATCCTTCCATCGAAAAACTTAATTGTTAAAATTCAGTACTATTCGAGTAGTGTTAAAAATATCACTCGAGCAATCCCATCATGGTGAGCGTTGCTTGTTGCCGGAGGTTCAGCACTTTGCGGAGTTCCTGTTGAGCGAAGGCCCATTTTCTTTTGCCTCTTGCTCTGGCCTGGCGCAACGCATTAAGACCTCGCGTGATATCCTCCGGCCGGGAATCCGGATTCTGAATCAGAAGCTCAAGCTCATGGAGAATGGCTTGCCCATCAGTCATTTGACGGTCGGGATCCGGCCATGAGGAGGAACTTTGCATCCCCGTCCCGCTTGTGCTACTACCGAATTGGAACTGGAAGCCTCCGGCAAAGCCTCCCGGACCGCTGCTGCTGTTAAAGCTGCTCTGAAAAGGGAGCTTGGTTCCGACGAAGGCCTCATCTCGATAAGCCTGCACCTTCTTGAGTTTTGGCTCGATGATCTTCCACTGGCGCTCATCCACTCCGAGGGCCTGTTGCATCGCCCGAGTCTGTTGCTCTTCGATCCATTTGCGCTGGTCCTCGGCCATTTTTTGAAAATGCTTGATCCTCTCCTGCGGGCTCATACGGCCGAACCGCTCGGCATCAGCAGAGCCACCCATCCCACCGCGCCTCATACTCTGGGATAGCAACCTGTGGCCAAATACGCTGATCAACAGACACGCCATCAATCCAAAAGTAATTTTCCGCATTGACATGATATAATCCTTTCTTTAAACCATCAGTACATGACGGTCTTCACTTTTTCCTGAAAACGTTCAAAATCCAATTCCCCCTTGGCGAAAGCATCGACATCCGATTTCTTCGCGCGGATCGTGAGAACCGTGGCTACGGAAGCTCCCATTCCACCAAATCCCCCCATGCCCATGCCACCCATTCCCATGCCGCCCATACGACCTTCCATTGTGCCCATGCCCCCCATGGCCATGCCACTCCCGTAACCACCGCCGGAGCCGCCACCGTAACCACCTCCACCCCCTGAGGAGCTTCCGCCGCCATAGCCGCCCATGCCGCCCATCATGCCTCCCATGCCGCTCATACCCCCTATCATGCCGCCCATCATTCCGCCCATGCCGCCACCGAATCCGCGCCCGTCTCCGATGATCGTCAGGATGATCCACTCATCCGGCTGCAAAGCGCGGATGTTAGCCGCGTGTTTGAGCGTTGCGATCAGGTCTTTTTTCAATTCCTCAACCATCCGCTGGCCGCGCTCTTCCGCTGGTTCGGACACTCCCGATCGATGGGCAGCTCCCGGCTGAAGCACTTCCTGTCTTGCCTGTTGCCAGGTGGAGTCAACAGGCTCGCTCGTTTTTTCGGTTTCCTGCGCCGCCGGTGCGGCCGGTGGTGAGAAGGTAAAATTCACTTCCACCGAAAAGAGAATCCCATAGCCCTGGAGATAGGTTGCTTCCGTCGTGCGGTTATCCCGACCGAAGAAGGGGCCGAAATCGGTAAAGATACCCTGAGCCCGGCGCGTCTGTTTAAACCGCTTGTCAAGGATATGTGACATCACTTGCATGTCTGCTTTTATTTCAGCAAGGTCTGTCGCTTTAACATCGCCGACCGGGATAACCAGGGCCTTCCGGCCGCCGCTGCGCGCAAGCATTACCGCTGAGCCGGTCTGTGTCGGCCAAAAGTCTTGTCCAGAAAAATCGACCTTAACATTTGGATATGTCCGGGAGGGTGGCTCAAAGACGTAGCCTGCCTTTGTCGGCGTAACCGTCCCGCTCCAGCCATAGTCAACAGTGGCCCGGTATTTGCCGTCCTTGTTGGCAATGGGCAGGCCCGGCAGGCCTTTCATAATCACACCCTCGGTCGCTACGCTGCCGGAAATTGTAAACTTGACCAGCGTCGGAGCGTAGTCCTCCGTCGTCATATCTTTGACAAGGGTCATGTAATGCCTGCCTTTGGGCATGAAATTGAAGCCTTCTTTCGTCGGCGTGACCGCGCCGCTCCAGCCATCATCAACCGTGACGCTGTACGTGCCGTCCTCACTGGTAACGGGATTACCCGGCAAGCCCTTCATCATCACGCCGGGCAGACCCGCTGAGCCGGAGATGGTGTATGTCTTTCCCTCTTGCGCCGGGGCCAATCCTCCCGTTATCAAATTGATAACGACCAGTAACGTCATTGTGCGAGTTAAGAATTTCATGTTCTGTTCCTTTCATTACGTCTATTGGCCATTTATATCGCCTTGTACAATTTGTCATTCCCGCGGAAGCGGGGATCCATTGAGGCCGCGACATCCTTGGATCCCTGCTTTCGCAGGGATGACAGCGCGAATCAATTCGTTTCAGTTCCTACATTCTGACCGGGGCGTTGCCGTTCGTTCGTATGAGCGGCGAGCGTCACCAAGCCGTCTCCGAATCGGGATCCCATATAATCAAAGGCCACCGCTATGCGCTGGCGGTCCTTGATGCGTGCGGCTTCGACCATGCGAGCGAATTCCATGAAGCGCTGGTCCGTCAAATTGCCGACGGCCGTCAAGGTCTGTTCGGCAAAAAGTTTCATATCATGACCCACCTGCTGGTAAAGCTCCTGCTTGAGCGTATCACGCTCGGACGCCAGGGCCGATTGCAGACGATTTTCCATCTCGTCGAGCAGCTCCTGCCGAATCGTTGCTTGAAGGGCTTCGACATCCAGCGGCTTCGGAGCCGAGAGCCGGCCGGCCAGAAATGCGGCTCCGATCAGGAACACCGCCGCGGAAGCCATTTTCGCGACAGAGGGTAGCAGCCTAAAGTGAGGCCCGGTAATAGCTTTTGGATTCGTTAAAGTATCCCGTGCCCGCTGCATGGCCCGGTCGGTCGCTTCCTGTGTCGGCTCGACCTGCGAGAGGCGTTCGAGACGATGATGGATCTGGTTATCGTCAATATTAGACATTGTGTATCTCCTATGGGTGCGTTTGTATGAGTTCTGAAAAA